>R27__coassemble_52_pt1 | contig 103434 bp, 57 predicted proteins | sample R27__metabat2_low_PE_013 | metagenome-assembled genome bin R27 | reverse complement strand
CGATGATACTGCGCGAAAGCGTGGGAAAGTAGTTCGTCGCCCTCCCTTAACGGAACCCCCGCCAGCATCCGCTGGCGGGGTTTTCTGTTTTAGTACCCCCCTACCCTTTTCCATTCTTTTCAACCTTTTTCATTCCCACTTCCCAACTTTTTACTAATTTTACGGCCAAATTCCTATCTTATGCGAAGGAAAACCATTTATGTTTTATTACTATTGATTATCAATATTTTAGGATTTTCACAGAATCCAAATCAAGATAGCATTGCACCAAAAAAGACCACCGTCTCCCCTTCTCTTCCCATCGACTCAACGTTTGTCACCTACAATGCAATGCAATTCGACAGCATTTTCCTGAACGCTTCAAAAGTCATCGACACACTGACTTTCCATGCGGCCAACCGCGAAATCCTTGAAAACGGCAACACCATCTATAGCACACTCAGCAATACGGGTCTCGCACATAAGTCGATGAGGTTCAACTATCTGCACCAAGTGGGATTTGACATGACCCTGCCCTCTTTCGCCGCTTACATGCAAAACGAAAGTACCATCGTTTCCTATCAATCGGTCCTACCCTACTCCGAACTCCGTTATGTGATGACTACGGGCGACAAAGAGCAACACCTCAACGTCAGGTTCGGAAGACAGTTCACACCGCAGTTTTTCGTCTCCTTCGCCTTCAACACTGACTATTCGCCAGGCGTGTTCATCAACAACAAAAGCATCAATAACTACTTCTGGGTCAATGCACACTATTTCACCAAGGACAAACGTTACGGCGTTACTGCCTATTATTATCGCAACAAACTGGAAATGGGCGAAAACGGTGGCATCGCCAACGACGAAGACTATAGTTCGCATACCGAAACCGACAATTCGGTCATCCGAACCAATCTCAACAACGCCACCAATTTCATCGTCTCAAGCGGCATAGGTTTCGAGCATTATTTCAACCTGCTACCCCAAAAGACTGTCATTTCGAAAAACGTTGAAACCTCTGCTGTAAACGATACTATCAGTCCAATTGTAAACGACACCATCACTCCAATTGAAAACGACACAATCATTCCCCTCAATGACAGCATTTTAGCCGACTCAACAAGACTCGACACACTGCAATTGGCAGACCAGAACGACATCCAACAAGAAGTCAAGGTCAGGAAATTCACTTTGGGAAGGATTTGCCACAGCTTCAGCTTCTTGAACAACAAACTATATTACAACGAGACATCACCTTCCGTGGCTTTCTACCAACCTTACGACACCCTGATGAATTCCACGAAATCAACCGACACGACTTTGGTGAGGGCAATACGAAACACGCTGAAATGGAACAGTTTAGGCTACCAAAAACACAACGATGACATTCCTTTCTATGTTTATGCTGGCATCACGCACGGTTTTTACAAAGTGAGCAACTTCGACTATTTGGAAGGCGAGACCGTGTTGTCGAGAAACTACAACCAATTGAGTATCAACGGGGGTGTCATCGTCAACCTGTTCAAGTCGACGCGCATCACCGGTCAGGCCGAACTCATCACCCTGGGTTACCAAATCGGCGATTTCGACATTAAGGGTCAGTGGAAACAATATATCGGCACCGCCAACAAAAACTTTGGCCAAGCCGTCTTGGATTTCGAACTCAAGCGGCAGTCGGCCAACTGGTTTGAAGAAAAGTACTACTCCAACCATTTCCGCTGGGAAAACGACTTCAAGGCAGCCACTTACCTGACTTTCAACCTGAAATACAACTACAAAAGCTACACCATAGGCTTCAAGCAGACCAGCATCGCCAACTTCATCTATTTCGGCACCGATGCCCGTCCCACACAAAACGAGGCCATGTTCAGCATACGCGAGGCCTATCTCAGTTTCTACCAGCGTCTTGGAAGGTTCGAACTGGAAGGCTTTGCGAGCCTACAGAAATCGAGCAACGAGGCAGTCGTACACCTGCCTTTGGTCATGGGCCAACTCAAGTTCGGCTATTCGCAACCCATTTTCCGCAAGGCGGCCACACTGCATCCAAGCATCACGGTGCGTTATTTCACCAAATACTATGCTGATGCCTATATGCCAGCCACGCGCACCTTCTACCTCCAAAACGAAGTCCAGATTGGCAACTTCCCCTACATCGACCTTGCGTTGGCCATCAAGATCAAAAAGGCTCACATCTATGTGGCCTACACCAACATGTTCCTCCTAACGGGCAACTACAACTCGTTCATAGCGCCCCACTACCCCATGCGCGACAGCCGCATCTTCATCGGCGTCAATTGGAGATTGTTCAACTAACAGACCGATGCCATGATACAGACCGACCTCATCCCCACCACCAACACCCTGTCGGGCATCAATGACACCGTCGCCCAGATTTCTGAAGCCGTTGCCAACCCCAGTTTGGTCAACACCGTGGCCGAGCAAATCTCCAACAGCAGCTCGTCGCGACAAATCGGGCTCACCATCGCCATCATCGGCCTGCTCATCTTCACGGCCCACCTCTTCAGCGAGATTTTCAGCCGCAAGCGCATCCCCGACGTGCTGTTCCTCATCATCATCGGCCTACTCATCGGTCCGGTGTTTCATTGGATTTCGCCCGACAGCTTAGGCAATGCCGGCAGCCTTTTCTCAGGAATCACCTTGGTAACCATTCTGTTTGAAAGCGGTACGCAACTCAGATTCAGCGCATTAAAAGATTCCTTCAAAGGTGCATTGAAGCTCACGGCCTTGAATTTCGTGCTGTCCGCCATCGCCATCTGGCTTTTTGCCTGGCTCGCCCTTGAGATGGACACTGTGGTCGCCATGATTCTCGGTTGCCTGTTAGGAGGCACAGCTTCCGCCGTTGTCATTCCCATCGTCAGGCAGATGCACATGTCGGAGAAACCCGCCATCATGCTCATCCTCGAAGCCGCCATCGGCAATGTGTTCAGCATCGTTCTGGCTTTGGCACTGATGCAAGCCATCCAGTCGCGACATGTGGAGTTTGGCGCCATCTTGGGCGACATCTTTTCGTCGTTCATCCTTGCCACCGTGATGGGTCTCATTGGTGCCATCTTCTGGGCCTTGATCCTCGACAAGGTGCGCAACATCAAGTATTCCATCCTGACCACTCCCGCTTTCGTGTTCATCATCTATGGCCTCAACGAGTGGATGGGCTTCAGCGGTGCCATTGCAGCTTTGGCCTTCGGCATAGGCCTTGCCAACATCGACAGCATCTACAACGCCTGGCTCAAGAAATTCGTCAAAAAAGTGCCTGTCAACCTCAACGAGACCGAGCGTTCGCTGTTTTCGGAATTGGTCCTTCTGCTGAAAACCTTTTTCTTCATCTATGTCGGCATCTCCATCCAATTGAAACAATGGCAACCTATCGTCATCGGACTGATAATCAGCACTATGCTTTTCATTCTTCGTATCCCTGCCGTGCGTTTCGCCATCTCCAAGAAAGAAGGCATCCCCGAAAAGGAGCTGGTATTCATGTCGGCACTCAATCCCAAAGGGTTGACCGCAGCGGTTTTGGCCACCCAAGCCCTCATCTACATCCCCGACATGAGGATTGCCATGTTCATGCGCAACATCGTTTTTGCTGTCATTCTTTTCAGCATTGTCATCAATTCCATCCTTATCCCGTTGATTGACAAGGAAAAAGGATTATATAAAGCATACGTTAGATTGCTGAATTTCAACCAGAAGATGAAAAACGTGGTCAACAAGACCAAGCAAGATGGCGAAGAATGGCACAAGAAACACTCGAAAGCCCACGATTTCGTCGACGAGGTATTCAATTCGGAGGTTATCACCGACATCCTCAACGAGCAAGACCACCCGGGGGCGCTCAACAACCGACCCGAATCAAGCAACTCCGAAGTGGCCGACTAAGCCACATAACAGAACCATTGTTTATATCGTGTAAAAATTACACATATAAACAATCTGTAATCCAATAATTTGCAAATTTTAGTGTAAATTTTACACATTATTTCATTGCCGTTTTGGAAAATAGTCGTATTTTTGCGTCAAATTTACACAATATGAGCGAACAAAAGTACACATACGACTACCCGCGTCCGGCAGTGACGACCGACTGCGTGGTGTTTGGTTTCGACGGGCACGACCTGAAGATCCTTCTCATCGAACGCGGCATCGAGCCGTACAAAGGCTGTTGGGCTTTTCCGGGAGGTTTCCTCGAAATGGACGAGACGGCAGAGCAAGGCGCATTGCGGGAACTGAAAGAGGAAACGGGACTCGACTTGCACTACATCAAGCAGGTTGGAGCCTTCAGTGATGTCGACCGCGACCCGCGCACCCGTGTCATCACCATCGCGTTCTATGCTTTGGCGAAAAAATCGGAGGTGCAAGGTGGCGACGACGCGGCCAAGGCGCAATGGTTCGCCCTCAACGAAGTGCCACGTCTTGCCTTCGACCACGACTACATCCTGAGGAAAACGATGGAGAAACTGCGACAAGACATTCATTTCGAGCCTATTGGCTTCGGACTATTGGACGAGAAGTTCACCATCCCTGAATTGCAACGGCTCTATGAAGCCATCCTCGGTGTGCAGTTTGACCGACGCAATTTCTACAAGAAAATCCTCCAGACCGGCATCATTGACGAAGTGGAGGACGAAACCTCAAGCCGCGTTTCCTATTACGGCGAGCGCAACGAAATGCGAAGCATGGACATCGGAGCCTTGTTTGGAAACATGGCTAAAGAATCGCATCCCTCCTACCCCACCCGATCGGAGGACGAAAACCGGCGCCGGAAAGGCACACGATTCTCGTTCAACAAGCAACGTTACGACCAGCTTAAGGAGGACAACAACTTCAGATTGGAGTTTTAGCCAGTTTGCAATTTGAAGTTATCAGTTTGGAGTTATTGGTCTTGATTTTGTATCTTGGATCTTAAATCTTTAAATAACAAATCACATTAAACCACAATAAAACAATACATTATGGAAGCACAAACCAACAAAGCAAAGACACAGGTCTACAACCTGATCATCCTCGACAAGAGCGGCTCGATGGGCAGCATCGCCAAGGCCGCCATCAGCGGCTTCAACGAGACCGTGGGCAGCATCCGCTCTGCCCAAGAACGCTTCGGCGACACGCAAGAGCACTTCGTTTCGCTCATGATCTTCTGCGACTGCGCCAAAACCATGGTCTACGACATGGTGCCCGTGCAAGAAGTCAAAGAGCTGACATCCAATGAGTACCGTCCCTGCTGCTGCACACCGCTTTATGATGCCATGGGCATCAGCATCAACAAGCTGTATAACGCCATCAAGGACAAGGAAGACGCCACCGCCGTGGTGACCGTCATCACCGACGGGTTGGAGAACGCCTCGAAGGAATACAGCGGCAAGGCCATCAAGGCCCTGGTGGAGCGCATGAAGAACGAGGAAGGATGGAACTTCGCCTACATCGGCACCAACCAAGACGTGGAGGCTACCTCTGCCTCGCTCAGCATCGACAACCACATGGCCTTTGCCGACGACGAAGCCGGAATGCGCGAGGCTTGGGCACGGGAACGCAAGTCGAGGACGATGATGTACTCCAGAATCTCCGAAAACTTTGAAGCCACCTCTGCCATGCCATCCTTCGCCCGCAAACTGTTCCGCTCCAAGTCGAATCGAGAGAACCGCAACTACCGCGAGATGAGCGAGTTCCAACATCGCGTCACACCTGAAAACATCAGAAGCCTCGGCAAAAACGAAATCTTCGTCTTCGGCAGCAACTTGGCTGGAGCACATGGTGGTGGCGCAGCTCGTATTGCCGCTGATAGATTTGGTGCCATTATGGGTCAAGGCGTTGGTTTGCAAGGACAAAGCTATGCCATCCCGACGATGCAAGGCGGCGTGAACACCATCAAACCCTACGTTGACGAGTTCATCGCCTTTGCCAAGCAACATCCCGAGTTGACCTTCTTGGTCACGAAAATCGGATGCGGCATCGCGGGCTTTACTCCTGACGAGATTGCGCCGTTGTTTGCTGGGGCCGTGGATGTGGAGAATATTCATTTACCGCAGGATTTCTGGGCGGAATTGGTTTAATCACAAAACCTGCAAAACAAGGCAAAACCTAAAAAAAGAAGTGTGTGGCGACTGCACAACCGTGCGTCGCCGGGAAGCAGCCGGTTGGCGTGCTTCCCCCTCCTTTGAAAAATGTTTTGCAGGTTTTGATAGTTTTGTTCAAATACAACTAAAACAATTAAAAATCTAATACTTAAACACAATGTTAGGAGCAATAATAGGAGATACCGTTGGATCGGTATACGAATTCAACAACATAAAGACCACACATTTTCCGCTGTTTGACCCGCGGTGTAACTACACCGACGACAGCATACTGACCATGGCCGTGGCCCAATGGCTGCTCACCGACCCGCAGCACGGCATGGACACGTTGGAGACCATTTTTTTGGATTTCGCCAAGAAATACCCCTGCCCTATGGGCGGTTACGGCGGCGGATTCTCCAGATGGCTGTACCATCCTGAGAAACTGAGTGATTACGATGGCAACGAAGAGCTGCAAGGCAAACGTCATCCCTACAACTCGTATGGCAACGGTGCCGCCATGCGTTGCAGCGCCAACGGCTGGATGTTCGACACTTTGGAAGAGACCGAGCGTGTGGCAGGCCTTTCGGCGGCCATCACCCACAGCCATCCCGAGGGCATCAAAGGGGCACAGTCGACGGCGGCGGCCATTTTCATGGCCCGCAACGGAGCCAGCAAGGAAGAGATAAGGAATTACATCTCAGCGAAATATGGCTACAACCTTAATCGCACCTGTGACGAAATCCGTCCTGTCTATGACTGGGATTCTTCCTGCCAAGGCACGGTGCCGGAAGCCATGGTGGCCTTCTTCGACAGCACTGACTTCGAGTCGGCCATCCGATTGGCAGTCTCATTGGGCGGTGACAGCGACACCCTCGCCTGCATCACAGGCGGCATCGCCGAGGCCTTCTACAAGAAGATCCCGAACGGCATGACACTGAAGATTTGGGGACTTATTCCTGAAGACTTCAAGGACATCTTCAGGAAGATGGAGACGCAGACAAGCTACCGCTTGCCGGGCATTTTGAAATAAGGGAAAGTGATATAAAGATTATGAGTTAGGCTGGGACTGGCAGGGGAGTCAGTCTCAGCCATTTTAAAAAAATTTCCTCCAAACCCCATCCAATTTCCAAAAAAGTTGTATCTTTGCAGCCCGATTAGACAACAAATTTATCGTAAAAAGAAGAAAATTATGTACTTAACTGCAGAAAAGAAATCAGAGATTTTCAGCCAATTCGGCAAGAACGCTGCCGATACTGGTTCAGCAGAAGGCCAAATCGCTTTGTTCACCTACAGGATTAAGCATTTGACCGAACAAACAAAAGTTCACCACAAGGATGTGGCGGCCAAACGTGCGTTGGTTGGCTTGGTAGGTAAGAGAAGAAGACTTCTCGATTATTTGAAGAGAACCGACATCGAAAGATACCGTAACATCATTAAGGAACTGGGCATCAGAAAGTAAGACTTTCGCCCGCCTATGCGGAACGCAAGAAAAAGGCAATAGACATTGCCTTTTTTTGCTATTTACGAACCCACATGTAAAGAAGTAGAGAAAACAGTAAAAAAACATTTAGAATCATGGGTCCACAAGGATTTACACAAACCATCAAGATGCCTAACGGTCAAGAGATTACGCTCAACACTGGCCGTTACGCCAAACAAGCCGACGGATCGGTCATGCTCCGTTGCGGCGACACCGTACTCTTAGCCACCGTTTGCTCCGCAACGGAAGTGGCTCCCGAAACCGATTTCTTCCCGCTGTCAGTCGACTACAGGGAGAAATACTATGCCACGGGCAAGTTCCCCGGTGGTTTCTTCAAACGCGAGGCCAAGCCCTCCGACTACGAGGTGCTCATCTCGCGCCTCATCGACCGTGCCCTGCGCCCGCTGTTCCCCGACGACTACCACGCTGAGACCATCGTCCAGGTCAACCTCCTGTCGAACGACAAGGAAACGACTCCTGACGCCCTCGCCGCCCTGGCCGCCTCGGCTGCCATCTGCGTGAGCGACATCCCGTTCCACGGCCCCATCTCGGAAGTGCGCGTGGCCCTCATCGGCGACGAATACGTCATCAACCCGACCTTCGCTCAAATGGAAGACGCCCGCCTCGAACTGATGGTGGCCGCCTCGATGAAAGACATCTGCATGGTGGAAGGCGAATGCAAGGAAGTGAGCGAGCAAGAGATGCTCGGCGCACTGAAAGCCGCCCACGAAGCCATCAAGATACAATGCCAGGCCCAAATTGAACTGATGGAACAGGTCAACAAGGCCAAGCGCGAATACTGCCACGAAGTGAACGACGAGAACCTCCGCGCCGAAATCGAAGCCAACTGCTACCAGCCGTGCTACGACTTCGCCCTCACCGGCTGCGCCGACAAGCACAAGCGCGAGGAGACCTTCAGCGGCATCTTGGACAATTACCTTTCGAAATATACCGAAGAAGAGCTTGAGACCATCACCCCGCTCGCCAAGCGTTACTTCCACGACGTGGAACGCTCGGCTGTGCGCAACGCCGTCCTCAACGAGCGCATCCGCCTCGATGGCCGTAAGACCAACGAGGTGCGTCCCATCTGGACCGAAGTCGACGTGCTGCCCAAGGCCCACGGCTCGGCTGTGTTCACCCGTGGTGAGACCCAAGCCTTAGTGACTGTCACCCTCGGCACCAAGCTCGACGAGCAGACCATCGATGGCGCCGTGGTGGAAGGCGAGAAGAACTTCACGCTGCACTACAACTTCCCCGGCTTTGCCACTGGCGAGGCCAAGGCCCAACGCAGCACCAGCCGCCGCGAGATCGGTCACGGCAACCTCGCCGAGCGCGCCCTCAAGACGATGGTGCCCCACGACGAGACGATGCCTTACACCATCCGTATCGTGAGCGACATCCTCGAATCCAACGGTTCGTCATCGATGGCCTCGGTGTGTGGCGGCTGCCTCGCACTGATGGACGCCGGCGTGCCGATGCGCAAGCCCGTCGCTGGCGTGGCCATGGGCATGATTTCTGACAGCGAGACTGGTAAATATGCCATCCTGACCGACATCCTCGGCGACGAGGATCACCTCGGCGACATGGACTTCAAGGTCACCGGCACCCGCGACGGTATCACCGCCTGCCAGATGGACATCAAGGTGGACGGCCTCAGCTACGAAGTGCTGACCGAAGCCTTGGAGCAAGCCCGTCAAGGTCGCCTCCACATCCTCGACGAGATGGCCAAGACCATCACCGAGCCGCGTTCCGACTACAAGGAGTTCGTGCCTCGCATCGAGACCATGTATATCCCGAAGGATATGATTGGTGCCGTCATCGGCCCTGGTGGCAAGATTATCCAAGAGATGCAGAAAGAGACCAACACCGTCATCGTCATCACCGAGGACGACCAGAAGGGTATTGTGGAAATCGCTTCGCAAAACAAGGAAGACATCGAGGCTTGCAAGGCCAAGATCAAGGCCATCGTGCAAGTGCCCGAGGTTGGCGAGGTCTACCACGGCAAGATCGTCTCCATCATGGCCTTTGGCGCCTTTGTGGAGATCATCCCCAACAAGGACGGCCTGCTCCACATCTCCGAAATCGACTGGAAGCGTTACGAGACGATGGAAGAGACCGGCCTGAAGGAAGGCGACGAAATCGACGTGAAGCTCATCGAGATCGACGAGAAGACCGGCAAACTGCGCCTGTCGCGTCGCGCCCTGCTCCCCAAGCCCGAAGGCTATGAGGAGAAGAAAGGCGGCAACGGCGGCGGTCGCGGCAATGGCGGCAACCGTAACGGTGGCGGCCATGGCAGCAACAGCGGCAACCGTGGTGGCAATGGTGGCCACAGCAATGGCGGCGGTCGCAGAAGATAATTAAAGAATAAATAGGAGTTCTGGCGGATTGCAAATCCGCCAGAACTTGACCCCTTAAACAAAAACATTTTTGAACTAAACTAACGGTAAATGAGGCAGTTAAAGATTACGAAGCAGGTAACGAACCGCGAGACCGCATCTCTCGACAAGTATCTGCAAGAGATTGGTAAAGTTGAGCTGATTTCGGCTGAAGAAGAGGTTGAATTAGCCCAGCGTATCAAGCAAGGCGACAAGATCGCTTTGGAAAAACTCACCAAGGCCAACTTGCGCTTTGTAGTCTCCGTAGCAAAACAGTATCAGAACCAAGGCCTCAGTCTTCCCGACTTAATCAACGAAGGCAACTTGGGACTGATAAAAGCCGCACAACGCTTCGACGAAACCAGAGGTTTCAAGTTCATTTCCTACGCCGTGTGGTGGATTCGTCAGTCCATCCTCCAGGCTTTGGCCGAACAATCGCGTATTGTCCGTCTCCCCCTGAACAAAATCGGTTCCATCAACAAAATCAACAAGACTTATGCCAAGTTAGAGCAAGAGTTTGAGCGTGAACCCAATGCAGAGGAGATTGCCGAGGTTTTGGAGATAACGGAGCAGGAAGTGAAGGACTCGATGAAGAACGCCGGTCGCCACATCTCGATGGACGCACCGCTCGTGCAGGATGAAGACAACACCATGTACGACGTGCTGAAGAGCGAGGAGGCCCCGACGCCCGAAACCGAGCTTCTGTACGAATCGTTGCGAAAAGAAATCGACCGTGCCATCTCCACCCTGACGCAAAGGGAACAAGATGTCGTGCGCCTGTATTTCGGGCTGAACGGCAGCCACCCGATGACGTTGGAAGAGATCGGTGAGAAATTCGACCTGACGCGCGAGCGCGTGCGCCAGATCAAGGAAAAGGCCATACGCCGGTTGAAACACACCAGCCGAAGCAAGATCCTGAAGAGTTATCTCGGTTAAGCATCAAAAAAAGCCTCCCAGAGTTTTGGGGGGCTTTTTTGGTAGTTCCAAAAAAAATAACCATTACTATTGCTTTGTTTTCCTCATTTTCCTATCTTTGCCACTTCATTGCAAAACTGGACAAAAGAGTTTAAATCACTAATAATCAATTAAAACGATGACAAAGTACGTTTACACCTTTGGCGGAAAGACCGCTGAAGGCAATGCTTCGATGAAGAACGAGCTGGGCGGCAAAGGCGCCAATCTGGCCGAAATGTGCCTGCTCAAGCTGCCCGTACCGGCCGGCTTGACCATCACAACGGAATGCTGCACAGCCTATTACCAAAACAATTGCCAACTTCCCGCTGGCCTGATGGACGAGGTCCACGCCGGCATGAAGAACATGGAGAGCATTATGGGCATGAAATACGGCGACCCCGACAACCCGCTGCTCGTCAGCTGCCGCTCGGGCGCGCGCAAGTCGATGCCCGGCATGATGGACACCGTGCTCAATATCGGTCTCTGCTCCAAGACCATCCCTGGCTTGATCAAGAAGACCAACAACCCGCGTTTCGTGTATGACTCCTACCGCCGCCTCATCATGATGTACGCCGACGTCGTCATGGAAAAGGCCGAGGGCATCGAACCCGCCGACGGCAAGAGCATCCGCAAGCAACTCGACGACATGCTCGACGCCTATAAAGAGAAGATGGGCTACAAGAGCGACACCGAACTGAAGGCCGAAGAGCTTAAGCAACTGGCCGAAGACTTCAAAGTCCGCATCAAGGAAGTGCTGGGCACCGAGTTCCCCGACGACGCTGAGGCCCAACTCGAAGGCGGCATCAAGGCCGTGTTCAAGAGCTGGAACGGCAAGAAGGCCATCTCCTACCGCCGTATTGAAGGCATTCCGGACGACTGGGGTACTGCCGTCAACGTGCAGACCATGGTGTTCGGTAACATGGGCGACGGCTCAGCTACCGGCGTGGCATTCACCCGTAACCCCGCCACTGGCGACAACCAATTCTACGGCGAATGGCTCATCAACGCCCAAGGCGAAGACGTGGTGGCCGGTATCCGTACCCCCAACCCGCTGAACGACGACACCAAGAACGAGCAGAACAAGCACATGCACTCGATGCAGGAGCTGATGCCCGAAACCTATAAGGAACTCTGCGAAGTGCGCCGCATCCTCGAAGAGAACTACCACGACATGCTCGACATCGAGTTCACCATCCAAGACGGTAAGCTCTACATGCTGCAGTGCCGCGTCGGCAAGCGCACCGGCGTTGCCGCCCTGACCATGGCTCTCGACATGCTGAAGGAAGGCCTCATCGACGAGAAGGAAGTCGTCATGCGCCTCACCCCTGAGCAACTCGACGAACTCCTCCACCCCATCCTCGACGCTGCCGACGAGAAGAAGCACGACGTCATCGCCAAGGGTCTGCCCGCAGGTCCTGGTGGCGCTGTCGGTCGCATCGCCCTCACCAGCGAGAAGGCTAAGGAATATCGCGCCGCCAAGGTGGCCAACATCCTGGTCCGTGAGGAAACCAACCCCGAAGACGTCGAAGGCATGCGTGCTGCCGACGGTATCCTGACCGCCCGTGGCGGTATGACCTCACACGCCGCCCTCGTGGCCCGTGGCTGGGGCAAGTGCTGCATCGTGGGTTGCGACGCCGTGAAGATCGACCTTGAAAAGGGCACCGTGAAGATTGGCGACAAGCAATTCAAGGAAGGTGATGTTATCAGCTTGAACGGCTCCAAGGGTTGGGTCTATGCCGAACCCGTTGGCATGATCAACGCCACCGAGAACCCGCTGTTCCAGCAGTTCATGGCCTTGGTCGACAAGTACCGCAAGATGGGTGTCCGCACCAACGCCGACAACCCGGAAGATGCCCAAAACGCCGTCAACTTCGGCGCCGAAGGTATCGGCCTGTTCCGTATCGAGCACATGTTCTACGGCAAGAACAGCGAAGAGCCGCTGGCCAAGCTGCGCAACATGATCCTGGCCAACACCACCGAAGAGCGCGTGGCTGCCTTGGCCGAACTTGAGCCTTACATCAAGAACGCTGCCAAGGGCACGCTGAAGGTCTTGAACGGCAAGCCGTTGACCTTCCGCCTCATGGACCCGCCCTTGCACGAGTTCGTGCCTCATACCGAAGAGAAGCAGAAGGCCCTCGCCAAGGAGCGTGGCATCAGCTTCGAGGAAATCAAGAAGCGCATCGACGCCCTCAACGAAGTGAACCCGATGATGGGCCTGCGTGGCGTGCGCCTCGGCATCGTCTATCCCGAGATCACCGAGACCCAGTTCCGCGCCCTCTTTGAGGCCACTGCCGAACTGATGACGGAAGGCTTTGACCCGCATCTGGAAATCATGGTCCCGCTGACCATCAACGTCAAGGAGCTTGAGCACCAGAAGAGAATCGCCGACCGCGTGAAGAAGGAAGTGGAAGCCAAGTTTGGCGTCGAGATCAGCTACCTCTACGGTACGATGATCGAAATCCCGAGAGCCACCCTCGTGGCCGACCAGATCGCCAGCGTGGCTCAGTTCTTCAGCTTCGGCACCAACGACCTCACCCAGATGACCTTCGGCTTCAGCCGCGACGACGTGAACGCCATCGTGAAGGACTACATCGAAGAGAAGATCATCCCCGCCGACCCGTTCAACACCCTCGACCAAGAAGGCGTTGGCCAATTGGTGAAGTTGGGCGTGGAGCGTGGCCGTAGCCAACGCGCCAACCTGAAGTGCGGCGTGTGCGGTGAACATGGCGGAGACCCCGCTTCGGTTCGTTTCTTCTACAAGGCCGGCTTGAACTACGTCAGCTGCTCGCCGTTCCGCGTGCCCGTCGCACGTCTGGCCGCTGCCCAAGCCGCTATCGAGGAAGAACGTGGCTGCTAAACATTAAGTAACTTTAATTATTTTAGTGGGGGAGAGACAGAAAAACCTCTCCCCCATTTTTTATCTGTATTTTCTTAGAATGGAAGGATTATTACGCGAGATACCAATATCTGACCAGCTGTTCTATTGGGGAAGAGGGGGGCGTAGCACCACTGTCTTAGAATTGTTATGCACTATGAAAGACACGGTTGAACCCGAAGCCTTGAAGAAAGCACTGATTGCTGCACTTGGCATACACACCAACTTCCGCCAGCAACCCGTAGTCGTGAATGGAGCCATCAAAGCTGTTTTACTTTCTCCAGATGTTGTCAAGGTTTATCCCGCCTCCGACGGTCCGAAACATCTTGGCACGTCCGATACGGGTGGATTGATGGTTTACGCATCTTATGAGGGACGCAGTTTTCAGATACACGTATTCCACGGCATAGCCGATTTGCGCGGTATATACGGCTTTATGCAGACACTGTTGGTCGAATATTTGCGTGTGATGGGGCGTGCTGAATGCAAGGAATATGCTGCCAAGTGTACGGACACGGCATCGGTTTTCGAAGATCTTTTTTCCCGGGAAATCCCCGCAACGCCTGATGATGATGCCGGCTCTAAAAGAAAACGCGTCTTTCACTTGCCCGAACGTGGTTCGGTCAAGGGCAAAAACGCTCAACATCAGTACGAGATAGACATACCACTAGAGGCGCTGCTTTCGCTGGCAAGAGCCAGCCATAGCACGGTTGTGCCCACTTTGCAGGCTATCTTCGGACAGGCAATAAGTTCGCTCTATGGTGTGCGTGGCGACGACAGCATTGTTTGTTATACCCCTGTGGATTTGAGACCGGTATTCGACGTGGAGAGTGGCGGCAATGCCTCGTCAGCATTCGCCATCCCCTATGAATCAACACTTTACGATGCAGGCCTATCAGATGCGGCCGCTCACCTGCGGACTATTTTGCTTAAGCAAATCCAGCCAGGCAATGCTATTAAAGTAGTGGCCAGGTTGTCCAAGATTGTCGACATACTGAAGAAGTTGCCCATCAGACCCGAAACCGCGACTGTGATTGCAAGGAAAATCGGGAGCGGTGGCGACCGTAGGGCTTACACCTATGGTTTCTCTTATCCTGGTAAATTCCAGATTCCAGAAGAGGCCGTTCCTTATGTGGATTCTGTATCGGCAAGCGCCAAAAGCCATTCTTTTCCTGTGTGGGTTATGGGGTGTGAGTTCGGTGGAACAATCCGTCTGGTTTTCACGCAAGCCTTTGATAGTGACAGATTGGTAAGGGCAATATATGACGAACTGCAGAAGGTGTTTCCTGACACTGAGTTCAAAGACAACGGGAGCCACTCTTTCGATGAGTTCTTCATCAGCGAAGTGCCACACCTGAAGTCGTAGGATTCAGCCTCCGAGATTTCGGGGGCTGTTTTTTTGTTGTATGGAGCATAGGCTTACGGCTAATAACCATTATCCGCGTTGGCTTTCGGGCATAGGCTTACGGCTATTAACCATTATCCGCGTTGGCTTTCGGGCATAGGCTTACGGCTATTAACCACTTTCCGCGTTGGTTTTCGGGCATAGGCTTACGGCTATGCCCTGGCGGCTGTCGTCCCTTCGGGACTATGGGGGCAAAATTCAAAATTAAGCTGACTTTTTTTGCCTGAAATGGTTTTTTTCCTTATTTTTGCAGCTCACAATTTGCTTATAATAGCATGAAAAAGGCTTTCGTCATAGCGATGCTCTTCGTCTCGATCCAACTCCAAGCACAAATGCGAATCGGAGCCAACAAAGCCGTGACCACTGCCGAAAGCTTCATTACGCAGAACACGAAGCAAGGTGAAGCCACATTGACGTTGTCGGAAGAAATCAAAAGCCATCTAACAGGGCAAACCAACCTATTTGTGTTTTCGGTGGAACCAAAAGGTTTCGTCATCGTTTCGGCAATGGACGAAGTGCTTGCCTACTCTTTGCGTTCGGATTTGCCGAAAATTGAAAACATGCCCGAACACATTGCCTATTGGATACACCATTATAATGATAGGACTGACTATTTGGTTGAGCATCCCGATGAGAAACCAAAAGCCGCAAAAACGAATCGTGAAGTTGCGCCTCTGCTTACTTCCGTTTGGGGACAAGGCTGTTTCCACAACGAGGCCTGTCCTTTGGACAGCGTCGGTCCTTGCGGTCATGTCTCGGCAGGTTGTGTGGCCGTTGCCATGGCTCAAATACTTTATTACCATAAGTATCCCATGAAAGGCTTTGGAGAACTAACCTACGACTGCCCTCCCTATGGAACATTGAGCGCCAACTTCGGAGAGACAATGTACGACTGGAATGGCATGTGTGACACACTACACGAAGGCAACCCAGCTGTCGCTCAACTAATTAGCCATTGTGGCATCGCAGTTATGATGAATTACGGTGCCCATCAAAGCAATTCTTCGTTCACCGCTGCAAACAATGCCTTTAGGCAATATTTTGGCTTTCCCACGGCTACATTGATTTATAGGAGTTATTACGACGATGAAACTTGGCAGGAAATCATCAAGCGAGAACTCGACAAGCAACTCCCCGTGTACTTTCGCGGCATGTCGTCGTTGGGCGGACATGCTTTCATTTGTGACGGTTACGACACAAACGGGCTGTTCCACTTCAATTTCGGATGGGATGGCGTTGCCGATGGCTTTTACACCCTTGACAACCCCTCGGGGTTCACGTCGCAGCAGGCCATCATCCACAACATCCTGCCTATTGGCAACATCCCTATCCATTGCGACGAACACAACATCATCTATGTATCGCCCAGCGGTACTGGCGACGGTTCTTCGTGGAGCAATTCAACCAACGATTTGCAAGGAGCCTTGTTCAAATCGCATTTTGATAATTGCAACATCTGGGTCAAGGAAGGCACCTACAAGGGTGATTCCATTAACGAATACACCTTCTGGCTGATGGGCAATAGCAAGCTGCATGGAGGCTTCAAAGGCGACGAACCTTTTGACTACGACCTCTCGCTCCGCGACTTCGAGAGCCATCCCAGCATCCTCGATGGCAATCATCGCCAAGGGGTGATCAGCGTGCTGCCGAATATCGATAGCGACAGTATCGTCATTGACGGCTTCACCATCCAAAACGGGATTTCAAAAGAAGGAGCAGGAATGTCACTTTCCAGTCATGCAACCGTCAGCAATTGCAAGATATGCCACAATAGTGCCGTCCAAAACGGAGGCGGCATATCATCGTCACTCAATAGCATTGACATTCAATTCATTGACTGCGATTTTTTTGACAACCAAGCCAAGAACGGAGGTGCCATTCACGACATTGGGAGCACTACATTCATCCGTTGCAACATTCACGACAACATTGCCTCGCACAACGGAGGAGGAATCCATAGCATTGGAAGCACCACACCGAGCCATTTCATCAATTGTACCATCAGCCACAATTCGGCTCTAAACGGTGGCGGAGCTTATTGCAACCGTTCAAAATCATCGTATTGGAGTTGCCTGTTTAGCAACAACACCGCAACAAACGGTGGAGCTTGCCACGGGGAATCCAATTTAATCAACTGCACCATCGTAAAAAACGAAGGTTCGGAAAACTATGGAGGCGTTTACCATTCCGAAGCGGTGCCGCACGAAATCAGGAATTGTATCATTTGGGGCAATGTCAGCCAAGGCGAATACGAGCAAATTGGGCCCGGAATGAACCACGACCATTGCGCTGTGCAAGACGACAGTTCGACATCGTCAGCGAACATCAAACTGGCAGCCGAAAACGATGGTGAATCGCCAGAATGCCACGTCAGGTTCATTGACGCCGATATAGATGCAGGCGGCGAAGGCCATGGCGGCGACTGGAGGCTGCAATCACACAGCGTCTGCATTGACCGGGGAGTTGGCATTGCGCAACAACCTGATACCGACTTGGCTGGAAATCCACGTATCAAGCACTTGAGTCCCGACATGGGTGCCTACGAATCCAATACCGTCAGCCACACCATCGACCTTGACTTCTGCGAAAACTCACCTTATTATTACGACAGCATTTTCATCCCTCAGGCTGGCACATACACCTTCCTATACCCAGGGCCGCAATACGACAGTTTGGTCATCCTCAACATGACCCTAATTGAATCTCCTCCTGTAACTGACACGATATGCGAGGGCGAAGCCTATGATTTTCATGGCACACTTCTTTATGAAACAGGGGTTTACTTCGACACTATCGATTGCATAGGCTATCGACTCAACCTCACCGTCAAACCCGTGACTGACATTTACATTGAAAAAAACATCTGCGAAGGCGATAGTATCAATTTCTTCGGAACGCATTTGGCAGAATCAGGGCATTATTACAAGGAGTTCTATTGTACGAAACGCTATTACTTGGATCTTAAGGTCAATCCGCGCCCGTCATTACAATGCACTAACGACACCACAGTATTCATCGGACAACCTATCACATTGAGTGCCTCAGGAGCCGACACCTACCACTGGTCGACAGGTGACACCACGGCAAGCATCGTTTTATATCCAGAAAAAGACAATTATTACAGCGTCACTGGAACCATGGTGAATGGATGCAATGCCACAAAGCAAATCATGGTCAAAGTCGAAGGAGACTTGAACGACGACATGTTTATGTTTCCAAACCCTGCGAACGACATTGTGAACATCTACAAGAAAAACATCGATGAGGTTTTGATTTTCAATACGTTAGGACAACCACTCAAACACATAAGCGGCCAACGGAAAAACTTAGCCTTGGATGTCAGCAAGTTTGAAGACGGTGTTTACATCGTTATGGTAAGGGCTCTTAACAATCGATATTACGCAAAACTCATCGTTCAACACTGACCTGACAAGGGACAGCCTCCACATTGAGACCCGAATCCGACAAATACACCAAAAAAGACCTTATCACCTTTTGCGTCATTTCGCGCAATGCGGCAGAATAACGTTGCACCTGGGCATGATGCGCGTTTTCTTTCTTACCTGTTTTGTAATCAATGAGATAAATGGCATCCGGAAGCTCGGCATAGCGGTCGAGGCGCAGCACTTCGCCATGATATAGGATTTCTGATTCCGTCTTGATTTTGGCTTGAGGCGCAAAAGCCCTGCCAATCAATGGATGGCGAGACATCTGCATGAACATTTCGCGTATCCACGAAGCGGTCTCTTCGTCGATGGTGCCGTTGGAGAGATAGGGCGACAAAACCGTTTCCATATCGGCCTCGAAACGAATCTTCGACAGGATCTCATGCACCAATTCGCCCCACTCGCGGGGTTGCAAGCGGTCGCTCGCCGAACGCCACAGCCGCATCGGGTCGGCATCAACGGAAATCCTTTGGAGCCAATCCGCCGAAACCGAATCCGTCAACGAAACGACATCCGTTTTTGCCTTTTCCTCTTTCGGGTTGCGGAAATCGGGACTGCCGAAACGATAGACCTGAGCCGCATCCGCATCCAACTGATGGTCGCCCTTTTCGGCAAGGAAATCCCGAATGAGATTGGGCTTGTCGGCCTTACCTTGCTTAGCGATGACATAGAGGCGTTGCACAGCGCGAGTGAAGGCCACATAGAGCAGATTGAGGTTGTCCAACCTATTGCTTTCGCGCTCTTTTTCAACCTGTTCCAAAGCCAAATCGCCCATGTTCTCGGCGTTCTTGTCCATCTTGAACAGCACTTTCCCAAGGTTGGGAATGGCATCAAAGCCCAAATCCTCTGGCCGAAGCCATTCTTCGGGCGACTTGCTGGGATTCAGCTTCTCGTCCAAATCTGTGATGGCTTCGGGATAGATGACCACGGGAAACTCCAAGCCTTTCGACTTATGTATCGTCATGATATTCACCGCATTGCCGCTCACCGACTTCACGGCAAGCACATCCTGTTTCTTGTCCCAAAACGAAAGGAACTCGACGATGCCCTCTTTCGGTCCCGACTGCCATCTGAACACTTCTTCCATGAAGTAATTAATAAAGAAGTCGCGAATGCCGTCGAAACGGAAGACGCGAAGCAGCGTGGCACAAAGGTCGTAGAGGCAAGTGGCGTGAGCAAGTGCGTTTCTGAGCAACCCCGGCTCACCGATGCCCATCACCGTTTCGATGGCAACTTCACCCTCCGCGATGGCTTTCACCTCGTTGAAACACGAGCTGACATCGCCTTCAAAGCCAGGAGTTTGCATCAGATTCCAAGAATACAGCACATTGGCAATATTGGCTTCGTTGTCGTCAAACATCAAATAACGCAACGTGTTGACCAACAGCTGCACTTTATCCGAGGACTTCAGCAAGATGGAGACCTGCGAAATAACTGGTATTCCTTTATCGTTCAAAAAGTTAGCCATTTCCGCGCCATAGTCCGACTTTCGCGTGAGCAAGGTGATGTCCGCATAACGATAGCCATGGTTTTCCACGAGCTCACGGACAATAGCCTCTACCCTACCGAAGCAGTAATCCGGTTGGTTTTCAGCATCGTAAAGCTCCACTTGCACCAAGCCTTTGTCGGTCTTGTTCTTCTCCTGATGGATGCGCACGCCCTCGTCGGTGCCCGGCTTTTGCGACACATAGACCTTTTGCGACTCGGGCGAGAGCACCTTATAGGCACTTTCGAAAAAGGCATTGTTGAAGTCGACCACCTCGGCAAACGACCGGAAATTGGTGCCCAAATTGGTGAAAGCGAAATTATCCTTCAGGTTTTGTTCGTACTGCACGAACGCAGGATTGCGCTCGTCGTTGGGAAGGGCGTAAATCTCAGGCAGGCGGACGATTTGCTCCACCTCACCGCTGCGAAAACGATAGATCGACTGCTTGCCATCGCCCACCACCATGCTCATCTTGCCTGCCGCCAATCCATTGTCAATCAGGGGCAAGAGGTTTTGCCATTGCAAGATGGACGTGTCCTGAAACTCATCCACAAACACATGGCGGAAATGCTCGCCAATGCGCTCATACACAAAGGGAACCGAAAAATCGCCCATCACCGTGTTGAGCAACTTGTTGAACTCCGAGATGTGTACCACCTCGTCGTCAGCGGCCATTTGGTCGAACTCCAACCGTATTTGGCTGCGTAAGGCATAAAGGTAAAGAAGATCTCGTTGCGACCTGTAGAACAGGAACTTGCCTAACTCCTTATCCACAAGATCATTAAGTGCCCTCAAGACGGGCAACAAGGCCAAGTTGATGGTCTCGATTTGCGACTTTCCAAACTGTTTTTCAGCCTCTTTCGAGAAGCAGTTCCGCTTCTCAAGCACCGTAAGGAAGCGTGAATTAGGTTGCTCATATGTCGAATTGCCAAGTTTACGAAGGTAAGCCACGAAACCATTCTTGCCGTATGAATAATGCTCTTCCCTAAGGCCGTATTGCGTTTCAATACGCTTGAATCCATCAAGCAGGGGCTTCAACCCTTGCTCGAAACGATGTGTCTTATCATTAAGAAATCCAAGTGTTTCCTTATATTGGACAGGGTTCTTTATGCCATTGTCCTCGTCTTTCTGGTAGGCTTTCTCCGTCATCAGTTTCTTGATGAAATCGGACAGTTGGGTTTCGATGGCGGTGGAGCGTTGGTTGTCGAACTGGTTGTTGCTGAAGTCGACCAAAAGCCGGGTCAGGTAATCGTCTTTGTCGCTGATTCTCAGGCCCAAATTCTCAGTGATGGTCTCAGCCACCTCGTCGGTGTCGATGCTGACGGCATATTGGGTGGGCAGGCCCAAGTCATGGGCGAAACTTCGCGAGAGCTTTTGCACGAATGCGTCGATGGTACTCACGCAGAAACTGCTGTAATCGTGGATGATGCAAGTCATCAGGCGTTGCGCGTTGCGTTTCAGCTCTGCATCGCCGATGCCGAGTTCGTCAATCAAGACGGCTTCCATCGAGTGAGGGTCGACCGCTTTGCTATTGATGATTTCGCGCAGTGCCTTGACGATTTTCGCCTTCATCTCGTTGGCTGCGGCATTGGTGAAAGTGATGGCAAGGATGTTTCTGAAATTGCCGACCGAAGCCTCGTTTTTGAGGCATAGCTTCAGGTATTCCTTGATGAGCGTAAAGGTCTTTCCTGCCCCTGCCGAGGCCTGATAAACCTTGAAATTGCCGTTGTTTTCCATAATCAGTTGTTTTCTGGTTTTCGGGACCTTGGGATGAAAGGTTGGTTGGAAGGCACCGTTTTTTTCCTGAACAGGTCGCGGAACGTCGCGAACGAGCGGCTGTATGACAGACCGAGGCCCTGGGTATAGGGTGCCCGTTTGTCGATGGCGAAGCTGTTGAAGTTGGAGTTGTAGTTGGAGTGGTTGTAGAAATGCGCCTGTAGTCGTCCGTCCTTGCTCAATTTGTAGTAGAGGTCGAATTCGCCGACGATATTGGATGCGTTGCCACCGCTGACGCTGTTGCTCGCAATAACGCCCAAGTTGGTCTCGATGGTGAGGCGATTCTCGAAAAGCTCGGTGCGCAACGCAAATTGGTATTCGTCGTAGGTGTCGACGTCGCCTGAGTGGTAGCTGACGCCAAGGTTGAGGTTCTTCGTGATGTCGACATTCAAATTGGCCGAAAACATGTGGCTGAGATTGAGCGTCTGCGTCACACCGGAAGAGCCTCCGGCATAGGCGAATTTGCCCAAAACCAAGAGCGTGAGTGCCTGTTGGGCCATCACCGTTTGGTTGGTGGTGTCGACGAGCGAATAGACCGTTTGCATGATGTCCTCATTGGCATTGGGGAGGTTCATTCCGAACGAGATGGTCGGATTGAGCAGGGCGTCTTTCAGGTGGATGAGGCATTCGACGTTGACGTTGTTGTTGGCGGTTGAGTCGACTTGAAGACCCAAATCGGCCAAGGAAGCCTTGAGGGAATACACACCCGTAGCGTTGATGCGTCCGTCGGTGGGGCTGCCCGACCACGAGATGGTGCCGCCTTTCTTCAAGGAGAAGTTGCGCGTCACCAGGTTCATCAAAGTGAGCTGGAAGCGTCCCGAACTGATGGTGTAATTGCCATACATGGTCAGCGGCTCGGCGGTCGAGGTATTCAGCTTCACATTGCCGTTGCCCGATGCCTCAATGGTGCCGATGTCGCTCGGGAGCATGATTTTCATGGTGGCGTCGTCGGTGGCATCCACATCGAGGCTGATGGCGAAGTTGCTTCTTTTCTTCATCTCCTTCTCCTCGGGGATTTCTTCTTCCTCCTCCTCAGTCTCAACGGGAGGGGCGACGAAAACAATGAAGTCGTTGTCTTTCACCGTAGAGGCTTTGTTGAGTGGGATGGTCAGTGCCGTTCCGGCTTGTGTACGAGCCTTGATGCCCAAGAAGATGTCGTTGACAGGGCCTTTGACATAGACCAAACCATTGGCTATCGCCGAGCCATAGAACGAGTCGTTGTCCTTGCTTGTGGTGGCCATGGCTAAGAAATTGCGCGGGTGCAACCTGAGGTCGAGATAGAAGTCTTTCATCCGGTTGTGCCTGATTTCGCCTTCCACGAGCGCTGTGTTGCCTATCGTGTCGGTCATCACCATGTTCTCGAACGAGATGGACTTGTTGTCGATCAAGATCGTAGGGCTGAAGGTATAGAATGTGTTGAGGTAATCGACCTTGCAGCCGCCATCGATAATACTGACTTTTCCGCTGATTTCGGGCTGGTTGAGCGTGCCTTTGACGTCGACCAAGCCGTTGGCATAGCCTTGCATTCGCGTCACGACGCCAGTCAGGAAGGGGCTGGCAACGGCCAACCGCAACGAATCCAACGCTATGGTGAAGTCAAGGTTGTCGCCATCTCTTGCGGTATAGTACGATCCGTAGGCGTTCAGCATCCGCTTCGCGTCGTTGAGGATTTCGGCCTCCACGTCGACAGACTTCTCCTCGTTGTCCCAAGAGCTAACAATCTCGGCATCGCCCACAAGGTCGCCATTCACTCCCAGCCGTTTTATGTTGAGGTCGGCCAGCAGCATGGGGTTGGCCTTCAGGCTGCTGAGCATGGCATCGCCAGAGATGAACCCATCAATGTCGAAGCCCATGGATTTGGTAAGGATGTCGAAGTTGGAAATGTCGAAGCTCCTAAGTTGCAACGAAATCGTATCACCTTCATTCATGGGCACATAGCCATCCACGCGAAGCGATTGGCGGTTGTGGCTGAACATCAGGTTGGAGATGTTCACCCTGCCGTCGTTCATGTCGATGAAATTGCTTGGGGCGATGTTCCACAACGAGTCGTTGATGACGATGTCGGCCTTGCTGATATTGACGATGCCGCCCGTCTCATGCGGATGGAAGGCCAGGTCGATGGCGGATTTGTTGTGGTCGCAGGTGTCGGCATCGTCCCACCTGATTTGTGTGGCGATGGTGTCGTTGCCCATCTTGGCAAAGAGCGACAGGTTGTCGAGGCCGAAGTTCATGGTGTCGGTGGCGGTGATGTTGGCCCATTCCACACGGCCAACAGCAATGCGGCCATACGAATGAGAACGCGTGTTGAAGTTGCGAAGCTCGAAGTCGTTGATGGCGACCTTACCTATTTCGATGCTCTTGGAACGGGCTGTGAGGTTGAGTTGGCGCGAACGCGAGGTGAAAGTACCGTTGACCGAGGTGTTTTTGGCGATTTTCAGCGAAGGCATGAAAAGCCGGCTGAGGGTGCGCGTATCCTTCAGGTTGAGGCTGACGATAAAGTCTTGGTCCACATCATGTTTGCGGGCATATTTCTTGAAGTCCTCGCGGTCGGTCTGCCACTGTGGGAAGTGCACAAACGAGTCGCCATACTCATTGAGCACGCGCATCAGGCTGGCGAAATTCACCTGTCCGGCCATCTCGAAGTTGAAAAAGTCGCAGCCAATGTTGATGCGGCGTTGCATCAGGTTGTCGTTGTGGATCGAGGCTGCAAAGGTCTTCATTGTGTAGGTGCCTCGGCTGTCGCGATAGATGGTGCTGTCGAGGCTTAACTCACCTTCGAGGCCGTCGAGGTCGAAACCTTTCATGTTGGCGACGATACGGGTGCTGATTTCCGATATGCTGTCGCTCTTCATCAGGCTCAAGGCGCTCAGGTTGGCGTTTTTGATGACAGCCTCAAAGTCCGACTGCGGGAATTTCGGGTCGCGGAAGTCGATCAAGCCATTGAAGTCGAGAAATAAGTCGTCGTCGTCAACTTTGACCATTCCCTTGAAGCGATTGCCCACAAGGGTGCCGTCCATCTTCACTTCATCAATATGATTTCCAAGCAGATGAGCATCAGTTGCAACACCGTCGATCCAAAACTCAGGGCTACCTTTTTGGGGGAACTTAGCCATGAAGTTGGCATTCAGGTCGAGGTCGCCCACAAACTTGGAAGCGTTGGCAACCGCACCGGCCTTCACCTTGTCGGCCTTGACATTGCCCGAAAACACATTGTCGCCCTTGGCATCCTTCGCCCGCGCCACCGAAGCGTCAATGTCGCCAATGCCCGAAACGAGGCTGATGTCGGAAGAGAAATTGTTGTACGAACCCTTGAAATCCAAGTTCAGCCTACCCCGATCCATGGCTCGCAGCGACTCCGGCAATGGAATCGTTTTGGTCGAAGACGGGATGTAAAAATTCACCAGATCATCGTAAGTGAAGCTCATGTTCTTGATTTTCAAGGTGTGATAGCCATTCTCAAAATCAAGCGGGTGCATACTGATGTTGCCTTCAAAGGAAGTGGAGTTGCCTAACAGCATCTTGATGTCGTCGACCCGAAAATGTTCGATGGGGCCAGTGAACCTACCCTCAAACTTCACCAAATCAGGCATTTTGTACATGATGTCGGAAAACACGCCGATGTCGGACAGCATCACCTCGGTTGGGCGTATGGTGGCATCAAAAACGACTGAATCCACGAAGCTGCCAAAGGCCGTCATGTCGTTGTATAACATATTGAGATCCAAGTCGAAACAACTGTTGTTGGTCTCCATGAGAAGGCCTTTGAGGAAAACGCCTTTCGAGCAAACCACCGCATCGGTGCTGAAACTTTTCAGTTCAATTCCGCTCATTTCCTTGGCCGAAAGGTTGGCGATATTGGCATGGATGGAATCGCCAAACATATAGAAATCAGAGGCTTCCAGATTGATGTCGTCCAAATCGAGGTGGGCATAATCCATGAGGCGGTTGGCCGTTTTCAGCGAATCGGAACTATTTTGGTTCCACAAAAGGAAATCAATGTTTTTCAGCGAGATACGGTCGACGACAATCGGCATGGGCTTCGACTCTTTTTTCCGTGTCGTGTCGGCAGAAGCGAAAGCGTCCAACAAAAAAGCGAAATTCATCCGGTCTTCGCCCTGATAGGTAATCAAATTGGCCTCCGTGTCGCGCAACTCGACGTTGTCGAGGTGGATTACCCCCTCCAAAAGGTCGCCGATGCTGATTTTCGTCCTCAACGCGCCAATCTTCGCCAAGTCGTTCTTTTTCAAGTCTTTGACTGACACATCATCGATAAACACCTTGAAGGATGGCGTAACGACGAGTCGACCCACCTTGATGTCGGCACCTGTTTTTTCGGAAAGATATCCACCTGCAAAACGCACCGCAAACTTCTGAATGATAGGGTCTTGTATGGCAATGAAGAGGCTTGTGACGATAGCCAACACCACCACAAAAAAAACAAGGATGCTATGGATAACCTTTTTTTTAATAATTTTGACCCTCCAAATTGAGACCCATGAACGAATACATTTTAGGCATCGAATCATCGTGCGACGACACCTCAGCCGCAGTGCTCCAAGGCACCCGTGTGCTCTCCAATGTCATTGCCAGTCAGAAAGTTCACGAGCAATACGGTGGCGTTGTCCCCGAGCTTGCGTCGCGTGCGCACCAGCAAAATATCATCCCCGTCATCGACACGGCCTTGAAGACTGCAAAAATAGAAAAAAATCAATTATCCGCCATCGCTTTTACGCGTGGCCCCGGACTTTTAGGCTCTTTGCTTGTAGGAACCTCATTTGCAAAGGCTTTCGCACAGACCTTGAACATCCCGATGGTTGAAATCGACCATATGAACGCGCACATTTTGGTGCATTTTGCCACCGACGACACCCATACCGAAGTGCCGGAGTTCCCGTTTTTGTGCCTCACCGTGTCGGGGGGCCACACCCAAATCGTGGTGGTGAAGGACTATTTCGACATGGAAGTCATCGGCAAGACCATTGACGACGCAGCAGGCGAGGCCTTCGACAAGACGGCCAAAATCCTCGGCCTGCCCTACCCTGGCGGCCCCGTCATCGACAAGTTGGCCAAAGTCGGCGACCCGAATGCTTTCAGCTTCGCCAAGCCACAAATCCCCGACTTGGACTACAGCTTCAGCGGACTGAAAACCAGCATCTTATACACCGTTCGCGACAACCTGAAAACCAATCCTAACTTCATCGAGGAGAACAAAGCCGACCTCTGCGCCTCGGTGCAAAAGACCATCATCGACATCCTGATGCAGAAGTTGGTGAAAGCCAGCAAGCAGACAGGCATCAAGACCGTGGCCATCGCCGGCGGCGTGAGTGCCAACAGCGGCTTGCATGATGCCATGCTCGCCTTGGGCGAAAAATACCATTGGAAAGTGTTCATCCCGCGACTCTCCTACTCCACCGACAATGCCGCAATGGTCGCCGTGGCCGGCTATTTCAAGTATTTGAAAGGCGAGTTTGCCAGCCAGGACTTGGTGCCGTATGCACGACAGAGCTTGAAGGAATAAGCCTACCGTTTCACGAACTTCCTGAAACAGCAATTGCCGTTTTGCCCGAAACGTGCCACATAAACACCTGGTGGCCAACTTGATATATCGATGGAATAATGGGGTGACGAAACCGCCACATTGGTCATTTCGCGACCCAACACATCCAACACCTGCAACTGATAAGACCCATTTGGGAGTAAGGCATCGCCATGGAAAACGATGGATGCAGTAGCGGGATTGGGATAGAGTGTCACCTCCTGCATAGTCGTTTCCTGCGTCGATGTAGGCCAACCCAAATGCTTCCAAAGGAAATCGCGGGTGATGTCGAAACACCAGCCGAATTTCTCCTCGTCAAGTTGATAAACGGCGTTGTAATAGAAAGCGTGCTCCTCGCCCTCGAAGGGATGGAACTCGAAATCGGTGATGCCAATGGATTCGAGATGCGTCGCAATAGCCTGTGAACCATACATATACGGCATAGAAGGCAGGCTGAAATTGGAGAAGCAATAGCCCGAATCGAAGGGAACTGTGAGATCGTCGGTGCCATGAATCATACAAATCGGGGTATATTCCTCAACGTCAATCACATCGAGTGCATTCACGCCCCCCCAATGCGGGATGGCACCCGCCACTTGCGGTGAGATGCCGGCATATTCCTCAAAGCCAGAGCTGTGCATCGTGCCCAAATCTGGCTCGGTGAAGGTTTGCTCGGGGCGTTCCTCCTCACCCATGAACATCTCCGCAAGGATGGCGATGGAACCTGCCGAATTGCCCAACAGGAAGATGCGTTCCGTGTCGATGCGGTATTCCTCGCTGTGAAGTTTCAAGAAACGGATGGCTGAGCTCACGTCTTGCGCGGCCATGTAGGCATCGCGCATGAGTGCCGACTCCGAAAACTGCAACCACGAGAGCAAGCGGTAGTCGATGGAAGCCGTAGCATACCCAAGTTTGGCAAGACGGGTACAATAGGCCACCATGTCGACATAATCGCGGCTGCCGGTCACAAACGCACCGCCAAAGACCGTAATCACCAGCGGGCGCTTGGCCATAGTGTCGCCTGTGGGTTCGTAAAAATCGAGATACAAGGTGGTCGGCGAGGTTTGCCCTTCGAGGATGGCACTACTGAAAGGGACAGCCTCGGTGGTGGTCACTTCGTCGAAAACGGGATCAAGGAAACGTGTGCCACTTTGGGCCGCGACGTGGTTCGAAAGCAGAAAAGCAACGACAGCAAACAGCGTGCCGCACATGAGAAAACGTTTGGTATTCATAGTTGATGTAATTTATTTCAGTTCAAGTGTTTATGTTTTATCTCTCCAAGTCAATATACACAGGCAAGTGGTCGCTGAAGCCGCCGAAATACTTGGGGCCGATGTAGGTGCGGAAGAGTTTCTTGCCATGATACACTTCATCGTCCTCCAGCATGAAGTCGGCATGGAAGATGCGGGCGCTACCTTCTTGGTAATGAGGCCCTTCCCTATCGTCCATCACGCCTTCGGTGACGATGATTTGGTCGAAAATCTGCCAGTCGGCTTGGTGCTTCAAGGTGCCTTCGAAGCCTAAGCCGTCCTTTTTCCCGAACAGGTTGACGAGACAACCTTCTTCCATTTCAGAAGGATGGCGGGCACGCAGCACGTCGTAGACGCTCGGGTCGCTGGGACAGTCGTTTAGGTCGCCCATCATGATGATTTTGGCCTGATAGCCCTCGGGCATCGAGGCACAGATGGAGTCGACTTTGGCGCGAAGGATGGCCGCCGAGCAGGAGCGTGAGCCAACGGTCTCGAGTTCGCCGCTGTAGCGGCTCGGCCAGTGGTTGACGAAGATGTGGAGGGTATCGTTTTGTTTGCCAATAAACTTCGCATAAAGTATATCCCTCGAATGATATGCCGTGTCCTCAGGGTTATAATACGGAAACACAGCGCTTTCCACCAATTGGAAATGGTCCAACGAATACACAATGGCTGGGTCGATGCCACGCTTGTCGGGGCCTTCGTAATGCACGAAACGATAGTTGTGTTTCTTCAACGGCGTTTGGTCGAAAATCGCGCTCAACACGTATTCGTTCTCCACCTCGCACATCCCGATGATGCCCAAAAGGCGGTTCTCCGACATGGCGAGGATGGCCTTGTACATGTTGTTGCGCTTCTTGTAGAAACGGCTCTTCGTCCAATGCTGCATCCCGTCCTCGGTGAAGGCGTTGTAGGCCTTGGTACTGTCCACAAACGGGTCGAAGAAGTTCTCCATGTTCCAGAAGGCGACGCGGACGGTTTCTTGTTGTGCCTCCGCAAAAAAGGCAACAGCCAAAAGCACGAGCAAAACGAGTGTTTTTTTCATCGGACGGTCATGTTTTCGGGGCAAAGGTAGGGTTTTTCGGGAAAAGTTCGTATATTTGCAGCGTAATTAAAACGAATTAGTCATGACCGCAGTACAAATTGCATCTCTCAACGCCGAAATCCAGCAAAACATCAAGGCTTTGAGCGAAGACGAGACCATGCTTAACCGTGTGGCCAAATATTTGCGTAAGTTGATGAAAGAGAAGGAAGACCCGACTTTGATGAGCAAGGAAGAGTTTTTTGCAAAGATTGATGAAGCCGAACGGCAAATTGCAGAAGGTAAATGCTACACTTTTACAAACTTAAAAGACATGAACGCATGGCTTAATTCGTTGTAATATGTATAAGCTCATTTATGCTGAAGATGCAAAGGAAGGCTTAGCCAAACTCAAAAAAAACGAGCCTTCAAGTTTCAATAAAGCAGTAAGATTGCTGCAAGAAATTGCCATTCATCCCACAACGGGAACGGGTCATCCAGAGCCTCTGAAAGGAGAACCGATTAACAGATGGAGCAGGCGTATCTCAAAGAAGCATCGTCTTGTGTATCGTGTGTTCGAAACTGAAGTATATGTTTATATCCTATCCTCTTACGGCCATTACGACGACAAGTGAAGCCAAAACCCTTCATAATAGCTTTTTTCTTATTAATATGCGGCACGATTAATGCCCAAAACGCCCATTTCTGGAACGGCATCGAAGCCTTCGATGGACCGACGGACGAAAACCCTGTATTGTCCGCCCAAATCGACTTCTATTTCGACAAGATGGTGCCCCCCCTACCCGACTCCATCACCTTGGAAATCAACAGGCTGGTTGAACGAACCTCCGACAATCCCGACCTCCGCGACTTCATCCTGTGGCACCTCCTCGAAAAATACCGCCACCCCGAATACATGAGCCAAGATCAAGTGTTCGTTTGGTTATATGACCACTACTTTTCCCAATTGGAAATCAAGGATTTGAATGACATCAACCGACCGTTGATCGAAGAAAAAGCCGAGCGTTTGCGCCGATTGGCCTTGTTCCAGCCTGCTCCCGAAATCCGCATCTGCGATTCGATTGATTTACAAGCCATTGAAAACAAATACACCGTGCTGTTTTTCTACGACCACGACTGCGACCTCTGCCAGCAGGAAATGCGTGATTTAGACTCTGTGTGTGCAGCTCATCCCGAAATTACAGTGCTGGCCATCGACATGAACACCGACGACGTTCGTTTCGATGTTTTGTTCGACCTTTACGACATCGAAACCACGCCTTTGATTTATGTCCTCGACCGCGACAAGCGCATCATTGCAAAAAAAATACGAGCGAAACAAATTGAGTTTGTAGTTGGGAGTTAACCATTTGCAGTTTACCGTTTGCACTTCTTTCAATCAGCCAGTGATAAACTTTTTCATCTCATCAGTGTGGGCACACGCTTCCTCAAACAGTCGCCACTGCGCCCGCGTGCGCACGAGGTTGTGGGTCGGGTACTTTATTTTATAATAGGTGTTGCCGTTGATGTAGTCGGTCAGGAAACGCACGGCCTGCATGTAGGGGAACAGCGTGGCGGCGTAAGGCAACAATTCCTTTTCGAGCGGCGTGAGGAACGACTTCGTGCCTTCAAGATAGCCCTTCGTGAACGCCTCAAAAATCTCCATGTTGAAGTGGATGTTGTCCAAGTCGGGGTCGTCCTCGGCACCCGTGTTGGCCGCCGAACGCAGGAAGTCGCCAAAATCGGAGAAAACGAAACTGGGCATGACGGTGTCCAAGTCAATGATGCAAAGCACGTTGCCATCCTTGTCGAAGAGCATATTGTTCACCTTGGTGTCGCAATGGCAAATGCGTTTCGGCAGTTTGCCTTGGCTGTAGAGCACCTCGCCGAGACACATCCATTCGGAAGCCTCGCGCACCTTGGCGACCAACTTCTGCACCTCCACCTCGCGCATCTGCCCGATGGGGTCGGCAGCCACAGCGTCCTCCAACTGCTGCGAGCGGAACTCGATATTGTGGAAATCGGGGATGACCTCCCCTATCGGCTCCTTCAAATCAGTCAGCAGCGACTCGAAATCGCCAAAAGAACGACCCGCATAATAGGCATATTCCGGTGTCACGGCCTCGTAGGTATAGCTGTCGGCGATGAAGTCCATCACGCGCCAATACTTGCCATCCTCAACAACATAGGTCATGCCCGTGTCGGCCTTCAGTAAATGCAACACACGGCGATTTATATCCTTAACGCCTTGACTCTCATATTTCTGTCGGATATGGTTGGTCACCGCTTCAATGTTGTTTTGCAGCATTTCCACATCCGTAAAAACGGCATTGTTGATGCGTTGCAGCACATATTTCGGCTGGCCACCCACTATTATCTTATAGGTGTCGTTGATGAGACCGTTGCCCAACGGTTGGATGGTTTCGATGGTTTTCGGGTCGACGAAACGGCCCGCGATGGAGGAAAGTTCGTTCATGGTGATAAATTTTTGGCGAAGATAGGGGTTTTTATCATTCTAATTCATATTTTTGCACAAAAATCATCATTAATTCGTATGAAAAACAAGTTTTTACATCTCATCTTTAGCCTGGTCCTTATGACCATGGTCTCTTCTTGCAACGACAAGAAAGAAACGACGGAGGTCCGCAAGGGCAACTACCGCATCGTCGACAACACCATCGTCTTCGACGAGCCGCAACGCATCGAAGGACAGAAAAGTGTCCTCCAGTTCACCGTCGACCCCATCGAGAACGTCCGCATCGGCTTCATCGGCCTCGGTATGCGCGGTCCCGATGCCGTCGACCGTATGACCTACATCGACGGCGTGACCGTCAACGCCCTGTGCGACATCGAGCCTGACCGTGTGGAGGCCGTGCAGACCAACATCTTAGAGAGGAAAGGCCTGCCTCGCGCCGCCGCCTACACTGGTCGCGAAGGCTGGAAAGAACTCTGCCAACGCGACGACATCGACCTCGTCTACATCTGCACCAACTGGCAGACCCACGTCGAGATGGCCGTCTACGCCATGCAACAAGGCAAGCATGTGGCCGTCGAAGTGCCTGCCGCCACCTCCATCGAGGAATGCTGGCAGCTCGTCGACGTGGCCGAACAGACCCAACGTCACTGCATGATGCTCGAAAACTGTTGCTACGACTTTTTCGAACTGACCGCACTCAACATGGCGCAACAGGGCATGTTTGGCGAACTCATCCACGGCGAGGGCGCTTACATCCATAACCTTGAGCCTTATTGGCACGAGTATTACGAAAACTGGCGCCTTGAGTTCAACCAAAGCCACGCTGGCGACGTCTATCCTACCCATGGCCTCGGACCTCTCTGCCAAGCCTTCAACATCCATCGCGGCGACCGCATGAAGACCCTCGTGGCCATGGCAACACCATCTTACAACGGCAAGAAAATCGCCAAGGAGATGATGGGCATCGACGATTTCGCCAACGGCGACATGACTACCACGATGATCCAAACCGAGAAGGGCAAGACCCTACTCATCGAGCATGACGTCTACACCTATCGTCCTTACAACCGACTCTATCAACTCACTGGAACAGAAGGCTTTGCCAACAAATACCCCACCGAGGGCTTCACCCTGCTTGAAGACAAGTTACCCGAAGGTTTCTTGGCCGAAGGACAACACCTTAACCCTCATGGCTTTGTACCTGCCGAGGTGCGCGACAAAATCTTGAAGGACTACCTCCACCCTATCGCGGTAGAGATTGAAGAGAAAGCCAAGGAAGTGGGCGGTCATGGCGGCATGGACTTCGTCATGGACTACCGCCTCATCTACTGCCTGCAACACGGCCTGCCCCTCGACCAAGACGTTTACGATGCCGCCGAATGGTCGTGCCTCGGCGAGCTGACCGCAGCCTCCATCACCAACGGCGGGATGCCCGTCCAAATGCCCGACTTCACACGCGGCGACTGGGATAAGGTGAAAGGATACAAGCACGCAAAATAAAGAATCACTTCGCCGTCACCGAACGGAAGAAGATTTCTGCGTCTTTCCAAACGGTGTAATCGCGGGCATAAAGCAGATTCATCTGACTAAGGGCATCGGATTCGATGTCCTTTTCCATATATGAGGCAGGATTGTAGACGCCCTTACGGATCTTCGGCAGCTTCTGTGTTTCACCGGCAGGCGAGCAATAGCCCACCCAGGTGCGTCGTCCCAGCAACACCAAAATGGCATTCTTCAAAAACCTGACTGGCTGCTTCACCACCAAGGCCAAAGGCAGCCAAAACAGGATGCTGAACACACTCATGACGAAATCGAAAAGGCGCTTGTTTCGGCGGTTCGACTTGGTGTCGATGGCCTTGATGTCGACAGTGTAGAGGTCGCCGCGCGTATTGATGCTGTTGCTGCCGATGATGGACAGGCTGTCCTCTGGCGCAATCTTGTAGTCGACATTGGTGGCGTGCCAATCCACCATCTTGTCGATGATGACCTGATGCGACACGTCTTTCGAGCAGAAAATCACTTCGGTAATCTTGTAAATCTCGATGATATCGGGCACTTGCGACAGGTTGCCGATAAAGCCTTCTGGAGCCTCGCCCTGCGTCTCCGAGCTTACCAAACCGATGAAGTCGGGCTTGATGGAAGTGCTTTCCAAGATGGCGTTAACGCGCCGCGTCTCCTCAGGGCTGCCGATGACCAGGAAACGTTTCTTCTCCGTCCGCTTCGACTGGAAGTTCTCATTGCCCAACAGGATGCCGACAAACCGCGTGAGGCTCATCTCCAAAGCCAGCCACAATGTCCCGAATAGGATCAAGGCCCTCGAAAAACGCAGGCTTTCAGGCAGCAAGGCATACAGCACCAAAATCACAGCCGAGCCGAAAGCCACACCAAGAACGCTTTTGGCAATGCTGTACGGCTTATCGTATCCTCCTGTAAAATAAGTCGATAGTAGCCATATTATGATATAAATCGGCAAAACGATGGCAAACAATACGAGCGGATAAGTGCCCGTGCCTGCGTAAATGGGTCCGCGTCCCCAGAAATAACTGATGGCCGCCAAGCCGCCATAGCCCAACACGGCATCGAGGAACGGGATGGCCGCCTTGTGGAAGAACTGCGACACCAAGGCAAAAAAAGCCTTGATGTAGATGGCCATATTAATAAGGAATGAGAACGACTTGGCCCAGGTGTTGCCGAAATGCTTCTTGGCGAAAATCTCCATGGCGCGATAGAACACGAATACATAGTTGACGCTCGTTTTCTTGGTGCTCTCGCCCTTGTAGTGGATGATGCGCGTCTCAGGGAAATAGTAGTTCTTGTAGCCGCCCTGCGTGATGCGATAAGACAGGTCGATGTCCTCGCCATACATGAAGAAAGTCTCGTCCAGAAGACCCACTTTGTCGAGGGTTTCCTTGCGCATCAACATGAAGGCGCCGGCGAGGATTTCCACCTCGTTGGTCTCGTCGTTGGAGAGATGGCCCATGTAATAATGCGCAAAACGCTTGCTGTGCGGGAAGAGCTTGGCAAGTCCAAACATCTTGTAGAACGCCGTGGCAGCCGTGGGCAGTCCGCGTTTCGACTCGGGCAGGAACTGTCCCTTGCCGTCCACCATCTTCACGCCGAGACCACCCGCATCGGGATGGCTGTCCATAAAGGCGAGGCACTTCGAGAAAGTGTCGTCCTCCACCACCGTGTCGGGATTGAGGAGCAGTACATACTCGCCCGTAGAGATGCGGATGGCTTGGTTGTTTGCCTTCGCAAAACCCACGTTGTCCTTGTTGGCGATGACCTTCACCTCAGGAAACTTCTGCGCCAACATCTTGAGCGAACCGTCGACGGAGTTGTTGTCGACCACAAACACCTCACCCTCAATGCCCTGCATGGCGCGGCGCACCGAATAGAGGCACTGTTCGAGGAAATACTCGACGTTGTAGTTGACGATGACGACGGAGAGTTTCATTATTTTTCAGGCTTGCTATCAAAATTGGCTTTCACGGCTTTGAAGCGCTTGCCGTCGTTTTCAGGCAGACCGTCGCCGATATTCTCCAATCCACAGGCATTCAATATCTTGCCTTTGATGGCGGTGTTTTGCATCCAGCCCGTGAACTGTTCCGCACCAGGGCCGTAGGCATAGACCATCACAGGCAGGCAGGTGTGGCTGCTCGTCGAGTAGCAGAACGACACATCGGTGTACTTGCCTTGCTTGTCGGGCATGGTCAGGCCGCCCGTCTCATGGTCGGCAGTGACCACGACCAAGGTGTTGCCATGCTCCTCGGCATAGTCCAAGGCGATTTGGATGGCATAGCTGAAATCGACCAGCTCATCCACCATCCAAGCCGAGTCGTTGGCATGGCAGGCGAAGTCGATTTGCGAGCCTTCCACCATGAGGAAGAAACCGTTTTCGGCACCATCGAGGGTCTTCAAGGCGGTCTTTACGGCGCGAGGCAAAAAATCGCCACGCTCTGCCGCAGGCGGCATGTGTCCATCGTTGGCCAAGACCGCGTATTTCTTGCAAGTCAAGTCGATATTATCCAAGGTGTCGTACACTTTCCAGCCCAATTCGTTCTCCATGCGCTCGATGAGGTTGATGCTGTCCTTACGCTGGTTGAAGTGCTTGCGACCTCCGCCGATGGCCAAATTAATGTTGTCGGCCTCGGCCAGCTGCAAGGCAATGTCCTCATACTGACGGCGATGCGGCACCTTCGCAAAGAAACAAGCGGGCGTGGCATGGGTGATATAACTCGTCACGACGAGTCCCGTCTCCTTGCCTTGCTCGTGGAAGACTTCAAGCAACGTCTTGACTGGAATGGTGTCGGGGTTCATGCCCACCATGGCGTTCTTGGTCTTGTGGTCGCTGCACAAGGCCGTGCCACCCGCTGCCGAGTCGGTGATGTCGTTGCTCGACGAATGCGTGTCGACGACACCAATGTATGGGAACTTGGGGAACACCATTTCCTGGCGCGTGGCCAACATGCCTGCATAGACTTGCGGCAAGGCAGTGCCATCGCCAATGAAATAAATGACGTTCAAGGCTTTGGCGGGTTCTTGAGGTTCTTCTTTTTTCGTTTGACATGAAATAACAACACCCAAAAGAAGAAGGGCTGAAAGAGAGAAGATAGAAAGTTTTCTCATAATTAATTAAAGATTAATAATTTGAATTATTGGTTCGAGCGGATTTGAAATCCGCATGTTTTGAAAGGGGAATTTGAAATCCCCATATTCACCACCGTCGGATTACAAATCCGCCGGAACTATGGCTTTTAAAACAACATAATAATCACCGTTTTTATTGTTTGCGGGCCACTACTTTTTTCACGGCCTCCACGATGTCGGGCGTGTCCAAATGGAAGAAGGTCAGCAACTCGTCGGGCGTGCCGCTTTGTCCGAACACATCGTTGACGGCCACCATTTCCATCGGGCAAGGGTCGTTCAAGGCCAACACCTGGGCGATGCTGTCGCCCAAGCCGCCGTTGCGCTGGTGCTCCTCAGCGGTGACCACACAACGGGTCTTCTTCACCGATTTCAGCACAGCTTCAATGTCCAACGGTTTGATGGTGTGGATATTAATCAATTCCGCATTGATACCCATTTCCTTGAGGATTGGCAATGCTTGGACGGCTTTCCAAACGAGGTGACCACAGGCAAAGATGGTCACGTCGGTGCCTTCTTGCAGCATCTGGGCCTTGCCGATGACAAACTTCTCGTCGGCAGGGGTGAAATTCGGCACTTTCGGTCGACCGAAACGCAGATAGACGGGGCCCTCATACTCGGCGGCAGCGATGGTGGCGGCTTTGGTCTGGTTGAAGTCGCAAGGCACGATGACGGTCATGTTGGGCAGCATCTTCATCAGTCCGATGTCCTCAAGGATTTGGTGCGTTGCACCGTCCTCGCCAAGGGTCACGCCAGCGTGCGAAGCAGCGATTTTCACGTTCTTGTTGGAATAGGCCACACATTGGCGGATTTGGTCGTAGACACGTCCCGTTGAGAAAGCCGCAAAAGTGCCCGTGAACGGCACAAAGCCGCTCAAGGCCATGCCAGCGGCCATGTCAATCATGTTGGCCTCGGCGATGCCCGTCTGGAAAAAACGCTCAGGAAACTCCTTGGCAAAGTCGCCCATCTTCACCGAAGGTGTGAGGTCGGCACAGAAAGCGACCACTTTGGGATTGCGACGGCCCGCTTCGAGCAAGCCTTCACCGAATCCCGATCTTGTATCTTTTTGGTTTTGAATCTTAAAATCCATATTCTTCATTTTTGCACAAAACCCACAAAACTGTCAAAACTTTCTTATTGTGTAGCGGCTACGCAACTGCGTCGCCGCCGGAAAGCCGCCGGTTGGCAGCTTTCCGCAACACCTTGATGTTTTGTAGGTTTTGCATGTTTTGTTATTAATAATCTCCTAATGTTTCGGTTAATTGCGAAAGTGCGTTGGCGGCCTGCTCATCGTTGGGGGCCGAGCCGTGCCACTTGTGGTTGTTCTCCATGAAGTCGACACCCTTGCCCATAACTGTGTGAGCCAAAATGAGTTGTGGTTTGCCCTGGAAGGCGTTCTCACGAACGAACTTCAGCGTGTTCACTACAGCCTGCATGTTATTGCCGCTCACTTCGACGACGTTCCAGCCGAAAGCCTCATATTTGGCCCGAAGGTCGCCGAGGTTCATCACGTCGTCGGTCGATCCGTCGATCTGTTTCTTGTTGTAGTCGATGATGGCAACGAGGTTATCGACACCCTTGGCGGGGGCATACATCGCGCCTTCCCAAATCTGGCCTTCCTCCTGCTCGCCGTCGCCCATGAGGACGAAGACAAGGTGCTTGTCGCCATTGAGCTTCTTGGCTTGGGCGGCACCGCAAGCCACGGAAAGCCCTTGTCCCAACGAGCCAGAGGCGATGCGGATTCCCGGCAGACCTTCCATCGGCGTGGGGTGTCCTTGCAGCCGTGTGCCGAGGCGGCGGAATGTAGCCAATTCACTCACAGGGAAATAGCCGCGCCGCGCCATGATGCTATAGAGCATCGGGCTGATGTGGCCGTTGGAGAGGAAAAACATGTCCTCGCCGTTGCCGTCCATGCGGAAATGGTCGGGGTCGATGTCCATTTGGTCAAAATAAAGGGCTGTGACAATGTCGGTTGCGCCTAACGAGCCGCCCGGATGCCCCGACTGGCACCCGTGCACCATGCGGATGATGTCGCGACGCACCTGTGTGGCGGTTCTTTCAAGTTCGTTGATGGTCATATTGCATGTGTTTGGATGGTCAAAATTACGACTGCAAAGCTACGGAAAAAACCAATCCAAATCACGCCTGCCGGATTTATTTCCGCATCCCGGCCAAATTTGGCATCCATATCCGCCATTTTTATTATTTTTGCACCAAATTTTAGAAAAAACGGACCATGTTTGAGGACGAAGACTATTATCAGGAACACGAGGAAGAGATGGAAAAAGCCATCGAAAAGTATGAATCGATGCTGAAAGACCATGACTCGGTTTACTTTGATAGCGAGGAGTTTGAGTACATCATCGACCACTACACCCAACACAATGAGCTGAAACGCTCGCGGCAAGCCGTGGAATTGGCCATGGAGCAGCACCCCGAAAGCAACATGCTGAAAATCAAGATGGCACGGCAATACCTCTTGGAAAACGACGCCCAACGCGCCTTCGACATCATGCAACACGTGGAGCGCATCGACGACGACGAAGACCCCGACTATTTCCTTACCCTCGGCTCGTGTCTGGCCGTCTTGGGCAAGTCGGAAGAAGCCTTGGAGAACTACTTCAGCGCCCTGCCCTACTTCGACGAGGACGAGAAGTTCGACCTCTACAACGCCATCGCCTACGAGTACCAGCACATGCAACAATTCGACCGCGCCCTCGAATTCTACCGCAAGGCCCTGCCCTATGCCGACGAGCGCGACACCATATACCACGAGATTCGCTGCTGCTACCTCAGCGCAGGCCGCAAGGACGATGCCCTCGCCTTCTTCCAAGAGATGATCGACAAGGACCCGCACAACAGCAAGGCCTGGACCAACATCGGCGACATCTACCGCATGATGGGACAATACGAAGAAAGCATCGACCCTTACGAGTTCGCCCTCAGTATCGACCCAGAGGACCTCTGGACCAACATGCACCTGGCCGACATCTATTATGACCTTGGCCGCTACAAGGAAGCCATCGACACCCTCGAAGAAGCCCTGCGCAACGGCATCGAGACCTCGATGATACACACCACCATCGGCGACTGCTACTACCGCCTCAACGACCTCCAAACCGCCGAAGAGCATTTTCGAAAAGCTTTGGAAATCAACCCAATGATAGGTTCAGGCTATGCAGGTCTCGGCTATGTGTTCAGCGACCGTGGCCAAAGCCAGAAAGCCATCAAATATTTCGAGAAAGCCCTGCAACTGGAGCCGTGGGAGACCGACCACCTCTATTCGATGTCGACCGACTACATGAAGCTCAAGGAATACGACAAGGCCATGGAATGCCTGCGCAAGATACAAGAACAGACGCCCTCCGACCCCGACGCCTATTATTACATCGCCGACCTCTACGGCCAGCTGGACAAAATCGACGAGGCCATCAACACCATCAAGTTCGGGCTGCTGCAAACCGACAATGAAGTGTCGCTGCTCTACCTCTTGGCCTACGCCTATTTCGTCAAAGGCAGCCACGGCGAAGGCCTCGAAGCCTTGGATCAAGCCCTTGATGCCGACTTCGAGCTTTGGCCCGACTTCATCGAATACGACCGCGAGCTGCTGGCCAACGACACCGAAATCCTCCAACTCATCGAACGACACAAACAGAACCAACAAACCACCAACACCACCAACGAATAACCACCCATGAAAGACTTCATATACAATTTCCTAAAAGGCATGGGAATGGGTGCCGCCAATGTCATCCCAGGCGTTTCGGGCGGTACAATCGCCTTGATCACCGGCATCTTCGAACGCCTTATCAACAGCATCAAGTCGTTCAACCTAACGGCATTGAAGCTGTTTTTCACCGGCAAGTGGAAAGCCTTCGCCGAGCATGTCGACTTGAAATTCCTCGTCGCCGTGTTTCTCGGCATCGCCGCCGCCATCCTTTCGGTCGCCAAGCTGTTCGAGTTCCTGTTTGCCAACTATCCTGTCTACATCTGGGCATTCTTTTTCGGCCTCATCATCGCCTCCATCTATTATGTGGGGCGCACGGTGAACAAATGGAACCTCGCCAGCCTCCTGTTTTTCGCCATCGGCACTGGCATTGCCTTGCTCATCGCTTTCGGGACGCCTGCGCAGGAAAACCACAACTTCCTCTACCTGATTCTCTGCGGCGTGGTAGGCACTTGCAGCATGATACTCCCCGGACTTTCAGGCTCTTACGTCCTGCTCTTGATGGGCAACTACGAATATGTGATGATCGATGCCGTCAACATGCTGACCACATCGCCATGGGAAGGCATCAAGATATTGATTCCCGTGGTGATTGGTGCGGTCATCGGCCTTTTGGCCTTCGCCCACCTGCTCTCGTGGATCTTCAAGAACTTCCACGACCAAACCGTGGCCCTGCTGACGGGGTTCATCCTCGGCTCAACGCCCATCATTTGGCCTTGGAAGCACGCCATCACTAATGCACTGAAGGACGGGACAGAAAAAGTGGTCGGCTACCAATGGCAGTGGCCCGCCATTAATACCGAGTTTTTCATTGCATTGGTTATCATGTTGTTAGGAGCAGCCATCATCATCGTCACCGAACAACTTGCCACAAAAAAAGAGAAACCGTCAAAATAAAAGCAAATGAAACGCTACGGACTCATCGGACACCCGCTGAAACACTCGATGTCGAGGCACCTCTTCAACGAGAAATTCGAATACGAAGGACTCGACTGCCTTTATCAGCATTTCGACCTCAAATCGTTGGACGAGCTTAAAGACGTCATGGAGAAATATCCCGACCTCTGCGGCTTCAACGTGACGATACCTTATAAGGAAAGCATCATCCCGCTTCTCGACGACATCGACCCCGAGGCGAAAGAAATCGGGGCCGTCAACGTGGTGAAAATCACTGATGGCAAGCTGAAAGGCTACAACAGTGACGTTTATGGTTTCGGGCAGCTACTCGACCGCGCCATCAACGGGAAAAGCATCGGCCACGCCTTGGTCTTGGGCGCGGGAGGCGCCTCCAAAGCGGTGCAATATGTACTGAAAAAGAGCGGGATACCCTACTCCACCGTAAGCCGTAGCGCAGAACGCGGCGACTACACCTACGACGACCTCACCGACGACATCCTCCAGCAAAACCACCTTATCATTAATACGACTCCCGTGGGCATGTTCCCACAAATCGACAATTTCCCAGACCTTCACTACCAAGCCTTAGGCAAGAAGCACATCCTTATCGACTTGATTTACAATCCGAAAGAGACTGCTTTCATGGAGCTGGGCAAGACCTGGGGGGCGAAGGTGTTTGGCGGAATGCAGATGTTTGAGGAACAAGCGAAGAAAACCTGGGAGATATTTATGCCGCATGAGGTCATTGCGAGTGAAGCGAAGCAATCCAGGGAAACCATCTAATACTAATGTCTGGATTGCTTCGTCGTGCCTCCTCGCAATGACGCAAAGCGTAACGTACAAAACTAACCACTATGGCAAGAAACAAAGCAAAACGAGAACCCGAATACATCGAAGACGTTGAAATCATCGACGCTGGTGCCGAAGGCATGTCCGTCGCCAAGCCCGAAGGGCGCGTGGTCTTCATCCCCTTTGGCGTGCCCGGCGACGTGGTCGACATCGAAGTCTACAAGCGCAAAAAGAACTTCTTTGAAGGCAAGATCTTGAACTTCAAGAAAATGTCGGACAAGCGCGTGGAGCCTGTATGCCAACACTTTGGACTTTGCGGAGGCTGCAAGTGGCAACAGATGGCCTACGAATGGCAGATCCAATACAAACAGAAACAGGTGAAGGACAACTTCGACCGCATCGGCAAGGTCGAGTATCCCGAAATCCGCCCGATTTTGGGTTGCGAGAAGCAGTTTTTCTATCGCAACAAACTGGAATACACCTTCTCGAACCGCAAATGGCTCACCGACGGCGCCCCTGGCTCGCACGACGAAGAAGCCTGCAAAGGCTTAGGCTTCCACCTGCCCCAGCTCTTCGACCGCGTGGTCGACATCGAGCATTGCCACCTGCAAGCCGACCCTTCGAATGAGATTCGTCTGTTTGTCAGGAGGTTCACGTTAGAGCGTCATCTCCCCTACTACAACTTCCGCGCCCATGAGGGACTGCTGCGCAACCTTGTCATCCGCTGCAACTCGAAGGGCGAGTTCATGGTCATCCTCGTCATCAGCGAGGAGAACGAAGTGGTGCGCCACGAGCTGATGCCCGCCTTGGAGATGGCCTTTCCGCAAATCGTGTCGCTGCTCTTGGTCATCAACCCGAAACTCAACGACATCATCAACGACCTGCCGTTTGAATGCCTCAAAGGAGAGCCTTACCTCATCGAGACCATGGCCTCGCCGCGCCCAGGCTTCGACGACTTGAAATTTAGGATTGGGCCGGTGTCGTTCTTCCAAACCAATGTCTACCAGGCCAAAAGGCTCTATAAAACCGCTTTCGATTTGGCCGACGTGCAAGGCGACGAACTGATGTATGACCTCTACACGGGCACGGGCACCATCGCCCAGTATTTCTCGCGCTTCGTGAAGAAAGTGGTTGGCATCGAGTACGTTCAAGCCGCCATCGACGATGCCAAGGTGAACGCCGAACTCAACGGCATCACCAATTGCACGTTCTATGCGGGCGACATGGCCAAGGTGTTCACCGACGACTTCATCGAAAGCAACGGTCGTCCCGACTTCATCGTCACCGACCCACCCCGTGCGGGCATGGCCGAGAAGGTAATCGAGCAGTTGCTGAAGATTCGTGCCAAGAAAATCGTCTATGTCAGCTGCAATCCAGCCACGCAAGCCCGTGATTTGCAACTCCTTGATTCGGCCTACAAGGTGATGGCCGTGCAACCCGTCGACATGTTCCCACACACGCAGCATGTGGAGAACGTGTGCCTGCTTGCCCTGCGCGACTGAACGAAAAAGGTCGGTAACCACTGCGGTTGCCGACCACGAAGCATCAACTGATTGCCTGGATTGCTTCACTGCGTTCGCAATGACGCAAAGCGTGTCAAAGATCAACGAACCACCACCTTCTGCACTTTCACGTTGTCGCCGTTCACGAGGCGAATCAAATAGAGGCCTGCGGGCTGGTTGATTTGGGTTTGCACTGAGCCTTCAATCTGCTCGCTGCTGAGGATGCGTCCCGTCAGGTCGATGACTTGCAGTGTGGCACGGCCTTCGTTGGCGATGATCCAATTGCCGTTGTTGTTGAAGGCGAAGGTCTCACTGTCGCCGTTTGCGTCCCCGCAAACGGAAGCAAACACCACCTTGAAACGCGAAGCGTAGTCGCTCTTCTTGGCGGTGAAGGTGTATTCTGCCTGTCGGGGTGCGTTTGAATCCCCCTGCCCCCCTTTGTAAAGGGGGAAGCCTGCCGAGGTCAAGAGGTCGACGTCAGCACCGGTGAGGTTGTCGATGAGGTGGCAATACACGAGGCCTTCGGTGGCGTTCTCGAAGCTGAGGGTGTAGGTTCCGTTTTCAGCGGCCTCGAAGTTGAGCGGCAGCTCGCCCACGGGCTGGCTGAAGACCACGGCATAGTCCGTTCCGTTTTGCGGGATTGAGAGCATGTCGGACGAGGCCATGAGCGTGAGCTTGCCAAGGTTGTCGCCTTCTCCGAAGCGGATGCGGACGCGATCCAAGGTCGCTGAGGTTGAGGTCGCTGAGCCCGTCGAAGCAGCGGCTCTAACTGTTTGTCTCTTCCTCAGCGTGAACGCCATCGAGCTTTGGCTGCGAGGTTGGTTTCTCGTGAACGAGACCGACTGCCCCGGCGCCGTGGATTGCACAAAGATGCCTTCCATCGGTGCGATGACATTGTTCACGGCAAGAACAACCCTCGATCTCTCAGCGGTTTCCTCCAAACGGTAGAACGGACGGTCACCACTCAAGTAGGCTTCGCAAGTGTAGGGATTGCCCACCAAGTTCCACGCGCCGAAAGTGGTTTCGGCAAAGCCCAAACTTACTTCCTTGGCTTGGTTGCTCGGCAACACCGTTCCCAGGAACGATTGCGTGACGCCGACACTGTTGGCCACCAAATATCCCAGCCCATTTTTGAGCTTGAACGTTTGTTCGTGTTGCTTGTAGTTGCGCCATTCTTCATCTTGTTGGCTTCCATCGAAGCTGTAGAGGTCGTAGGCGCTTTCTGTGGTGACGATGTTGGTCACGCTATCGCCGTCTGGCGTCAGCGTCTCTTTCACGGGCGAGGCGATGAGATACCAATGGCTGCCTCCTCGGCCATAGCCTATGATGTTCTTTTGCACCGTGGCCTCCACCTCGTTGTTGGTCTTCAACTGTCCGCCATCCTCGATGGTGAGGCCGTAATCGCCTTCGATTTGGTTGGCCTCGGCCACACAGCCACTCGGGATGGTGGCATTGGCTTGCAGTTCAACACCTTGATTGATAGTGGGAACGCCAGTTGGCACCCAGTTGTTGGGGTTGCTCCATTCATCGGCAGCTGAAACGTCGCCACCAACGAACACTTTCATGTAGGGATCCAGCGTCCTGAAGGTGATGGGGGCGCTCCACTCCTCCGGGTTGGAGCACTCGCTCTTCACCTGCACTTCATATTCAGTGTTAGCGACGAGACCTTGAATGACAACCGAGTTTGCAGCGGTTTCCTGATTTCCAGTGATGCCCGTTTGGGTTTGCGGTTCAGAGGCAGCCATCGAAGTGCCAAAGGTCACATTGTCGAGATGCAGGCAGTTCGAGGCGTTGCTCTCGGTCGACTCGCCATAGAAGGCGATACGCACCGTTTGCCCAACATATCCACTCAGGTCGATGCTCTCTTGATGGAACGTGTAGGGAGAAATGTTGTTGTAGACGAATTCCGATCCCGTGTTGTTCCACTCGCGGAGGTTATTCCATATTCGACCATCATCAGCGGTAATCAGCACGACAAACCTGTCGTCGGTGCCATTGGTTTGTATTTCGTGGTTGCTGTAGTCAGTGCTCGATATGGACAAGTCGAAACTGAAAGCATCAGAAGATGTTACGGTATGTCTCTTGGTGATGAGCCAATCATTGTGGTCTGTACCATTGACAACAAGGTATGCACTCATCTCAGAGAAACCGTATGCATTTGCGCCAAAACTCCACCTGCTATCGGGTTCAAAAGCCCCACCAGCCATAATGTCGCTCAGCAGGCCTTTTTTGCTTTCCCAACCCTCGGGAAGCGATGCGGTATTGAAACGTTCGTCAATGCCAACCACTTGTTGGGTCCTTTGATAACGGACGGCGTAGCTTGCCACATCGATGGAGCCTGTCCAGTTGATTTTGGCGCTCTCTTGGGTGAGGTTATTAGCAGCCAAGTCGGTGGGCACAGGGCAAATGTTGAGCGTAGTGAGGGTTAACGTTTCGCTCCACGTGCCGAAATCCGTTTCGCTGCACTTGGCACGGACTTGGACATGATATTGCGTTTCAGCATCAAGGCCTGTAATCTGGAAATCTTCGTGCGTGGTGGCTGTAACTACAGTAGCTTCCGAGAAATCCTGGTTTTTTGAATACTGCACTTTCCAAGCCGTTTGCGTTGGGTCAACCAAATCCCAGCTCAATTTGGCGGTATGGGCCGACAACTCGCCATGAGTCGGCTTGCCCGTGGGGAAACACGTGGGAGCCTCGCTCACCACTACGTCGTCGATACTCAAATAGTAGGGTTCACCCTCTCCGCCTTTGTACATGAATGTCATTCTGCCCTGCTCTGGAGCATGGGGGGAAATAGGCTGTCATTGTGGTCAGTGCCGTCGTTTTTCGACATTCAAGTGTTGACACAAAGGTGCTGGCATCGCTCGGGTCGGTCAGATAACCCACATGAAGCGTTCCATTGTTAGAGTCCGTTCCTTCATTACGGTAGGTGAAGGTGACTTTTAAGTTGGCGACGGGTTGGGCAAACTCGGGCAAGATGGCATAAAGCGGAGTCGAGTAGCTCGACTTGAAGAACAGGCAGTTGCCGCTGACAATATAATCTTGAAATGTAGAGATAAACACCTGTGGATACCTGTTGTCATTTGAACGGTTGAGGAATTGCCAGCATTGGGGCAGTGGATCGTTGGGATAGGTGCTTGGGGCTTGGGCATCACTAGTGCCGGCAGTATAGCTGTCGAAGTTTTCCGTATAGCTGTTAATGTCATCGATAACCATGGTGCCGCAACCGGTGCGGAACTCCACGTAGGTGTACTTGCTGATGCCATCGTCGCCGCAATCCTTGCGGAGGTAGAAGCGGGCGACCCTGTTGGGCGTGAAAGCGTCCGTCACATTCACCGTATTGCCTTGCACATTGGTCCAAACGGTTGCTTCCGTAGGCTCGAAACCTTCCTGCGGATTCGTGACGGTGCAGTATTGGAACGATTCAGTAGGCTCGCCATCCCAGCTGAAGGAGGCACCCGTGGCGGTGATGCTACCCTCCACGACTTGCAAGCCCGTGGGCGCATCGGGCGCTTCCAACGTCTTGAAGAAGAGAGGCGCACACCATGCCTCAGGATTGGAGCAATTGCTCTTCACTTGCGCTTCATATTCGGTTTCGGCGCTGAGGTTGCGAAGGACTTCCGTAACGGTAGCCGTGTTTGCGGTGACGCCTTGCTTGGTTTCCCATGGCGAGGCGGCGACTAACGTGCCCACGGCCACATTGTCGATATGCAGGTAGTTCCTGGCATTTTCCATGGTCGACTCGCCATAGAAGGCGATGCGCACGGTTTGCCCCGCATATCCACTCAGGTCGATGGCCACCCGCTCGCCCGTGGCGGAGCAAGCAATGTTGTTGAATACATATTCCGAACCCGTGTTGTTCCACTCGCGAAGGATGGTCCATGATTGGCAGTTGTCCGTAGTAATCAGCACGACAAACCTGTCGTCGGTGCCATCTGGCTCCATTGTGAAGCCCCAATCAACCATAGCCAAGTCGAAGACGACAGCATCGGAAGATTGTATGGTATAACTCTTGCTGATGAGCCAATCTCTACTAGAAACATCTGTAACACAAAGGCGTGCATGACTGTCGAAGACATCGGCATACGCACCAAAACCCCATGGAAAATATCCCATATAATAGATAGGGGGGTCCAAAGTTTGACCATCCATAATCTGACTCAGCAAGCCATATTTGAGTTCCCAACCCTCAGGAGCCGAAGTGGTGTTGAAGCGTTCGTAATCGCCAATCACATAATTGGTGCTTCTATAGCGGACGTCGTAGCTCGACACGTCGATGGAGCCTGTCCAGCTGAGGTCGGCCTTCCCGGCGGTAAGGTTGTTGACGGCCAAGTTGAAAGGCACGGGGCAAGTGTTGAAGGTGGTGAAGGATGCCGCTTCGCTCCATGTGCTGTAATCATCATTGCCGCATTTGGCACGGACACGGGCATAATATTGCGTTTCAGCAACAAGGCCCGTAAGCTCAAAATCCTCATGCGTGGTGGCATCGACTGTAAGAGACCCCGCGAACTCTGGGCTTGTCGAGTACTCCACTTCCCAAGCGGTTTGCGTTGCGTCAACCAAATCCCAGCTCAGTTTGGCGGTATGGGCCGACAGCTCGACGCATCTCGGCGTACCCGTGGGGATACACGAGGGAAGCACGCTCACCACTACGTCGTCGATACCCAAATTGTAGTTGTAAGCTCCGTCTCCATACTTGAATGCGATGTAGCTGCCCTGCGGTGCTTGGAGGAAAAAGGCTGCCTTTGTGGTCAGTGCAGCCCTTTTGGGGCATTCAAGTGTTTGCACGAAGGTGGTAGTATCGTTAGGGTTGGTCATGTAACCCACGTAAAGCGTGCCATCGTTATTGTCCGTTCCTTCATTACGGTAGGTGAAAGTGAGTTGGTATCCAGAGATGTTCCCCTCAAACTGGGGCAGGATGGCATAAAGGTCCTTTACTCCGCTCGAACTGAAGAGCAGGCAGTTGCCATTAGCGGCATAAAATGAACTTGTGGTGATATACGCCAATGGATAGGAACCATAAACATTGGGATTTGAACGGTTGATGAATTGCCAGCATTGGGGCAGCGGATCGTCGGGGAAAACGTTAGGAGGTGCGGCACCATTAGAGAGGCTGGTATAGCTGTCGAAGTTTTCCGTATAGACGCTATTACTATTGACCACCACGGGGTCGCAAACGCCAGTAATGGTGGCTACCCACCCCGAATCTTCATTACCATTGTTGCTTTTCCATTTTATGGTCATGATGCCTGACGTGGCCACATAATCCGTACCTGTGACCAACGAATAGGAGCAGCCTGTTTGTCCCCTTGTAATCAGATTGTCGTCAGAGACCTCGCCATCATAAACAAGCATGTAGTCCCTTGAATCACTACAGATATAACTCGAAATAGTCGGCTCTGTCTGGAATTGGGAGAAGTTGATGGTGATGTAGACATCGCAAGTCAGCGTAAGGGTGTAATCCTCTTCTTTGCCATAATTGCCATCGGGTCCTCCCGAATCGTAGAAGTTGTAGGTTTCGCCAGGTTGGATGGCTATGTTCTTATTCTCGTCCAAAACAATCGTGTTGTTGTCCTGTGCGTTTGCTGCCCAAGGCGCGAGCAGTGCCGCGAGGAGCAGGAAGAGTGAGTGTTTTGCTTTCATCTTGAGTAATAGGTTTTTATTTAAGGCGGCAAAAACTAAAAAGAAATCTCGGATGAGAGGTTGATTTGTTGTTGTTTATGAAAAAGAGCCGGCAGCTTGCGCCACCGGCTCTCGTCAAAAGATTATGAAAAGGAAACGTTATTCTTGCCTGCGTTTCTTGCCCAAGAGGTAAGCCCCGCCAAGGCCGAGCAGCACCGCGATGCCGCTGCCGATGGGGCTGGTGGCGTCTTGGTTGTTCTGCAAGCCGTGAGTAGGCAATGCAGGCATGGCGTCGCGATTGGCATATTCCATCTCTTCGGTGCTGGCGCCGCGTTGGAACAGGCCGCCGCCTTGGTTGTTGTTGTCGGCGAGCGTCGTCAGGGCAAGGCCGAGGAGGATTGCTGTTGTCAGTGTTAGTTTTTTCATTTTATTATCGTGTTTGTTTTGTTTGTTGCTGCCCTACACTGCGCGGTGCTTGTGTAGGGTTAATAAGGTATCGTCCCTTCGGGACGGGTCCAAAGCGTGTCAAAGATCAACGAACCACCACCTTCTGCACCCTCACATCATCGCCGTTCACGAGGCGGATGAGGTAGAGGCCGGCGGGCTGGTGGATGCTGGTCTGCACCGAGCCTTCAATCTGCTCGCTGCTGAGGATGCGCCCGTTGAGGTCGATGACCTGCAAGGTGGCGCGGCCTTCGTTGAGGATGATCCAGTTGCCGTTGTTATTGAAGGCAAAACTGGGCTCGCAAACGTCCCCGCCTGCGGACGTAGCCGCAAACACAATGCGGAAGCGCGAGGCATAGTCGCTCTTCTTGGCGGTGAAGGTGTATTCGGGCGTCACAAGCAGGTCGGTCTCCATGCCTGTCATGTTGTCGATAAGGTGGCAATACACGAGGCCTTCCATCGCGTTCTCGAAGCTGAGCGTGTAGGTGCCGTCCTCGGCGGCCTCGAAGTTGAGCGGCAGCTCGCCCACGGGCTGGCTGAAGACCACGGCATAATCCGTTCCGTTTTGCGGGATATAAAGCCTGTCGGGCGAGGCCATGAGCGTGAGCTTGCCAAGGTTGTCGCCTTCGCCGAAGCGGATGCGGGCGCGGTCGATAGGCGTAGAGATGCTTCCCCTTTCCTGCTCCACTTTGCGCAGACTGAAGTTCAGGGCGTTGGCATTCGCGGTGGGTGCCGCCGTGGTGAAAGTCACCGCATCGTCGCTGTCGGAAGCCTGCACGAAGATGCCTTCCATCGGGGCGATGGCATTGCTCGCGGCAAGCACGATCCTCGATCCCTCAGCGGTTTCCTCCAAACGGTAGAACGGACGGTCACCACTCAAGTAGGCTTGGCAAGTGTAGGGATTGCCCACCAAGTTCCACGCACCAAAAGTGGTTTCCGCAAAAGCCAAACCAACTTCCTTGGCTTGGTTGCTTGGCAACACGGTGCCAGTGAATGACGCAGAGGTGTTGACGCTATTGGCCACCAAATATCCCAGCCCATTTTTGAGCTTGAACGTTTGTTCGTGTTGCTTGTAGTTGCGCCATTCCTCTCCTTGTTGGCTGCCGTCGAAGCTGTAGAGGTCGTAGGTGCCTTCGATGATGCCGCCGATGCTGTCGCTTTCAGGCTTCAGGGCTTCGACGACGGGCGGCGCGATGAGAAACCAATTGCTGCCGCCGCGACCGTAGCCAGCTATGGCCTTCTGCATCGTGGCACCAACGGGGTTGTTCACCTTCAGCTGTCCGCCATCGGCAATGACAAGGCTTCCGTATTTGTTGATGCCGCTTCTATCGACCTGAACGGTGTCTATGTTCAACTCTATCTTGTTGACCTGAGCCACGAAGCCTTCCGGGATCATGACCTTGGCGTTGATGAGCACATTGTCGTTGATGGTGGGCAAGCCTCCGCCCGCCTTGCTGTTGCCTGTTCTCCACATCGATGGGTCGTCCCAACTGCCTTCGGTGATGTCGGAGCCTTCGCCAAACACGTTGTCGAACACTTCCACCTTCACGTCGTCAATCAGCCAGTCGAAGTTGTTGTAGTTGTGCGTCACGCCATATTCGAAACGGATGTTGATGGTTTTACCGATGTAGTCGTCAAGGCTGATGACATACTTTCTCCAGAACGACTTGCGTCCAAAGCTTTCCCACAGGGTGCCGAGGTCGAAATCGTAGCCGTCGTCGGCATTGATGTTATCCGAGACGAAGATGTGCATCGTTCCACGGGCGTCGCTGCTCTCGAAGTCGCACTTGCTCCAGAAGCTCAGCGTGGCCGAGGTCGCGTTTTCGTCGATATGGAGCGCGGGAGCCAAAACCGCAGCGCCATTGCTGTTGAAATGGAAATGGTTCCTGTCGCTTGAGATGCACTTCGAGGCGTTGTAGGTCTCCCAAGAATAATTGGTTCCCGTGATGTGCGACCAGTCGTCGAGGTGCGACATGCTGTAGTCGTAATGGTTGACCGGATCCCAACAGTCGGGCATGTCGGCGCCTTCAAAGTCCTCGAAGAACGGATGTGCCTTGTCGACGGTGATGAAGCCGTCGGAGCAGCGGGTGGTGAACCAAGCCTCTTCCGACCAATCGCTTTGGGTGTTTTCGTCGCAATACGACCTCACTTGCCAGTAATACACTGTGCTGGTTTCCAAACCGGTCAACATCCAACGGTAAGGCGAAGAAGTGATTTCGTCGGTCAGCACCATGTTTTCTGCTGCATACTCTTGACCCTCAATGCGGTAACGGATTTGCCAGCGTGTGGCGTCGTTTTCGGGGAACCATTCCACCGTGGCTTTCGTGCCGAGGTGGGTCGTACACATCCAAGTCCTTGGCGTTGATCCACACCCCGTCAGGGTGGTGAAAGACAAAGGGAACGCGCCTGTACTATAGCCCTCCTCGCCGCAGTTGGCGCGGATTTCGACCTCATATTCGGTGTTTTCTTCCAAATTGTCTAAAACAAAGAGATTGGATGTCTCATTCGTCCCCGAATATACCACCTCGCTCCATTCCGACCATTCGTCGTCCGAGGCTTTCTTGTAACGCAGTTCGAGGTCGCCATACTCGTATTCCATCACACTGAAAGTGACGCTATGGCTTCCTTCTGTATAGACGTACACAGACGGCACGGGGCAAGCTTCCATTGTGGTGAACTGGCCATAGTCGTCGCTCCATGCGCTGAAGTCGCCTTCTCCGCAGTTGGCGCGTACCCTGAAGTAATAGTTGGTGCTAGCTTCGAGACCCGTGAGCGAGCCGCTGCGATAGTCGCCTGACGTGCTCCCTTCGCTCGCGTCGATGTCCACGATGGTGGCATCGGCGACGTTGAAATTGGCGGTGGTGCTGTAGGCGATTTGGAAGTTCATCTGCGCCTCGTCGCGCACACGCCACATAAGGTTGGCTTCGTGAGGCTCAACATCATTGATGCTCAACTGGTAAGGTGTTTTGCAGGTGGGGGCCACCTCAACGAGGATGTCGTCGATGTAGTAGCCATAGCTCTGGTCGCATCGGAAAACGATATACTGTCCTTCGCCCGTATAGTTCTCGAAACTGACCTCAAACTTGCTGAAATTATTAGGCATACTGACAAAATCCACCTGCTGGAAAGTCGATGCGTCGTCGGGGTCGGTCATCACGCCGACATACAAATAAGGCAAAGTAACGCTATATGTGGTTCGTTTGCCATAGAACGACATCTGGAGCGTGTTGATGGGATGCTCCGCGACATCGATTTTGGGCAGCACGGCGAAGGAAGCGCTTGCGTTTTGGTTCATAAAGAGGGCTTTCTCGCCAGAGTTGGCCGCCCCCATGCTGATTTGGGGATAAGTGCCAGAGCTAAAATGCCAGCAAGCGGGCGCATTGTGACCCACCGTGGCATCCTCGAAGCCGTAGGAGAATGGCAACGTCAGGAAGTCACATTCAGTGGTGAAGGAGATGGTCGCCCAATCGCTGTAATTGTCAGTACCGCAGATGGTGCGCACGCGTGCTTCGTATTCGGTGGCTGCCGTTAGGCCGTTCAATGTGTAAACTGGATTTGTGCTCACCGCAACGGCATCGCTCCACTCGGACGATTCGGCCATGCGGTATTGCAATTCCCATTCCGTAATGTCGTTCACCGCTGTCCAAGTGAGCATGGCTGTGGTCTGTGTGAGGTCACTGATTTCCAGATTCTTTGGTGCTTTGCACGACAAGTCTACAACAATGCTAATGTCGTCGACATAAAGTGTCCTTGAATACGAGCCTCTGTCGCAACTGAAGGCGATGTAGCGCCCCGAGCCTGTGTAATCCTCGAAGTTGACGGTGAGTTGCGTATAAATGGTAGGCAAAGCCACATTCTTGACCATCTCGAAAGTGGTGGGGTCGTCGGGATCGGTCATCACGCCAACGGCCAAGGTGTTGCTGCCCGTAGCTCCAGCCTTGCCCCAAAACGACAGCACCAACGAACTGATCGGCGCATCCATCTCAGGCAAGACCGCCATTTGATACAATGGGCCATAGCTTGATGTTGTCCTGTAGAACTCAAGATAATTGGTGGTAGAATGTGAATTGGCACTACTACTCATGATGCGTGGATGTCCGGCGTATGTCGTGGTTGGTGCGTCTTGGTTGACGCGCGTCCAACATTCGGGCAAGCTGGTGCCACTGCCTGCGGCATCGCTGTCGAAATCGTATTCAAACGGCAGGCTCATGGGTGCGCAACGGGTGGTGAAGCCATTGGATAGCCAGTAGCTCGTGTTGTCGCCACCACAATCAGCCTTGACGCGCACCTGATAATCGGTTGCGGCGGTAAGGTTGTCCAACGCATAGGTCGGCGTGTTCTCAACAGTAACCACTTCGCTCCAATCGGCATCTGCCACTGCCTTATATTGGAATTTCCATGCGGTTTCCTCGCCGCCGGGGGGCCATGTGACAGCCGCCGTGGTTGAGGTGCGACTGAACCTCAGATCGGAAGGCATGGCGCATGTTGGAGCTTCGCCAGCGATATAATCGATTGTCATTTTTGGCAGGAACTTCTCATGATAGTTAGATCCAGCCCAGTAATATGTCGCATAATTGTCCGTCGTGATTCCGTACCACTGCATGAATGAATAACTGGAGCTTTTTTCCGTTTCGTTGAAACCAATCAGCAGATTGCCACCCGTGTAGGGATAAGGTGTGCTGAAAGTGACTTCCATCTGGCCGCCATTCACCGTGAGGCTTCCGCAATACACCTCGGTAAGGCTACTCCAATCGACGGGTGTGGCGGTGGCAAATGCCGTCAAATCTGTTGGAGCCGCATAAACTTTGAACACGCCATCGGGCCACGATCCGGTATTGTATGTCGCATAAAAAGTCAGCTTGGTGATTTGGCCGTAAAGCATCTCCGACAAATCGGAAGCCGGAACAATGAACTGGTTTTTGACGTTGTAACTATTGGCTGAATAATAAAATGGAGTATTGTAGCTTGTTGAAGTACCATCGTTCAAGGTGATGGTCCGCATGGCCGAAGGCATGAAACTACACCTGTTGCTCCAAGCGCTCACGTCGCTTTCGCCGCAATTGGCGCGGACGTAGGCATAATAGGTGGTTTCGGGGGTGAGGCCGCTCAAGGTGAAAGGATTACTCTGCACGGTGAGGGGATTGTAATTGTCAGGATTGAAGTTGGGGTCGGTCGAGATGACGTATTGCCATGCGGTTTCGTCGCCGCCAGGAGTCCAGCTAAGCGTAGCCGAACTGGTACCGACATCCGAAGCGGCGAGGTTTTTCGGCTTCAGGCAAGTCGGAGCCGTGCCGGGGGTATAGCTAAAGCTTACTTTCGGAAGGAATCGATATCGATCAAAGGATGAATACCCCGACATCTCAAAGCCTCCATAAGAATTGTAATCCGAGGTGGACACCCCATACCAATAGGCGGACACTCCGGATCCCGTGGAAAGTTGATTGAATCCTATCAGCAAGTCGCCACCCATATACTGATACGGTGCATTAAGATTGATTTCCATCTTGCCGCCACTGACGGAAACGCTTCCTGAATAAACCGTTGACATTGATGACCAATCGAAGAACGCTGCGGTTTCAAAAGAGGTCACACCATCCAATTCACTGATGAGAACATCGAATGTGGCATTGCCGAAGTTCGCGTTTTGGGTACTGGCATAAAACGTCAGTTTATCAATGTTCGCATACAGCAAATCCGCCAAATCAGCTGCCGGGATGATGAATTGGCTTTTCGTAGTGTAATCGACGAAGTAGGAATAAATCGGAATACTTGAATTTGTGTTGGTTCCATCACCAACCGTAAGCTCATATCTCGGCGTGAAAGTGCAGACCTCGCTCCAGTCGCTGTAGATGTTCTCGCCGCAAACGGCACGCACGCAGGCATAGTAAGCGGTGTTCACCGTCAGGCCTCCCAAGGTGTAGGGCTTGTTGTCGACCGTGACGATGGTTCCATTGTCAGGAGTGAAGTTTTCCGTCGTGGAATACGAAATCTGCCACTGGGTCTCGCTGCTTCCCATGTTCCATGTCAAAGTGGCCGTCGTTGGCGTGACGCTGCTTTCCTGAAGGTTTGACGGGGCAAAGCACTGGGTGGTCATGCTCACTTCTTCGCTCCAATCGCTGTAGTCACCTTCGCCGCACACGGCACGCACTCGGGCATAATAGGTAACGCCAGTAACCAAACCTTCTTTACTATAATACTGCGTCGTCACCGTTTCCAGGGTAACCTCTTCGGGATTGAAGCCTTGCTGGTCGGAAAAAACCACCTGCCACGAAGTCTCCGAACCAACGGGAGTCCATGTGAAGTAGGCCATGTTGCAACTCGCTTGTGCCTGCCCGATGTTTGGCGTGTAGCAACCCACTTCAAAATCGCAGGCATTGCTCCAATCGCTGTAATGCTCGCCGTTGTTGTAGTTTCCGCGGACGCAGGCATGGTAGGTGACGCCGGATTCCAGTCCAGTGATGGTGTAAGGCCTGGTTTCGGTATTGGCGACCGAAGGCGCTGTACTTGCGTCGGGCGCTGTGGAACTTGTGGTGTAATAGATATCCCAATGGTCCTGACCTGTGCGTGGAGTCCAGTCAAGTGTAGCAGAGTTTGAGGTGTAGGTTGTCACCACAAGATTCTTCGGAGTTGGATAATCCGAATATTGCTCAAAAACAAAATCATCAAGATAGAGATAAGTGTAAGATGATGTCGTTGTATATTTAATAGCGATGTATTTTGTTTCTGAGGAAAAAGTCTGGCTAAACACATTCCAATTATTATCGCTCGTCGTAATAGGATCGCCGTAGGTAAAATCACTGATAACATTTGAACTTGTGGTAGAGTAACCGACTTGAAAAGTTTGGGCTGTTGAAGGAGCCTTGTAATAAAATTCCACCATAGTGCCAACTTCATTGGTTGTCAGTTCAGGCGACACTAGGTATTGTTCCGGATATAGTGACGTGCAATAAAAACGGAAGCCATAAGAACCTGTTCTTTTCGCATATTCATAAGGTTTTGAATTGGTAGAACCATTCTTCGTCCATCCTTCTCCAGTCAAATCATTGTTCTCAAACCCGTATTCATACGGCAGTGTTTCCTGCGCCCTCGCTGCCCAAGGCGCACCCAAGGCGAGGAGCATGATGATGAGTAAAGTCTTGTTGTTCATGGTCAGTCCTCCTTGTGTTTTTTGGTTGCGAGATAGGCCGCGCCGAGGCCGAGCAGCACGGCGATGCCCGTGCCGAGCGGCGCGTCGGCGTTTTGGTTGCCTGATTGGTTGTGGTTGGGGAGTGCCGGCATCATTGGGCCGTCTGCGCCGTTGCGTGTCAGGCTTTGTTCGGGTGTGTGGCCGCGCATGAAGAGGCCGCCTCTTGCGTTAGGGTCGGCGAAGGTGGTCATGGAAAAGCCGAGGATAAGGGCTATTGTTAGTGTAAGTGTTAGTTTCTTCATTTTATTATCGTGTTTGTTTTTGTTTGTTGCCGCCCTACACTGCGCAGTGCTTGTGTAGGGTTAATAGGGTATCGTCCCTACGGGACGAGTCTCTTGTCGTCGCTTCGCGTCATTGCGAACGCAGTGAAGCAATCCAGACATCTATCTGGCTTTTCTGGATTGCTTCGTCGTGCCTCCTCGCAATGACGCAAAGCGTGTCAAAGATCAACGAACCACCACCTTCTGTACCCTCACATCATCGCCGTTCACGAGGCGGATGAGGTAGAGGCCTGCGGGCTGGTGGATGCTGGTCTGCACCGAGCCTTCAATCTGCTCGCTGCTGAGGATGCGTCCCGTCAGGTCGATGACTTGCAGCGTGGCGCGGCCTTCGTTGAGGATGATCCAATTGCCGTTGTTGTTGAAGGCAAAACTGGGTTCGCAGGCGTCCTCGCCTGCGCCCTTTGCCGCGAACACCACGCGGAAGCGGCTGGCATAGTCGGTCGTCTTGGCGGTGAAGGTGTATTCTGCCTGTCGGGGTGCGTTTGAATCCCCCTGACCCCCTTTGTAAAGGGGGAAGCCTGCCGGGGTCAAGAGGTCGACATCGGCGCCAGTGAGGTTGTCGATGAGGTGGCAATACATGAGACCTTCGGTGGCGTTCTCGAAGCTGAGGGTGAAGGTGCCGTCCTCGGCGGCCTCGAAGTTGAGCGGCAGCTCGCCCACGGGCTGGCTGTGCATCACGGCATAGTCTTTGTCCTTCATGGGGAAGTACACCTTGCTGGTGTTGTCGCTGAAGCTGAACTTGGGCAACCCGCCGCCTTCGCCGAAGCGGATGATGGCATTGTCGACCAAAGTGTTGTCCTGCATCAGGTTGAGGCTGAGCCTTTGGCTGTTTTGTGTGGGTTCGTTTCTGGTGAATCCAAAGCCTTGACCGCTCATCGTGGCATGTACGAATATGCCCTCCATGGGGGCGATGGCACCTGTGGCGGCAATGAAGCCTGTTCCACTTTCATTCATCCTGTAGAACGACATGGCATCTGGAGCCGAAACATCAGTGATGTAGGCATTGCAGGGGAACGGGTTGCCCAGCAGCTTCCAGCCGTTGAAGTCATACGTGGCGCCTTCGCCATAACTAGAGTTTAAGGAAAACACATTGTTGTTGGCTGCAACAGGTCCGGCGAAAGAAAGTTCCACTCCGTCGCGGTTGGCATAGAGGAAGCCCTTGCCACTTTCCATCAAGAAAGTATTTTGCTTATAATTGCGCCATTCCAAGTCTTGTTCATAGTTGAATTCGTAAAGGTCGTAGGTCGAGACCGTCTCACCGATTGCTCCAGCCAGATATGGATTGAAGTAGCCTGAAAGCGGGCTTGAAATCAGATAATAACCGCCCTTTGTCACGTTGTTTTCCTCCTCGATTTCGGTATAGCTGCGTATGTTCTTCTTGATGGTGACATACGCTTGGTTGTCGAGCTTGAGCTGTCCGCCGTCCTCAACGACCACGGTGTTGTTGACCGTGCTGCTCGTGCCGGTGATGCTGCCTGCATACAACGTGCCGCCGTTTTTCACCACGACGGAGTTGGCCTTAGCGGCATTAAGGGTGGTGATGTTGGCGGTGCCATAAACTGTAACCTGCTTTGTCGCATCAATTCTATTAGCCGTCAAAGTGGCGCTTTTATTCACACTCAATGAACCATGATGACTAAATGCAACATTGCCAACAGCGGCGTTGACCACAGTGGTTTCATTATATCCAACCTTTGCAGATCCCATAATCATCACATTATCTTCAGCGGTAGGAACGCCATTGGGGAACCATAAAGAATTTGCTTCATAAGCCCCGACGTAGGAAGCTCCTGTCGGATCGAATATTTTACCGTAAGCATTGGCTACAATTTCAATATCATCCACACACCATGCCTTACGATAAGGAAGATCAGGTTCAAAGGATATTTTTAATGGTGCATTATTCTTTATCAAATAACTGATGGACAATTCATATTGCACCCAATCTGTGGTACTTGACATGAAACCAACAAGACGCTTGGTCCCGAAATCTTGGCCATAGTATGCATAAATCTTTCCCGGTCCCTTCGACCAGAACCTAATAATGACATTGTTGCATCCCGAGGAACTAATTAAAGGCATTGTCATTTTGCTATTGGTATTGGCAGGCAAATAAGCACAATAGTCTCCACTATGCCCACCTTCATGCTGCATCTCCCAGCCTTCATCGGCCGTCCAGCAGTTCAGATAGAACTCATCCTCGAAGCCCTCGGTAAAGGTATAGCTCGGCGTGATGGTGTAGGTGCCGCAATCCGTCCACTGGCGATAAGGCTCGCAATAGCCAGACCAATAGTCGATGTCGCCGTAGCTCACGCAGGCGCAGGCGCGGAACTCATAACATGTGGCAGGTTGCAAACCGTTCAGCGTCAAAGTACGTTCAAAGGCGTAAGGCGCTTCATTCTCAAAAATCGGATAGTCAACCCATTCATTTTGCGTTTCGCTCGGGTCGCGCCATTCGCGGTATTGCACCTCGAAGGCCGTCGAATGGTAGCCGTTTTCAACAGCATAGTCGTAAAGCGTGATGGTGGCACTGTTGCCGTCGCAACCCACATACGAGATGTAAGGCTGCTCGCTCTTGAAGGCGTTCACGGTCAGGTCGTCGAGGAAACAGTAAGCCCGAGGACGATAGCTACTGGGGCCTACAAAACGCAGACGGACGTAAGTCGCGTTGGAGCCAATAGCGGGAACCACCTGTTGATACTTCGCCCAGCCTGTTTCATCGGCATAACGTGTAATCTTGGGGTTGTTGGATTGCCATGTGCTACCGTCGTTAGAATACTCAACAACGACACCCACGTTGGGGTTGGTTTCCGCGTTGTCGTGGTACCACCAGAAGCTCACCAAGGCATCGCTCGTGCTCGGGTTCAAGGGAGGCAACACAAGGTGTGACTCACAGGGCGAATCCGAACCGAAAGCCAAAGTACAGGTGCTTGCGCCGCCGCCGTGGATTGGCAGTTCGTGATCATCATATCCAACAATATTGAGAAGCGTGATGTCGCCGCCAAGGGTGATGCCGTCGGCGAAACGATTCAAGCCTTCATCAAAGCCGTAGGCTAACGGGAAGATGCTGACGGGGTCGGTCCACGGCGCGATGGTGAACGTAATCGGCTCCGTCCAGTCGCTTTCGCCCATTCGCAATAACGCAGAGCCTGTATATTCTTCAACATAGGTTCTCACACGGATGTAATAGGTGCCAGGGGCGAAATTCTGTGAACAGCTGTTGTTTCCAAAATTAGTAGAAATAATCGGCACATCCCAATTGTTTTGGTCCGTAGTCAGCTGATACTCATAGTGGATGGATTGGCTGCTTGGCAGGGTCATCTCCACGGGCGTCCACATCACATTGGCCCATGAGGTGGTTTGGTTGACGACGGTGAGGTTGGTGGGACGAGGGCATTTCGTCGTAAAGAAAGGACCGTAGTCCTGCCAATCGGAATAGACGGAATGGCCATTGGCGGTAAAGACGGAGCGCACACGCACAGCGTAGGAGGTCATAGGCATCAAGCCCGTGAGTGTAACCGTCTGCGTGGTTTCAGTCACGTTAAAGGTGGCAATCGGAGCGTCACCGTATTGATTATTATTATTGGCATAGTCTGCTTCCGAAATGTATTGCACTTCATAGCTCGTGGGCGTAATGCCTGAGCCAGGAGCAATCAGGCTCAATGTGGCTTCGGAGTCGGTTGTGCCTTGCTGCGCCATACTAGGTGCATAGATAACGGGCGACCATGTGACACTCACGTTGTCGATGGCACCGGGCGGGTTTTGTGCTAGGTCAAACCGCGAGGAACCATCATTCTTCCACAAGACAACAATCATGTAATTGCCTGGTTCGTATGTGCCGCCAGGATACACATCAAGCGTAACTGTGCTCTTCGTTCTCCATGCATAGGAAGACGAGCCCGTAAGCTGCCCTCCTCCATCAAGCGAGAACCAGCCAGCGGGCGTGTTAGCATAGTCAAAACCAGAGGGCAGCGTTCCATTTACAAGTACCGTTTCGGCAGGCACCAAAACCACGCGCATATAGTCATCATTGGCCCTACCCTTGACGGCATATCTATAGTCAAATTCATAATGCCCCGCACTCAAATTGAAAGTCTTCACCGCGTATGAAGTGGCAGGAGTTGCCATAAAGCCGCTAGTGTTGCCAAATGAATATTCATAGCCCGTCCTGTATTTCCATTGGGCAGTGGCAGAGTTATCCGCAGAATAAGTAACACGCAATCCATAACCTAAGTTTCCATCACTCATAGTAAAATAAGAGAAACGTCTCCAGCGGTTCACTTCACCGCCACCATCAATGAACATCCAATTCCCGTTACCGCTCTCGAAATCCTCATAATAAGAAGCATTTTCGGCATTCATCACCACGGCTTCCTGCATCAAGGTCTTGAAAGTGCCGAAGTCGCCATCTTCCCAAGTGCTATACAGGCCTTCGCCATACTTGGCACTTACCTGGGCCGTATATTCGGTATTGGCGGTGAGGCCAGTGATGGTATAAGCGGGTTCGGTCACGGCGATGGCGCTTCCCCAACTGCTGTCAGTCGTGGCTTTGTATCTCACTTCCCATTGGGTGGCTGCGCCCGCGTTCCAGCCGAGGGTGGCCGTAGTGTTGGTCACGTTGCTCACCACGAGGCCGGTGGGGGCGGCATACTGCTGCACGTTGAAGTCGTCGAGCCAAATGCTTTGGAGGTTGCTTTCATACTTGCCGAAATAGATGACGATGTGGCCGCTTTGCACGGCGTTGTTCACCAAGTTGTAGCTGTACACCTCGCCGTTGGCGTTGTCGGTCAAGGTGGCGGTGCCTATCTCGGTGTAGTCCGTGTAGTTGTTCGGGTCGGCCACAACGCCCACGCTGAGGCTTTCCATCGTGCCTTGCGTGCGTCCCGCCTTGAAGCTGAGCTGCAAGGAACCCAAATTGTTGAAATAAGGCAGGATGATGTAGGCTCCAAATTCGGAATAAGAGGTGTAGGTGGATATGTAGCCATAAATGTTTTGCGTCACCTCAGTGGCGGTGTTGTGCAGCGTTAGGCGGCCATTGCCCACTTCCGTCACCACTTCGGCGTATTCAGGCACGTTTACGCGCCAATCCGTCGGCAGCGCGGTGAGGCCTGCAAAAGGCTCATAGTAGGGCACCGAAGCGGGTGTGCATTGCGTGGAAAATCCCAAAATTTCGGAATCTTCATAAGCAGAACTGGTTATTGTCTTCACCTTTACTTCGTAATCGGTGTAGGGTGTCAAGCCCGTAAGAGTGTAGGGATTTGTAACACCCTCGACATAATGTTCCCAAATATTTGGATCATTGCTGTAGCCTTTTTGTCTATAGACAAGGTCGAATGTATGGCTGTTCGTATTGTCGTCCATCCAACTGATGGTGGCCGAAGTAGGCGTAATGTTGCTAGCCGCCAAATTGTAGGCTGGAATGATGGCAGGAGCCTTGCGCACCACGATGTTGTCGATGGTGAAGCCTTTCCCGCCATCCACTGAACTGAAGCTGAGCTTATATATGTGTTGACTGGAGGATTGATCCACATTGGTAATACGATAAGTGAAGTGTTGGCCGTTGTAATAGCTTTCATCGGTGGAAGCCGTCGCTGAAAACAAATCCTCGTTGTAGTTGTCGTCATGCAATTTCACCAGCACTTGGGCAGGGCCTGCGTCATAGTACACCTCTTCCCTTATCAAGTCGAAATCCACCATAAGGCCATTGGAGGCATTGGTGAACTTCAGATCGGGCAAGGTGATGGTGAGCGGTGAGGTTTCGAGGTAATGCTGACGACCCATCCAATCAAAGGAGCCTACTCCAGCGCCTACATTATAATAGCCCAGTCTATTTAGACTATAAGTATGGTCACTATAAGGTCTGACAAGATAGGTGGCGTTGCCAGCGAGGGTCAAGCCGTTGGGCATCGTCCTCGAATTGAAGTCGAACACAAGGTTGCCTTCGTCCAAGTTGGCGGGATAGAAAGGCGTGGTGGCCGAGGCCGTGGCCGCAGCGGAAAAGACATTGAAGAAGTTTGTGCTTCGTTTCGCACGCACATAGAGGTCGTAAGACATGTTTTTCTGAAGGCCTTCAAAGGTGTAGAAAGTGTTGCTTGTGGCGATTGGGTTGCTCCAGTCCAAGGTCGATGTGCCACGCGGCACGCAAAGCACTTGGTAGTTGCCGGTATAGTTGGCGGGAGCATCCCACTGCAATTGGATTCTGTAGCTGATGCTATTGTTGTTACCAATATCGTAGGATGGTGTCGCAGTGACGTTTTGCGGGCGGTTGGTGTTGGCCCATGTGGCTTCATCCAAGTAGGTGAAGGTGGTCTTGGGCACGAAATTGTACTTGACCAGCCGAGTGGGATGCCCACCCGTATAGGTAACCTTGTTCCAGCCCGATGCGCCATCTTTGTAAACGCCATAGAACACGGGCTTGCGGTAAGGACCGAATGGCGTATAGCCGCTTGGATAAAACTGGTACTGTTCCTCGAACTGCACCAGTAGGTTTTTCTCGCCGCTGTAGGTGTAGGGCGTGCTGAAAGCGATTTCCATCGTCTCGCCTTGGGCATCCAAGTAGAGATAGGCGACAATCTGCTCGTCGGTCATGTCTTCGCTTTGGATCACGTTACCGTCCGCATCCAATTCGGAGGCGTCCACTTCGGCTAAGGTCACGTAAGTGTATCTCGGTGTCGTCCATTGGTAAGAGGCCGGCACGGGATTGGCGAGGTAGAACGTCATCTTTGTGATTTGCTTTCCGGTCAAGCCCACTGTCTGAAGCACGCTCTTGTCCATGATGAACTGGCTCAGCGAACGGTCTCCATCATTGAGATTGCCGTAAACCGGCACATGGCATTCCTTGTCCGTTCCGTTATACACGGTCGCGGTGCGCTCCACTTGCGCGAGGGCTGCCAAAGGCACGGCGAGTGCCAGCAGCAGCGTCATTAGTAAGTGTTTCGTTTTCATAAGCGTAAGGTTTTGTTGAATTGTTTATTGTTGAAATGTTTAATTGTTTAATTGTTCGATCCCCATGTTTGCCTATGGTTGATGGCTTTTGGCCTATAAGCCATCTGCCAAGACACACTTCATCGGTGCAAAAATATAGCGAAAAATCGGGACGGAAACAGGAGAAAACTCCTCAATTTGGAAGTTGGAGGGAAAAATTGCAGTGTTTTTTTGGGGAAAATGTGTAATTTTGCAGGTGGAAAAACTCAGAGAGCGAGCTAAAATCACCGGCCTTTCCGACATAGAAATCATGGAGCTTTGACAGACAAAACGCCTTCCGAAACTACATCATCATCGGCGTGCTGGGGCGGAAAAACATCACGAAATAAACGGGAATGTACTCCTTGATGCCCTCCGTGCGAAACTCCCGCTCGTTCGACAACACCACAGCCCGCTTGATGTGGTAGTCGGGGTTGGCGATGAACTTGTCCAAAGCCTTGTGGCGCGCATAGTCCTTGCCCGACTTCACCTCCACGGGCACCGCCGTGAGCCGATCGTAGTCGTCAATCAAAAAGTCCACCTCGCCCTTGCTCTTGTTGTCATAATAATAAAGGTGATAGCCGTGCGCCAGCAACTCCGACGCCACCACCGACTCATACACCGAGCCGAGATTGATGCTCCGCTCGTCGTCGAGCACGGCGCGGATGTTGTAGCGGTAAAGGATGTTGGTCAGCAACCCGACGTCGTTCAGATACAGCTTCATTAGGTTCTTCATCGTCGACTCCACCAAAGGAAACCTTGGGTTGGAAATCGACTTCACCTCGATGGCCACACCCGCCTGAATCAGATACTCGAACTCGTTGGCATAGGTGGCAAAGGTCTTGCCCCGCTTGTTCTCAATCTCATTGAACTGCACCCGCTTCTTCCTGTTTTCGAGATTGGATGGAATCAAATCGTATATTCTCCTGATCTTCAACTTGTTCTCTGCATCATACTGGGCAGCGTCCTCGCGATAAAGCTGATGGATGGCATCATGGACACGGCGCACTTCAACAATGTTGTTCGACGCGACAAAACGATTGACGGCATCGGGAAGGCCGCCCACGAGCAGGTACTTCCTGAACAAGTCGAGAAAGACGCGGTGCATCGGTTCGTCGAGGCTGCGATGGGCTTCAAAGGCTTCCTGAAGCTGTCCGATGGCCTCGGCACCCACGCCATTGGCCCAAAGAAACTCCTCGAAGTCGAGCGGAAACATGCGCACGATTTCAATCCTACCACCAGGCTTCGAGAGCGTCTCGTTCAAGGCGATACCCAACTGCGAGCCGCTGACGATATAGGTGTAGCGGTCATCGTCCTTGAGAAACTTGAGCATGGTCAACAACTCAGGATAGGCCTGGATCTCGTCAATGAAAACCAAGGTGTTGTGCTTCTTCTTCAGCTTCGGCCCTGCAAAAGTGCTCAACCTGAAATAAAAATCTTGAATAGAACCCGTGCCTTCAAAGACCTTGTTGCCCTTCTTGTCGTCATACATATTAATCTCAACAAAATTGGGGAACAATTCCTTTCCCAAATTCCTGATGATAAACGACTTACCAACCTGACGCGCCCCGTCAACAATCATGATTGTACGACTGTCGGAGGTCAAATGTTCCTTGATTCTATCTTCAATCTTACGCTTCAGCATGACATTTTCCATTGGTTTTCACGCTGCAAAGTTACACTTTTTCCGTGAAACCAAGCCAATTTTCGTGACTTTTTCCAAGTTTTTCATCCAATTTTCGTGACTTTTTCCACTTTTTTCAGCCAATTTCCGTGACTTTTTCCAAGTTTTTTAGCCAATTTTAGTGACTTTTTCCACTTTTTTCAGCCGATTTTCGTGACTTTTTCCAAGTTTTTGGATGTAAAGCCCTACCCTACCAACCCGACGCGGAAGGCGAAGAGGATAAGCTCGTTGGTGGATTTCACGCCCAACTTACTGAATACGACACTCTTCATGTTTTCCACACTATGTGGCGTGATGCACATCTCTTCGGCAATCTGGCGGGTGTTCAACCCCTTAACGCAATAACTCACCAAATCCATCTCGCGACGAGTGAGTGCGTTGAGATTCTCCATGTCGTCCTTCACGCCCTGTTCGATGAGCATGTTGCCCTCGCCGAGGAAGTCGCGACCCTTCATGACGGAATCCAGCACCAGCCCCAATTCCTTAGGATTGATGTTCTTGCTCATGAAGCCGTTGATGCCCTTTTCCATCAGCTGCTTGACGGTGGCGCCGCCAGCCTCGCCCGAGAGGACGACGATCTTCACCTCGGGGCAAAGCTTCCGGGCCGCTTCGATCACATCGCTGCCTGTGCCATCGGGAAGCATGTAGTCCAAGAGGATGATGTCGAGTTCGTGGCCGCGCTCCTTGAGGAAACGGACGGCTTGCTCGACGGATTCGGCTTCGCCCAACAACTCGCAGGGCAATTGCGTATCGGCGAGCGACATCTTGATGCCGAGGCGACACAAAGGTTGGTCTTCGACCATGAGTATTCGTATTGTTTTGCTCTCTTCCATGGCTTTTACAATTTATTCACACTAAACCTCACCGTGGTTCCCTCGCCTTTCACGCTTTCGATGGAGATTTCGCCACCCATCTTGTCGACGAGTTGCTTGCTGACGAAAAGGCCGATGCCGGTGCCCGTCTCGCCGCCCGTTCCTTTGTCAGACGAGGTCATGAACCGGAAGATCTTCTCCAGCTTCTTCTCGGCGATGCCCATGCCGTCGTCCTCGACCGCAAGCCATACGCGCCCGCCTTTCTCTTCGGCCTTCACACGAATCTCGCCGCCAGAATAGGAGAACTTCACGGCATTACTGAGCAGGTTTTGCAACACGAGGCTCACCGCGTTCTCGTCGTCATTGACTGTAAGCGATGGCTCCACCTCGTCGACAATCCTCACACCCTTGGCATCGGTAGCCGCCACCTGCATCTTGATACAGTCATCTACCAATCCGCTGAGGCTAAAAACGTTATGCTTAACCTCACTGTTTTCCAGTTCGCCCCTCACCCACTGCATGATGTTCCTCACGCGGTCGTCCAATCCCTCTGCCGACGAACGCATCATCACCAAGTTAGCCTTGCGGTCGGTGTCGCTCATCGCGTCATAGTGGTTGGTCATCTGTCGGAGTACGGTGCAGATGGCCCCCACAGGGGTCTTCACGTCGTGCGAGACGATGGACAGCAGGCGGTCCTTGGTCTGGTTGACGCGCATCAGTTCCTCGTTGCGTTTCTTGCGCACCATGGCCAAGCGGTACCAAATGACGGCAATCACACCGGCAAGCAAAGCGGTTATAGCTAAAATGATGACATACAATCGATTCTGCTTTGTCTTGGCTTGCTCCAACGCCAGTTCGTGGTCTTTCTCCTGCATGGCATAACGCACTTGGTAGTCGCGGATGAGGTGCTGTTGGTGTTCGTTGAAGATGGAGTCGCGGAGCGTCATGCTGCGTTCCAGATAGCCCAAAGCCTTGTTCGGGTCGCGCTGGCGCACAACGGGATAGATGCTTTCGAGGGCTTCCTGAAGCACCTCCGTAAAATGGTTTTCCTCGGCGATGGCGATGGCATTGATGAAATCGCGCTCAGCCTCGGCATTACGTTGCAACTGGCTCTCGAACTGGCCGCGCTGCACATAGATGACGGACTCCATAAACACGTCGTCGTTCTCCTTGGCGACACTTAAGGCCTCCTCCATCAAGGCAAGACCTTCGTCGATCCTGCCGCTCTGGAAAGTGGCTTTCGAGAGAGCAGTCAGGCGGTTGATGATCTTGTGGGGCGTGTCGTGATAGGTTTGCGAAAGGTTGAGCGAGTGCTGCGCGAAGCTGACGGCCTCGCCCAGTTTCTGCGACCGCATTGCGCTGTCCAACTTACCTGCCTCGGCGATGCGCACCTCAGCGAGGTTCTGGTAATAGGTGGCCAAGTCGAGGTTGGAAGCAGTGTCGTTCACGTCCACTTCGCCCAACATCTCGATGCACCTGCGATACATCTCCTCGGCCTGACCATATTCGTTCATCGAAAGGTGGATCTCGGCAATGTTGTTCATCACATACCGCTTGTTGACTTCAGCCATGTCGCCGCCCAAACGGTCCATGATATCGCTGCAACGGTTGTAACACTCGATGGCCTTGTCGAATTGGCCGAGGCGCTGGTAGGCATTGGCCAAGGTCATGTAGCAGCCAGCGAGGTTAAACAGGTCGTCGATCTTCTCGTAATGCGCAATGCCGATTTCCGAATACATCACTACATGCTGGAAGTCCTCGTCGTTGAAGAAATGGAGGATCATCGTGCGCAGCACCTTCAACTTGATTTCGTCCTTGTCGGTGGTAGGCTCGAAATTAGGCTCACGGCCAATCACTTCGTCGATGGCCACGGCAGCGCGATAGGCCACTTCTCCCCTATTGCTCTCGAACACGCGATAGAGGCTGTCAATGTCTTGCGCCAAAGCGGACACGGCCAAGCCGAAAACCACACCTATTATTAATATGCACTTTTTCATTTCGTCATGAAGTTTCGCAAGCGACAGGCCATATTTTGCTTCACGTTGCCCGCAAAGAGCCATGAATCAGCGAAATGCAGGTTGCCATGAGGAAACATTCTTTCGTAGGCAGGAATGAAGACCATGTCGGGGTCAAGGTCGGGACAGATGGTCGTGTGCTTATAGAGATAGGTCCTGGTGACGCATGGCACAATCAAGACACTGTCGCGGGTTTCGTTGTATTTGGCCAAACCTAATTGATACTCAGCAGGAATGGTGTCAGAAGTGGCATTCCACACCGTCGGGTTGACGCCCACCACATCGCCCCGCGACACAGAGGCCAAGGCTGCCGTATCGGTGGCCGAGTTGAAGATGATGAGCTTGCCCGTCTCGAGGCTGTCAGCAGCGGGAGCAAGGCGGTCGGGATATTGCGTCAACTCCTCGGCAGTCACATGATAGCCAATGCAATAGGCGGCCACCATTAGTTGGCGTTGTTCGTCGGTCATCCCGTTTTTCAGCAACTCGATGAGCACCTGCGAGCCTTGGCTGTGACCCACGAGGAAGAACGGCCGGCCTTGGTTGCCATGGGCCATATAATATTGGAAGGCTTCCTTGACGTCTTGTGCGGCAAAGGCGGCGTTTTTCCGCAAAATGCTGTCAGGTTGGTCGTATGACTCGAAAATCATCTGGCGGTAATAGGGCGCAAAGAAGTTGTAGTCGTCGTAAAGCATCTTGTTGAAACGCTGGTTGCCGTTGGCCTCTTCCCTCACCTCCGCTCGGGTGATGTCGGCAAACCATGAAGAGTCGTTGTCGGCAAAGGAAATCGCCGACACAGTGGGATAGACATAGAAAACATCGGCAGGCTTGTCGGTGTCGCCGAAGGCATACCAATAAGTGGTGTCGGCATAGTCAATGGCGGTGGCTTCACGTTCCACTTGGGTTTTTGTGTTGCAGGCGGCCAAAAGCAGCATCACGCCCAAAAACAAACTATTTATCTTTTTCATTTTCAATAATAAGTTGAATCAAATTATCCAAATCAAGGTCTTCCGACTTCACGGTGATGCGGGCCTGTTCGTAAAACGGCAATCGCGACCCGTAGTGTTGGCTGACGAAAGCCATCAGTTCCTCCTCGCTCTTGCCGATGGCCAAGGGACGTTTGCGCTTGGCGTGGAGCAATCGGTCGACAACGGCTTTCTCGCTGATTTTCAGGAAGACCGTCAGGCCATGCTGGTTCATCCATTCCATGTTGTCGAAATAGCAAGCCGTTCCGCCACCAGTAGCAACAACCACATTATCAAGGCTTTCCGTCGACTTCAGCACCTCCGATTCCAACTTGCGGTAGAGAGCTTCGTCGTATTTGTGGAAGAAGTCGCACACCGAAATGCGGTATTTCGCCTCAAACAGCTCATCGGTGTCGGCCACGTCCCAACCAAGACGGTTGGCGAGCCGCTTTGCTGCGGTTGACTTGCCCGCACCCATGTAGCCGACGAGGTAGATTCTTTTCATCAGTTTGCAGTTTGCAGTTGTCAGTTTGCAGTTGTTCAGTTGCAATGGCAATAAACTGTCAATTGTCAACTGTCAACTGTCAACTATCATATTGTATTGACAGATTTGCAGTTTCCCGTCGCCATCGCGGAGGTGGAAACCGTTGCCTTGGCAATAGCGCCACATCTTGCAACTGGCGCACTGGTCGGTCTTCATCCATTTGCGGTCACGGTAGGGCTGGAACTTGTTGGTCCACACATCCCAGAAACTGTCCTTATAGATGTTGCCTTGGTGGTAGTCACTGCGGATGCTGAGGCAACCCGAGATGGAGCCGTCGGCCAGCACCGAAGCGATATTGATGCCTGCGCTGCACGAATAGTAGTGGTTGCGCACCTCGCCTTCATACTTGCCGAGGAAACCGTCGCAGCCATAGTCGGCACGGATCTTCCCCTCGAGGCGCGTCTGCTTGATGAACTCCATCATCTCGACGAACTGCGCATTGCTGAGCTTGAAGTCAGGCTCGTTGGCGGCGCGACCGAAAGGAAACACCGTGAACAGGCGCCAACGGCGGATGCCCAACGAAATCAGGAAGTCGCGGAACTGTGGCAGATATTTGATAGTCCGTTGGTTGACGCATGTAATGACATCCCAAGTGAGGCTCGGATGCTGCTTCATGGCTTCCACGGCACGGAGCACGTTCTTGTAACTCATTGGGTTGCCACGCATCCAATTGTGGTCTTCCTCAAAGCCATCGAAGCTGACCGCTATTGACTTGAGTCCCGCCGCCACAAACTCATTGAGCTTTTCGGCAGAGAGCAACATGCCATTGCACACCATGCCCCAGACGAAGCCGCGCTTGGTAATCTCTTCGCCGCAATGCGCCAAGTCGGGACGGACGGTGGGTTCGCCGCCCGTGGTGATGACCATCACCTTGGCGGGGTCTTGATGGGCACGCACCTCGTCGAGCACCTTGAGGAAATCCTCTAAGGGCATGTCGTCCTTTTCGGAGAGCATGCGGCAGTCGGAGCCACAATGACGGCAATTGAGATTGCAGCGCAGCGTGCATTCCCAAAACAGCTGGTGCAGCTCGTGCTCATCGATGCGCTGTTGCAGCACCTGATGGTTGAGTTCGAGCATCACCTTCTTATAAAAACCGAGACGTTCACTCATAATCTTCAAACGTCGAAGCGGTTCACAGCGTGGGACTACCGTATAAGGTTTCAGTTGCGCCTTGATTAATCTTGCCTTGCGGAGCGTTCAATTCATTCAATTCCTTGCGGACTGACTGAAGTTCATCCCTCATCCGTTGGGTCTCCTTGCTATATTCCTCAATGATTTCGGGCGAACCGTAGACACAGGCCCCCTCGCGGCGTTGCAGCGCCTCTTGAAGTTCAACGATGCGTTCCTGCAAAGCCACACGTCGGGCACTCTTTTCCAAATCCACGTTTACGCCCAACTTGGCATTAATGGTGTCGAGTTGGCTTCTGAGACGATAGGTCTCAGCACCATACCTGGCGATGATTTCGGGTGAGCCATACACAGCCGCTCCCTCGCGACGCATCAGGATGTCTTGGATGGCGTCGCGCTCCTTGATGAGTTGCTTGCGTTCCTTTCGCGAAAGGCCGTTGGTTGTGGTGCAAGCCGCCAAAAAGGCCAATCCCGAAAGCACGCCGATACAAACAGTTCGAACTACTTTTTTCATCTCAAAAATGTGTTATAACGCGGCAAAGATACTAATTTTCGCCAAATGCAAGGAAAATGTTCAGAAAAAAGGCAAGGTGGTTGATGCCTTCTCGGTTGCTGGTGAAAAACAGGCATACTTTTTGTAAGAATGTGTTTTTGGCATCAAAAACCTTTGTATTTTTGCCACGAAAAACATTAGGAACAACAACGTATTAAATCTATAACCAAAATGAAAAAAGCATTTGCAATCGTGGCTCTCGTGGCCGCAATGTTCGTTGCCGGAAAAGCGCAGGCACAAGTGAGCGTCAACATTGGTTACGCTCCCGAAAAATTCACCGCCACCTGGAACAACACTTCCTCTTCAACCAACTACCAAGGCTTCTTTGTCGGCGTTACCGACAACATCGGCTTGGCCAAAGGCTTGGGAGTCGCCCCTGGACTTCAGTTTCGCTTGAACACACGAAGCTATGAAGGCCTTTTGGGTACCAAATACAAAGACACCCAAATGCTCATTGATGTCCCCGTGTTGTTGAACTATTCCATCGGCATCACCCGCGACCTTTCCATCGCGCCATTCGTTGGCCCCATGTTCAGCATCGCCCTATCGGGTGCCACAAAAGCGGGCAACACCTCCGTCAGCTGGTATGGCGACGACAGCAGCAACAACCGTTTCAACATCAATGCAGTGCTTGGTGCCGCCATTGATTTCAACAGGGCCAAACTGTTTGCAGGTTACCGCTTCGGCTTGTTGGACCAAGACAGTCTGGACAGCACCACCACCAAGACGCAAGGCTTCTTCGTGGGTTTGGGCTACACCTTCTAACTAAACGACAAAACGACACACATCATCACAGAGACGCTTTCGGGCGTCTCTTTTTTTTGCCCTCAAAAAAAAGTTTTCAACAGTCCGATGTTGATAAATTGTTGATAAGTTAATGAAATCCAAAGCCTTTCATCAACGACAAATTACTACTTTTGAACCCTTATTCGGAAACGAATTAGTCCAAGTTAAATCATTAAGTATCAAATAATTAAATTTCATTCGTATGAAACAAAAACTAACTATTTTGTTGACAGCGGTTTTGCTGTTGACGGGAATGACCTTGAAAGCACAGTCGAGGACGGAAGTGTCCATTGACTTTTCGCAACAAGGTTACACAAATGCCCAAGACCTTGACGGTGTCGTCATAGACATTGATGACAATGTTACTGTTGTTTTCAACAAAAACACAGGAAACAATGGTCCTAAATATTACAACACAGGCACCGCCATCAGAGCCTATGGCGGAAATAATTTTGTAGTGTCATCCTCAGGAACAATTAGTGCTATCACGCTAACCTTCAGCTCAGGAGAAGGCAGTAATGCCATCACAACTAACATAGGTGATTTCACTTCAAATGAATGGACCGGATCTGCATCAGATGTAACTTTCACAGTTGGTGGCACTTCCGGACACCGTCGCATTAAAGCTGTGTCTGTGACTTACAGTTCTGGAACCCAGCCCCAAGAGACCGTGGCCACCCCGACTTTCACACCCGCAGGCGGCATCTATACCGAAGCCCAAACCGTGAGCATCAGCTGCGCCACAGAGGGCGCCACCATCCGCTACACCACCAACGGCAGCGACCCCACCGAGAACAGCGCGACCTACCTTAATCCGCTCGACATCAATGAGACCACCACCGTGAAAGCCAAAGCCTGGAAAGAAGGCTATCTCGAAAGCGAAACTGCTGAAGCCACATTCACCATCGAGATTCCTGGCGACCCGCAAATGACCGTCTCGACCAACCAAATCGAAGGCTTCCAATATGTTTTCGGTGCCGGACCGTCGCAAACACAAAGCTTCACCGTTTCGGGCAGCGACCTGCAAGCCAACGTAACCATCACGCCCTCTCAAGAATTTGAAATCACCACCGAACCTAACGGTTTTTACTTCAACACCTTAAGCCTCAGCCCCACCGAAGGGGTCTTGGCCGAAAGAAGCGTTTACATCAGAATGAAAGCCAACTTGGCAGTAGGTGCTCACACTGGCAGCATCACCCTCGTTTCGGGCGACCTCAACGCCAGCATCGCCTTGAGCGGCACGGTGAACGAACAACCCGTGGCCGTAGCACCCACCTTCACGCCCGCCAGCGGCAGCTTCATCACCGCCCAAACGGTCAGCATCAGCAGCACGACCGAAGGCGCAAGCATCCACTACACCACCGACGGTACTGAGCCTACCGAAAACAGTCCCGTCTACAGCCAGCCCATCACGGTGAGCAGCACGACCACCATCAAGGCCATGACCATCGCTGCGGGCTACCAAAACAGCGCCGTCGCCGAAGCCACCTACACCATCGTTGAGCCCATCGCCATCGCCGAAGCTCGCGCCTTGGCCGACAACGACTACGCTTGCGTGGAAGGCACGGTCATCTTCATCGACGGTCGCAACGTCTACATACAAGACGCCACCGCCGGCATCGACCTCTACATGAACAGCAACACAGTGCCCACCACCCTCGCCATCGGCGACATGGTGCGCACCTATGGCAAAAAGACCACCTACAACAACTTGGTTGAACTCACAGGCATCGCAGGCAACAATGCCAACGTGTTTGCCGTCGTCTCGACAGGCAACACGCTTCCCGAACCCGCCGTTCACACCATCGCCGAAATCAACGACGACTTCAGCGGCAGCAACATGATTCAATCCACCCGCGTCACCATCGAGCAAGCCGTCATCGGTGCCATCAACACCAACGGAAACACCACCCTCACGCAAGACGGCAACAGCCTCATCATCTACCGCATCCCCAACGTGCCGGGCATGATCCAAGGCGACTGGGTGACCCTGACCGGCATCGTCAGTTGCTACAACGGCACGCTGCAACTGCGCGTGGCCAGTGCCGACGACGTGAGCTATACCCACCGTCCTGTCCTCACCGCCAGCCCCACCTCGCTCAGCGGCTTCACTTACGACTACGAGCAAGGCGGCCCTTCGGAAGTGGCCACTTTCCTCATTAGCGGCAACTATCTGACCGACAACGTGGCTGTCTATCCATCCGAGAGTTTCGAGGTGTCGACAATGCCCAGCTCGATGTTCCGCCCCGAGAACCCGGCCATGATCTACATCCCCAACTCAGGCCATTTCTACGACATCAACATCAGCGTCAGGATGAAAGCCAACCTTGAGGCAGGCGACTACAACGAACAGATCTATGCCGTTTCGGAAAACGCCGACACGCTGTTCATCAATGTCAGCGGCACCGTCACCGGCGGACAACCCACACCTCCGCCCACTCCCGTTGAAGGCAACTATGTGCGCATCAGCGACCTCAGCCAGCTGACCGAAGGCGCTTATATCGTCGTTGCCGCTCGCTTCGACGAGAATGCCAGCGACTACTACGCCATGACCGCCGCCACAACGGGCAAACCCACCGGCGTACTCTTCACCTCAGCCATGTCGGGAAATGATGAAGTGCTGCCCGCCACCATCGTCGACGAAGAAGCCACCTACTACTGGGTGGTCAACACCACTGCCAACGGCTACACCTTCACCAACGCCAACGTCGAGGCAATGGGCTACACCAGCGGCACCAACTTCGCCACTGGCGGCGACAACACCGAATGGAGCATCGAACCCAGCACGGCCGGCGATGCTGCCATGGTGCCTGGCTACACTGGCTTTGTCATCACCAATGTCAACAATGTGGTGAGAGCTTTCTCATTAAACAGCAGCCACAACTTCGGTCCCTACCATACACAAAACTTGAACGGCAGCGGCTACAACTTCTACTTAGACCTTTTCGTGAAGACCGAAGGCGGCGAACCGCCCATGCCAACGGTGGCCACACCGACCTTCACCCCCGAAGCCGGCACCTATTTCGAGGAACAAACCGTAAGCATCGCCTGCGCCACCGACGGAGCCACCATCCACTACACCATCGACGGCACCGACCCGACGGAAAACAGCCCCGTCTACAGCACACCTATTAATATTAATGAGACCACGACCCTCAAGGCCATCGCCATGAAGGAAGGCTATGACAACAGCGCCATCGCCGAGGCCGAATACATCATCCAGGCAGGTATGGTCGTCATCTTCGACCAAGACTGGGAAGGCGAGATGAATGGCTGGACCTTCGTGACCGTGGAAGGCGAGAATGCTTGGACGGTAAACCAATACCAAGGCAACCATTACGCCTACGCCAACGGCTACAACGGCGGCGTCAACGAACAATGGTGCATCTCGCCCGGCTTCAACATGCACGATTACGGTGAGGTGTATCTAACGTTCAGAAATGCAAAGAACTACACTGGCCCAGATTTGGAGTTGAAATACTCAACCAACTATGACGGCGTTGATCCGACAACCGCCACTTGGTGGACCTTCGACTACAACATGTCGCCGGGTTCTTACACTTGGGTCGATTCAGGCGAAATACCGATCAGCATCACCCCCTATCCTGCCCATAACTGCTACATCGCTTTCAAATACACCTCAACCGAAACCGAGGCAGCCGCTTGGGAGGTGGACGACATCATGCTTGTGGGAACCACCTATGTGCCTAATCTCACTGTAACGCCTAATTCACTGTCAGGGTTTACGCATGTGGTTGGTGAAGGCCCTTCCGCATCGCAATACTTCACTTTGTCGGGTGTCAACATCGGCCCTGCCCCGGGTGGCGGCTCGACCGGCTCCGTCATCATCCAGTCCAACGAGAATGAATTCGAAGTGTCTCTCGACAACGAAACCTTCTCATGGCAGGTTTACATTGACGGCATCGACGGCACCCTGGAACCGACCCCGATTTATGTGAGAATGAACGGTTCAGCGGTTGGACAATATACTGGAACTATTGAAATCTCTGCCTCTTCATCCGACGAAACCTCCGTAGCTTTGAGCGGCACCGTGACCGAACAACCTGTTCCTGGCGGCGACTACGTGCGCATCAGCGACATGAGCCAACTCGTGGCCGGCAACCGCGTCATCCTTGCCGCCCGCTACAACGAGACCGCCAACGCCTACCTTGCCGCAGCCAACACGCTGACGAGCGGCAAGCTCACCACCACCGAGTTCACCAGCACGATGAACGGCAGCGACGAAATCATCCCTGCCAGCATCATGGCTGCCGAGGACAGCTACTATTGGACCGTGGACGTGACCGCCGATGGCTACACCTTCACCAACGCCAACGGCGACATGATCGGCTACGGCAACAGCGGCACCAACTTCGTGATGAACGGCAACAAGACCGTTTGGACGATTTCGACGGGCGTTTCGGCTCCCGAGAGCTTGGTGCCCGAATACTTCGGCTTCAACATCGTCAACTTCGAAAGCGACACCCGCGCCATGGCCCTGCGCGTGACGGAAAACGAGAGCGTACTGAAAGCCTACTCCACAGGCAACATGACGAGCGGTGAATACAACTTCTTCTTGGACATCTTCATGCAAGGCGAAGGCGGCACGCCCACCGTGGCTGCCCCGACCTTCGAGCCTGCCGCTGGCACATATTACGAGACCCAAGACGTCACCCTGAGCTGCGCCACCGATGGTGCCACCATCTACTATAGCCTTGATTCGGAGAACGGTCCGTGGAACGAATACGAAGAAGCCATCACCGTCGACGAAAGCATGACCATTTGGGCCTACGCCGAGAAGGAAGACTACAACGACAGCCCTGTGGTCAGTGCCGAATATGACATCCAAACTGGCCTCACCATCATCTTCAACCAAGACTGGGAAGAGGATTGGCACGGCTGGACTGAGGTGAGCGTTTTGGGCGACACCACCCATTGGACCATTGCCCAACATAACGGCAACCATTACGCCTACATGAACGCCTACCAACAAGGCGTCAACGAAGACTGGCTCATCTCGCCCGCTTTCAACTTGGACAGCTACAGCGACGTGGTGCTGACCTTTGTCACCGCCAAGAACTACAACGGCCCCGACATCGAGGTCTACTTCTCCAACGACTACGATGGCGAAGACCCGACCGAAGCCACTTGGCAAGAAATCGAATATGCACTCTCACAAGGCAGCTGGACTTGGACCGAATCGGGCGAAATCAGCCTTGACGGTTTCAGCGGTTCGAACTGCTACATCGCCTTCAAGTACACCAGCACTGAGACCGAAGCTGCTGGCTGGGAAGTGGACGACATCCTGCTCGTTTCGGGCGGCGGCACCACGGATCCTTACCTCGTTGCCACGCCCAACGCCTTGAGCGGACTGACCCACATCGTTGAGCAAGGACCTTCTGAGGCCGTTACCTTCACGCTCTCGGGCGGCAACTTCCTGCCACTGCCTGGCGGTGGCTATGGCGGTATTTACCTCAGCCTTGGCGACCTCATCTATAACGGTTTTGAGATGTCGCTCGACGGTGAGGAATACACCAGCAACACCTTGTACATCGAACTCGACGAAACCTTGACTCTCGAGCCTACCACTGTCTATGTCAGACTGTGGGGCGACACCATTGGCTCATACAGCGGTTCCATTTTGATTGAGGAGCCTTCGGGAGTCAACATTACCGTTTCACTTGCCGGCGAGGTGCTCAGCGCCAACCAACCCGCCATCAGCGATGCCTTCATGCCTTACTACATCCAAGGCAACAACGGCTCGAACAACAACCGCGTGCCTGTGGCCACGGCTGTCTATTTTGAGAACCTTGAGCCCAACACCACCTATCGTTACACCAACCAGTTCGTCGACGCAAACGACGGTCCCGAGACCGCTGGCGCTGGCAACGTGATTTACGCCAACGTGGAAGGCTTCTATCGCAGCACCAGCCCGAGCCTTGCCACCGAAGGCGGCTACGGCGAGTTCACCACCGACGAAAACGGCGAAGGCTTCGCTTGGTTCATCAACGAGCCTACGGCCAATGCCCGCTTCACGCCTGGCAACCACGTCTACCTCCGCATCCGCCTCAACGACGGTCACGATGGCACTACGGTAGCCCACACCTTCACCACCGGAGACTATGCCACCGTGCTCAACTTCGGCAACGAGATCGACGAATTCAGCGGCTCGGCCTTCTACGCCAAGAGCGAGGAAGCCCCGATGACCTTCGCCATGATGTTTGCCACCTACGACGACTGGCGTCCCACCTACAGCACGCCTATCGAGACCACGGGTGTGGACTATGGTAGCATCAACCAATACGCCAGCTTCTACAAAGAGCTAGTGGCTGGCCAAGACGGTTGGTTTGGTGGCATCCTGCCCAACGACAACGAGAACGGCATCAACATCATCTGGATCCTTGACATGGACAGCTACGTCATCAGCGACTACTACACCCAGAACGGCGAGTGGGCTCCCGAAGCGCACACCGTCAATCCTAATGTTGGTCTCGACGAGCCTATCTTCATCGACCTCACCGACGATGGCGTTGTGGAGCAAGAGGCCGTCGCCAACGTGAAGGTTTGGAGCACCGACCACGAGTTTGTCATTGAGAATGGTGAAAGCACCCACTTCATGATGACCGTCTACAACATCCTTGGCCAGCCGATGATGCAACGCCAAATCAACGCGGGCAGCACCGAGCGCATCAGCCACAGCCTTGCCGCTGGCGTCTATATCATCTGCATGGAAAACAACCTGAACAAGGTTTCCGTGAAAGTAATTGTCAAGTAAATATTTAAGTTAGGTAAGTAATTCCTCCCCGCAAGGGGAAACAAAAAGTCCGGGAGCGTGGCTCTCGGACTTTTTTGTGCTATCTTTTCTCAATGCAACTTCGTCCGCTTTATCAAATAACTCGTCAAAACCTGATTGTAGTCCTTATTAATGTCGGCCTCGACATAGTCGATTTGGTATTGGTAGCAATGGCGCAATAGGGCTTCCTTGCGCTCGGTCATGATTTTCTTGTAGGCCTCTTGCACCTCTATGGGATTGAGTTTCATGGTGTCGCCCGTCTCCAAATCGACGAAACGGTACGGGCGGTTCTCGAAGTCGAGGTTATGCTCCAAGGTCGAGTCGAAGACATGGAACAGGATGACCTCATGCTTATTATATTTAAGGTGTTCCAAGGCCTCAAACATCGGCTGGTAGTCGTCCAAGCCGTCGAGCATGTCGGTGAAAATCACCACAAGGCTGCGACGGTGCGTCATCTCTGCGATTTGGTGAAGGCATTGCGGTGTCGAAGTGGTCTTTCTGTTGTTTTTGTCGTAGTCGTCAATCAGTTTCTCCAGCTCGCTATAAATCAGTTTATTGTGAACCATGGAAGACTTTGCAGGTTCGTGGAATACGATTTTGTCGTCAAACAAGTCGAGGCCAACGGCATCACGCTGGCGGTGCATCAGCTCCATGAGCGAAGCAGCGGCATAGATGGAGAAAAAGAGTTTGTTGGGGTGTTCGAAATCGACCTTTTGCCTCACGGGGAAACACATGCTTGAGCTTTGGTCGATGACGAGCTGACAACGCAGATTGGTCTCCTCTTCGTAGCGTTTGACAAAGAGTTTCTCCGTGCGGCCATAAAGTTTCCAGTCGATATGACGGATGGGCTCGCCCGTATTGTACAGGCGATGTTCGGCAAACTCCACAGAAAACCCATGGAAAGGACTCTTGTGCAAACCCGTGATGAATCCCTCCACGATTTGTCGTGCCAAAAACTCAAGGCTGCCGAACTGGGTCAGTCGGTTCCTATCGATTGAGAAGTCCAAGGTGGTTGAACTGTTGATTGTTTAATTGTTTAATTGTTGACAATGACTTATGACAATGACTATGACTGATTTCACTCTAAGTTGAATCGGTCATAGTCATAGTCAGTGGTCATAGTCAGAACAATTTCTCCAATTTCTCCACAAACACCTTCTTCGGGGCGGCACCCACATTCTTGTCGACGGGCTCGCCATTCTTGAAGTAAAGCACGGTGGGGATGTTCATGATGCCATATTTGCCGGCGGTACCGGGGCATTCCTCGACGTCACACTTCACGGCAATCATCTTGCCGGCATAGTCTTCCGAGAGTTCCTCGACGATGGGTTCAACTTTCTTGCAAGGACCACACCAAGTGGCGCCAAAATCCACCATCACAGGGAGTTCCGATTTCAATACGACCTCTTCAAAACGGTCGTCAGTCATTTGAATTACTGCCATTTTCTTTTTCTGTTTAGTTTATAATGATTCTAATTTTCAATTTAGGTCTGCAAAGATAATAAAAATTCTCAACATGCAACAATTAATCACCGCAAATCAAACTCCACAAAAGGCATCTTCTCGAAGAGCGGCAACACCTCCTGGGCATTCACGCCAGATTTGGCCGGGGTCATGTTGCAGGATTTCTTGCCCAACGGGTCGTGGAGATGAATCTTATAGTTCTGTTTCCCAGGGTTTTTCTTGACAACATCAATAAAGCTCATCATGTCATCCTCGCTCATCTCGGCCACATTCAGTTTGAGGTAAACCGTCTTGGTGGTGGTTTCCAAAAGCGAGTCGAGCAGGCGCACCTCGCTGAAACGCACCTCAAGCGACACGGGTGCCACATTCGGGTCCTGACCAGCCCTTGGGAAAGGACGATCCAAAACGCCGTAAAGCATCACGAAGGAATTGACCGTCAGCAAATTCCTGCAATTCAGATAGTTCTCCTTAAACAAGGCAAATTGCAATGCTCCACTTTGGTCTTCGATGGTGAAACGTCCGTAGGGATTGCCATTCTTTGCCGTAAACTCCTCAGCACGTGTGATTTGTCCGCCAAGGCGCACGGCCCTTTTTTGGTTTTTCTCCACGTCGTTCATGGCCAACTTCAGCCTTTCCACGTTGCAGTTGGCGAAATACTTCAAAGGCAGGTGATAGACCTCCATCGGGTGCGAAGAGATATAGAAGCCCAAAGCCTCCTTCTCCATCTCCAATTCCTTCATCTTCGACCACGGCTCGCACTGTGGCAACGGTATGCTGAAAGTCTCCTCTGCCCCACCCTCGTCGCCGAAACCGAAGAGGTCCATCTGCGACGAGTTTTTCCTTTCGTTGAACGAGGCCACCATGCGCATGGCTTTCTCTGAAAACGAGGCCGACTCGTTAGGCGCAACATAGAACAACATGGCGCGATGGAATCCCTTGAAACTATCAAAACAGCCTGCCATGCCCATGCTTTCCAATGCCCTGACATTAAGCCCTTTATCCGCGACGCGCATCACGAAATCGGCGAAATCCTTGAACTTGCCGTTGGATTCGCGTTCGGCCACAATGCCGGCCACAGCCGCCTCGCCCACGTTCTTGATGCCGCCCATGCCGTAGCGTATCTCGCCCTTGTCGTTGACGGAGAACTTGTATTCCGACTCGTTGACATCGGGACCCAACACGGCAATCTTCATGCGTTTGCATTCCTCAGTCATGAAGTTGACCTGCTTGATGTCACCCAACTCGTTGTTGAGCACCGCAGCCATAAACTCGGCAGGATAATGCGCCTTGAGGTAGGCCGTTTGATACGACACCCAGCTGTAGCAAGCCGCGTGCGACTTGTTGAAGGCGTAGGAAGCGAATTTCTTCCACTCTTCCCAAATCTTTTCGAGACGCTTTTTCACCTCGTCCTCGGGCAAGTTCTCGGTCTTGGTCAGTTTGGCCACTCCTTGTTTCATAAACTTGCCGTAAAGCTCCTCCATCTTTGCCAACTGCTTCTTACCCATAGCCTTACGCAAGGTATCCGACTCACCTCGCGTAAAGTCAGCCAGCTCGCGCGAGAGCAACATCACCTGCTCTTGGTAGACGCAGATGCCGTAGGTGTCCTTCAAGTATTTCTCCATGCAGGCGAAGTCATACTTGATTTCCTGTCGTCCTTGCTTGCGGGCGATGAAGTCGGGGATGTTGTCCATCGGGCCAGGACGATAGAGGGCGTTCATAGCGATAATATCGCCAATAACGGAAGGCTGAAGTTCGCGCAGATACTTCTGCATTCCGGGCGATTCAAACTGGAACGTTCCGATGGTGTGGCCGGAACAATACAGGTCGTAGGTCTCCTTGTCGTCAATCGGAATGTGGTCGATATCGATTTCTATACCTCTCGTTTTCTTGATGTTACGCAATGCATCCTTAATCAAAGTCAGCGTCTTCAGTCCCAAGAAGTCCATCTTGATGAGACCCACCGACTCAATGACATGGCCATCATATTGGGTGACAACCACCTTGTTTTTCGTCGCCTTATCTTCGACGGTGGCCACAGGTGCCACATCCGTAAGGTCCTGTGCGCCAATGATAACGCCACAGGCATGAATACCGATTTGGCGGTTGGTGTCCTCCAATTCCTCGGCGTAGGTCAGCATCGAGGAGATGTTGGGATCGTTGCCTTCGAGCAAATTATGCAGCTCGGGCACGTATTTGTAGCAGTTCTTCAGGTTGACCTTGGGCATCTTCTTGGGCAGCTCGCCATCGACGGCCTTCACCTGCGCCTCGTCGAAGCCACGGTCGGGGATGAAGCTCTTGATTTCGTTAACTGTCGAAAGCGGCACCTTCTGCACGCGTCCCACATCGGCAATGGCCGACTTGGCTGCCATGGTGCCGTATGTGATGATGTGCGCCACCTTTTCCTTGCCGTATTTGTTTGTCACCCAGTCGAGTACACGTTCGCGGCCATCATCGTCGAAGTCGACATCGATATCAGGCAGCGAGATACGGTCAGGATTGAGGAAACGCTCAAACAGCAAGTCGTATTTCAATGGGTCTAAGTCAGTAATTCTCAAGCAATAAGCTACAACCGAACCTGCCGCAGAACCACGGCCCGGTCCGACCGAAACGCCCAACTCCTCGCGGGCCGCACGGATATAGTCGCTCACAATGAGGAAGTAGCCCGGGAACCCCATGGTCTTCATCACATGCAACTCAAACTTGATGCGTTCGGTTTGCTCCTCGGTGAGGTTTTCACCGTAGCGTTTGTGTGCGCCCTCCCAAGTCAGTTTGGCCAAGTAATCGGCTTCGAGCTTGATACGATACAGACGATTGTAGCCGCCCATTTTCTTCACCTTCTTCTCTGCGGCCTCTTGCGACATGATCACATTGCCATGCTCATCGCGCGTGAACTCATTAAAGAGGTCTTCCTCTGTGAATTTCTGCCGATAGCTTTCTTCCGTCCCAAATTCCTCCGGAATGGGAAACACAGGCATAATCGGGTCTGAATCAATGCTGTAGGTCTCAACTTTATCGACAATCTCTTGCGTGTTTTCCAAGGCTTCAGGATGGTCGGAGAAGATACGTCCCATCTCTTCAGGCGTCTTCAGCCATTCCTGCTTGGTGTAGTGCATTCGCGTCGGGTCGTCGATGTCCTTGCCCGTGCTGAGGCAGATGAGACGGTCGTGCGCCTCGCCGTGTTCCTCCTCCACAAAGTGGACGTCGTTGGTCGCGATGACCTTGACATTGTATTTCTTCGCCAACTGCAAGATGATTTTGTTCACTTCCTTTTGGCGCTCATAGACCTCGGTATCGCCACCTGGTTTGTCGGTCTTATGACGTTGTATCTCAAGATAATAGTCATCGCCAAACAGATTCTTGAACCATTGGATGCTCTCCTCCGCCCCTGCCATGTCGCCGTTCATGATTTTCTGCGGCACCTCGCCCGCGAGACAGGCCGAACTGCAAATCACGCCTTCGTGGTATTTTTCCAGTAGGCTGTGGTCGATGCGCGGATTGTAATAAAAGCCTTCAGTGTAGGCGATGGAACTCAGTTTGCAAAGGCTGTGGTAACCTGTCTTGTTCTTCGCCAATAAAATAAGGTGCCATCCACGGTCCTGACGGCCATCGCGCTTGTCGATGCTGACAGGCGCACAATACGTCTCGATACCGAAAATAGGCTTGAAGAACTGCTTGTTCAGTTTCTCAATCTGTTCTTGAGCCGCAATCTTTTCCTCCTCAGTGGATTCAGGCTTCTCGATAATGGCCTGTTGCTCCTTGATGGCGTCCTTCACCTTGCCGTTTTCCTTGTTCACGGTATCAGCCAAATCTTTGATGCCGAACATGTTGCCATGGTCGGTGAGGGCAATGCTGTACATGCCGTTTTTCTTGCATTTCGCAACCAAATCGGGCACTTTCGACATGCCGTCGAGCATGGAATAATGCGAGTGGACATGCAGGTGGGTGAAGTGCATCGGGACATAGTTGCCAAACTCAGGCTCGTTGTCAACTTCCTCTTCGTCAGCATCATAGTTGGGTATGACCACTATTTCCGCAGGCTGAATCACATCGGGATTGGCGGCACGAAAATCGGCCATGAACTGCGGGTCGACACGCAAAGCCTGTTCGTCGATGATACCGCGACGCACCAACTCCAAGAAAACGCGAGCCGTGGCTTGCACGTCGGCAGAAGCGTTGTGGGCCGAATCGAACTTCGCGCCAAACAAAATCTGGTGGATTTCCTCTAACCTCGGCGACTTGAACTTGCCGTTCTTGCCGCCTGGCAACTGGCAAAACTCGGTCACCTTGTCCGACATCGTGTCGACGATTTGCCACTGGCGCAAGGGATTCTCTCGTCCGCTACGCAAAAACTCACAGCCTAACACATTGAGGTCGAAGCTGATATTGTGGCCAACGAGGTATTTCGCCTTAGCTGCCGAAGCCATGAAAAGATCAAGCACCTCGTTGAGAGGTCGTCCATATTTCAGGGCATGGGCGGTTGAGATGCCGTGCACCATCTTGGCGGCAATGGGAATCTCAAACCCGTCGGGCTGAACAAGATAGTTGTGGTTTTCAACGAAACAGCCTTTGTCGTCATGGACTTGCCAAGCCAATTGCACCATGCGGGGCCAGTTGTCGAAGTCGGTCAGCGGTGCGTTTTCTATTTTGGGGAGACCCGTGGTCTCTGTATCGAAGACTAAGAACATATTTTCAGTTTGCAGTTGTTCAGTTGTTCAGTTTGCAGTTGTTCAGTTGGCAGTTGTTCAGTTGTCAGTTTGCAGTTGTCGTCCCTTCAGGACTTTTTGACTAGGCGGGGATTGAAATCGCCCGTTGACATCTTTTCGTCCTTTCAGGACTCTAATGGCCTGATTATCAAAACGGGTTAGGTCTTGATTTTCGGCCTTCAAAGATAGGAAGTTTTGGGAAATGACGCAACAGAGAATGATGATTTTTGGGCAAAATGAATGTCAAATCTTGGCACAACCCAACATTCACAAAAAAAGCCAAGAAGAGCCTTTTTGCCCTCCTTGGCTAATTTATTCCGATAAAGAACGCTTAATTCCTGAAAATCAAGCTGTCGCCGTTCACATCGACGATGATGGTCTTTGTCTTGTCGACGCTGTCGGCAAGAATCATCTTCGAGAGCGAGTTGAGCAACTCACGCTGCATCATACGCTTCACGGGACGCGCACCATACTGCGGGTTATAGCTCTGGCGAGCGATGAAGTCGACGGCGGTATCGGTGATGTCGATGTTGATGTCGTTGGCCTTCAGCATCTTCTGCACGCTGCGGAACTGCATCCTGACGATGTCGGCAATCTGGTTCTCGTCCAAAGGCTTGAACATGATGATGTCGTCGACACGGTTCAAGAACTCAGGCCGCATAAACTGCTTCAGCTGCTCCATCACTTCGTTGCGGGTCTTTTCGAACACTTCCTCGGCGTTGGCGTCAGTCAGGTGGGCGAAGTTGTCCTGGATGATGTTGGCGCCAATGTTGGAGGTCATGATGACGATGGTGTTCTTGAAGTCCACCGTACGGCCCTTGTTGTCGGTCAGACGACCGTCGTCCAGCACCTGCAGCAAGATGTTGAACACGTCGGGGTGTGCCTTCTCGATTTCATCCAATAGGATGACGCTGTAAGGCTTACGACGCACGGCCTCAGTCAGTTGACCACTCTCTTCATAGCCCACATATCCTGGAGGCGCTCCAATGAGTCGCGACACCGTGTGACGCTCCTGATACTCCGACATGTCGATACGCACCATGGCGTTCTCGTCGTCGAACAGGAACTCAGCCAAAGCCTTGGCCAACTCGGTCTTACCCACACCCGTAGTACCCATGAAGATGAAGGAACCGATAGGACGTTTGGCATCCTGCAAGCCCGCACGGCTACGACGGATGGCATCGCTGACGGCAGTAATGGCCTCGTCCTGACCCACCACACGCTTGTGCAGTTCGTCCTCAAGGTGCAAGAGTTTCTCGCGCTCGCTCTGCATCATCTTATTGACCGGGATACCCGTCCAACGCGACACAATCTCTGCCACATCGTCGGCACCAACTTCCTCATCCACCAGCGGGTGGTCGCCTTGGGCCGCTCTCAAGTCGGCCTTGGCCTTCTCGATGGCAGCCTCTGCCTCGCGGATCTTGCCGTAACGCAGTTCTGCCACACGGCCATAGTCGCCGTCGCGCTCAGCCACCTCAGCTTGGTGCTTGTAGGTCTCGATGTTGCTCTTTTCCTTCTGGATGAGTTCAACGTAGTTGCGTTCGGTCTCCCACTTGGCCTTGATGGCGGAGCGTTTGTCGTTAAGTTCGGCAATCTCCTTCCCTATCTCCTCCACCTTCTTGGTGTCATTCTCGCGCTTGATGGCCTCACGCTCGATCTCCAACTGACGGATGGCGCGTTCCACGTCCTCAAGCTCTTCAGGCATCGAGTCGATTTGCAGCCTCAGTCGCGAGGCGGCCTCGTCGATCAGGTCGATGGCCTTGTCAGGCAGGAAACGGTCGCTGATGTAACGCACCGAAAGCTGCACTGCGCTGATGATGGCCTCGTCCAAGATACGGATGTGGTGGTGCGTCTCGTAACGCTCCTTCAAGCCACGCAAGATGCTGATGGCCGAAGCCTCGTCAGGTTCGTCGATCATAACCTTCTGGAAACGACGCTCCAGTGCCTTGTCCTTCTCGAAATACTGCTGGTATTCCTTCAAAGTGGTGGCACCGATGGCACGCAGCTCGCCACGGCTCAAGGCCGGCTTCAGGATGTTGGCCGCGTCCATAGCGCCTTCGCCACCGCCTGCGCCTACCAAGGTGTGGATCTCATCGATGAACAGGATGACTTCGCCATCGCTGTCCACGACTTCCTTGACGACGTTCTTCAGACGTTCCTCAAACTCGCCCTTGTATTTTGCGCCAGCGAGCAAGGCACCCATGTCCAAGCTGAACACGGTCTTTGTCTTCAGGTTCTCCGGCACGTCGCGGTTGACGATACGCTGGGCCAAGCCCTCCACGATGGCGGTCTTACCCACGCCAGGCTCACCTATCAATATAGGATTGTTTTTGGTGCGTCGGCTCAGGATTTGCAGCACACGACGGATTTCCTCGTCACGGCCAATCACGGGGTCGAGCTTGCCTTGTTGGGCCAACTCGTTCAGGTTCTTGGCGAAACGGTTCAAGCTGTCGTAGTTCTGTTCGGCATCCTGCGAGTCCACTTTTTTGCCCTTGCGGAACTGTTGGATGGCCTTTTCGAGGTCGTCCTTGCGGATGCCCTGGTCTTTCATCATCTGCGAGGTCATGCTGTTGCTCTCGAAGATGGCTAACAGCAGGTGTTCGATGGAGATGTACTCGTCGCCCATCTTCTTGGCCAAGGTCATAGCGTCGTTGAAAACGCGGCTGACCTCGGAGGAATAGTACAACTCGGTGCCGCTGGAGCGTGGTTGCGACTTGATGGTCTGGTCGAGGGCCTCGTTGAGCCGCGTCATGTTGACACCTAACTTCTTCATCAGGTTAGGCACCAAGTAGTCGTCGCTCAGGATCATGCCCTTGAGCAGGTGGAAGCTCTCAATCGTCTGGCTCTGGTGCGACTGCGCGATTTCCATAGCCTTGTTGATGGCTTCCTGCGATTTGATTGTGAATTGGTTGAAGTTCATATTTCGTTTTTCCTTTCTTTGTTTCCTTTTTTGACGCGAGACTGCGGAACGCGGGACTTCGGGACTTCGGGGCAAGGACCCTGAGCCTGTCGAAGGACCATTTCGCGGTCTCGCATCGACGACAATCAAAATCCCAGCCAATTCCGCCTTGGCGAAATTTTGGCTTGATTTATGACAAAATGACAGAAAATTAAAGGTTTAAGGATTAGTTTCGCGACAAAATGACAATAAACAACCATATCCATCTGTTATTTTATAACAACGATGGATTGTATGCTATCTGACTCTCAAATACACCTATGCTTGCAAATAATCCAAATCGCCCAACATACGAGTGATGACGCTGCGGAAATCCACCTTGAAACCTTCGTTTTGCTGGTACTCTTTGTATAACGACATGTCGCCCTTGCGCTTTTTGCGGATGATACGGTCGATGATTTGCACCATGAGGGCATCCACAGCTTGCTGGTCGGGATTGCCCACCACCAGCGATTTGTAGTCTTCGTCTTCAGCCACCGCTTGCGCAACGCTTATCATCTTCATTTTCTGGTCATCGGGCGTGGCATCCCAACCGTTAAACCACCGTTGGTTGAACTCTTTCAATATCTCATCCAAGGGGTCTTTGACTTCCTCCTCCGAACCCGCATTGACCATCGTTGGTTTCAACGGGTCGATGGTGGTATCGCCGGCATCCAAGGTGATAGCCTCGTTCAAAGCGGTGCGGCGCAGGCCGTAAGTGTTCAAATCCACCGAATCCAACAAGTCCTTCAGCCCGTCATCGCCGTTGTTAGTCACATGCAAGCCTGGAATGAGATAGCGTAGGAACCAAAACAGCTTTTCCCAATCTTTCATCTCGAATGGCATGATGGCAGCCACCCGCGAATAAATCTTCACAAACTGTTTGCACTTCATCTTGAAATCAGCCTTGCCGTTTTCGGGCCAATCAATCTCAAGGTTGAAACGGTCGGCTGCTTTGTCAATGATGGGCGCCCATTGGTCGGCATTGGCACCATGGATGTATAATTCGATGAACGCGTCGACCTCGTCCATATCGAAAACGCCAAACGAGAGCAAAGTGGTCTTTAGCTCATGCAAGATGTTGACATCAGTGGCTTCCGACAAAGTCGTAGAGGTGTAGAACGGGTCAAAAGCCTCCTTGATGTCGTCTTGGGTGTTATAGAAATCAAGGATAAACAGGTCTTCACTCAACTTGCCCAAGTCGGGGGCCGAACGGTTGAGACGCGAAAGAGCTTGAACGGCCAACACGCCAGCCAAAGGCTTGTCGACATACATGGCACAGAGCTTGGGCTGGTCGAAGCCTGTGAGGTACTTGTTGGCCACAACCAAAATGCGGTTGTCGTCAGCATCGAATCTCTCTGCCGTCTGTGAGTCAGGAAAGCCATTCATTCCCGCTTCCGTGTAATCGGTATACTTACCCGTAGACTCTGCCGCATAGCTATAACCCATTCCATTTGTTTGCGACGATTCCGAAACCGACATCGTTTGCATCCGTTTTTCACCGCTGAAGGCAATCAATATATTGTAAGGCAAGCCTTTCTCATTGACGATTCTGTTCAATGCCCAATAGTATTTGATGGCACACTCAATGTCCTTGGTCACCACCATGGCCTTGGCCTTGCCTTTCAGCTTGTGGCTGCGGAAAACTTTTGCGTCAAAATGCGCCAACATCACCTCGGCCTTGGCAGCGATGGTTTGCGGATCACGCTCAACGGCACTCCTCAGCTTTTTCTGCGCCCGCTCATTGTTGTATTCGGGGTTGTCCTCAATGTTCTTGGTGAGTTCGTAATAGCTACGATAGGTGGTATAGTTGGTCAGCACGTCAAGGATGAATCCTTCTTCGATGGCTTGTTTCATGCTGTAGAGATGGTAAGGATGGAATTTGCCTTCGGCGTCCTCGCTACCAAAACGCTCCAGTGTTTCTCGTTTCGGCGTTGCCGTGAACGCAAAATAAGAGCAGTTGGTGCTCATCTTGCGGTCTTTCATCAGTTTTTCCAACAAGGCATCGGTGTCGCTGCCGTCGGTGTCGGCGTCTTTTTGCACCGTGGCATTGAGCTTGTCGGCAGCTATGCCCGATTGCGAGCTGTGGGCCTCGTCGATGATGACGGCAAAGTTGTGGTCGCTCACGTCGCTGATGGCATCGCAGATGAAGGGGAACTTTTGTATCGTGGTGATGATAATGCGTTTGTTATTCTCAATGGCTTCCTTTAAATCCTTTGAGGTGTCGGCATGAGCCACGATTTTGGCGCTTTGGCCGAACATTTTGATGTTGTCGGAAATCTGCTTGTCGAGCAGGCGTCGGTCGGTGACCACAATGACCGAGTTGAACAAAGGCGCATCCAGGGCTTTGGCTCTCACCGCATCCATCGTATTAGGGCAGGTCTTGATGAGCTTGTAGGCCAACCAAGTGAGCGAGTTGGATTTTCCCGACCCAGCTGAATGTTGGATGAGATAGGTCTTCCCCACTCCCTTTTCAGCCACGTCACCCACCAACTTGCTCACCACGTCCAACTGATGATAGCGCGGGAAAATGAGTTTCTTGGCGTTCTTCATGATGTGCGGCACCTTCTTCTGGGTCTTGGCTTCGTCGTAGTCAAAGCAGACGTAGTTCATGATGATGTCGGCCACGGTGTCCTTTTGCAGGATTTGTTCCCACATATACGAGGTCTTGTAGCCACCCTCGGCATTCACGGGATTGCCTGCGCCCTGGCCGTTGGGCAGACCTTTGTTGAAAGGCATGAAATAGGTCTTATCCAAGTTGAGTCTCGTGGTGAAAAACACCTCGTCCTTGTCCATGGTGAAGTGCGCAAGGCAACGTCCGAAGTTGAGCAAGGTTTCCTTGGGGTTGCGTTCCGTTGACTTGTATTGCTTTTGCCCGTCGTATTTGGCGGTTTGGTGGGTCCAAGGGTTCTTCAGTTCGAAGGTGAAGACAGGCAAACCATTGACGAACAGCACCATGTCGATTTCCAGACCAGGGTTGGCGACTGAGAACGTCTGCTGGCGCGTAAGCGAAAACTGGTTTTGGGCGTATTTCAGTTTGGAAAGCTCGCTATCGGCAGCCGATGGTTGGGGGTAGAACAGCGAAAGATGGATGTTGTCCACATCCACGCCTTCGCGCAGCACCTTGATGATGCCAAAGGTATCGATGTCCTTCGAGATGCGCTTGGGCAGCTCGGTTTTCAAGTCTTTTCCCTTGTATTCGTTCAGCGCGTCGTGTTGTGTGCTCTCAAGGAAAGCCCACAGCCGTCGCAGGTCGATGGCCAGTTTCTTGTCCATGTCCTTGGGCAGGCCCCAATAGTATTGTTGCGCATCGGGCGATTGGACTTCCACGTCGTTCTGCCCATTGGCCGAGCGTTCCTCGTGGGTGCTGCCCACCAAGGCTTTCTCTATCAGTGCCTCGAAGGCTTGTTCGTTGGTTTTGCTCGTGTTCATACTATTTTATTCCACAGTTTATTCCACAGTTTATTCCACAGTTTATTCCACAGTTTATTCCACAGTTTATTCCACTATAAGCCACTGCCCGCTTTTCAAGGAGCCGACCCTTTTTACGACTCCGTTCTTTTTCAAGTTCTTCATCTGTTCTTCAATGGCCCGCCGCGACAAACCAATTCTTTCAGCCATCTCCCGAATAGTCACAGTTGGGTTTTCAGCAATCATCGTCAAGATTTTTTCGGAGGTCTTCAACAAAAGCGTTGTGCCTTTTGTGGAAACAGCACTTTCTGCCACATGAGCATCTCTGTAAACAACCGCTCTAAACTGGTTGCCGCTTTCATCGCTGTTTAGTTCAATATGCTCATTTTCTCGCATTACTCTTGCGATACCAGAACCTATCCCCCTGTATCTCATTATTTTGGAGCAAAAGTCGGCAATTGTTGGATTTCGCCGATAGGTACGTCCGCTCTTAATGGCTTCGACCGTTAGCCCAGAGGGTAAGCAGCCTGGATTGATGATTTCAACTCGATTGTCGAACACAAAGATACGAATGGGGGCTTGCCAAATATAATCGCGATGTACCAAAGCGTTTTGCAACAGTTCTTCCAAAACTATTTCAGCTATTTCCAATTTTCCGACCGAATTGAAAGACTGGCCTGCCTGCACACTATGCAGATTCGACTTCAAAAAGGCCATTCCTTGCTCAAACAGTTCAGGAATCGTGCCGTCAATGTCTTTGCTGTCGCGATATTCCGAACCGCCGAGGTCGTTACCATAAAACGCCACCGCCTTTATATTGAAACATGAGCAGAACCGCTGTGGATTCTTTCCGAAAAACATCAGACCGGCAAGAGTGAGTTGGCCCGAAGCCGACAGAACATGCATATTCTTCAGAAGTTCCTCTTGCGGGATATTCATCAGTTCGCCTTCGGTGCCATACACTCTCCTCTCATATTCCTCCAAAGCGCGGCCATCAATGTCGTCCATGTCAGTTTCAGTTACCGGCTCGTCGTCGGGAAAATAGTTGCCTGATTGGTGAAACAACGACAGGATTTCCTTGTTTTCCGTCACCTTTCTCTTGTCAGGCCCTTGTTTCACCCAAACTTGGCCGTTCAGGTCTTTATATGGTTTGTTGACACCTTCCTTGACGGCAACCACGAGAACAAGTTTGCCTTCAATCTCAAAAGTTTCGGTTTCGAGAAAAACCACAGGTCGTATCTGGTCGTTTGCCGCAGTGCTTATCTCATGCGAAATCCTTTGCACCTCTCCATAAGCCAACCCGGTTATTTCGCCGGTTTTGTCGGCAATGCCAAATATTATCCTTCCGCCCTTGCTATTGGAAAATGCCACCATTTCCTCAACCACTTGGCGTGTTGTGGTGAATTGTTCTCTGAACTGTATGGTGCTGGTCTCACCACATCTTATAGCTTTTAGTAATTCTTGTTCTGTCATGGCCTGTTCATTTTTGCAAAACTACAACAATTTATCATTCATCCCACCTTCACCTTTCCCGTCACCACTTCATTGATTATAATCTGCTTCCGCTCCTGAAGAAGGGAGATTTGATTTTCAAACATTGAAATAGAATCATCTAGATTCTTCATTTGAGAATCAAGATACTCAATCAAATTAAGTTGTTCTTGCATTGGGGGAATTACCACTAAAAAGTCTTGAATCATATTTAAGCGTACTGAATCCACAGTGCTTTTAGCACTTAATTGTTCAATAACATATCTAAAATGACTCTTCATGTAATAATAAAGCAACTTCGCTTTTATTTTCTTAATATTGTAGAAGTTATATACTCTTTGATGGTAATCAAATTTCCCATTTACATAATGGAACACTTTTCCTGCGCCAACTCCATCTCCTGCCATTAACACAGCCTCACCATCATAAGAATATGTGTTGATACGCTCTACCTTTGGCGACCTCACATAAAAAGGATACAAACCATCATCAACTCTATTAATTGTATCTTTATTACCTGTGGTTATAGAGCATAAATACCTCATACGCCTCACCTCCCAATGTTCCGGCACCTCCCCGATCCATTCCACGCCGCTGTCCTTCATGCGGGCGTTGGGGTTGAGGCCACGGGTTACGGCGCGGTTGATGATGATTTGCTTGCGCTCGTTCAAGAGGTCGATCATCTTCTGCTGCTGCGCTATGGCGGCGTCAATCTTCGCGGTGGCGGTGTCGAGATAGTTGGCTATGGCGGTTTGCTCATCAAGTGGCGGCACAATTGTATAGAAGTTTTTTAATGCAGAAACGGAAACGCCTCCTATCATCCCCTGCAAAGAACAATTAAACATTGTACGAAAATAATCTCCTTGAATAAAGTAATAATGATACTTTGGATTGAGCACACTATCAAAGCAACATAACTTATTCACAAAACAGCAGTTTCTATCAAGAAAAGCCTTTTTACGCCCAGCACTTCCTCCTTCAATACAGAGAAGAAAACTATTTTTTGGAGCAATCTCAAAAAAAGATTCGTCCTTTGGTATGTACAACCCATTATCATAATCGACTGTACCTGTTAACGAAATGTCTTTTGAAGCAATGTATGGATATGAGTCATCAGAAAACAGAGAATATTTTTCTTTTGATGCGTCATTCAAACTATTGCCAATGTATAGTTTTGCAATATATTTAGTAGAAATCACTTCCCAATGACTCGGAATCTCGCCGAGCCATTTCACGCCGCTGTCCTTGTATGTATCGTATCGTTGCATAATCTAAATCGTTTGTATGACTTCCCAATGCCCGCCTTTGGCAGCACCTACCCTTTCAATAATGCCATCCGCCCGAAGTTGGCGTATGATTTTTTTTACGCCGCTTTCCGAAAGCCCCGTAATGGCTTGCAGATCCTTAATGGTAACCACCGGATTATCACGCATGGCCGAAATGATTTTCTGGTTACTTTTCTGGTTACTTTTTTGGTTACTTTCCGCCATTTCATCCAACGCCTCTTTCAAACAACCCAACATGAAAACAATGAAGGGTGTGCTCGACGCCTCATGGTCGCTTTTCATAATGGCAGCATAATATTCCTGTTGGTGCTCCTTGACGATGGTTTCCACCGGTATCCATGCGAAGATGGGTTTCCATTGCATCAGAAGCAACGTTTGCCACATTCGTCCCAAGCGTCCATTGCCGTCGGCAAATGGATGGATAAACTCAAATTCATAATGGAACACACACGAACTGATGAGCGGGTGAGTTTTAGTGGTTTTCACCCAGTCAAGCAATTCGCCAATAAGCAGTGGTACTCGTTGGGCAGGTGGTGCCATGTGGATGCACACTTCGCCGTTAAACACGCCAACGCCTCCAGTGCGAAAGCGTCCACATTCACGAACAAGGTCAGTCATCATCAGTTTATGGGCCTTCAGCATATCTTTCTCCTTATACGGATTAAGTTCCAACATCAATTCGTAGGCACCAATAGCGTTTTTCACTTCTTGTATCTCGTTGGGTGCGCCAAGTACACGCTTGCCTTCCACGATGGCGGTCACTTGATCCAACGATAACGAATTGTTCTCGATAGCCAGCGACGACTGGATGGTCTTAATACGGTTTTCCCTACGTAACTGTGGTGTGGGCAGTTGCTCGGCTGAGGCAGTAAGATGACCCACTTTTTCGGCAATCTCTGCAACAAGTGTCGTGATTTCGTCAGTTATCATAAACGGCGGGACGTATGTTGGTTCTGTGTTTTTGGCCATATTACATCAGATTAAACAGTGACTGTATAAACCCTTGGCTCTGGCGGTCGAGTTCGAGGATGTCGCGCTCGTTCTCTTCCAAGGTGCGCAACGGCGCGGGCTTGTAGAAATACTTGTTGAACGAGATTTCGCAGCCTATCTTGGTCGGTGGAAGGTTGATCCAAGCATCGGCCACGTATGGACGCACCTCGCGCTGGAAGTATTCGTAGATGTCTTCCTTCACGGGAATCTTCTCCGTGTCGCGCAGGTCGCTGTCGCTTTCATATTCAACATATTGGCACACATAACTTCCCTTCTCGCCAGGATAATAGCCGTAGTCCGACAGACGCTTTTCGTCCACACCGAAAGTGGCCAGCAGTTTCTCCACCTCCTTGCTGCCAACCTTGTGTTGCTTCTTGACGACGGGAGCGGCCTCGGGGTCGGTCACCGACATGGCACGGGCTATGGCATTCAATTTGTTGCCTTTCACGTCCATCTTCAACGCCTTGGCCGCAGCCTCAATCTTGGCGACAAACAGATTGAAGTCCATGAAGACTTCCGTGCCGATGGCATGCATCAGTTGTTTGGCCGCATCCATCAACTCGCGGCGGCCCTGCCATTCCTTGACGCTGATAAGTTTCGCCAACTTCTTGTCGGTCAACTTTATCTCGTTGTCGTTCAAATACTCCTTAATATTCTGGATTTCAGCATCCAATCCTTCAAACACTTGATTGCCGTAAGTCTGATACAGCCATTTTGAAAGTTCGAGTTCGCCGTTGTCGTATAGCATCTCATCGATTTTCAGGGCGTTGAACTGGCTCTTCAAGCGCAAAGGCCGCTCGATGGTGACGTTGTAGAAGCGGAAGTCGTCGCCGTCGAAAATCTTGGAGGCTACCTTATCGCCATCGGCTTCCTTTTCCACGAAGTCCATGTAGGCTTTCAGGATGGCATTGCGATGTTCGGACGTGATGGTGCAGTTGCGTGAGCCTTGGTTTTTCCTCAGTTTCTCAAAGGCCTGCGAAGCGTCGATCAGCTGCACTTTGCCTTTGCGGTTGTCGGCCTTCTTGTTGGTCAAAAGCCAAACGTAGGTAGTGATGCCTGTATTATAGAAGATGTTGTTTGGCAATTGGATGATGGCATCCACCAAGTCATTCTCAATCAGATAGCGACGGATATTGCTCTCGCCACTACCCGCATCGCCCGTAAACAGCGACGACCCATTGTGAATGGAGGCCACACGGCTGCCCTGTGGCTGGAATTCGAGCGGCTTCATCTTGTCCACCTCTTCGAGCACAAACAGCAGCTGCCCGTCGGAAGTGCGCGGCGTGCTGTCGAGCACTTCTTCTTCACCTGCGAAATTGGTCAACGACAGTTCAAAACGATGGTCAAGCAAGGTCTTTTCGTGGTAAATCTTCTCCTTGTCGGTCTTCCACGACTTGCCGTATGGCGGATTGGTGATCATATAGCCAAACGACTTGTCGGAAAAGGCGTTATCGGTAATGGTGTTGCCTAAGTGCATTCCACTTGGATCGACGCCTTTGATAATCAAGTCGGACTTACAAATGGCGTAGGTCTCCGGGTTGATTTCGGTTCCCGACAGTTGAATAGCCGCACTCCTGACACCAATATCCATAAGGTATTCACGGCTTTCCGTCAACATTCCACCAGAGCCACATGCCGGATCATACAATGAGATAATCTTGGGGAGGTTGTCCTTCACGGGTTCAAAAACGAGGTGCGCCAACAGCGAAATGGCATCGCGGGGCGTGAAGTGTTCGCCCGCTTCCTCGTTGTTCTCCTCGTTGAAACGACGCAACAGCTCCTCAAACACGGTGCCCATGCCAATGTTGGTCATGGCAGGCAGCATGATGCCATCGGGGTCTTTCACCTCCTTGTCCGTCAGGTTGATGCGAGGGTCAGTGATTTTCTCGATGATGGACAAAAGCCGGTCGTTGTCGGCCAACTTACGCGCTTTGTTGTAATACTCGAAGTTCTTCAGCACATCGCGCACATTCTCGCTGAAGCCGTTCAAATACTCCACGAAATTGTCGTAAAGGATGTCGTTGTTGTCCGAAGCCTGTGATTTCAAGCGGTTCAGTGTCCACTTGCTGGTGTTGAAAAAACTCAATCCTGTGATGTCTTTCAACACGCCCTCGTCCATATTGTCCAAACCACTTTCCTCAATCTCCTGTTCCACTTCTTCTTTGGTAGGCTCAAGCAAGGCATCCAAACGGCGCAACACCACCATGGGCAAAATGACATCACGGTATTGGCCACGCAAAAAAACGTCGCGTAGCACATCGTCGGCAATCGACCAGATAAACGAAACTATTTGATTATGTGATATTTCCATAAATTAACAAATATTCAATCCAATGTTCTCTATTGAGTTTCAAAAATACAAAGAAAATCCGATTCCACCAAATAATAAGTTACCCAAACACAAAATAACAAACCCGCAAGCCTATTTTTCCCTACCTTTGCCCCCAAAACCGAACAGCATGGAAAACGAAATACAAACCGCTCCTGAGACACAAACCGAGGTCGCCAATTGTGATGCCTCTAACACCACAAAATGCCTCAACTGCGGCACAGAGTTCGAAGGCAAGTATTGCCCAGAATGTGGGCAGAAGGCCGACACGAGCCGCTTCACGATGAAGTTCATTTCCCAGAACCTTCTCACCGCCATTCTCAGCAACGACGGCGGCGTTTGGTTCACGCTCAAAAACCTCTTCACCCGTCCCAGCGCGATGGTTGTCGAAATCCTCAACGGCAAGCGCAAACGCTACTTCTCCCCTTTCCCCATGCTGTTTTTCGCCCTGACGGTCTACATCCTGCTGTTTACGTTTACCGGCAGCCGCCAATCCATCCAAGAACTGGAAAGCTTAAGCGTTGAAGACACAGAGACCGCGAAATCCGACACGACAGTTATTTCTTCAGACCTGGAGAGAAAAGAGTCCGTTAAAGAAGAAATAACCAACAGGGTGAGTTGGTATTTAGGAACTGCAATCAAATTCTACAACAACCACTACACTGCGGTCTTCATGTTGACCTTGCCCATCCTTCTCCTCGCAACACGGGCTTGGTATGGCAAAAGCAACAGGAAACGCTATTATCAAGCGGAATATCTGGTTGCCATCGTCTATGCGATGGTCATGGTGGTCCTCTTCCGATGTTTGGTCAGCCTTGTGTATCTGTTTTCGGAACGAGCCTCCGACGTTATCAACAACTTTCTCATGGTGGTCATCGTTGCTGCCTTCACAGCTTGTTTCCAAAAGATGTTGGGGTTCAGCATCGCGAAGACAGCCTGGCGTAGCCTACTGGCGATTGTGTTGTATTACATCATTTTGGGCGCCCTCTTATTATGCGTCTTTTTGATTCTCATCTTTTTCGTCTTCTTCGTTGTCAAGCGGCAACAGGGATGAAGGACATGAGCTCACTTCGCCCGCCAGAAACTCCGAGTGAAAAGCAGCAAAATGGTGAAGATTTCGAGGCGGCCCACCAGCATGTCGAACGAGAGGAGCCACTTGGCGAAGTTGGAGATGCCGTCGAACGTGCCGCTCGGGCCGGTGATGCCCGTGCCGGGGCCGTAGTTGCTGAAACAGGTCAGGAACGACACAGCGCCGTCCTCAAGGCTCATGCCCGCTGCCGAAAGCGCCACCACGTTGACCATGAACAAGAGGATGAACAGCGAGAAGAACGACACCACACGCTTCAGGGCCAAGTCGTCGACGATTTGCCCGGAGACCTTGACGTTGTAGACGCTCGACGAATGGATCAGCTCGTAGACTGTCTTCTTGATGTACTTGAACAGCACGATGACGCGTACCATCTTGATGCCGCCGCTGGTGGACCCCGCGCAGCCGCCCACAATCATCAAGACCACGGTCGGAATGACGAAAAGCCTGCCCCAAGTGTCGTAGTCGTAGTTGCTGCCTTGGAACCCCGTGTTCGAAAGCAAGGCCACCACATGAAACAGCGAGGTTCGAATGCGGTCGAGGGTGGTTTGCGGATGCGAGGCCAACTGCTCGTCGGTGATGACGTCGAGGCGCGGGGCAAAATAGAAACGCGCCACGAACAACACAGTAAAAAGCAGGATGGCCAACAGGTACCACCGCAGTTCCTCGTTCTTCCTGACCACATCGAAGCGGCCATTGAACATGAAATGGTACATCGCAAAGTTGATGCCCGCAAGCAGCATGAAGAAGACGCAAACGAACTCGATATAGTTGGACTGGAAATAGCCGATGCTGGCCTCATGGGTGCTGAAGCCGCCCGTAGCGATGGTCGTAAGTGCGTGGCACACAGCATCGAACTTGTTCATCGGGCCTAAAGCGTAGGCAATGGCGCACATCAGCGTAAGGGCAATATAAATGATCCAAAGCAGGCGCGAGGTGGCACCCATCGTAGGGGCCAATTTCTCCACACTCAAGCCCGGAGCCTCGGCGGCGAAGAGCGACATCTTCTTTGAGCCCTTGGCCACCGAAGGGATGAAGGCCAAAGTGAACACCACCACGCCCAAACCGCCCATCCACTGCATGAGGCTGCGCCAGAAGAGGATGCCATGTGGCTGGCTGTCGATGTTGTTCAAGATTGTGGCACCCGTGGTCGAGAAGCCCGACATGGTCTCGAAAAAGGCATCGGTCACGTTGTCGACCGTGCCATACATAAGGAAAGGCAACATGCCGAAAACCGAGAACAGTATCCACGACAAGGCGACCACCATGAAGGTGTCGCGGATCTGCAAGTTGCTCTTCTTTTGCGAATTGCCGATATTGTAAAGCAAAAGCCCGACGGCACCCGTCAGCCCGGCAGTGAGAAGGAAATAACGGGCATCGCCCTCCCCTGCCACGCGTTGGTAGTGGAGCGCCACTGCAGCAGTGAGCAGCAAAGACGCCGTCTCGATCAGCAGAAGGACACCAAAGAGCTTGCTTTTCATTATATCTTGTTTTTCCTTTAGGGCATCCGCACTTTTTCCCGACGTTTCACATCGGATTGTATTTTATTTTGCAGGGGTTTGCACCACCTGCGTTTTGATGCGTATTATGACGCGTTTTTTGATGCGTATTTTTAATGCAGGGGTTTACACCACCTGCCTATTAGCTGTCGTCCCTACGGGACTGGTTTCAACTGCCAACTGAACAACCGAACAACTGAACAACTGAAAACTATCAGTTAGCTCCACGGTTGCGCCCATCCGTCGCCATAGTCGAAGTCGTCGTCATCGTCCTCATCCTTGAAGGAGTCGTCGGAATAAGGCTTCACCCAAGTGCGGAACTTGGCCGATGAAATAGCCGTTATTTCGCCGTCCGACTCGGGGGCAACGGCGATGTCGATGTCGTCAGAGGCTAATTCCTTGAGCCAATGCTCCAATTCGGAGAAGCCCATGTCGGTCACGGTGTAGCCCTCCCAGTCGCCTTGGGCGGCACGCGCTGCCGATTCTTCTGATTCCCAGAGGGGCATGTAAGGTTCGCCGTCGTTGTCCTCCAGCATGGCGAAGAAGCCTTCCTTGGCCTCAAGCAGCCACACCTTGCGCGTTTCGAGGATGGCGTTGATGAATTTTTCCAGTTTTTCCATAATCAACGTTTCTTTTGCTGTTGCTGCAACTTGGCCTGTTGTTTCTGGGCTTCCTCCAGGCGTTTCTGGAAGTTACTCTTCTTCACGGGCTTCTTCTTGTTGGCCTCGATGGTGGCACGCACCTTGTTCTCGTCGATCATCTTGCGGAAGACGAACATCTGGATGAAGGTGATGATGTTAACCAACATATAATAATAGCTCAGGCCCGCCGAATAGTTGTTGAAGATGGCGAAGAACATGATGGGCATCAGGTACATCATCCACTTCATCGGCTTCATCTGCGGGTTGCTCGAATAGTCCATCTGCTTGTTGTTGACCCATGTGTAGATGAGCGTGGTGATGGTCATCAGGATGGTGAAGAGGCTGAGGTGGTCCATGCCGAGGAACTTCGGGAACTCAACGATGCTGTCGTAGGTCGAGAGGTCATCGGCCCAAAGGAAAGGCTGTTGGCGCAACTCGATACTGGCAGGGAAGAAACGGAAGATGGCGATGAGGATGGGGAACTGCAACAGTGCAGGCAGGCATCCCGATGCAGGACTCACGCCGGCCTGACGCTGAAGGTTCAGGATGGCTTGTTGTTTCTTCATTGCATCCTCTTCCTTGGGGTATTTTTCGTTGATGGCGTCCATCTCGGGCTTCAAGACGCGGGTGATGGCCGACGACTTGTAGGACTTGAACGCCAAGGGGAACAACAAGGTTTTGATGATGATGGTCAGGATGAGGATGACGATGCCGTAGTTCCATCCATATTGACTGAGCCAGTTGAACACGGCGATGACACCATAGTTGATCCATCTGATCAAGAAGAAGTTGCCCAAGTTGATTTGGTCTTGGAGGCCGATCTTATAGCTGCGCAAGGTCTTGAAGTGGTTGGGGCCGAAATAGAGTGACATCGGGATGAGGTTGGTCTCGGCGTTGTAGTCGTAAGGCACCTCGATGTTGGCCGACATTGACTTGTAGTAGCGAGGGTTGTTGGAGCGGCGGTTTTGCATGGCCATCTTGGCGTTCTCGAAGCCGTTGTCGGCCACGATGACGTTGCAGAAGAAGCGCTGCTTGAACGAAATCCACTTCAGCTTGTTGGTGACGGTTTGCTCGCTGTCCTTGTTCACCACAAGGTGGTCGACATCCTTGTCGTTGAGCGAACGGAAATACACCGACTCGTCGGCAAAGCGGTCAGCGCTCTTCTCCTGTTTCAGCAGGTCGACGGCCCAATCGATGCTCATGTAGTCGGCATTGTTGGCGATGACGTCTTTCATGCCCACAGTGCGGATGTCGAAGTCAAGCATGTAGTTGTCGTAAGGTATGGTGTAGACGAACTCGATGTATTTGTTTGGGTCGTCGGTGCAAAGGCGCTGGGCGAACACGATGCTGTCGCCTTCGGCCACCGTCATGTCGCCGCCGTTGTAGGGCCGTCCGTTCACATAAGGCCTGAAATAGAACTGCGACGTGTTGACGATGCGGTTCTGTGCGAAGAACGAAAGGTCAAACAGGGCCGTTTCGGGGTCAAACGGGATGAGCGGCAGCGAGTCGTAGGTCTTGTAATCCTTCAGCTCAACTTGCTTGAGGAAGCCGCCTTTGTTACTAAAGGTGAGACGTTGCAGTTTGTTCTCGATGGTGACGAATCGCTCCTCGCCTTCCGCCGAGCCTGCAAACACGCCGTATTTGTCACGCAAGGCGTTAAGTTTTTGTTGTGCAAGGCCGAGCGAGTCCATGGCCATCAAGGCGGTGTCGGTCTGTAAGGCCGCCAACTGCGCATCGGCACGATGGCGTTCGGCTTGGCGCATAGAGTCCAAGGCCATTTCTTCAAGCCGCGCCCGTCGAATGGAGTCTTGAATACGCTGTTGCTCAGCGATTTGCTCTTTCGACGGAGTCATAAAATACATCCAGCCGAAGAGGATGGCTGCGATGAGGGCAAAACCAATAAGGGTGTTTTTATTGTTCATTAGGGTCAGAATTTTGCAAAATAGGGCGCAAAAATACGAAAAAAGTGGGTTGGGGAAACAAATCTGAAACAAATCCTATCCAAATTACCCTGAATGGCCCTATCTTGTCACCCAATCACCCAGCCTCACCTAGTCCCGTAGGGACGGCACACCAGTAAGCAGGCGACGTGAGTCCCTGCAAGTAAGCAGGCGACGTGAGTCCCTGCAA
>R27__coassemble_43_pt1 | contig 113024 bp, 91 predicted proteins | sample R27__metabat2_low_PE_013 | metagenome-assembled genome bin R27 | reverse complement strand
GAGCGCGACGAGCGCAACTACCAATTGCTTCGCGACAACGGCTGGCAGGTCATCGTGGTTTGGGAATGCCAGCTGCAACAAAAAAAGTTGGAGACCACTATGTTGCAAGTGGAACTCCAACTCAATGAGAATTTTCTGGCCCTGCACCAACCGAAACCGAAGCCTTACGAATCCGAGGAAGAAACTCCCATCTCGATGGCAGCAGAGTCACGCAATTGATGGCTTACTCTTTCAACAACTTGACCGTAGTGGAGCCATTGGCCCCGATAATGCGAGCCATATAGATGCCCTTGGCAAAGGCGCTAAGGTCGAGCTTGGCGCGACCATCGGCAAGCGAAGCCGCGACCATCTGTCTACCCGTCACGTCGAACACGATGACTTCGCCATCAGCGATATTGGCTTCAACCCATGCCATTCCCGAAGTGGGGTTGGGGCCGACCGTAGCCACGACGGCAGGTCTTTCGTCCACGCCAACGTCTTGGCCATTGCCCACCCTCACATCATCGACATAGATGCCTTCGGCATTATGGCCCATGCCGTCGAAAGCAATCTGATAAGTCGCCGAAGGGTTGGGAAGAGCCACCTCCACCGTCTCCCAATCGGTGGTAGGATCAGGCAGATACACCAAGGTTTGCCAATCGGAGTTTTCGTCGGTACGATACCCCACAACCAGCTCGTCGACGTTGTTTTCCAAGCCCATCAGCTGCTTGCGTTGGAATGATAGCGTCGGGTTGCTGACACCCGTAATGTCGAGAGGAGGCGAAATCAGCATGGCTTCGCCACCGAGCCAAATGAAAAACGCGGTATTGTTGAGGATCAAATACCCTGGGTCAATCACCCAAGGATCGGTGCCAGAGATGATTTCGCTTTGCCAGCACACAAAATCCTGCGAAGCCTCAAAATCGTCGAAGAAAGGAGCGTCATCCGTGACCTTAAACACGTCGCACAAGGTGGTGAAAGTGATGGGCGTGGCCCATTCAGAGGTGCTGCCGTCGCCGCAATTGGCCCTCACGCGGAACGAATAGGTGGTTTGCGGTTGCAGGCCTTCCATGAGATAGGGTTGTTCGTCAACGAGCATCTCGTGTCCGTTCAGTTCGAGGGTCCAACTCTCCTCGTTGCCCGTGGTCGACCAGCTCAGCAAGGCCGAAAATCCTGTGATTTCAGTGGCTTGCAGGCTCACAGGGCGGGTGCAACCCATCGCGGAAACAATCTCGATGTTGTCGACGAAGATATACATTCCGCCAAGGCCACGTCCCAAAAACGAAACTTGGTAGGTGGCACTGAGGTTTTCGAGTTCAAAGGTCTCCTCGTAGAAGTTCTGGTAGTCGCTCAGGCTGTAGGTGCCAAGCACATGCCAAGAGTCGTTTTCCGAAGAGCGGTAACTCACTTCAAGTTCATCGTTCTCAAGGAGTCCCATCATGGCGTATGAGAAACTGAGAGAGGCCCCGCTGATGGCCGACATGTCGAGCACGGGAGAAATGAGGCGGGCATCGTCGCCACTATTGCCATAAGAGAAAGCAGCCACAGTGGAGTTGGAGCCTGTGAGCGGTTCCCAAATGCCGCCATTGGCTTCCACCGTCCAGCACTCGAAGCCGTCGCCTTCAAAATCCTCGATGTAAGGCTGGCTGTCAGTAATCGGGATGACGCATTGACCAAACGACGTGGCCGCTGTCAGGAAAAGGATTGCCGTTGCAAGCAACGGACGCATGATAAAGTGTTTTTTCATAGGGGTTGAATTTTGATTATGAATAATTAAGGCGGCAAAGATAGATGTTTTGTTGAAATGTTGATTGTTGAATCGTTGAATTGTCGTTGGATTTATTGTCAACAACTGAACAACTGTCAACTAAAGAAATACTGTCCCTTGCCTTTGGTGGCCTTGCCGTATTGGATGGCATTGACAGGGCAATGGTGGTAACAAGCCATGCAGATGGTGCAGTTGCCATGCCACACGGGACGGCCTTCTTCGAGTGTGATGTTTTGCAACGGACACACATTCACGCACTTGCCGCAATGGATGCAGGCTTCGGTGACATGGTATTTGCTGTCATCCGTCGCAAAGCGGTTGAACCCCGGATTGACCACATGGCTTTTCAGCCAAGCCAAGCTGCCCACAATCATTTTGGAAAAACTTTCCTTTTTCTGTAGTCTCGGAATAAACTCTTGCATTGCTTTGTCGGCAGCCTCGATTTTTCGCTTGGCGTTCTCGTCCGTGTCGAGTTTGAAGCCAGGCATACCGATATAAGTTTCAGGCATTTGCACACTGAAACAAGCCGACAATGACCAACTTTTCGCTTCGATGGCCTTGCGGAAAATCTTTTCGGTGAGGCCACATTCGTCGCCCATGGTGCAAGCGAAATAGGTATAAGGCAAGGCCGTTGAGCTTGTCGAAACGCCAACCTTTATACCCATTTTCCCTATGAAATCCAGCACCAACTTGGGCGGAGCCCATGAATAGACGGGAAAGACGAAACCTAATCTTTCGCCTTCGGCCAAAGTGTATTCATAACGGCCTTCGCGCGCCGCTTCAGGAATGAAGGTCAATGTGTCGTTGAGACCTGCGGCAATGGTCTCAGCCACATGTTTACTGTTGCCGCAACCGGAGAAGTAGAAAATCATAGTTAGATGCTTTTGAAAAGGCAAAAATAAGAAAAACTCCATTATCGCAAAGAATTGTCGTACTTTTGCAACCCAAAACGCAAGCCTATGCCAAAAGACTCGCTCAATCGCTCGATACTCAAACTCGCCATTCCCAACATCGTCAGCAACATCACTGTGCCGCTGTTGGGCTTCGTCGACATGGTGCTGATGGGTCATCAGGACAGCATCGCCTACATCGGCGCCATCGGCTTGGGCGGCACCATCTTCAGTGTGATGTACTCCATCTTCAGCTTCATGCGAGCGGGCACTACAGGCTTCACGGCGCAGGCCTATGGCGCCAACGACCGCACCGAAATCGCCTATTCGCTCTATCGTTCGCTCTGCATTGCACTGATAGCGACCATTTTGGTTTTGGGGCTGCAAGGTCCCGTGGAATGGCTCAGCATGAAACTGCTCCACGGCAGCGACGAGGTGCTGGCCTACACCTCCACCTATTTCCGCGTGCGCATCTGGGCGGCGCCGGCGGTGCTCTGCCTCTATGCCTTCAACGGCTGGTACATCGGGATGCAAAACACGACCATCCCGATGATCATCGCCATCCTCACCAATATAGTCAACATCATTTTGAGCGTCATTTTCGTCAACGCTTTGGGCATGGGCGTTGCTGGCGTGGCCTTGGGCACTGTCATCGCGCAATACTGCGGCTTGATTACCGCAATCGTGTTTTTGTTTATCAAATTCCGCTATCATCTCATTCCCATCCGCAGGGTGATCTTGTTGCAAAGCGACAAACTGAAACGTTTCTTCAAGGTCAACGCCGACTTCATGATTCGTAGCATCCTCTTGGTGTTGAGCATCGCTTATTTCAACAACCAGTCGGCCAAACTCGGCGACGACATGTTAGCCATCAACATGATTCTGATGCAGTTCTTCTACATCTTCTCCTACTTCACCGACGGCTTTGCCTACGCGGGCGAGGCCTTGGTGGGGCGTTTCACGGGTGCCCACGATGCAAAGCAGCTGCGCCAAACCGTCAAACTTTTATTCCTTTGGGGCTTCTTCATCGCCTTGCCGTTCACGGTGCTTTATGCCCTCTTCCCCGACTGGTTCATCGGCCTCGTCAGCGACCAGCCCGAAATCATCCCTATGGCCAAGCCCTATCATACCTATTTGGCACTCATTCCTTTAATCACCTTTGCGGCTTTCCTTTGGGACGGTGTCTACATCGGTGCCACGGCAGCCCGTGCCATCCGCAACACGATGCTGATTTCGGCCATCGGCGTGTTTTTGCCCGCCTCCTTGTTATTAATGCCGCCCTTCGGCAACCACGGCCTTTGGATCGCCTTCCTTTTGTTTATGGTTGCCAGAGGACTTTCAATGACTATAATGGCGCGTAAAGCGATTATAGAAATACCCAAAAAGGCTCATTAATCTTGCTTTCCCCATTCTACCCAATCGGTTTCGGAAAGATATTGGGTGATATGTGTTTGGAGTTCAGGGATTTCGTTATGAATGACGCTGAAAACGACTTCGCTATCAACCTGGAAATACTCATGAACGAGAAAATTACGCATATCGCTAATACTACGCCATTCCACTTCGGGATGAGCTAATTTGAATTGCTCTGTCAGCATCCGAGCTGCTTCACCAATAATTTCAATGTTTTTCACAATGCCATAATAACGGAGAACATCTTGCTCGAGTTCTTGTTCCGAAAGATCTCCTGCATAGGTTTGCAAACGCTGAATAGCCTCAGCTATATGTTCCAAACGCATTTTGTCTTTAATTCGCTCTCTCATAAAGCAGTATTTTGTCGTTTTCAGCCGATTGACGGGCAAAAGGCAACAGTCCTTTTTCAGTAACCAAATCAACCTCTTTTGACAAGAGGTCTTGCAAATCGAGCCGCATCCCACTCAGTTTAAAAAGACCAACATGGGCTTGGCTATCAAGCACAACCATAATGTCTATATCGCTGTCCTCCCGCTGTTCGCCCCGAGCATATGAGCCGAACAACCATGCTTTCAGCACGGGCTGCGTCGTAAAATAGGCCGCGATGATCTGTTGCAAGTGCTGCTTGTCCATTTCTTTTGAAATCTTTAATGCCGCAAAATTAGCATTTTCTCCACAAATTCGTTTTGCTTTTCCAAAAAAGTTAGATTTTAGTCGGTTTTTCGACTCACTCCTAATCTTCATGGCGAAAAAAGCTGTCTTTTCAACAAAATTATTCCTTATTTTTGCCCAAAATTATCACAGATGGAAGAAATCCTCAAATTCTTGGACGATGTGTTGCACAACAACAACCGTCCGTGGTTCCAAGAGCATAAAAACCAATATCTTAAGGCACAAGCCAACTTCAATGCCTTGGCCGGGCAAATCATCGAAGGCGTGCAGAAATTCGACGACAACTGCAAGGGCCTGACCTTGAAAGACTGCACCTACCGTTTTTACCGCGACACGCGCTTCTCGCCCGACAAACGGCCTTACAAAACACATTTCGGCGTGTTCGTCTGCCCCGAAGGAAAGAAGTCGATGCTGGGCGGCTATTATTTTCATGTGCAGGCCAAGGAGTCGGAATACCTCTCGGGCAACATGCTCTGCACGGGAATGTACATGCCCGACACGGACATGCTGAAGACCATCCGCGACGAGATCCTCTTCAACGGCGAGCCTTTGGCCGAAGCCATTGCCAAAGTCGACACCTTCAGCCTCGATACGAGCCATGCGATGAAACGCGTGCCCAACGGCTATCCGAAAGACCACCCACAGGCCGAACTTTTCAAGCAGCGCGACTGGCTCTTGGTGCGCGACCTACCCGACCAACGCCTCACCGACCCGCACTTGGTCGACTGGGTGCTGAGCGAGTTCGAAAAGACCAAGGATTTCTGCCAATGGCTGAACCGAACCGTTCGTAGTGAATAAAAACAGTAGAGACGTAGCGCGCTACGTCTCTACAAACAAAACCAAATCTCAGTAATCCTTATGCCAACTCAAACTGTTCCAAGAACCGTAAATCGTTCTCGAAGAACAGCCTCAGGTCGTTGATGCCGTATTTCAGCATGGCGATGCGTTCCACGCCCATGCCGAAGGCAAAGCCGGTATATTTCTCCGGATCGATGCCGCTGGCAATGAGGATGTTGGGGTCGCACATGCCACAACCCAAGATTTCGACCCAACCCGTGTGCTTGCAGATGTTGCAGCCCTTGCCGCCACAGATGTTGCACGAGATGTCCATCTCCGCCGATGTCTCGGTGAAGGGGAAATACGACGGACGGAAACGCACCTTGGTGCCTTCGCCAAAGAACTCCTGCACGAAGTGATAGAGCGTCTGCTTCAGGTCGGCAAAGGAGACATTCTCATCGATGTAAAGACCCTCAATCTGGTGGAAAATGCAATGGGCGCGAGCCGAGATGGCTTCGTTGCGGAACACACGGCCCGGAGCGATGACGCGAATGGGCGGCTGTTGCTTCTCCATGGCACGAACCTGCACGCTCGAAGTGTGGGTGCGCAGCAAGATGTCGCTCACCTTGTTCACGTTGGGTTCCTTATTAATAAAGAAGGTGTCCTGCATGTCGCGGGCAGGGTGGTCGAGCGGGAAGTTCAAGGCCGAGAATACGTGGTAGTCGTCCTCGATTTCGGGGCCTTCAACGATGGTGAAGCCGAGGTGGGCGAAAATCTCGTTGATGTCGCGACGCACGATGCTCAGCGGATGACGCGCACCGCGCATCTCGTTGGCGGGCATGCTCATGTCAAAACCGACATCGCTCGAATGCTGGTTCTCAAACTTCGACAGTTGCTCCTCCACCTTGTCTTGAACGGTGTTTTTCAGCTCGTTGAGCCTCATGCCCATCTCCTTGCGAAGCTCGGGAGCCACGGTCTTGAAGTCGGCAAACAAAGCGGGGATAACGCCTTTCTTGCTCAAATAAGTGATGCGGAAGTTCTCCAAAGCCTCTTTGCTGTCGGCCTGGAAATCACGCACTTGTGATAATATCTCTTCGATTCTTTCTTTCATTGTTCTATGCTTTTAGCTTCTGGCAACTGGCTTCTGGCAACTGGCCAATTGAAATGCCAGTAGTCAAAGGCCAAAAGCCAGCAGCTTTATTTCTCAATCGTAACGGAAATGATGGTCACTGGCTTGACGGGCACGTCCATGCGCCCAGTTTCGACGGCGGCAATCTTGTCGACCACTTCGAGGCCTTCGGTCACTTCGCCGAACACGGTGTATTCGCCATCAAGATGCGGGGTGCCGCCCACAGTCTTGTAGGCTTGGCGCTGGCGGGCGCTGAACACCTTACCCATACGACTTTCAAACATGTCGAGGGTGCGGTCGTCATACGTCTTGCCTTGCACGATGTAGAACTGCGAACCGCTGGAGGCCTTCTGGGGATTCACCTGGTCGCCTTGACGAGCAGCGCAAAGGGCACCTTTCTTGTGGAAATGGTTGTCCTTGATTTCGGCGGGGACTCTGTAGCCTGGGTCAAGGCTGCCGTCGGCATTCTGTCCGCCTTGGATCATGAAGTCCTTGATGACGCGGTGGAACGGTGAGCCATTGTACCAACCCTCGTTCACCAACTTGATGAAATTGTCGCGGTGCTTGGGCGTGTCGTTATACAGTTTTGCCTTTATGGTGCCCATGCTCGTCTTGATGACGACGACGGTTTCCTTCTCTGCATTCTGTGCCGTGCAGGTCAGCCCTGCGATGATCAAAGCGACTAAAATCAGTTTTTTCATATTTCTGGGGATTTAAGATTTAAAGATTCAAGATTTAAAGATTTAAAATTCAAAGATTCAAAATTTAATGATTTAAAATTCAAGGACTTCAACTGAACAACTATTCATTGACTATGGAGTAAGTCACTTCGAGCTTCATTTTCTCCATCTCGTTCGACTCGGGGCCGTTGATGACCAACCGTTGTGCGTTATAGGCCGTCCCGTTGATGCCCAAGCAGATGCCGTTGTTGTCTCTCTTCTCCAAGATCACGCTTTGTATGTACTCCGTGATACGGAAGGTGACCGACTGATTGCTTGTGTTGAACGTGCCTCCGAAATAGCCTGTTCCTTCGTAATAGTCGGGCAAGAGGTAGGTGGTGCTGTCGGCATTGAAGCCTAACAAGATGAAATTGGAAGGTGCCTTGAAAATCGAGTCGGTCAGCACCGACGAGGCAGGCAACACGAGTTTGGCTTCGTTGACCACCAAATGGCAGCCGTCCAACGAGTCGGTCCAATGGCTGAGGTTGGGGAATTTCAACCAAGTTCTCACACCGCCCATGGTTTGGAGATAGACGGCGGATTGACCCAATTCGTGCTGATTGCCAATCATTTGGTTGACAAATTCTGGACTGCCTTGCGAATAGTCGTGTTCGAAATGGTTGAAATAGACGTCCGACGAAGTCACAAAGAAATTGTAGCGCATGGGCTTGTCGGGTGTGGCTGCGTCGTGATAATAAAGCTGCAACAACGTATAGGTGTTGTTGGTCAGTGTGAAGGAGGTGATGGCGCCGTTGGTGCTCACGGGGTCACAAGTCACGAACAAGCCTTTGAAGTGCTGCTTGAACAAGTCGGGACGCGAATATGCCGTGGTGTCGAGCGTCATCAAGTAGTTGCCCAAATCCTGGCTCAGCGGGATGCGCACGATGGCATGGGCGATGGTGTCGGTGCCGATGACGTTGACCTTGGTTCTCGGACGCGGGCTGAATTGGTAGCCGTTGGCCACGTCGGTATTGTCAAAGGCCACCCACGAGTAGCTGTAATAGGTCGAATCCGTCATCAGCGAGTCGGTGAGCACGAAGGCGTGCGCCGTTTGCATTGCCATTGTGTCGCCATAGTAGCCGGAGACGCACAGTTGCAGCACCAACGAGTCCATCACGGGGTTGTTGCCAAAGCTTTGTCCAGCCACCGAAGGGCGAAACTGGGTGTAGAAACCCGCTTCCGTTGCGCCAAAAACGGGGTCTTTCATGGCCCCGAGCAGCGCATAGGTGGCATTGCTGGTGGCGATGGAGTCGAAATACGAATGGCACACGATTGCAGCCGTGTCGGTATGGTGGACGTCGATATAGTCGCTTTCGGAGATGAGTCCGTTGCCGATGGTCTCTGGCGACTTCTTGCACGAGGCGAAGGCCAAGGCTATTATGCCAATCATTAACGCTATGGTTTTGCGAGCGGTTGAATGATGTGTTTTCATCAGGTCGATAATTTGTTGAGGTTATTCGATGTGAGATAACTCAAAAAAGCGGTCCTTATTGTTTGCCGAGCAAGCTGTCGTAGAAATCGTTGCATGCCTGGGCGTAGTGCACTTGATCCTGATAGCTGAGGACGGGCTTCTTGACGGTTTGCAGGTGGGCGGCAATCTCGGGGTTCAGCTTCTCGGTGCAAACCACGATGCCGTCGGAATAGTCGATGGCGGCCTTGGTCAAGTTGACGAAGTTGCCCTCCTTGAAATACTTCAGGTCCTTGGCGTTCATGCCCGGCAGTTTCATCATCTTGTCGAACCCCGGCTTAAATTGTTCCTCAAAGCCGTCGTCGTAGATGGAGTAGACGATTTTCGTCTCGTTGAAGAGCGGGTTGTCGCGCACGTTCATGGCACGCTTGATGTAGATGGGCATCAGTGCCGAAATCCAGCCATGGCAATGGATGATGTCGGGCGACCAGTTGAGCTTCTTCACCGTCTCGATGACGCCACGGGTGAAGAACACGCAACGCATGTCGTTGACGTCGCAGAAGTTGCCTTTCTCGTCATACATCAGGTATTTCTTCTTCGTGAAGAAGTCGTCGTTGTCGATGAAATAAATCTGCATCCTCGCCTTCTGGATGGAGGCCACCTTGATGATGAGCGGGTGGTCGGTGTCGTTGATGATGAGGTTCATTCCCGACAGGCGAATCACCTCGTGCAGTTGGTTGCGACGCTCGTTGATGACACCGTAGCGAGGCATGAAAATCCTGATCTCCTTGCCACTTTCCTGGGTGGCTTGGGGCAGGTAACGACCGATGAGGCTCATCGGGGTCTCAGGCAAATAGGGGGCGATTTCCTGATGGACGAATAATATTCTTCTCTTGTCAACCATGGGCTTTTGTCTTTCTTTTGAAACTACAAAATTACGCATTTTTTCCCGAATAACGCAAGAAAAAATTGAAATTCGTTGATTTTCAGTTTTTTTCGACAATGGCTAATGGCCGATGGCTAATGGCTCGTTTCACCCAAAGAGCCTGTTTTCATGCCTTGGGTGAAGTAAGCCATCGGCCATAAGCCATAAGCCATCGTCCGTCATCCAGCATCCAGCATCCAGCAACAATTAAACGATTAAACACCTCAACAATCAACAATAATCACTACCTTTGCAAAATCAAAACCGCAACCCGCCATGGAATACGAACACTTTGAAAATCAGGAGCACGAATGGGAGTCGAACCTCAAGGTCACCGAAGGTGTCGAGGGTGCCATACAGGTCAACCCGAAGGCTTTGGAACGCCTTCGCCGCAACCAACAACAGCTGATGCCGCTTGAATGGTACGTCGACGGCATCCTCCGCTGCGACCGCGTGGCGCTCAGCAAGGCCATCACCTTGGTGGAAAGCGCCCTTCCCAAGCATCAGGAATTGGCCCAACAAATCATCGCGGCATGTCTGCCCCATGCGGGCAAGGCTTTGCGACTGGGCATCACGGGTGTTCCCGGAGCGGGCAAGAGCACTTTTATCGAGGCTTTGGGCGTGCATCTTTGCAACCAAGGGCAAAAACTCGCTGTGTTGGCCATCGACCCGTCGAGCCAACGCTCGAAGGGCAGCATCCTGGGCGACAAGACGCGCATGGAAACCCTTTCGACGCACCCCAACGCTTACATCCGTCCTTCGGCCTCGGCGGGCACTTTGGGCGGCGTGGCAAGAAAAACGCGTGAAACGATAATCCTTTGCGAAGCAGCAGGTTATGATACCATTTTTGTAGAGACTGTGGGCGTAGGCCAATCCGAAACGGCGGTACATTCCATGGTCGATTTCTTCCTCCTTATATTAATCAGTGGTGCCGGCGACGAGCTGCAAGGCATCAAGCGCGGCATCATGGAGATGGCGGATGGCATCGCCGTCAACAAGGCCGATGGCGACAACGTGATGCGCGCCAACCGCGCCGCTGCCGAATGTCGCAACGCGCTCCACCTTTTCCCCTTGCCCGAATCGGGACAAGAGACCAAGGTGCTGACCTGCTCGGCCCTTTCTGGCTTTAATATTGACGAGGTGTGGAAGATGGTTGCCGACCACGTGCAGGCCATCCGCGACAACGGCTACCTCTATAAAAAACGCGCCCAACAGGACGTGCAGATGATGTACGACACGATGAACAGTGCCTTGAAGAACGACTTCTACCAAAACCAACTGGTCGCCGACCTCCTTCCTTTGGTCGAAAGCGATGTGCGCGGACAGCGGATGAGCGCTTATATCGGAGCGCAGAAACTTTTGGATGCTTATTTCAACATGCTGAAACGGTGATGTCTATGTGGTACTTTTTCCGTAGGAGAAATCCTGCATGTCTCTAAAAACTATTATCTTTGCCTACAAATTCAAAACAAATTCTAGATATGAAGACCACAAGTTATGACATACAAAAACTAACAGCAAAAGAATATTCTTCGTTAGAAGCCCCTGTTTTGTTTTCCGAGGAAGACCGTAGATTCAATAAATGCTTTGGTATTATTACCATTGGCGAACAAAGGTATAAGTTCTCATGGTATAGTGATTTAGTCGAACCTATTATTGAATTATTGGATTCTAATTTATTTGGAATTGGAATAGACCAACATTTTTGCATACTGAATTCAAGCAATGGCATTTACAAATGTTGGGATTTGGATACTCCCTTTTTGTATATGATAGTTTATGAAGGATATGTTGTTGTTATATGTGAGATAAACATCCTATTTATAAGTTTGGATGCTTTAAAAATTGAAAAAGATTATCTGTTTAGCGAAATAATCTCCGATGTAAAACTTAAAAACCGTATTATGAGGACTGTTTTTATCGATGATAATGAATTAGATATTCCTATCGATGATAATAACAATCCGCATCTTACACTAAAAACGAAATAAAAAAAGACACTGATCAGTAAGATGAAAAGGTAGCAGCCTTTTCTGCTTCGCCATTTATTAGATACAATTCTTTCAAATTGCGGAAAACCTCTTCGCGGACGTGTTGCTCCGCCTCGGTGAACGGGCCTTCGCCCAATTTTTCGAGCACGCGCTCATATTCCGCTATCAATTCAGGACCTTCCTCGCCGTTGGCTTCCATTGTCTTGGCGTTGTTGAAGGAAATCATCCAATCTCTAAGTGCCATAATGCTTGTTTTTGCGTTGAAATCTCTTGCAAAAGTAAGAAAAACCACAATATGTAGAGGAAAAAACCGCTTTTATTCTTCTTTTGGGCGGCGATGACGGAATTATTACTATCTTTGCGCAAAATCTCTTAAATCTTTAAATTTGAAATACAAATCGTAATGGACGCAAAAATTGCCATGAACCCCAATCGTCTGGTGCAGTACCTCCAAAAGCCTGCATCGGAATTCACTCGCGCCGACATCATTCGTTACTGCGAGGAAAATGAAATAGAATTCGTCAACTTCCACTATTGTGGCTGGGACGGCAAACTGAAGACCCTCAACTTCGTGATCCACAGCGCGGAACACCTTGAGAACATCCTCACCGCCGGCGAGCGTGTCGACGGCTCGAGCCTCTTCCCCTTCATCGAAGCCGGAAAGAGCGACCTCTACGTGGTGCCGAAGTACCGCACGGCCTTCCGCAACCCCTTCACCGAAGTGCCCACGTTGGACATCCTCTGCTCGTTCTACAACCGCGACGGCGAGCCTTTCGAGAGTTCACCTGAGTACATCCTCCACAAAGCCCACGAAGCCTTCAAGAAGACCACGGGCCTGAAGATGGAAACCATGGGCGAGCTGGAATATTACATCATCGCCGACGACGAGGGAATCTACGAGGTGCCCGACCAAAAGGGCTACCACGAGAGCGCCCCGTTCAACAAGTTCACCGAGTACCGCGTCGAAGCCATGCGCCTCATCGCCCAAGCTGGTGGCTTGATTAAGTACGGTCACTCCGAAGTGGGTAACTTCACCCACGACGGCAAGATCTACGAGCAGAACGAAATCGAGTTCCTGCCCACCAACATCGAGGATGCCGCCAACCAACTCGTGGTCGCCAAGTGGATCATGCGCCAGTTGGCCTACCAATACGGTGTCACCTTGACCTTCGCCCCGAAAATCACTGTGGGCAAGGCCGGATCGGGAATGCACGTCCACTGCAAGTTCACGAAAGATGGCAAGAGCGTGATGGTCAACAAGGGTGAACTCAGCGACTATGGCAAGAAAGCCATCGCCGGCTACATGGACGCTGGCACTTCGCTGCCTGCCTTCGGCAACCCCAACCCGCTGTCGTTCCTCCGCCTGGTGCCTCATCAGGAAGCCCCGACCTCGCTGTGCTGGTCCTACTCGAACCGCAGCGCCCTGGTGCGCGTGCCGCTCGGCTGGATCAACAACGGCAAGGACATGGCCGCCAACGCCAACCCGCTTGAGAAGAAGTCGAACAAGGACTTCAGCGAGAAGCAGACCTTCGAATGGCGTGCCTCCGACGGTTGCGCCGACATGTACCTGCTGATGGCCGCCCTTTGCTGCGCCGCCCGTCACGGCTTCGAGATGCCCAACGCCCTCGAAGTGGCCGAAAAGACCTACGTCGGCCTCGGCGTCAACATCCACGACGACAAGAACAAGAAGCTCCAAGAGAGCCTCGAACAACTGCCCGACAGCTGCGTGGCTGCCGCCAAGGAATTGGCCAAGGACCGCAAGATCTACACCGACAAGGGCGTGTTCTCCGACAGCATCGTCGACTATATGATCAAATTCCTCACCGACTTCAACGATGCCAACCTCCGCAAGGAATTGGGCAACGACACCGAGAAGATTTTGAAATTGGTGAAGGAAAACATTCATGTGGGATAATTTTCCGGTATAATCTGGTAGAGACGTAGCGCGCTACGTCTCTACAAACCGACCGAAAACGAGAAATGGCCATGACAAAGGACAAATTCAACTGGAAATTTTGCCTTTGTTGTGGCCTTTTCGTTTGGTTTCTCGTCAACCTTTTACAGGGCATCTTCACCGAAATACAGGAAGACGAGGCCTATTACCACCTTTGGGGCGAGCATCTCGCCTGGGGTTATTTCGACCACCCGCCTATGGTGGCCTTGATGACTTTTCTCAGCAGCAAATTGTTTTCCGGCACTTTGGGCGTGAGGTTTTTCACCATCATTGCATCGTGTTTGTCTTTGTTCGTCATTTGGGAAATCGCGCAGGGAACAACGCTAAAACAGCTGCCACAATGTGACAGCCCTACAAACCCTTCAACTTACAACTCCTCACTTTCCACTGACTCTCAACTCTCAACTCTCAACTCTACACTTCTCTTCTTCACCATAGCCTGTTCCATCGTGATGTTCAACATCTACGGCTTCGTCGCCACGCCCGACTCTGCCTTGATTTTGTTTTCGGCCTTGTTCCTATTAATATACCAGCGTTATTTGGTCGACCACTCATGGAAAAACGCCCTGCTCATGGGTCTCACGATGGCGTTGATGGTGTACAGCAAATACCACGCTTTCCTGTTTTTAGGCCTGATTGTGCTTTCAAACCTTAAACTGCTGAAAGACGGCAAGTTTTATGTGGCCTGTCTTTTGGCTTTAGTCTTGCTGATGCCTCATATTCTTTGGCAAGTCAACGCGGACTTTCCGAGTTTCCGCTACCATCTTTCGGGGCGAAGCGAACCTTTCCGTTGGAGTTATTTTTGGGAGTATCTGCCGAATCAGTTGCTGGTTTTCAACCCGTTCACTTTTGGGGCAGTAGTGTATGTATTATTCCAGCACAAGTCCTGGATTGCTTCGTCGTACCTCCTCGCAATGACACCACACTTAGGCTTGCGCGTCATTGCGAGCAAAGCGAAACAATCCACAGAAAAGACTCCCAACCAAACCTTCGAGCGGGGGCTGAAGTTTATCCTCATCGGCTTCTTTTTCTTCTTCTGGCTGATGGCTTTCCGGGGACACGTGGAACCGCATTGGACCATCGTTAGCATGATTCCGACCGTGGTGTTGGTCTACCGAAAAGCATTAATCGACGAGAAACTAAGGAGATACATCAAACGGTTCGTCATGCCCTCCCTCCTGCTCATCGTCGCCTTCAGGATCGCTTTGCTGACTCCGTTAGCGGCTCGCTTCGGCTTCAGCGACAAGCAAAAGCAATACGAAACCATCGCGAAGGCGGCGGGCGACAATCCCGTTGTTTTTCAAGGTTCGTTCCAAAAACCAGCCCTATATCATTACTTTACGGGAAAGCCAAGCTCGACGCTGCGAAGCTATTACGACCGCAAGACGCAATACGACCTCTGGCAGTTCGACAAGGATTGGATTGGGAAGACCGTCTTCGTGAGCGGCCACCTCGAAGGACTCTCGCAACATTACCAAGGCGACGGCGTGGAAGTGGAAGGTTACCTCTGCGACGATTTCTCGACAGCCAACCGGCTGGTGACCACCTTCGAAATCACCAACGCCAATGCTGCGATGGAGTTCCACCAGGGCGACACCCTCCGCATCGACTTCGCCATCCACAACCCATGCGACGCGCCCATCGATTTCCTTCGCAAGGACTTCCGCATGGTCATCAAGGCGCATTACCTGCCTGGCGACGCCTTCAGCTATTGCCGTTATCAAAAATTTGGAATCATTGAGCCGCATTCCACCTATCGGGGACAGATGTACACCGTTGTGAGCAGCGATCTTCCTTTGGGCAGATACACTTTCAATCTCGGCATCGGCGACCGCATTGCGGCCTATGTCACCGACGAGAGCGGTGTGGGAATCACGATTGTTCCCTGAGAGCGGCCAATTGCGCCTCTTCCTCGCGCATCCGTTGGCGCACGGCATGGATGTCGCTGAGTTTCTTCTTCTTGTCAATCATCTGCTGCTCGCAGTCGGCAATGGTTTCGAGCACCATCCGCAAGTTCCTGTCTTTCTCCAAAACGAAGGCATGGCCGATGCCATCCACCTCGCGCAAGCTGCGCATGATGCTGATTTGTCGTTCGGGAGTGATGCTGTTTTGGATAAGAAGGAGATAGTCGAGGCGGGGACTGAAGGGATAGAGCACCTTGTCTTTGCATACCAAGGAGACGAGGTTGTAGACATTGTAGTTCTCGCCGGCAGTGTAATAGAAAAAGGAAAACGGAGCGCCTTCGAAGACAAGGTCGTCATAGCGCACAAGATCGAGGGCGAGCTTGTTGTTGAGGCTCCATGCCAGCTTGTAGTCGACCAACACCGAGTTGATGCCGACAACGGTGGTATCGTCGAACGAGGCGATTTGCAGTTTGTTGCTTTTGGGTTTCATGCCGCAAAGATACGATTAATCCTGGATCAAAACGCGGCAGGTTTTTTCGGCGGCCAATTGTTCGGCGCCACGGATGGAGCGGTCGGAGGCATCGGCATAGGGCTTCCCGTCGATGATAACCTGGACATGATAGAGCTTTTTGTGACCTTCGCCAATCTCTTCCAACAACTTGTATTCCAACGTCTTCTTGTATTTCTGTGACCATTGGAGGAGTTTGCTCTTGAAGTTGACATCGGTGTGTTGCAGTTCATCGATGTCGATGTGGACGTGCACGATGCGGTCGATGATGATGTGCTTGGCGAACTCGAAGCCACGGTCGAGATAGATGGCACCCATGAGGGCCTCGAAGGCGTTGCCACCCATCGAGCGGGCATTGTTGCCCACGTCGGGGGTGTGGCGGATGTAGGCAGCAAAACCGAGCTTCTCCGACAACTTGTTGAGCGAGGCCCTACTAACGATGCGCGACCGCATCTCTGTCAAGAAGCCTTCGGGCTGCGTGGGATAGGTGTGGAAGAGGTAATCGGCCACGGCGGTGCTCAACACGGCGTCGCCGAGGTATTCCATGCGCTCGTTGCTGACGTGATAATTGCCCACGGTCTCGGCTGCCACCGACTTGTGGGTGAAAGCCACGCGATACAAAGCGATGTTCTTCGGGTAGAAGCCGAAGATGTTATGGATATAGTCGTAAAGTTCCTTGTCTTGGGGGTCTTTGGGCGACGAAAGGGGAAAAAGAGCCATCTTATGATTCGAACTTTTTGAAAATCACGGTGGCGTTTTGTCCGCCAAAGCCAAAGGAGTTGGAGAGGGCATAATGGAGGTCACGCTTCTTGGCCCTGTTGAAAGTGAAATCGAGATGTGGGTCGATTTGCGGGTCGTCGTCGAAGTGGTTGATGGTAGGTGGAACGATGCCGTTCTTGAGGGCGAGGATGCTGGCGATGGCCTCGATGGCTCCTGCACCACCGAGCAGATGGCCAGTCATCGACTTGGTGGAATTGATGCTGATGTCGTAGGCATGTTCGCCAAACACCTTCTTGATGGCAAGCGTTTCGGCCACGTCGCCCATGGGTGTCGAGGTGCCGTGGGTGTTGATGTGGTCGATGGCGTCAGGTTGGATGCCGGCGTCGTTGATGGCGCGTTGCATGCATAGCACGTCGCCAAGGCCTTCGGGATGCGGGGCGGTGATGTGGTAGGCATCAGCCGACTCGCCGCCGCCCACAAGCTCTGCGTAAATCTTGGCGCCGCGAGCCATGGCGTGTTCGTATTCTTCGAGAACGAGGCTGCCAGCGCCTTCGCCTATGACGAAGCCGTCGCGATTCAGGTCGAACGGGCGGGAGGCCGAAAGCGGGTCGTCGTTGCGCGTCGAGAGGGCCTTCATAGCGTTGAAGCCACCCACGCCAAGCTGGCCGATGGCTGCACCCGCTCCGCCCACGATGAAGGTCTTGCTCTTGCCGTAGCGGATGTGGTTGAAGCCGTCGATGATGGCGTGCGTCGAAGAGGCACAGGCCGAGACGGTGGCGTAGTTGGGACCACGGAAACCATACTTGATGGAGATGATGCCACCCGGCATGTTGACGATCATCTTGGTGATGAGGAAGGGGCTGAAACGCGGTGTGCCGTCGGATTGGGCGTATTCCATCACCTCGCTGAAGAGATGGTTGACGCCGCCAATGCCTGAAGTCATGATAACACCCACATCGTCGAAGTCGGTGTTTTCGGGCGTGATGCCTGCGTCGGCGATGGCCTCATCGGCGGCAATGAGGGCGAATTGGGCGAACAAGTCGTATTTGCGTGCGGTCTTCTTGTCGAAATAGTCGTCGGGGTTGTAGCCCTTCACTTCGCACGCGAAATGCGTCTTGAATAAAGCAGAATCGAAACGGGTAATCTCGCCGGCACCGTTTTTTCCATTCACCAATCCCTCCCAGAAATCCTTGATGGTGTTTCCGATGGGGGTGATGGCTCCGAGACCTGTGACGACTACGCGTTTCGATTCCATGAATGACTTTATTTCGTTAGTTGATTGGAAATCAGTTGGCAGCACGCATCTTTTCGATGAGTCTGACAACGTCGCCAACGGTTTGGATGTTCTCCTGCTGGTCGTCCGGGATGGAAAGGTTGAAGTTCTTTTCAAATTCCATCATCAGTTCGACGGTGTCCAAAGAATCGGCACCGAGGTCGTTGGTGAAGCTGGCTTCCATGGTGACTTCCGAAGGATCAACGCCGAGTTTTTCAGCAATGATCGGGGTGATTTCATTCAAAATTTCTGACATAGTTCTCTTTTTTTAGTTGTTGAAATGAGTCGCAAAGATAAGACATTTTTCATTTCCAAAAGCAAACATCTTGTCATCTTATTGACAATCCGTTGTTTAAGAAAATCCAAAGCCGCGTCTTGCGACCGATAATTACTCGTTTTCGGCGGCAAAGGTACGACTTTTTTTGAAAACAAGCGTTTTTTGCGAAATTTCGTCAAAAACCCTTATTTTTGCGAACAAATAGAAAAAAATGGAAAACGCCCCGAAAAAACTCTTCCTTTTGGATGCCTACGCGCTGATTTACAGGGCTTTCTTCGCCATGAACAAGAACCCTCGAATGACCTCGAAAGGCCTCAACACTTCGGCGGTGATGGGCTTCCTCAACTCGCTTTACGAAATCCTGAAGAACGAAAAGCCCACCCACATCGGAGTGGCCTTCGACGTGGCCGGCACCGCCCAACGACAGGCCGAATACAGCGAATACAAGGCCAACCGCGAGAAGATGCCCGACGACCTGCGCGACTCTATACCTTATATAATACGGCTCATCGAGGCCTTCAACATCCCCGTCTACGGCGTGGAAGGCTACGAGGCCGACGACGTCATCGGCACACTGTCGAAAAAGGCCGAGCAACAAGGCTTCCTCACCTATATGATGACCCCAGACAAGGACTTTGGGCAACTCGTCACCGACAAGATTCTGCTCTACAAACCTGCCAAGTTCGGTGAACCGGCACAAATCTGGGGACCCAAAGAGGTATGCGAACGCTATGGCATTCAAGAACCCAAGCAACTCATTGATATTCTTGGACTTTGGGGCGATGCCGCCGACAACATCCCAGGCATCCCAGGCATCGGCGAGAAGACGGCAGCCCTTTTGGTGCAGAAATACGGCAACGTGGAGAACCTCATCGCCCACGCCGACGAGCTAAAAGGCAAACAAAAGGAAAATGTGGTCAACTTCGCCGAGCAGGGACTGATGTCGAAGATGTTAGCCACCATCAATTTGGAAGTGCCTGTGGAATTCAACGAAGAAGAACTGCGCGCCAAGGAACCCGACGTGCCTGCGCTGATGGCGCTCTTCGAGGAACTGGAATTCAGGACCTTCGCAAAGCGGTTTTTGGAGGATTATAAGGGGAAGAATCGTGTTGACTCCCCCCTGCCCCCCTCTCAGAGGGGGACGGGCCAATCCACGGGGACAGTGGGAAGTCAACCAGACTTGTTTTCCACGTCAGGATCGCCCGACCTCTTCAACCAAGGCGGCGAAGGCGAGACAGGGCTACTCGATTTCTCCGACAGGGCTTCGGCTAAGACCGTCGAGCATGACTACAAACTCGTTGAAAGCGATGAAGACATTAAGGCGTTGGTGGAGCTTTTGTCCAAGGAAAAACAATTCGTCTTCGACACCGAGACGACCAACGTCGACGTTTACAACGCTGAATTGGTGGGCGTTTCGTTTGCCATCAAGGCACATGAAGCCTGGTATCTGCCCATGCCTGCCGAACGCGAAGCATGTCAGAAGAAACTGGAACTGTTGCGTCCCTTGTTTGAGGATGAGAGCATTATGAAGATAGGGCAAAACCTGAAATACGACATCTCCATGCTGGCGCAATACGGCATTAGCGTAAAAGGTCCGATGTTCGACACCATGCTGGCGCATTACCTCCTCGAACCCGAGCAACGGCACAACATGGACTACTTAGCCGAGGTCTACCTCAACTACCTCACCATCCCCATCGAGGACCTCATCGGCAAAGGCCGGCAACAAAAGACCATGCGCGAAGTGCCCATCGAGCAAGTCAAGGAATATGCCGCCGAGGATGCCGACATCACGCTGCAACTTTATGAAAAACTCTTGCCGCAGTTGAAAGAAAACGGCGTGGAGAAACTGTTTTACGACATCGAGATGCCGCTCGTGCCCGTGCTGAGCCGCATGGAGGCCAACGGTGTGAAGATCGACACGCACAACTTGCAGCAAATCAGCGAGGAATTTGGAGGCGAGATCCATAAAATCGAGGAAGAGATTTACGCGCAAGCGGGCGCACCTTTTAATATCGCTTCGCCAAAACAGTTGGGTGAAATCCTGTTCGAGAAACTGAAAATCGACGAGAAAGCCAAGAAAACCAAGACGGGACAATATGCCACGGGCGAAGAGGTGCTGCAAAAATTAGCCCACAAGCACCCCATCATCAATTTGATATTGGATTACCGCTCGTTCACCAAGCTGAAATCGACCTACCTCGACGCACTTCCTGCCTTGGTCAACCCGAAAGATGGACTGATTCACACCTCTTACAACCAAGCCGTTACGGCAACGGGGCGCTTGAGTTCGAACAACCCCAACCTGCAAAACATCCCCGTGCGTACCGAGAAAGGTCGCGAAATCCGTCGCGCCTTCGTGCCACGCAACGAGCAATACACCCTCCTTGCCGCCGATTACAGCCAAATCGAGTTGCGCATCATCGCCCACCTGAGCCAAGACCCTGCCATGGTCGCCGACTTCAACCTCGGCCACGACATCCATGCCGCTACGGCTGCCAAGGTGTTCCACGTGCCGATGAGCGAAGTCACCAAGGAACAACGCAGCCGTGCCAAGGCCGTCAACTTCGGCATCATCTACGGCATGTCGGCCTTCGGCTTGGCCGAGCGCATGGAGCTTTCGCGCAGCGAGGCCGCCGACATCATCAAGAAATACTTCGAGGAATACGCGGGCATCAAGGAATATATGAACCGCAGCATTGCCTTGGCTCGCGAGCGCGGCTATGCCGAGACCATCCTTGGTCGCCGACGCTATCTGCGCGACATCAACGGATCGAACAGCGTGGTGCGCGGCTTTGCCGAACGCAACGCCATCAACGCGCCCATCCAAGGCAGTTCGGCAGATATGATCAAGATTGCGATGATCGGCATCCACAAGGAGATGGAACGGCTAAAGATGCAGTCGAAGATGATCCTACAAGTGCACGACGAATTGGTCTTCGACGCGCACTTGGACGAACTCGATGACTTGAAAGCCATCGTTAACGATAAAATGGTGAATGCCTTGCCTTTGTCGGTGCCGGTGGTTGTGGAGATGAACACGGGGGCGAACTGGTTAGAGGCACATTGATTGTTTTCTAATCGGTGTTTTTTCGGCAGCCTGCCGGTTTGTGGGGGGGCATAACCACGTGTATTTCGGCAGCCATGTAGCCCCAGCTCGGATAGGTGTCGTTGCTGGCAGGGGGCATAACCACGTGTATTTCGGCAGGGGTTTACACCACCTGCCTCAGAAGCTGTCACCCCTTCGGGGTTCCCAAATCCCGAAGGGATGGCAGCAAATAGGCGGGGGTGTGAACCCCCGCCTATAATGAAACGGTGTTATAAAACCCCGTAGGGGTGGCAGGACATTAACCCACCGAGCATCCCGGCGCCACCAAGTCGCTCGGGGTGAGCAGCACGAGGCGACCGTCCTTGTCCTCGGCGGAGAGGATCATGCCCTCGCTGACTACGCCTTTCAGCTTGCGGGGCTCGAAGTTGGCGATGAAGCACACTTGCTTGCCCACAAGTTTCTCAGGCTCAGTGTAGTATTTGGCGATGCCGCTCACGATGGTGCGCTTGTTCATGCCATCATCAATAAGGAACTGCAATAGTTTGTCGGCCTTCGGCACCTTCTGGCATTCGAGGACGGTGCCCACGCGGATGTCGACTTTCATGTAGTCGCCGAAGCTGACATTTTGCTTCACCTCGGCGGGCTTCCAGGCGTTGAGTTGGTTAGCCTTTTTGGTGTCTTCGAGCTTCTTCAGTTGGGCCTCTACCACGCTGTCTTCCACCTTCTCAAACAGCAGTTCGGGCTGGTTGATGGCATGACCCTCAGGCAGCAGGATGGTGCTTTCAGCATCGTTCCACCCATTGACGTTCAGACCAATCATCTGCTGGAGCTTCTTCGCGCTGAAGGGCAGGAAAGGCTCGCTGAGGATGGCCAAGTGCGCCACGATCTGCAAGCTCAGTGCCATCACGGTCTTCACTCTTTCGGGGTCGGTCTTGATTTGCTTCCAAGGCTCGTTATCAGTGAGATACTTGTTTCCGAGACGGGCCAAATTCATCAATTCTGACAAAGCCTCGCGGAACTTGTAGTTCTCAATCAAATGGCCGATTTTTTTCGGGTAGGCGTTCATCTCGGCGATGGCGGCTTGGTCAGTCTCGTTGAGGTTGCCCAAAGCTGGCACTGCGCCTTCATAGTATTTGTGCGTCAAGACCAAGGTACGGTTGACGAAGTTGCCGAAGATGGCCAGCAGCTCGTTGTTGTTGCGGTCCTGATAGTCCTTCCAAGTGAAGTTGTTGTCCTTGGTCTCGGGGGCGTTGGCGGTCAACACATAGCGCAGAACATCCTGTTTTCCAGGAAATTCCTCAAGATATTCGTGGAGCCACACGGCCCAGTTGCGCGAGGTCGAGATTTTGTCGTTTTCGAGGTTGAGGAACTCGTTGGCGGGCACGTTTTCGGGGACGATGTAGTCGCCGTAGGCCTTCAACATGCAAGGGAAGATGATGCAGTGGAACACGATGTTGTCCTTGCCGATGAAGTGCACGAGCTTGGTCTCGGGGTCTTTCCACCACTTCTCCCAGTCCTCGCCGCGTTGTTCGCAAATCTCCTTGGTGTTGCTGATGTAGCCGATGGGCGCATCGAACCAAACGTAAAGCACCTTGCCGTCGGCACCATCAATCGGGACAGGCACGCCCCAGTCCAAATCGCGGGTGACGGCGCGGGGTTGCAGGCCTCCGTCGAGCCAGCTCTTCACTTGGCCGTAGACGTTGGGTTTCCATTCCTTGTGGCCTTCGAGGATCCACTCGCGGAGCCATTGTTCGTATTGGTCGAGGGGCAGGTACCAGTGCTTGGTCGGCTTCTTCACCAAGGCCGCGCCGCTGAGTTGCGAATGCGGATTAATCAATTCGTCGGGGCTGAGTGACGAGCCGCATTTCTCGCATTGGTCGCCATAGGCACCCTCGGCGCCGCATTTCGGGCAGGTGCCGACGATGTATCTGTCGCTCAAGAACTTCTGACGTTCAGGGTCGAAATATTGTTCCGTCTCCTTCTCGATGAACTTGCCCTCGTCGTAGAGTTTCTTGAAGAACTCTTGCGCCGTCGCGCGATGGATCTTCGAAGAGGTGCGCGAGTAGATGTCGTAGCTCATGCCGAGGTCTTCGAACGACTTCTTGATGATGGCATGGTAGCGGTCGACGATGTCTTGTGGTGTGACGCCTTCTTTCTCGGCCTTGATGGTAATCGGAACGCCGTGTTCGTCGGAACCACCGACAAACAGCACCTCAGCGCCGCACATTCGCAAGTAGCGGACATAGGTGTCGGCGGGGATGTAGACGCCGGCAAGGTGACCGATGTGGACTGGGCCGTTGGCATAAGGCAAGGCCGTGGTTACTGTGTAACGCTTGAATCCATTTTCACGGATTGAGGGTTTGTTCGTTGATTCCATCTTTATTAAAATTTGAAGTTGAAAGTTGTTCAGTTGTTCGGTTAATCCCCCGCCCTTCGGGCACTCCCTTTGAAGGGGGAAAAACGGATGCAAAAATACAAAACATTTCGCAATGCGGTAAATCATCCAAATAAATCCTTATTTTTGCCAACAATTTCATACCTTCATCAAACTTTTTAGCCTTATGAAATTCAAATCATGGATTCTTGCGGGTGCCCTACTGTTGGCCGCCAACGGCATGGCCCAGACCCCATCGGACGGCAGGGCTTACTACCCCAAACAGACCCGCGTACCCATCTGGATCGACCTGTCGGCAGGCTTGAATGCCGTCGACTGCTACGATGCCGGCACCGTGCCCTTCAAGTACATGGGCGTGGGACCCAATGTCGGCATGGGTGTCACCATCGAATGGGGACGCTGCCACATCCGTCCCGCGTTCCGGTATTTCAACAACACCCTGAAAGACCCGTCGGGCACGGCCACCGGCCTCGATTTCTCGACCGAGTTCCTGTATCGCTTTGTCGACGGTGCCCAAAACCGCTTCCATCTGTGGGCGGGCGGCACACTGCAAGGCTTCTTCGACACGAAGAGCATCCCCTCGCTACAAAATGCCGCAACCTGCCTTTCGTTATTCGGCAACGTTGGTGCCACGGCTATGGTGCAGTACGACTTTGCCTTCAACAGCGACAAAAACCACAACTGGCTGACGGCCTACTTCAAACTGAACGTGCCGTTGTATGGCGCCGTCAATCGCCCAGGCTATGCCTACATCGGCAATCCGGCCATCAACGAAGATGCTATCGAGACGCTGTTTGGCGAAAAGGAAGCCTTCGGCAAGTTCTTCCCCGGCCTCAATACGGACTTGGGCCTTTACCTCAACCTGCTCAACGGCAACCGCATCGGCCTCACCTACCGCTGGGACTACCTCAGCACGGGCAAGAAAGGCACCTATCGCTACGACAACGCCTTGCATTCCGTTAATGTTTCCTTTAGGTTTAGACTTAATTGATAATGACTTGTGACAAATACCAAGCCGCTTTCCTGGACTGCTTCGTCGTTCCTCCTCGCAGTGACGCCCCACGCTGTTGTCCGTCACTGCGAGGAACGAAGCAGTCCAGACGTAAAGCACTAAGTCACCAGTCATAGTAAAAAACACAATAAAACTCATACAAAAATGAAAAAGCTACATATCCTCCTTTTCAGCGTTTTGGCACTGGTCTTCGCCTCGTGCGAGCGTGCCTTTATGGAAAAAGACGAACCCTCGAATCCCGTCAACGTGTTCGACTACCTCTGGGACCAAGTGGACCGCAACTACACCCTCTTCGACGTGAAGGGCATTGACTGGGACTCGGTGCGCGAAGTGTACCGCCCAATGGTGACCGACGACATGGACGACTACCAGCTCTTCGACGTTTGCGTCGCCATGCTCAACACGCTTCGCGACGGCCACACCAACCTCTATTCTGGCTTCGATGCGTCGCGCAACGACTCGGTATATTATAAGATGTATGCCGAGCGCAACATCAACACAGAGGTTGTTCTGCTTAATTATCTCACTGTCTATCACCACACTACGGGCAGCTTCGCCCACAATGCCATCCGCGACGGCAAGGTGGCCTACATCCGCTATTCCTCGTTCTCGAACGACGTCAGCACCGACCTCATGAAATACATGGTCAACTATTACAAGGACTGCGACGGCATGATCCTCGACCTGCGCCAAAACACCGGAGGTGCCATCACCAACGTGCAAAACCTGCTCAGCATCTTCGACAACCACAAGCAGCTCCTCTACAAGACCCAAGTGAAGAGCGGTCCTGGCCACGACGAGTTCACTGATTTTCAAGAGGTGTACGCTGCCGACAGCAGCATCTTGGGCAAGGACAACGCCTACACCAAGCCTGTGGCCGTGCTCATCGACCGTGGTTCGTATAGCGCCACGTCGTTCTTCTCGGTGTGCACACAGGGCTATGACAACATCAAGCTCTTTGGCGACTACAGCGGTGGCGGCATGGGCATCCCCAACGGTGGCACGCTGCCCAACGGCTGGAACTATCGCTTCAGCACGACCCGCACCATCGCCCTCGACGGCCAGAACTACGAGAACGGCGTGCCGCCAGCGGTGCGTGTCATCCTCGACCCCGCCTGCACTGCGCAAGGCATTGACAACGTGATTGAGACGGCTGCAGACTGGATCGTTGGGTTGTAACGATGTCGTCTTTTCAAATAATCTTGAAAAGATGGAAATTTAAACTTGCAATAATCTTGAAAAGATGTAATTTTGCATTCTCAATAATCTTGAAAAGATGGAAATACAACAATGAAACGAAAGATTTACAGCAAGTTACTTGAATGGAAAAACAAGCGTCACGGGGAAACAGCCGTCCTCATCGAAGGGGCGCGGCGTATCGGGAAGAGTTACATCGTTGAGGAGTTTGCCCGAAACGAATACGATTCCTACCTGCTCATCGACTTCAACAAGGCGGAGAACATCGTCAGCGAATGGTTCGACAACTACCTCAGCGACCTTGATACACTTCTGACGAACCTCCAAATCCACTACGGTGTCAGGCTGACCCCACGCAATTCAGTCGTCATCTTCGACGAAGTACAGTTGTGCCCCCGCGCTCGTTCCGCCATTAAATATCTCGTTGCCGATGGGCGTTTCGACTACATTGAGACGGGTTCGCTCATCAGCATCAAGAAGAACGTGAAAGACATTGTCATCCCTTCGGAAGAGGAAGCCCTGCCAATGTATCCTATGGATTTTGAGGAGTTCCTTTGGGCAATGGGCAACGACATGATGATGCCGTTCATCGGGGAATGTTTCGAAAAAAAGCAACCACTTGGTGGCCTCCACCGCAAAGCGTTGGACTATTTTCGAACCTACATGATTGTAGGCGGAATGCCACAAGCCGTCCTGAAATACATCGAGACGAAAGACTTTGAGGAAGTTGACCGTGTGAAAAGGTCGATTCTACAAGTCTATAAAAACGACATCGCCAAATATGCCTCCAATGTCGAGCACAAAGTGAAAAGCATCTTTGATGAGCTTCCTGCCCAGTTGCAGAAGCATGAGAAGAAATTCCGTCTGTCGGCCTTGGAATCCGGTGCCGCTTATCGCGATTACGACGACGCTTTCTTTTGGCTGTCGGATGCAGGCATCGTCAACATTTGCTACAATTGTACGGCCCCCAATATCGGGTTGCGGCTCAACATGGAGCGCAACACGCTGAAGTGCTACATGGCCGACACTGGGCTGCTATTCAGCCACGCTTTCGACGAAAAAGGACACGTCCCGACCGAGATTTACCAGAAAATCATTCATAACAAATTGGAAATCAACGAAGGGATGTTGGTTGAAAACATTGTGGCCCAGATGCTTGCCACCGCAGGCCACAAACTATATTTCTACAGCAACTCAAGTCGCGAAAATGCTGAAGACCGAATGGAAATTGACTTCTTGACGGCCAAATCAAAGCTAACCTCGCGTCACAACATCACGCCTATCGAGGTGAAATCGTCGCAACGCTACACCCTGACTTCAATCAAAAAGTGTATCGCCAAGTTCGACAAATACCTTACTACACCTATCGTTTTGCATTCCGCCGACCTAAAGCACGAAAACGGCATCGACTTCCTGCCTCTGTATATGACACCACTGCTATGAAACGTTTCACGATATGGAAACACAATAACAAAGCCCCCTATGCGTTAAAGCGGTTAGATAAACCATCATAACGCAATTGAAATGAAACAACACTCATTGAGCCGATGGTTGATCGCCATCGGCTTTCTGTTGGCCTGTGTGCCAGGCTTCGCGCAACGGCGCACCATCAGCGGCTACGTGATGGACGCCGCCAGCAAGGAAACCCTCATCGGGGCGACGGTTTTCGATAAGAATTCCGGAAAAGGTTGCGCCACAAATAGTTATGGTTTCTATACCTTGACACTGAACCAAGGCCAAGTGGAGCTGCAAGTGTCGTATGTGGGCTACACCCAACAAACCCGCACCCTCGACCTGAAGGAAAACCAAAGCATTAATTTCGCTTTGGAGGCCAACACCACCTTGGATGAAGTGGTCGTCGAGTCGACACGCGCCACGGTGAGCGCCCGCAGCCCTCAGATGAGCGTAGTGGAACTGCCCGTGCAGCAAATCAAGAGCATCCCGACCCTCTTTGGCGAGGCCGACGTGCTGAAAGCCATCCAGTTGCTGCCTGGTGTGCAGAACGGATCGGAAGGCTCGGCGGGCATGTATGTGCGCGGCGGCGGTCCCGACGAGAACCTGCTGCTCCTTGACGGCGTGCCGGTCTACAATGTCAACCACGCGCTGGGCTTTTTCTCGGTGTTCAACCCCGACGCCTTGAAAAACGTCACCTTATATAAGGGTAGTTTCCCGGCGCATTTCGGAGGCCGCCTGTCGTCGGTGGTCGACATCCGCATGAAGGAAGGCGACATGCAGAAATACCACGGCAACGCCAGCATCGGCCTCATCTCGTCGAAGTTCAACTTCGAAGGCCCGATTGTGAAAGACAAGCTGTCGTTCAACCTCTCCTACCGCCGCACCTACGGCGACCTGCTCATCAAGCCCATCCTGTGGATTGCCCGCCTGAGCGACCCCGACATCGGCAAGTTCAACGTGGGCTACTATTTCTACGACTTCAACGGTAAGCTGAACTGGAAGATTTCGGACAAAGACCGTCTCTACCTGAGTTTCTACACCGGCGACGACGCCATCTATTTCGGCGTGAAGAACCGCGACTATGCCACCGACGACAGCACCCACTACCTCACCAAGATGAACATCGACTGGAAGTGGGGCAACAAGGTGGCCGCCCTGCGCTGGAACCACGTGATGTCGCAAAAGCTTTTCATGGACGCATCCGTCAACTACACGCAATACCGCCACCACCTCGGCATGGGCATCAATGAGGAAATGACCAATAATCTCACCAACCTCGGCTACAAAAACGACTTCAGCATGGCCTACAACTCGAGCATCCACGACCTGACCGCCAAAGTCGACTTCGACTACACGCCTTTGCCCAACCACGAAATCCGCTTTGGCGGCAGCTACACCTACCACATCTTCAAGCCCGAGGTGCAGTCGACGAAAATGATCGAAGGCGAGCACCCCATCATCGACACCGTTGTAGGCGCGCCCACCATCTTCGCCCACGAAACAGCCCTTTATGCCGAAGACAACATGACCTTTGGCGACATCTTCCGTGTGAACGCAGGTGTGCATTACTCGACCTTCACCGTCGATGGCAAGACCTACCAAAGCGTCCAGCCGCGCCTCAGTGCCAGCCTGATGTTGGCCTCCAACTTCTCGCTCAAGGCTGGCTATGCCTACATGACGCAATACGTCCACCTGCTCAGCAACAGCAGCCTCAGCCTGCCCACCGACTTGTGGGTGCCGGTAACCAAAAACATCGTCCCGATGAACGCCCACCAATGGTCGCTCGGCGCGTTCTACGAGCTGCCCCGCCTGTTCGACATCTCCGTTGAGGGCTACTACAAGACCATGGACAACCTACTGGAATACAAGGACGGTGCCACGTTTTTCGGGTCAGCCGAAACTTGGGAAAACAAGGTCTGCCTCGGCAAAGGCTGGGCCTACGGCGTGGAACTGCTCGTGCAACGCTCGTTTGGCAAGACCACAGGCTGGATCGGCTACACCTGGGCACACTCAAAACGCCAGTTCGACCGCGAGGGCATGACAATCAATAACGGCAAAGTGTTTCCGGCCAAATACGACCGCCGCCACGACATCAGCATCACCGTGCAGCACAAGCTCAGCGATGACATCGACCTGAGCGCCACTTGGGTCTTCAGCAGCGGCAACTGCGGCACCTTAGGCACGCAAATCTACGAGGGCATCCCCGACGACGATGGCCATATCCCGCAAATCCAGGCTTTGGAACGCAACAACTACCGCCTTGGCAGCTACCACCGCCTCGACCTCGGCGCCAACTTCCACATCCCCTCCCCCGACGGCATCAGCACCATCAACGTCAGCGTCTACAATGTCTACAACCACCTCAACCCGTTCCTTGTGTACACCAGCTACGAGTTTGACGAGAACTTGCAGAACGAACGCAAGGTGCTCAAGCAGGTCAGCATTTTCCCGATCATCCCGACAGTCTCATATAGTTTTAAGTTTTAATTGTGGAACAAAACCAGCAAAACTTGCAAAACAATGAATAAGACCAAAAAGAAGCGTGTGGCGGTTTTGTCAGTTTTGTGATAAAAAAGAAAAATGATGAAAAAAGCGTTTGTTTTTATAGTTAGCTTGATAGTGTTGGTTTCCTGCGAGAAGGAAATCGAGTTCAACGGCGAGCAAACCGAACCCAAATTGGTCATCAACAGCGTGGCAGTGACGGGGCAGCCCGTGAAAGCCTACATCAGCAAGAGCTATTTCTTCTTGGACAACGAAGAGAACGCGCAAGTCCCTGACGACGTGATGGTTTCGCTCTATGTGAACGGCCAACCGATGGGCGAGATGACACCCTTCATGGACACGATTTGGAGCGCGACCTATTATTGGGAAGGCGAAACTTCCTACCGCCTGAAAAAGGCCTTTGGGCATCCCTATTGCCCCAATGTGGGCGATGTGATTAAAATCACCGCTTCGGCCAATGGCTTCGACGATGCGGAAGGCTCGTCGAGCACCCTGCCCGAAAAGCCTACTTGGCGCATCACCGGAATGCAGCTGAAAGAGAACAACTTGTGGTCTTACTTCGACGAAACGTCAAACGATACGGTGTGGAATATGGACGGCACGGTTGAAGTTTCGGTAGAAATCACCGACACCCAGCCGGGCATTGTCGACTGCTTCAGACTCCGTATTAACCAAGAGAGCCATTACTTCGATGGCTACGACCCTCAGACCTATTATTACTACGCTTGGCCAAACTACACTGACCCGATTTTCGACGGCATGTCGCCAACAGGCATTGATTTCGTTGACTATCAGCTGGATGAACCAAACGGCACTTTCATCGACCAACTGTTTGACGGACGGTCGTATACGATCAGTTTGCCTATTTCGTTCCATTACACCGTCACCGAGAATGTGCCATCGGATTTCTTCCGCATCGAGATGTACATGGAGCATTTCACAAAGGAATATTTCAACTACCTGAATACCAATCAGGAAGGCAGTGAAATGTCGGGGTTCTTCTCCGAGCCGGTGCAGACTTTCAGCAATGTGGATGGCGGTTTTGGCATCGTTGGCGGGCGCACGGTCGACACGCTGCAGGTGGTTTTGCCGATGGAGGAATAAACTTGTAGGGCTGTCGTATCACGGCAGCCGCTGGCGATTGAACCAGCGGCTGCCACAATGTGACAGCCCTACAAATTTAATCGATTAATAAATCATTTCACCGAAGCAGCCCAGGCCACAATGTCGGCCTTGTCGATGCTGTTGAGCAGGCGGCCTTCGCCGAACTTGTAGTCGGGATAGGCGGCTTGCAGGTCTTCGCACGACTTCTTGATGTTGCTGCCGCCGGAGGTGGCGAAGGGCACGATGGTCTTGCCCGTGAAGTCGTTGGCCTCGATGAAGGTGTTGATGATGGTCGGGGCGGTGTACCACCAGATGGGGAAGCCCACGAAGACCACGTCATAATTGGTCAAGTCGACCTTGCCACCGTCCTTCAGGGCCGGGCGCGAGGTCTTGTCGGCCATCTCCACGCTCGAACGCGACTGCTTGTCGCGCCAGTCGAGGTCGGCATCGGTGTAGAGGGTCTCAGGAGTGATTTCGTAGAGGTCGGCACCGATGATGTCGGCAACTTGCTTTGCGGCATTGCGGGTGACGCCCGAAGCCGAGAAATAGGTCACTAATGCTTTCATAGTGTTTTCGTTTTGTGTTTGTTCTTGTTCCGTTACGGTCGCAGTCTCATCGGTCGCTGAGGCAGTCGAAGCGCCGTTCTGTACTTTGGTTTGTGCGTTGCCGCAGCCGAAAAGGGCGGCCAGAACCATGATAAAGGCAATCTTTTTCATCGTTTGAACTTTTAATATTGAGGCTGCAAAATTACAATTTATTTCTATTTTTGCCGTTCAATCCTCAATTAAACGATTTAAACAACCAACAATTAAACAACATCTAATATGGACTTAAGCAACATTTTGGGCGCTTTGACGGGCAACGATGCCCTCGGTGCCATCTCGCAAAACCTCAAACTCGACTCGAACCAAGTGTCGTCAGTCATCACCGCTGCATTGCCGTCGCTCCTCGGCGCCATGCAGAAGAACGCCTCCACCGAAGCCGGTGCCGCCTCGCTGGCACAAGCCCTTGGCAACCATGCCGGTAGTGCTGGGAACATCCTCAACAACCTGAAAGCCACCGACCTTACGGACGGCAACAAAATCTTGAGCCACATCTTCGGCGGCAACCTCAGCAACGTGTTGGGCGGCATTTCCAAGTCGACGGGCGTGGCCACCAATTCGGTGAGCAGCATCTTAGCCTCCATCGCCCCAAGCCTGCTGGCCATCCTTGGCAAGCAAAACGGTAACTCGGGCGCGGCCGGAATAGGCAACCTGCTCGGTGGCCTTCTCGGCGGTTCGCAACAAGGCAGCGGCCTCGGCAGCATCCTCGGCGCAGCCATGAAAGACAAGGACGGCGACGGCAAACCCGACATCCTGGGTGGATTAGGAAGCCTCTTCGGGAAGTAATAGTTTTTCTTTCTCACGCTGAAATCGAAGATTCAACGTAGTTAATCCGCAGAATCTTGTGAAGCCTATCGGACGCTTGTTTTGCGTCGCTTCGCGCTTCCCATAGTTCTGCGGATTCTGCGTGTAATAATCCCCGCGTGTTCCTATTCCACAATGGTCATCTCCTCAATCAAGTGGCCGGCACCGGCGAACTTGTCGATGATGAAGAGCACATAGCGGATGTCGACCGAGATGTTGCGGCAAATGTCGGGGTCGTAGATGAGGTCGCTCATCGTGCCTTCCCAGCAGCGGTCGAAGTTGAGGCCAAGCAGCTGGCCGTCGGCGTTCAAGATCGGGCTACCTGAGTTGCCGCCCGTGGTGTGCACACTGGCGGTGAAGGCGACGTGCATCGAGCCGTCCTTGTCGGCATAGCGGCCATAGTCCTTCTTGTTGTAGAGCTCCTTCAGGCGCGGTTCCACCACATAGTCGTAGATGTCGGGGTTTTCCTTCTCCATGATGCCTTCGAGCGTGGTGAAGTGGCGGAACGTCTTGCCGTCTTGCGGCTTGAAACCTTCCACCTTGCCGTAGGTGACGCGCAGCGTGAAGTTGGCGTCGGGGAAGAGGCGTTTGTCGGGCTGCATCTCCATCTGGCCTTTCATGTAGATGCGGCGCAGGCGGTCGTTGTCCTTATTAATAGATGAAATGTGGTCATACACCTCGTCGCGATAGAACCCGATGAGGCTTTGGTAGACCTTCATGGCGGGGTCGTTGGCCAATTTCTTGGCATCTTTGACCTTGAAATTGTCAAGCAAGGCCGTCACTTTGGCTTCGTCGGTGAACATCGTCTTGTCGAAGAGTTTGTCGACGTATTCATCCACATCTTTGATGTCGTTGAGGAAAGCGGGACGGAAGTCGGCGGGCTGGGCCTTCAGGTATTCGCCTAAAAGCATCTTGGCCACGTCGCGGTCGATGGGTTCGTAATAGTCCTTGAAGAAGCTGGCCACCGAGGTCTTCAAGTTGGCCACCATCTGGTCCACCTTGTCCTGTGGTGTGTCTTTGTCGACTTCGGCAAGACGGGCAAAACGGCTCGCAAAACCGATGAGTTCGATGCGCAGACCGGCCTCGGCCACATAGGTGTAGGCCAATTGGTAAGGCTTAAGCTCCTGGTAGTTTCTCTCGAAATCCCTCAGCAGGTTGACGTACATATAACGGCTGCGCGACTGCATGGCCCAGTTGTAAAAGCCCTTCTCGTAGGCCTGTTTTTTCTCCACGCCGTGGAAATGGTTGATGCCTTCGGTAACACCCATCCATTTCTTCCAGCCGTTGCCGATGCCGGCATGCTTTGAGGCGTATTGGATGCGCACCTTGGGGTCTTGCTCCTGATACCTATTATAAATGTCCAAAACCTTGCCGCGCAGGTCCACCATCACAGGGTCGATGACGTTGGCCTCTTGGTCGACGGCCACGGCGGGCAGGTATTCGTTGGTGCGGGCGGGATAGCCGAACACGAAGGCGAAGTCGCCCTCTTCGGCACCCTTCAGCGAGATTTCCAAGTGCTTGGCGGGCTTGTAGGGCACGTTGTCCTTATGGTAGGCCGCCGGATGGCCGTCCTTGTCGGCATAGACGCGGAACACACTGAAGTCGCCCGTGTGGCGAGGCCACACCCAGTTGTCGGTGTCGCCGCCAAACTTGCCGATGTTGCTCGGCGGACAGCCCACAAGGCGCACGTCGGTGTAGGTCTCGTTGAACAGCACATAGTATTCGTTTCCAAGGAAATACGGCTTGATGCTGACCTTGTAAGTGGTCTCTTTCTCCAACTCTGCGATGATTTTCTTCATGTTCTCGTCAATCTTGGCCTGGCGTTCGTCCTCGGGCATGTCGATACTGATGCCTTCGAGCACTTGCGCGGTCACGTCGCGCATCTCGCGAAGAAAGATGGCGCTGAGGCCGGGGCAAGGCAGCTCCTCTCCCCTGTTCATGGCCCAGAAGCCGTTGGTGAGGTAGTCGTGTTCCACCGAGCTGTGTTTCTGGATGTAGTCGTAGCCGCAATGGTGGTTGGTGAGCAACAGGCCTTGGTCGCTGACGAGTTCGCCAGTGCAGCCGCCGCCGAAGAGCACGATGGCGTCTTTCAGGCTACTGTGATTAATACTGTAAATGTCGTCGGCAGTGATGCGCATGCCCATTTCCTGCATCTCTTTCTCGTTGTATTGCAGCAACATGGGGATCCACATGCCTTCTCCCGCCTTGGCGATGCCGACAGTGAGTGCTAAGGCCAAGGTGATGATGTAGTGTAGGTATTTCATTTGTGTTATTGTTTGATTTCGTTGGGGTTGGAAGCAGGGACTCACGTCGCCTGCTTACTGGTATGTCGTCCCTACGGGACTGGGGGGGCAACGGTTTGGATTATTCCAGCTCTTTCCAATCCTCGGTGGCGTCGAAGTCGACTTCCTTGCATTGGGTGTAGAGTGCGGGGCAGTTGCTGACGCGGTAGTACGTGTCGCCCTTCTGCTGCACCACGTCGACGCCGCGCCACGGCGTGTCGTAGCCGTCGCTATACACTTGGAGGTGCTTGACGATGCCTTTCAGCAGCTGCGAGCGTTCGTCGCCACGGGTGGGGTCTTTGCGCACCTGGATGGTATAGGGTTTTTCGGGATTGAAGCCATTAGAGGGCTTAGCACCCTTGAAATAGGTGGAGACCAAATGCGGGCGGGCGTAATATTCGTCGCTCGTGTTGAAAAGCTCGTTCAGGCGGCGCGTCACGTCGCCAAGGTTGGTGGTCGTGTTGTTCAGTTTCAGGCATTCGAGGCCCACGGCTTTGTCGCGACGATACATTTCCATGGCCACCAATTGCAGCATGACGCAGCCTTCGGGCGTGGTGCCCAACTCGGTCTGTAGGGTTTGGAATTCCTCAAGCGTGGCAGGAATTTTCCCGATGCTCACCTTGTCGGAAAAGGCTTTCGAGGTGGCGTTGCCGACACCCGACCTGATGGCCTTGCCGATACCGCCCAATTGGGCGTAGGCCGACGAAATGCCCACTGACAAGGATAGGACAAAAGCCATTGTAAGGGTAAAAGACTTCTTGCTCATAGTTCACTATTTTGTTTAAGTGATGCAAAAATAGTCATTTCTTCCTTACTCCAATGGCAAAACCGAAAACTTTGCTTATTTTTGCAGTATAGCATCAATCCCAAAAATAAAAGAAACTGACCACACGACAAAAGAGCTCGCGCCACCACGACTGCCGCAGCTCAAGGTCGACGTCCTTGGTGCGGCTGCGAAAGACGTGGAAATGGTAGAACAGGTTGTGCGCCCGCCATTCACGCACCATCGATTCCAAATCGCGCTGGTTGACAGCCATTTCGCTCGAAACGCCATCGCGAAGCCTGCACAAATACTTCCGCATGTCGGCCTTGCTTTTCACCGTCACCGAGTCGGTGATGTGGGTGTTGGCGGGAGTCGTTATGGCGTTGGTTGTTTCCATGGTTCAGGTCGGCCCTTCGACAGGCTCAGGGGCCTTAGCTTTCGGTGGGTTTGAAGACATGGCGTTGCGAGAGCATCAAGACGAAGGCCAACACCGCGCCGAGGAAATCGGAGATGGTCATCGAGGCCCACACGCCCGTCAGGCCGGCACCGCCCGCGTCGACAAACAAAGGCGGGACGACGTAGATCAACGGCGTGAGGAAAAGCACCTGCCGCGAGAGGCTGGTGACGATGGCAATCCAAGGCTTGTCGATGCTCTGGAAGAAGTTGGAGTTGGTGATGGTGAAGCCCACCAAGGGGAACATCACCATCATGAAACGCATGGCCGGAATGCCGATTTGTATCAGCTCCTCCTCCTTGGTGAAGAGGCGCAGCATGGCATGGGGCAGAACCAACGCTAACAAGGCCCCGACAAACCCAATAACCACGTTGAGCTTCATGGTCAAGGTGTAGACCTCCTTCAGTCGGAGCGGATGGCCCGCGCCGTAGTTGTAGCCCGCAATGGGTTGCATACCCTGGCAGAGACCCACCATGAGCATCACGCTGAGGCTGCCGAAGGTGTTGACCAAGCCGTAGGCGCCCACGGCCAAGTCGCCGCCATAGCGCAGCAGCTGGTTGTTGAGCAGCGCCACCACCAATGAGGCCGCCAAGTTCATCGAGAAGGGACTCATGCCAATCATCAGGATGTTCTTGAAAATGTAAAGTTTAGGCTTCCACGCATGACGACGGAAGCGGATGAACGACGACTTTTGCAGGAAGTGCCACACGGACAACACGCCCGTGCACGACATCGAGATGGTGGTGGCCCAGGCCGCGCCAGCAATGCCCCAGTCGAGGACGTAGATGAACAGCGCGTCGAGGAAGATGTTGAGGATGGCGCCGCCCGCCATGATCCACATCGACTTCTTGGGATAGCCCGTGGCACGCATCAGGCCGGTCAGGTTGAACGACAGCGTGGTCATGAACATGCCGGGGAGTACGATGTACATGTATTCGCGAGCGTAGGCGATGGTATCCGCCGAGGCGCCGAAGGCCTCCAAGATGCGGTCCATGAAGAGGTAGCCGCCAGTGACGAAGAGGAAGCCGAAGAAGAACGTCAGCAAAAGGCTGTTGCCGAGGATGTCCTCGGCCCATTTGTAGTCCTTCTTGCCGAGGATGATCGACATGCGTGCCGCCGAACCCGCGCCCACGAGCGAGCCGAAGGCGTGGATGATGTTCATGATGGGCATGGTGATGGCCAAGCCCGCGATGGCGAGGGCACCCACATACTGGCCGAGAAACACGCGGTCGACGATGTTGTAGATCGAGGCGATGATGTGGCTGACGATGCTGGGAAGTGCATAGGCCCATAATAAAGCACCTATATTCTTGGTTTCTAACTCTTTAGTCCTGTCGATATATTCCATTCCATTCGTATTTGAGGCTGCAAAAATACGAAAAAAAGGCCAGCGGCACGAATGCCGCCAGCCCACCTAAAAAAATTGAAAAGAAAAGTTTCTCTCTTAGTCCTCCTTGCGGCGTTTGCCCACGAGGTAGGCTGCGCCCAAGCCCAGCAGCACGGCGATGCCGCTGCCGACGGGGGCATCTTGGTTATCCGTCTGTCCGTGATAAGGCAGCATAGGTGTAGCGGTGCCGTCGCGAAAACCGGCGCCATAGTAATCCTCATCCATGACACCACGTTGGAACAGGCCGCCGCCTTGGTTCGGGTTGGCGAAAGTGGTCATGCTCAGTCCGAGGACGATTGCGATTGTCAGTGTTAGTTTCTTCATTTTATTATCGTGTTTATTTTGTTTGTTTGCTTGTTTGGGTTTTCTTTTACTCCCCCTGCCCCCTCAAGAGGGGGACGCCTGCCGGACGCGTATTTTGCGCCGCTTCGCGCCCTCCCCCTTTTAAGGGGGCCAGGGGGTTTCACAAATTATCTCACCACCACCTTCTGCACCTTCACGCTGTCGCCGCTGACGAGGCGGAGCATGTAGACACCCGTGGGTTGGTTGATGTTGACTTCGGCGTTGCCGCTGAGGGTCTCGCTGCTGAGCACGCGGCCCATCACGTCGACCACTTGCAGCGTGGCTTCGGATCCTGAGCCAGTCGAAGGATTGCTGACGGTCCAGTTGCTGCCGTTGAAGTAGGCAAAACCGGGTTCGCAAGCGCCCTCGCTTGCAACGCTGTTGGCGCTGAACACCAGACGGAAGCGGCTGGCATAGTCGGTCGTCTTGGCCTCGAAGGTATAGCTCGGGGTCTGGAGCAGGTCGACGTCGGCGCCGGTCTTGTTGTCGATGAGGTGGAGGTAGGTCATCTCCACGTTCTCGGTATTGACGCTGAGGGTGTAGGTGCCGTTGTTCTCAGCCTTGAAGTTGACGGGCATCTCGCCTTCGTTGGCGCTGCGCACCACGGCGTAGTCTTTATTGTCTTGTTGGAAGTAAACCTTCGTATGCTTCGGGTTAAGTTGGAACTTGGGCAGCATGCCACCTTCGCCAAAGCGGACGATGGCGCGGTCGATGACATTGCCACGGTTGCGAGTGACGTTCATGACCACCATGGCATCCGTGTTGGCAAGATCGGGATTCGAAGGGGTAAAGGTCACTTCATCGTTGTAGCCATTTGCGATGACGAAGATGCCTTCCATAGCATTGACGATGTGGTCAGTGCCCGGCTCGAGTTCGTTGCCATTGGTATTCATCTTATAATATTCGCGTGATGCTTCGATGGTGGCATCGACATCCCAAGGATTACCAATGAGGTTCCAACCCGAGTATTGAGTGCCCTCGGTCTTATGCAAAGTGACTTGACCGTTGCCGCTGTATGGAGCACCTGCAAGAGTAAAGTTATAGGTGGGAGTTGCGGCAGTAGCCTTCTTGGCATAGAGGTAGCCCGTACCAGGAACGAGGTTGAAAGGAGTGACTTCATAGTTGCGCCATTCATCCTCTTTGGCTTGGTCGAAGTAGTAGAGGTCGAAATCACCGGTGGTCATATCGTGGTTGGTAAGATCCACGGTGACGGGCGAAGCGATGAGATAGTAACCTCTATTGTTGGTGCCTTCAGTAACATCGGTGTAGCCGTCGATGGTGAGGGTGTAGGACTCAGTGGCGGGAGTTCCGTCTTTTTCATAAAGGTAAACTTTAGGAAGATCGCTTGTAGAAGCGTAGCAGCTGAATAGCGGATTGTTATTGTTACTATTGATGTTAAATCGCATATATTTGCGAGTATAAGTTCCTTGCGCAACTACGGAAGCCACACCACCTTCACCAATTGAAATAGCCCACTTGCCATTTGCATCTAATTCAGCTTCGGTTTTCAGATAGTTGTTACTGCTACTTGCAGCATAGAGGTAACCACCTTCGTTATTATTGTTACGGGCATCGTAAATGGAATAAACGTTTTCACCCACGCTCTCAATGGCAAATTCATAAACTTCCTCACTTGCCACAGTGGCTTTATTATTAACATCAACACTAATTCCTACAGCTGCACGGTTGTTGCTGTTCTGTTGACCCATTGCAAAGTAATTGCCATTGTCTTGACCAACGATAATATAGCTCTTACCCGATTCAATGGTGGTAGCTAAAGTGTAGGTGTAGGTAGGAATTTCGCCCAACGTGAAAGTCAATGTAGCATTGCTGGAAGGCATTTCAAACATATAAACACCACTAGTTGGGGTAATTTCAGTTGTTGTGTTTCCATCATTGATAGTCACAGACTCCAGGACATAGCCAATTCCAACAGTCAATTCGCTAATTTTAACTTCAGACGCTTCGCAGATTGAAGCCTGATGGTTTGCATTAAGCGGAGTTATCGTACTCATAGAGCCTACAAGCATTTCAAAACTGACATTAGCCGTTCCTTCAACGGTCAATGTATAATGGGCGGCTATTTCGTTTAGAGTAGCCGTAAGCGTTGCGTTGCTTGCAGGCATGATAAATGAATAGGTACCATCTTCATCGGTATTATCCACCACCGTAACAGGATCATCGTTGCCGTCTGTAACATTGAAAGACTCCACCTCATAGCAATCATCATACACTTCTCCACCACTAATGCGGATATCCGCACCTGAAGAAACCAATGCTTGACCATTTTCATCTAAAGTAATTTCATCCCAAGTTTCATTGGAGTTATCGAACAAGAAGTATTCCACCATATCGTCAATGTTAACAGTCAAAGTATATTGAATAACATAGGTAGCTTCGGCCACTTCGCTATCATCCATTCCGTTATTTGTGGCCTTTGCCCAGATGGTGGTAGTTGTGCTAACAGGGATAGCTTCGCTGTAGTTCTGCCATTCACCCTCTTCAGTGGTTTTGTATTGGATAGTAGCTCCATCGGTATCACACTCAATCGTCACATTTTGTGCACCAGTGTAAGTGCCTGCGGCAGGAGTAAAGGTTGGGGTGGCAACCATTGGGAGACATGAAGGATTGCTGTTGTAGGTGGTTGTGGATGTGCCATAGGTAACGGTTATTTCTGTGAACTTTACCGTTGCTGAGAAAGAAATAGTTGCAGTTCCATTATTATTTATAGTAAATGTTTGACTAGGAGTTGAAGTAACCGCCGTAACATCACCAGCAGAACTTGAAACTGTTAAGTTACTGCCATTATACATACGCCACGAATGGTCTGTAGAATAATATATAGGGCAATTGGTGGAACTAGTTCCCTTGTTACCAGTTAGAGTTACAGCACCTTGTGTGACTGGATTATACACAGTTGCATTATTCCAACTATTGTTAGTAGCAATAGTCTCAAAATTAAATGTCTCGGTTCCACCGTTTCCCTCTGTTACCTTATAAACTGCATACAAAGTGGCATTGCCAATAATCGTATAATCGCCATTGAGCAATGTGGGAACAGTGGTGGTCTCGTTTACGCTTTCAGTGGCCCAGCCAGCGAAAGTCCAGCCTCTGGAAACGCAAGCTTGTGAAGGTGTTGCTGTAGGCAGGTTGATGGTTGAGCCTTCAAGGTCGCTCATTGTAGGCGTATTGCAAGTGCCAGAGCCAGCATCGAAGGTGATAGTGTAGGTGGGAATCAAAGTAGTCGTAACGCTAACCGTCACATCACTCGCTGGCATCGTGAATTTATCGTTTGCAACGGGAATATCATTATTATCAGCATCCTTAACTTCAATTGAGTAGTTATAGCCAGTATTCGTAGCTACCACGACTGTAACTTCCTTGTCATAGGCAATTTTAGCGTCTTGTGCAACTGTAGAGCCATCAACTTGCAATTCCGCCATAGCTTCGCCGTCGTCACCAGTAACGTTCAAAGTGTAATTATATGTGTTTACAGACCATTGGGCATACAAAGTGGTGTTTTCAGTAATCACAAAAGTACCATCTTCCTCATAAAGATGAGCATCTTCATCCGTACCGTCTTGCATATCGCTCCACCATTCAAAAGTATGACCTGTCTTGGCCAAATCGCCAGGACCAAGAACTGTAACTATGTTGTTATCATCATCATACTCAGTGTCGTCAACCGGCACATCACCACTTGTGTTGCCGTTGCCGTTGTATGTTACGGTGTAGGTTGTGGGCTGAGGAGTACCAGTTTCTGCATAGAATTCAGCCTTAACAAATTGAGCGTATTTGTTGCTACTACCACTTACACTAACATTAATAACAATCTTAAAGAACTTGTCCGTCCAGTCAGCACCAGTAGGTCTATTAAATGTAATTGTACTGGAGGCTACCCATGATTCAGTAAGGGTTGTTGCCGAAGTAAAACTCGAGTTATCTGCCACTATCAACTTTACCGAATTAACCGTTGCAGTCGCAGTTCCAGTAGTAATTACAACCTTTGTGATATTCGTGTTATTATTTGTAAGAGCAGTTGTCGTGTAAGCCGGACGATCTTCATTAGTAATGCTATTTCCTCCAAAACGCCAAGGGTTTACCATCGTGTTAGCCTTAACTTTCCAAGCGATATCATTTTGGGTAATATCACTTTCAGTTGCATAGCCATTGGATCCTCCAGTTGTCGTACCATCCAAGGTATAGACAACGGTTTCCGTTCTCGTCTGTCCCCACCCCACCATCGGCGGAGCGACGAACAATAGCAGCGCGAGGGCTGCGATAAGTTTTGTAAATCTCCTTTTCATTGTCGTTGAGTTTAATTGTTTGTTATTTGATTATTTAAGATAAAGATTCAAGATTAATTCCGTGTATTATTTTGTAACGTTACAATTATCAGTATTTGAAACCGCAAAGATACACATAATTAATAGATGTGCAAAAAAAAATGGAAAAAAATTGAAAATAGGGGGATAAAAAACCGAAGATTTGAAGATTCAGGAGTTAAGGATTAGTTGTTGCCATTGTCTTTCACGAAGACGATGCGTTGTCGCTTTTTGGGGTTTGGCTGCGCTTGAAGCTCAGCCAATGCCTCACTGATGGCATCAAGCTGGGCCTGCGTCATCTCATTGATGTCGTTCTGGTCGGATAGGATCTCCTCCAATTCGTCAAATAATCAGCAAAATACAAAATCTCAAATTCTCTAAATTCTTGATAATTAGAAATGCCCTTAAAATTCAAAATTTAAGGGATTCTTTCGGGACACGGATTTCAGGGATTCTCACGGAGTTGGTCTTTCACTTGTCGGGCTTGCTGTTGTGGCTCGCGGCGGGTGTCCCAAAAATCGGCGATGTGGATGGTGTCTTCTGCAACGAAATAAACCATCTTGTTCAGGTGGTTCACCACGACACTGCGGTATTCGGTAGGCATGTCTTCCAAAAGAGGTTCAACGGGACCTAAATAAGGATTGGCTTTCAGAAGGTCGTTCACACATTTCACCTCTTTCTTGAACCGCATTTTCGACTTCAAGCCAAACCGTTCTTGTATGAAATCAGCGGTCTTATCCATTCGCTCTTTTGCGTCAGGACTCCATTTAACCTTCATCATACGGCTTCTGCATATTGAAGGTCTTCCTGCTTTTCATACTCTTCAAGATCAGCAAAAACCTCATCATCAGTAAAGTACCGACCTTCGGCAAAATCGCGCTCCGACTGTGCAATCCTTGCATGAAGCTCTTCGATGGTGTAGGGCTTCAGGTCTTCGCCATCGGCGTGCTCCAGCAAATGCTCGGCCAACCAACGTTGGTTGCTGGGGGTGAGGGTATCGTAAAGGTATTCCAATAGGTTTGTCAGTGTTGCTTCGCTCATGGCTCCGATTATTTTTCAACGCGGCAAAGTTAAGGAAAAAATCGGATATGGGGAGGGTGATTTTTATTTTATTTTCGACCTGTGACGCCATCAATCATAATTTCCGTATTTTTGCGGCTCGTTTTGAACAGCAAGCAATGAAACCCATACGAACCCTCATATTCATCCTCTCCGTCATCGTCATCCTCGGTGCCGGATGGTATTTCTTCCCCGCCGAAGGCCTCGCCATCGGCGGCCTCAACCTGCGTTTCCCCTCCTATGCCGACGACAGCCACCCCAAGCAAGCCGAGGTGGACGTCGACGACGTGCTCAGCAAGGTGAACCAAAGCTTCGAGATGACCGTCTCCGACAACCTCTTGGACAGTATGCGCTTCTTCCGCAACTACCTGAAGAACAACCCCAACCGCATCTATCTGCCCAACGACGACTACACCTACTTCGACCCGCTCTTCGACCTGCTCGAAGCGGCGCACGACGAAGGCAAGACCTACCGCGTGATGCACTACGGCGACTCGCAAATCGAGATGGACCGCATCTCGTCGGTGCTGCGCGAGAAGCTGCAAGAGCACTTTGGCGGCTCGGGACCCAACATGATCCCGCCGGTGCAGCCCGTGCCCACCATCTCGGTGTCGCAACGCTCGTCGGGCGTGATGCGCTACGCCGTCTACGGCGACGCCACCAACCAACGCGCCCCCCACAACCGCTACGGCGTGATGGCGCAATACGGCCAGGTGCTCGGCGGCGGCTCGGTCAGCTTCAGCCAGACCAACCACTCGCAGGCCTTCGAGAAGGCCAAGGCGTTCTCCACCGTCGCGGTGCTGCTGGGCCGCAACAGCCAAGGCTTCACGGCCACGCTCAAGGCCGACACCATAGCCACCGAACCCAAGGTGCTCGACGCCAACGACAGCGTGTCGCTCATCAGCTGGACCCTGCCGGCCAACATCAATCGGGGCACCATCAGCTTCAAGGGCAACGCCGAGATTTATGCCGTCATGCTCGACGGCGACGCGGGCGTGGCCGTCGACAATGTGTCGCTGCGCGGCTGCTCAGGCACCATCTTCACCCGCATGAACGAGGCCGTGGCCCGACAGGCCTTCGACCTCTTGGACACACGGCTCATCATCCTGCAATTTGGCGGCAACCGCATGCCCGGCATCGCCTCGCCCAAAAACATAACGCCCTACTTGGCCGAACTGGAGAACCAAATCAACTACATGAAGCGCGTGGCGCCCAAGGCCACCTTGCTCTTCATCGGGCCTGCCGACATGGGCAAGAGCTACAACGGCAAGATGGGCACTTGGAAGAACCTGCCCGAGCTGAACGACTCGCTCCGCGCCATGGCCCTGCGCAACGACGTGGCCTACTGGGACATGTTCAACGTGATGGGCGGCGAAGGCTCGATGGCACAATGGGTGAAACACAACCCGCCCATGGCCGGCCCCGACTATGTGCACTTCACCTTCCGTGGCGCACAAGAGATAGGCTCCAACTTGGCCCGCTCGTTCACCACCTACTACGACTTCTACAAGATGCGCCAACACGTGCCGAGCGAAAACGTCATCGAGTTCGTCAACCTCGACGCACGGCAAGACTCCATCCGCACGGCAGGCCGACTCCGACTGCCCCACTACCAACCCTACAAAACCGTGAAACGATGAGGAAGTGGTTGGTTTTCATAACGTTGCTTTTGGCATACGGGATGCTTTTGGCGCAAGACTCCACCCTGCTGAAGCCTGTGCCCGACCTGTCCTTTGCCCATTTTGACCGCAACAGGATCGTGTTTCCCGGCGACAGCACGGCCATGGAGCGGTTTTTCAGCAAGATGGACTCGGTCGTCTTTCTCGGCCAGGGCAACGTCAGCATCATGCACATCGGCGGTTCGCACGTGCAAGCCGGCGTGTTCACCCAACAATTCCGCGACGACCTGCTCAGCATCGGCGACGACCTGATGGGCGGGCAGTATTTCGTGTTCCCCTTCACGGCTGGCGGCACCAACAACCCGTCGCATTTCATGGTAAGCTCGACCGGCAGTTGGGCCTACTGCCGCAATGCCGTGCGCAAGGAGACCGACAAGCGCATGGGCTTGGCCGGCGCCGCCATCACCACCACCGACCCCAACGCCACGGTGAGCATCGTCAGCCGCTCGCGCCGTCCCACCGAATTGACCCCTGAGTTCAGCTTCAACAAGGTGACCCTCATCGGCTTTTCGGAGACCGACAACGTGGTGCCCGTGGTGAGCTACGACGACACGACAAGGCAAGGCCAATACGACGACTACCAGTCGACCTACACCTTCCTCCTGCCCACGCTGACCGACTCGATCTGCATCAGGTTCGACACGATGCCGGGCGAGTTCACCCTCACCGGCGTGCTCCTCGAAAACGGCGCGTCGGGCATCAGCGTGCACGGCGTGGGCGTCAACGGGGCCAGCGTGCCATCCTACCTGCGCTGCGACGACTTTGAGCGCGACCTCCAACTAATCAAGCCCGACTTCATCATCTTCGGCATTGGCATCAACGACGCCGCCGAGAAAGACTTCGAGAAACGCACCTTCATGAAGAACTACGACGACCTCATCCAAATCATACAGCGCGTCAACCCCGACTGCGCCCTGCTCTTCCTGACCAACAACGACAGCTACAAGCGCGTGAGGGTCAAGAAGAAAAGACGCTACGAGGTGAACCCCAACGGCAAAATCGTGGAAGACGCCTTCATGGAGATGGGCAAGCAATACAACGCCGCCGTGTGGGACCAGTTCGACATCATGGGCGGACTGCGCTCGATGAGCGACTGGGAGAAGGCCGGACTGGCGCAAAAAGACAAGGTGCACTTCACCAACGCCGGCTACCAACTGATTGGCGACCTGCTTTACAACGCCTTGATCACAAGCTATTTGGAACACGTCAAATCCAATGTAATACAACCATAAGATGATGACTTTCGGCGACATAGCATTGGATTTCCTGAGAAACCTGTTCTCGTTCGACAAGGCTCACCCCTTGCTGTTCACCCAGTTCTATTTCTGGGCGTTCTTCGCCATCGTGTTCGCCGTGTTCACCTTGGTGAAAAACAAGTGCCTCTTGCGCAACACGTTCCTGTTTTTCGTCAGCCTTTTCTTCTACTACAAGACCAGCGGCCTCTTCGTCTTGATATTGGTTTTCATCACCTTATATAATTACTTTGCGGGCAAGTGGCTCCACACCCGAAAGAAAGACCGCAGCCGCAATGTGGTTTTGGCCCTCAGCGTCGTCGTCAACCTCTCGACGCTGTTCTACTTCAAGTATGCCTATTTCATCACCGACGTGGTCAACAACCTGACGGGCATGGAGTTTCGCGTGTTCGACGTGTTTTCGTGGGCAGGCAACCAAATCACGGGCGACAACCGTTTCAGCGTCGAAACCATCTTTTTGCCTGTGGGCATCTCGTTCTACACCTTCCAAGCCATCAGCTACATCATGGACGTCTACCGCAAGCGCATCGCGCCTGTGCGCAACATCTTCGACTTCGGCTTCTACGTCAGCTTCTTCCCGCAGTTGGTGGCCGGTCCCATCGTGAGGGCCAACGAGTTCATCCCGCAGCTCCACAAGAAATATTTCCTCAGCCGCCGCCAGTTCGGCATCGCCGTGTTCTGGATCATGAACGGCTTGGTGAAAAAGATCGTCTTGAGCGACTACATCGCCGTCAACTTCATCGACCGCGTGTTCGACCAGCCCTTGCTCTACACCGGCTTCGAGAACCTGATGGCCCTGTTCGGCTATTCGCTGCAAGTCTACGCCGACTTTTCGGGCTACACCGACATCGCCATTGGCGTGGCCATGCTGATGGGCTTCTACCTGCCCAAGAACTTCAACTCGCCTTACAAGGCCAAAAGCCCCGGCGAGTTCTGGAAACGCTGGCACATCTCGCTGTCGCGCTGGCTACAAGACTACCTTTACATCCCGCTCGGCGGCAACCGCAACGGCACCATAGGTTCGTTCTGCATCATCGTCATGATAGCCGCCATCGCCGTGTTCCTTTCGGGCAGCTGGTGGGTCGGCTTGGGCGTGGGTGTCGTCACCGTCATCCTCGTGCTGTTGGCCATCTTCAAGCCCGAATCGCGAAAGACCATCACCACCGAGATCAACCGCATGGACACGATGCTCCTCGGCGGCCTGTGGCACGGCGCCTCGTGGAACTTCATGATTTGGGGCGGCTTGAACGGCATCGGCATGTTGTTCTACCGTTTCTGGAAAGACTGGAGCGTCATGGGACGGGCCTTGTTCCTGTCGTTGGTCACCTTCGGGCTGCACCTGCTTTGCGTGTATGCGCCGCAACCCGTGTTCAACGTGCTGTTTGTGTGGTGTGCCATCACCCTTGTCGGCAACCTGATACGCTTGGCTTATAATCTCTTGGGTGGCAAGAAACCGTGGCAGTGGCTGCAAGACGCTTGGGCTGTTTTCCAGACCTTCACCTTCATCACCTTCACGCGACTGTTTTTCCGCAGCGGCTCCAACCTCGACCCCGCCGTGGCCAACGAAACGGCCTGGAACACGGCCAAGAACATGGTCAACCAGATGGGCAGCCATTGGGACTTGAGCAAGATACCCGACATCGTGATGCACTACAGCAACGTGTTCATCCTCATCGTGATAGGCATGGTCATCCACTGGTTGCCCGAAAACTTCAAGCGCCGCTATCGCCTTTGGTTCGCCAACATGCCTTTGCCGCTGATGGTGCTGGTTTGCGTCGTCATCGTCTTCGTGATCTACCAGTTCATCACGGCTGACTTGCAGGCGTTTATTTATTTCCAGTTTTAGGGACTGCGAAACACGGGATGTGTTTACCATGTTTGGCGGTAACCCGTTTTTTTATAGACTTACCGCCGAGTATTTTTTCAGAATACTCGGCGGTAACTTGTTTTTTTTGGCACTTACCGCCATGTATTTTTCAGGAATATGTGGCGGTAACTCTTTAATGCGTCAGGATTTCAAGCCCCGTCTCCGTCATTAAAAACGTGTGTTCCCATTGCGCTGAGGGCAGCTCGTCGTCGGTGATGACGGTCCAGCCGTCGGCGCTGTCAATAAAGACCTTCCACGTGCCCATGTTGATCATCGGCTCGATGGTGAACACCATGCCGGGCACCAACACCATGCCCACGCCTTTCTTGCCATAGTGGAGCACCTCGGGGTCGTCGTGGAACTTGAGGCCCACGCCGTGTCCGCAGAGGTCGCGCACCACGCTGAAGCCGTTCTTGTGGGCGTGCTTCTCGATGGCGTTGCCGATGTCGCCCACGAAGCCGTAAGGCTTGGCGGCTTCCATGCCCACATAGAGGCATTCCTTGGCCACGTCGACGAGTTTTTGCTTGCGTGCCGTGGTCTGCCCGATGACGTACATGCGCGAGGCATCGGCATAAAAACCGTCGAGGATGGTGGTGCAGTCCACGTTGATGATGTCGCCTTCCTTCAGGATTTCGTCAGCCGAAGGGATGCCGTGGCACACCACCTCATTGATGGAGGTGCACACGCTTTTGGGGAAACCTTCGTAGCCCAATGTGGCGGGGATGGCACCGTGTTCGATAGTGTAGTTATGCACCAAATCGTTGATTTCGAGGGTGCTCATGCCCGCGTGGATTTTCTCGCCCACGAGGTCGAGGATGGCCGTGTTGATGACGCCGCTGCGTTTGATGCCTTCAATCTCTTCGGGGGTGCGGATGAGGCTGCGCTTGGGCACCAATGCGCCACGGGCTTCCATCGCCATCACCCTACGATCCAATGCTGTCGGTTCCTGTCCGGCCGGGACACGCCATCTCTTACGTCTTGTAAACATACTCGAAAATTTGGCCGCAAAATTACGGTTTTATTTCGCAATGACAATGCCCAACTCCTTATTAATCTGCATACGGATGTCGTCAAGGTCCTTCTTGCGCTTCAGGAGGATGAGTTGGTCGTCGGGGTCGGCAGCGGTTTTCAGCTCTTCCTCAACCGCCTTGCGCCGCTGCTCGATGATGAGGTCCTTGTAACGGTAAATCGACGACAACACCGTGGCTTTCAACACATCCTGTTCTTGCTTGACGAAGATGCCATATTTCTCCCACTGGTCGAGCTTGTAGGGCGACGAAAGGAGGTCGGCGGCACGTTCGGCGATGGTTTCGTCTTCGTTCGAGACGAAAAAACTGTCGTCGGGGATGATGCCTTCGTCGATGGCATGGTCGAAGATGTTGAAAATCTTCTGGTTGACCGCGTTGGTGAACACAAAACCATCGTTCTTCAGGTCGTCGATGATGAATTGCGCCACCGAGACTTGCTCCAAAATCCGCTCACCGCTCTCGTCGATGCGTTCGTCGACAATCATCTCCTTGCCGTACATCAGCAGCAGCTTCACCAACTCGCGCTCTTGATAATAGCCCGCAGGCAGCTGGTCTTCAACGGTTTCGTCTTGGTTTTGGGTGGTGGCATTGGTTTCAGGGGCGGAAACCACGACATTGTCCTCGATACCCAAAGTCTTTTTGAGTTTCGCCCGCAGGATTTTGTTCAGCTCGTTGGTGAGCGTCTGCTCGGGCATGTCCAAAATGCGGCTGCATTCCTTGACGTAGGTGATGCGGAAAATGCTGTCGGGGATGACGGAGATGGTTTCCACGATGTCGCGGATGACCTGTCCACGCTTGATGGGGTCGTTTTCAGCGTCTTTCAGCAGCAGTTCCGTCTTGAAGCGAATGAAGTCTTTCGCGTTCTCTTTCAGGTAGTTACTGACATACTCCACCGAATACTCCTTGCCGAAGGTGTCGGGGTCATGCTCGGGTGGCAGCACCACGATGCGCACATTCATGCCTTCGCCCAAGATCATGTCGGTGCCGCGCAAGGCCGCATGGATGCCCGCTGAGTCGCCGTCGTAGAGCATCGTAATGTTCTTCGTGTAGCGTTTCACGAGGCGTATCTGCTCCATCGTGAGCGAGGTGCCGCTGCTGGCCACCACGTTCTCGATGCCGATTTGGTGCATTCGTAGCACGTCGAAATAGCCTTCCACGAGGATGCATTCGTCTTGTCGTGCGATGGCGTTTTTGGCGAAATAGATGCCGTAGAGCGTCTGCTTCTTGTCGTAGATTTCCGACTCGGGCGAGTTTTGGTACTTCGGGCTTTTCTTCTCCGGGTCGTTGACGAGGATGCGCCCGCCAAAGCCGATGACGCGGCCCGTCAGGTTGTGGATAGGAAACATCACGCGGCCATGATAGCGGTCGTAAAGCCCTTTGTTGCCTTTGAGCGAGAGGCCGATTTGCTCCAAAAGCTCGTCGCTGTAGCCGTTCTGTTTGGCGTAGGTCGTGAAGGCATCCCATTTGGCGGGACTGTAGCCAAGTTGGAACTTCTCGATGATGGGGTTGAGGTAGCCGCGTTCGCGGAAATATTGCAGGCCGATGGTCTTGCCTTCATCGGTGTTCCACAGCGTATCAACGAAATACTTGTTGGCAAACTCGTTGATGTTGAACATCTTCTCGCGGATGCTCTGCTGCATGATCTCCTCCGCTGTCTGCTCCCTCTCCTCGATTTTGATATTGTATTTCTTGGCGAGATAGCGCAGGGCTTCGGGATAGGAAAAATGCTCATGTTCCATGAGGAACTTGGCCGAGTCGCCAGCCTTTCCGCAGCCGAAGCACTTAAAGATGTTGCGCGCCGGGTTGACGCTGAACGACGGCGTTTTCTCGTTGTGGAACGGGCAATTGCCCCACAGGTTCGACCCACGCTTCTTCAGCGTGACGAACTCACCTACAACCTCCTCGATGTGAGCGGCTTGCAGGATTTGTTCCACTGTTTCCCTTGGTATGGCCATCGTTGCGAATTGGATGGCAAAAATAGTAAAAAAGGACAAAAAACGTGTTGGTTTGTAGAAAATGAGTAATTTTGCCACAAATTCATTGCAATGGCACAAGTATCCAATCTATATGGGTTAAATCAACGTCTTTTTTGGGACATCGACACCAGCAATTTCGATATTGACAGAAGTGCAGGGTGGATCATCCAAAGGGTACTTGAATATGGCGATTTAAACGATTGGAATATCATTGAAAAGCATTTTGGCATCGACAAAATTGTTTCATACGGATTGAATTTCAGGACATTGGACCCCGTTGCCCTTTCGTTCTTATGCTTTATTTCCGGTATTAATAAAGAGAATTTCAGATGTTATCACTTCGCACAATCGAACCCCACACTTTGGAACTCCTAAAACACCTCATGGGAGAGTCTTATCTGAATGAGTGCCGTTTGGTTGGCGGTACTTCGCTTGCTTTGCAATACGGGCACAGATCGTCGATAGATTTGGATCTTTTTGGAAATGTTCCCGACGACGATCAAGCCTTATTGGATATTTTGGAAGCCTTTGGGGTGGTTCAAGCACAAAAGACATCAAAATACATCAAATCGTTCGTTGTGGATACCATCAAAGTCGATTTTGTCAACTATTCGCGATACCCATGGCTTGAAAATGCGGTCGTTGAGGACGGTTTAAGATTGGCCTCACCTAAAGACATCGCAGCCATGAAGGCCTATGCCATACAAAACCGAGGTTCAAAAAAGGACTTCATCGACATGTATTTTCTTTTGCAGCATTTTTCGCTCGAAGAAATATTGAGGTTTTATGCCCAGAAGTATCCCAATTACTCCTTGTTTAGAACCCGTATGGCGCTCACTTATTTTGAGGACGCCGAAAACCAAGATTGCCCGAGAATGTTTGCGAAAGTGGATTGGAAAACCGTAAAGGGTACCATTTCGGAAAAGGTGCGGGCCGTTAACTGGCAAAACCTGTCAATTCCATGAATAAACACTATCTTTATCCCATTATCCTGACATGCTTTACTTTCAGCTGCCAGGAAAAACCATCGGCCGTTGTCGGGAACGACAGCGCCATCGACTATCTGCAATACGTCAACCCCATCATCGGGACGAACGGCATGGGGCATACCTTCCCAGGGGCTTGCGCGCCTTTCGGCATCGTGCAACTCAGCCCCGACACCGACACTGTACCGCACAACATCGATGGCGTTTATCAGCCTCGCGTGTATGAATATTGCGCTGGCTATCAGCACAAAGACAGCACCATCGTCGGCTTCAGCCACACCCACTTCAGCGGCACGGGCCATTCCGACCTTGGCGACATCCTAGTGATGCCCGTCACTGGAGAAATCAAGTTCAATCCAGGCACACAAACCCACCCCGATGCGGGCTACCGCTCGCGTTTCAGCCACGACACTGAAATCGCTACGCCTGGCTATTACGAGGTATTCTTGCAAGATTACGGCGTGAAAGCCCAACTGACAGCCACCGAACATGCTGGCATTCATCGTTATACCTTCCCAGAAGGGCAAGACGGCAGCGTCATTCTCGACTTGCAGCACGGCATCTACAACTACGACGGCAAGACCCTTTGGGCCAACCTCCGCGTGGAAAACGACACCCTGCTGACGGGTTATCGCATCACAAACGGCTGGGCACGAACAAATTACACCTATTTCGCCATCAGCTTCAACCAGCCCATTGCCGACTATGGCTATCGTGAGTTGGAGAAGCCCAAATACAATGGCGGCTGGGGTAAGTTCAATGTCAAACACAACTTTCCTGAGATGACGGGGCGAAAGATTGTGGCCTATTTCACCTTTGGCAATCCCAATACTTTGGAGATGAAAGTCGCACTCTCGGCCACCAGCACCGAAGGCGCCTTGCGCAACCTCCATGCCGAGACCGACGGGCGAAACTTTGAGCAATTGTTAGCCGAAACGCAAGCCAAATGGAACAAGGAACTCGCTATCATTCAAGCCGAGGGTACCGAAGACCAAAAGGCGATGCTCTATACTTCGCTCTATCACACCATGATCAACCCCTCCATCTACATGGATGTGGACGGACAATATCGCGGCCTCGACCACAACATCCACCAGGCCGAAGGCTTCACCAACTACACCGTTTTTTCGCTTTGGGACACCTACCGTGCCCTGCATCCGCTCTTCAACGTGCTGCAACCCCAACGCAACGCCGACATGGTTCAATCCATGCTGAAACACAGCGAACAGAGCGTCCATGGCTTGCTGCCCGTATGGTCGCACATGGGCAACGAAAACTGGTGCATGATCGGCTATCATGGCGTTTCGGTTTTGGCCGACGCTTACGCCAAAGGCGTGTTGCGTCATTGCAAGGAGGCACGACGAAGCAATCCAGGAGACACACCACCTTTGACAAACAGTATGCTAGAAGCCATGCGCCAAAGCTCCACTTGCCCCTATTACGTCAACCTCGACGACTACCAACAACTGGGCTATGTGCCTTTCGACAAGAACCACGGCTGTGTCTCCATCACGTTGGAATATGCCTACGACGATTGGACCATCTACCAAGCCGCACTCAAGGCCGGCAATGCCGAGATGGCCGAAACCTACAAACAACGCGCCGCCAACTGGCGCAACACCTTCGACACCGACCTTGGTTTTGCCCGTCCAAAGATGAGCGACGGCACCTGGAAAGAACCGTTTAGCCTCTTCGACACCGAAGGCGAGGGCTTCGTGGAGGGCAACTCGTGGGTGTATTCGTTCTATGTGCCGCACGACGTGAAAGGCCTCATCGAGGCCATGGGCGGCGAGACGCAGTTTGTATCCAATTTGGATACACTTTTCGTGATGCACCTGCCCGCCGAGTTCTTCGAGAACACCGAAGACGTCACCGAAGAAGGCCTGATGGGCTGCTACAACCACGGCAACGAACCTGCGCACCACATTGCCTATCTATATAACTGGACCTCAGAGCCTTACAAGACACAATATTGGCTTCGAGAAATCATGAACCGCTTCTACAAGAACAACATCGACGGGCTCTGCGGCAACGACGACTGCGGCCAGATGTCGGCGTGGTACATCTTCTCCGCTATGGGCTTCTACCCCGTTTGCCCCGGCAGCGACCAATATGTGCTTGGTGCGCCTTATCTACCCTATTTGAAAGTACGTCTCGGCAATGGCAAGACCTTGGAAATCAAGGCGTCTAAGGTGAGCGACAAGAACCGCTATGTGCAGAAAGTCACGCTCAACGGGCAGGAAATCAGCAAGCTCTATCTCACCCATGAGCAGTTGATGCAAGGCGGCGAACTCGTCTTTGAGATGGGCGGTGAGCCGAATTTGGAGCGCGGTTTGAAGGCTGAGGACAAACCGTATTCGATGACGGAATAAATGATTTTGCGACATATGGCTGCCATAATATGACAGCCCTACAACGAAAAAATACCTATTTTTGCAGAAAATATCTAACCCATGAATATTGCCGCATTGGTTTCTGGGGGCGTCGACAGCTCGGTGGTGGTGCCGCTGCTCAAGGAGCAGGGCTACGACCCGCATATCTTCTATATCAAGATAGGCATGGAAGGCAAGGAAGACCTGTCGAGTTGCCCGTCGGAGGAAGACATTGAGATAACGACTTATATCGCAAAGAAATACGGCTGCAAGTTCGACATCGTCGACCTGCAACACGAGTATTTCGAGACCGTCGGGAAATACACCATGGAGATGGTACGCAAGGGCCTCACGCCCAACCCCGACGTGATGTGCAACCGCTGGATCAAACTCGGTGCCTTCGAGGAAAAAGAAGGCCACAACTTCGACAAAATAGCCACGGGCCACTACGCCCGCTCGTGGGAAGACGAAGACGGCATCTTCTGGCTCGGCACCGCTGCCGACACCTTCAAGGACCAGACCTATTTCCTCGGGCGCATCACCTACGCCCAGCTGAGCAAGGTCATCTTCCCCATCGGCGACATCCCCAAGCCTGAGGTGCGCCGGTTGGCTGCACAATATAAGCTGCCGAGTGCTGAACGCCATGACAGTCAGGGCATTTGCTTCTTGGGCAAAATCAACTACAACGACTACATCCGCGAATACCTTGGTGAGATGCCTGGCGACATCGTGGAGCTGGAAACGGGCAAGAAATTGGGTCGCCACAAAGGCTTTTGGTTCCATACCATCGGACAGCGCAAGGGCTTAGGCTTGGGCGGTGGCCCGTGGTTCGTGGTGAAAAAAGACATCCCGAACAACATCGTCTATGTTTCGCAGGGCTACGACCCCGTGGCGCAATACACCAACATCGTGCCTCTTGGCGACTTGCAGCCCATGAATCCCAAGTTGCAGTTCATCGACGGACAGCGTGTGCGTTTCAAGATCCGCCACCAGCCGGAGTTCACCTTTGGGACTTTGCACCTCTCGGAGCGAGGTGCCGACATTGAGTCGGAGGTGGCCATTTCGGGCGTGGCACCAGGGCAGTTCGGAGTGGTTTACCATGAGACGGAGCCGTATGTCATCGGTAGCGGCGTTATCGTTGAAAGAGAGGCTTTGACTTGATGAGCAGGGACTTACGTCGCCTGCATAATGATATGTCGTCCCTACGGGACTGGCAGGCACACTAAACCCCCGAAGGGGTGACACAATAATAAGTAGTCGACGTCAGTCACTGCACTAAAACACACAACAATGAACACGCTAACCAACCGCATCCTCTACGAAGATAATCATCTAATCATCGTCAACAAACTGCCGTCAGAAATCGTGCAAGGCGACAAGACGGGCGATGTGTGCCTGCTCGACGACGTGAAACAATACATCAAGGAGAAATACGACAAGCCAGGCAACGTGTTTGCCGGCCTCGTCCACCGCATCGACCGCCCCGTGAGCGGTGCCGTCGTCTTCGCCAAGACGAGCAAGGCCCTCTCACGCATGACCGTGAAGGTGAAAGACCGCGACTTCCGCAAGACCTACCTCGCCTTGGTGAAAAACCACCCGCCTAAGCAGGCCGACGTGCTTGAGGATTACATCGTCAAGAACGAGAAGATGAACAAGTCGTTCGTCGTGCCCGAAGGGACGAAAGAAGCCAAATTGGCGCGGCTGAGCTATCGCGTAGTTGGAAAATCAGACACTTTTTATCTGCTTGAAGTTGAATTATTTACAGGACGACACCACCAAATCCGTTGCCAATTGGCGCACATCGGTTGTCCCATCCGTGGCGACTTGAAATACGGCTATCCGCGCAGCAACCCCGACGCCTCCATCAGCCTGCACGCCTGGCGCATCGCCTTCGAGCATCCTGTTTTGAAGACACAAATCGAGGTGACGGCTCCGTTGCCTGAGGTCTCACCGTGGACAGCGTTTCGTCAGTTGGTAATTGACAATTGATAATTACCAGTTATACGTTTAACCCCTGTCCTGGATTGCCACACTACGTTCGCAATGACGCAAAGCGACAACTGAACAACTGATAACTACAAACTATTCAACTATCTCAACCTTAATACCTTCGTCGGCTTTTTTCAGCCTAAAGCCGAACATCATCATGATGATGCCGAACGCCAAGGCCATGATGCCTGTTATGGTCACGAAGACCTCTGCCGACTCGAAAGGATTGAGAACCAAGATGACTCCAAACAGAATGCTCAGAATGGCACTCACAAGATAAAAACCACGGTTGACGAGGAATCGGAAACGCATTATGGAGAACAACATCATCACACCGATGACCGCCGACCACAATCCGAGGACAAAAATGAGTAGTTTCACGGTCTCCTTCGACCAAACGACGGCTACAATGCCCAATATAACCATGACGATAGCCTCGAAGAGCAACATGCCCCAAGGGAGATCCATTTTCTTGCGACGCAGAGCGATGAATATGCCTACGATGCCAACAACCATAAGGCCGATGCCCGAAACAAGCATCACCGTTTGAATGAGGTCGTCAGGCAGCAAAAGCGCCAACAAGCCGTAGACAATCGCTATCAGGCCGCTCACCATGAACGACCCCCAGCCCGAATTTGAAGTTTTGATTTGCATAGTTGAGAGTGGATTTAAAATTCAAGATTCAAGATTTAAGATTTAAGATTCAATATTCAAAATTGGGGATGTCAGACCAATTGGATGATTCCCCTGAAAACGATGAAATAGGCGCCGCAAAGCATCAACAGGATGCCCGCCACCTTATTCATAATGGTGGTACGCTCGGCATTGAAAAACACCTTCAGCTTGGCCGCGCCCCAGGCCTTCAGCACATCCAATGAAAAACTGGTGGCCAACACGATGGTGAAGAAAACACTGGTGGTCGCGGTATCATTGGAACCGCCTGCCACGATGGCCACCGCCGAAAACCAAAAAATCCAGACAAAAGGATTCAACACATTGAGCGCGAAGCCTTTACCAATGAAAAATAACGGCGACGGGGCCTTGTCTTGGTCTTTCAGCAGCTCCTTGGCCCGTTGTTCGCGGCGCGTCTCCTTCGTCCGGGCTTTCTTGTGGTAGGTGGCAATGCCAAATGCCACCAAAACGCCCCCTGCCGCGATGCTGAACCAAGGCACGCCAAGGTCGAACTGCATCCCCAACTGGAATGAAGTTAGAATGCACAAGGCTATCACGATGGCATCGTTCAAAATCACGCCCAAGGCAAACAGCACCGCCGACTTAAAGTCTTGATGCAGACTGGTTTGCACTAACGTAATGAATGCGGGACCCATATTGACCACCAAACCCAAAAACAAGCCGAGCAACAACGCTGCCAGCACCCACTCGAACGAAAACGTCCCGTCGATTTGCGAAATGTGATTGAAAATGCTTGAAGTGCTATCCATGACTCTGTCTTTGCTCTTTTTGAGCCTGCAAAAGTAATTAATTTTGGCGAGATAAGCCCAAAATGAAAAATAAGACCTATTTTTGCACAGTCATCTACAATTCACTCACGCATGAAAACGAGATTTATACTTACCGCCCTATTGTTGGCAGGTTGTTTTGCAAAGGCACAAATCATCGAAGTATCAGGCACGCAATCAGGCGTTTGGGATGCCGACACCGTATTGGTAACAGGCAACGTCACCGTCGAGGAGGCTTTGGCCATTCGTTCTGGCACAACGGTGCTTTTCAACCAGTTTTTTAGCATTCACGTCGAAAAGAACGCCTCGATAGAAGCCATCGGCACCGAATCCGACTCGATACGCTTCACCGTGGCCGACACGACGGGGTTCCACCTGTTTAATATAGGTCGCGGCGGCTGGAACGGCATCCGTCTCAGCAACGCTGGCAACGCCAAGTTCGACTATTGCCGTTTCGAATACGGCAAGGCCGCCTTGGACGACGACCAAGACGGAGGTGCCCTGCGCATCTACGATTGCAAAGACGTCGAAATAGGACACAGCACCCTCTTTTGCAACTTCTCGCGCGAACATGGCGGTGCGCTCAACGCCGAGCATTCGATCGTAAAGATGCACGACTGCACCGTGAACAACAACTTGACCTACACCATGATAGATACGGTTTATTTCATGTATGGCGGCGGCTTGCGTTTCATCAACTGCGAGGTGGAACTCACTGGCACCGACTTCAGATACAACAACGGACGGTCGGCCATCGGCGGCGCCCTGAGCATCGACAGTTGCGCTGTCAACATCGACCGCTGCGTTTTTGAGCATAACCAGGGAGTGAACGGCGGCGGACTCTATCTGATTCGCTGCTACGACAACCCGTGCAACATCACCAATTCGCTCTTCGCCAACAACTATTCTGAACACTTTGGCGGAGGCTTGGCCATCAGCGACTCTTCGCCAATGGTGGCCAATATCACCGTGGTGGCCAACCATTCCTACGGCGTCAACTGTGGCGGCATTTTCTTCTATCAACTCAGCTCGCCTGTTTTGTGGAACTGCATCGTCTACGGTAACACCAATTACGCTCAACTTGAAAAACCCGTACAGATGTGGTCGTGGACCTACGACGACCATGCGCCCGAGTTCCACAACTGCTTGGTGCAGTATGGGTTTGACAACATTTCGAACCACGAGGTCATCACCGTTTACGAGAACTGCATCGACGAGGACCCGCTTTTTGCCGACCCCGACAACGAAAACTATAGGCTGAGTGCCGACAGCCCTTGCATCGACGCCGGATCGTCGGAAACGCCTACCGAAGTACTCAACGGCACGGATTTGGAGGGCCATCAACGCGTCAACAACAACCGCATCGACATGGGAGCCTACGAGTACGACATTACCGGCATTGGCGAAACCGCACAAGACGATTTGGCCATCCGTGTCGTTGGCAACCCCATCACGGCTTCAAGCTATGCCGAAATCAATCTTGACGACATTTGCAATTTGTCCGCAAAAGTCTATTCCATTGATGGGAAACTGTTGGTCGACAAGAACTTGGGGCTATCGTCAAAAGGCAGCAACCGTATTGCCATCGGCGAAATGTTCTCCCCGATGCCTTCGGGAACCTATATGCTTGTGATTCAAGCCGCTGAAAAAAACTTTGTGGCCAAGGTGGTCCGTTAACCCGACTTTGCTTCTATGAAAAAAGCCAAACTTCTCATATTGTTCCTTTGTCTCCTCGGCTCGGGTGCACTGATGGCGCAGCGCATCGGTGGCGGTCTGCTCGTGGGGCCTGCCCTTTCGACGATGAAAATCAGCGGCAACGACAGCACCACCTTCCGTGCCGACTTCACTGGCGGCGTGCGCATCGCGCTCATTCCCGAACGTTTCATCCTTGGGGGCGAAATCGACGTCATCTATTCGCGGCAGGGCACCAGCTCGAAGCGGGGCCTCGACGAGGCGGGCAACAGCATCCGCTACTTGGAGAAGTCGCACTACATCAACGTGCCGCTGCTCCTGAACATCTACCTGCGCCGGTGGAACGAGGACGACGAAGACGAATCGATGGTTCCGCGCCTGCGCATTGGGCCGCAAATCGGCTTCTGCATCGGCGGCAACGAAGTGCTCGACGTGAAAAACAAGAAGAAACGGCAGCAATACATCACCCCTTGGGAGGCTGGCACTTTCAACCGCATCGACTACGGCCTCACGGCAGCCATCAGCTATTGGTTCGTCGAGGTGCGCTACACCTTCGGCATGGCCAACGTCTTCAAGGAGGGCGAAAAATCCACCAACCACGTCATTTCGGTCACTTGGTCGGATGTGTGGTGATGATTTCGGAAAAATCCATACATTTGCACTTTAATAAACCGAATTGAAATGAACATCATCATAGCTGGAGACGGAGAAGTGGGCATGCACCTGGCGGAAGCCCTGGTGCGCAGCAACCACAACATCACCATCGTGGACCCGCACGAGGAGCTGCTGAAAATGATGGAATCGCACAGCGACCTAATGACCATCACGGGCGACTCCACCTCGACCGCCGTGCTGCTTCGCGCCAACGTGAAGAAAGCCGACCTGCTGATAGCCGTGCTCCACGACGAACACATCAACCTGCTGACGGCCATCATCGCCAAGAAACTCGGCGCGAAGAAAGTCATCGCCCGCGTCAACACGATGGAAAACCTGAGTCCAGAGGTGTGGCGCATGTACCAAGACCTTGGCATCGACGGACTGCTGTCGCCCGAAGACATTGCCGCACAGGAAATTATCTCACTGTTGAAGAAGAACGCCTCGTCGGAGACCTACGACTTTTCGGGAGGCAACCTGCAACTTTTCATGGTGAAACTTGAACCCGAGGCCGAAATCTTAGGTAAAACCGTCGACGAGGTCATCAACCAATACGAGCACATCGAGTTCCGCGTGGCCGCCATCCACCGCCGGCAGAACACCTTCATCCCGCAAGGCGATGAAGTGTTCCAAGTCAGCGACATGGTGTATGTGGTCACCAAGCCGCACGCCATCAAGGACATCATCAAGCTGAGCGGCAAGAAGCAGATTAATGTCCATAACGTAATGATAGTGGGTGGAGGCCGTGTGGGGCGCATCACCGCCAAACGCCTGGAGAAAGACCTGAACATCAAGATTTTGGAAATCGACAAGGAACGCTGCATGGACCTGACCAACTATTTGGAAGAGGCCTTGGTGGTCAACGCCGACGCCCGCAACCTCGACATGCTCGAAGACGAAGGCATCAAGGACATGGACGCTTTCATCGCCGTGAGCGACAACACCGAGACCAACATCCTTACCTGCCTCCAGGCCAAGTCGTTCGGCGTGAAGAAGACCATCGCCCTCGTCGAGAACATCGACTACATCGACATCTCGCAAAACATCGGCATCGACTCCATCATCAACAAGAAGCTCATCGCGGCCAGTTATATGGTGAAATACACTTTGGGTGCCAAAGTCAGCACCTTGAAAAGCCTCAGCGGCATCGATGCCGACATCGTGGAGTTCCAAGTGAGGGCCGGGGCCGCCGTCACCCGCAAGCCCATCGGTCAGCTGCCCATGCCCACCGACGCCATCATCTGCGGCATCACCCGCGACGGCGAAAGCTTCATCGCCACCGACGACTTCCAAATCGAAACCGACGACCAAGTGGTTGTCTTGGCCTTGCCCAATGGCATCCCGGCGGTTGAACGCTTGTTCCATTAAGATAAAGGTAGAACAAAACTTGCAAAACAATGATGAAACCTAAAGAAAAGCGTGTGGCGGCACGCAACCGCGTTGCCGCCGGAAAGCAAGCCGGTTGGCTGCTTTCCTTTGCTTTAAAAAAGTTTTGATGGTTTTGCAGGTTTTGTGACAAAAAACAATCAATGAAATGGAAAACTAAAATAAACCACCCCTTGGTCCTCAGGATTGAAGGCTTCCTGTTGCTCATCGAAGGCTTCTTCATGCTGACCGTGCTTCCCGCCACCTATCTCTATCGCGGGTTGTACGCCTTCAGTATACCCTTCTCGGCCCTCATCACCCTGCTTACAGGCTTCATTTTGCTCATCGCCACACGCAAGCATCGCGACGACAAAACCAGTCAGCGCGACGGCGTCTACATCGTTTGCATCTCTTGGCTGGTCATCTCGTTTTTCGGTGCTATGCCCTATCTGCTCAGCAAGAGCGTACCCAACTTCACCGACGGCTTCTTCGAGGCACTGTCGGGCTTCACCACCACTGGTGCCACCATCTTCACCAACATCGAGTCGGTGCCAAAAGACATCCTGCTTTGGCGCAGCATGACGCAATGGATTGGTGGTCTGGCCATCATCGTGTTCACCATCGCCATCCTGCCCTTCCTGAGCATGAGCGGAATGCAACTCTTCGTGGCCGAAATCAACGGCATCAACTATGACAAACTGCACCCACGCGTCATGCACACCGTGAAACGCATCTGGGGATTGTACCTGTTTTTCACCCTTTTGGAGACCTTTTTGCTCTACCTTGGCGACATGGACCTCTTCGATGCCCTCTGCCATTCGCTGACCACCATCAGCTCGGGCGGCTTCTCGACCCGAACGGCAAGCATCGGGGCCTATTCCAACTATTCGCAGGTGGTGGTCACCATCTTCATGGTGCTTTCGGGCTGCAACTTCTCGTTGCTCCTACTTTCGCTGAGCTGGCGCTCGTTTGCCATACTGAAAAACCAGGAATTCCGCTCCTTCCTCTTCTACACCTTGTTCTTAGGCATCGGCATCGGGCTGGTGTTGCTCTTTGCCCGTCACCTGAGTTTCGGCAGTGCCTTCCGCCAGTCGTTCTTCAGCGTCATTTCCACCTTCACCACCACGGGCTTTTTTGTGAGCGACTACACGCAATGGCCTACGTTCCTGAGCATCATCCTCTTCCTGCTAATGTTCATCGGCGCCTGCTCAGGCTCCACCTCGGGCGGCATCAAGATTTTCCGCCACCTGATTTTCCTCAACAACTCTTTCCTCGAACTGAAACGCATCATCCACCCCAACGCCGTGCTGCCCGTGAAAGTCAACGGGAAATCCATCTCGACCAGTGGGGTGTACAAAAACATCACTTTTATTGTCATCTATTTTCTGGTGTTTATCGTTGGAGCCATCATCTTGCTTCTCACCGGCATCGACTTCAACACGGCCATCGGTGCATCGGTGGCCACCTTGAGCAACGTTGGCACGGGCATCGGAAACGTCGGTCCTGGCGGTTCCTATGTCTTCTTCCCCATCGCCACCAAATGGATTCTCATGTTTTTGATGCTCTTAGGTAGGGTCGAGCTTTTCTCGCTCATCACCTTGCTCTCGCGCAGTTTCTGGAGGAATTGATTTTTGGCGATCTTTTTCAGGAACAATTCATCTTTTTTACTATTTTTGCGTGCATAAAACTTTACCAGCATGAAAAAGATCCTTCTCTCTGCGCTCCTTATACTTTGCGTGAGCGCCTTCGCACAAAAGCAATACACATTGCAATCGCCCGATGGGAAAATCTCCATCACCGTTGAGGCAGGCGAACAATTGACTTATGCCGTAACCCATGGAAAAACTTGTGTCTTAGCCCCTTCAGCCATTGGAATGACACTTACTGATGGTACGCAGTTGGGACAAAAACCCGTTGTGAGAAACGCCAAAACACGCTCGGTCAACCAATCGGTGAAAACCCAACTCTACAAACGCGCAGAAATCCCTGAGATTTACAATGAGTTGACGCTTACATTAAAAGGCAACTACAAAGTCATCTTCCGCGCCTACGACGAAGGCGTAGCCTACCGTTTCGAGACCGATTTCCGCAAACCCATCATCATTGAAAACGAAACTGCCAACTTTAACTTCGATGCAGATTATCAAGGTGTTATCCCATACGTCTTGCGCCGTGCCGGACAAGAGGGCGACCTCATCAGCCAGCAGTTCTACAACTCGTTTGAAAACACCTACACCCATACCAAGCTGAGCCAGATGGACCCTGAGAAACTGGCCTTCCTGCCTTTGTTGGTCGAGCTCAACGATGGCAAGAAAGCCGTCATCACCGAGGCCGATTTGGAGGATTTCCCGGGTTTGTATCTCTACAACCCCAACGGTGAAAACAGCCTTTCCGCAATGCACGCAGGCTACCCCAAGACCCGCGAGCAAGGCGGCCACAATAACCTGCAATGGCTTGTGAAAGAGCGCGAAAACTACATCGCCAAAGTTCAAGGCAAACGCGTCTTCCCATGGCGTTGCATCGTCATTTCCGAAAACGACAAGGAGCTGGCCGACAGCGACTTGGTCTACCTCTTGGCCTCGCCTTCGCGCATCGAGGACGATTCGTGGATCCAACCCGGCAAGGTGGCTTGGGACTGGTGGAACGCTTGGAACATCTATGGCGTCGACTTCAAGGCGGGCATCAACAACGACACCTATAAATATTACATAGACTTCGCCTCGCAATACGGCATCGAATACGTGATTTTGGACGAAGGCTGGGCCGTCAACAAGCAGGCCGACCTCTTCCAGGTGGTGCCCGAAATCGACATCCAGGAGCTGGTCGACTATGGTGCCGAACGCAACGTGGGCATCGTGCTTTGGGTGGGCTATGCTGCCATCGACAAGGACATGGAGAACGTGTGCCAATACTATTCCGACATGGGCGTGAAAGGCTTCAAGGTCGACTTCATGGACGGCGACGACCAGATGATTGTCGACTTCTATTACCGCATGGCCGCAATAGCAGCCAAATACCAACTCTTCGTTGATTTCCACGGTGCCTACAAGCCTACGGGCTTGCATCGCACCTATCCCAACGTGCTCAACCACGAAGGCGTTTACGGCCTCGAACAAGCCAAGTGGGACAACAAGAGCGACTTTGTCTTGAACGAAGTCACCATCCCCTTCATCCGCATGGTAGCTGGACCGATGGACTACACCCAAGGCGCGATGCGTAATGCCCAAAAGAACAACTTTGCCGCAGTCTACACCGAAGCCATGAGCCAAGGCACACGCTGCCGTCAATTGGCTGAATACGTGATATTTGAATCGCCGTTCAATATGCTTTGCGACAGCCCGAGCAACTACCTGAACGAAGACGAATGCACCCAGTTTATCGCCTCCGTGCCGACCGTTTGGGACGAGACGGTTGTCCTCGACGGAAAAGTGGGCGAATACTTGGTTATCGCCCGCCGCAAGAACTTCCATTGGTATGTGGGCGCCATTACCAACTGGGAGGAGCGCGACTTGGTGCTCGACCTCTCAGTGCTGCCCAACTTTGGCGCCAAGTCGGGACGCATCTTCCGCGACGGCCCCAACGCCAACCGCGCCGCCCGCGACTATGTGGCCGAACAAATCCAGGTGATGGGCAACAAAGTGAAAGTGCATCTCGCCAAAGGCGGCGGTGCCGTAATGGTCTTCTGAATCTTAAATTTTAAATTTTAAATCTTTGAATCTTAAATCTTTAAATACCCATCGTTTCCTCGCCTTCGACTGTGGTGCCACCAGCGGAAGGGCCATCCTCGGCACCTTCAAGGACGGCGGCTTCACGATGGAAGAGGTCTACCGTTTCCCGAACCAAACCCTCGAAATCGGAGGCAAGTACTATTGGAACGTCTACAGCATCTACGAACATTTCCTGAAGTGCCTGACCGACTTGGGCAAACGTCACATTCCATTGGATTCCATCGGCATCGACACTTGGGGCGTCGACTTCGGCTGCATCGGGCACGACGGCACCTTGCTCGGCCTGCCCCGCGCCTACCGCGACCCTTACACCGAAGGCATTCCCGAAAAATTCTACAAAATCGTCCCGCACGATGAACTATATGCGCTCACTGGCATCCAAATCATGAATTTCAACACGGTGTTCCAGCTGTTTGCGCAAGCCGAAGAAGGCAGCGTGGCCTACCAACACGCCAAGCGCATCCTCTTTATGCCCGACCTGCTGTCGTATATGCTGACGCGCGGCAAGGTGTGCGAAAGCACCATCTCCTCCACCTCGGGATTGGTGAACCCGAAAACGCAGCAGTTTGAACCGTCGCTGATGGCGGCGGTAGGCTTACGGCAAGACCAACTGCCCGACCGAGTACAAGCTGGCGAAACCGTAGGCAGATTGCGCTACAACATCGCAAAAGACACCGGTTTGGGCGAGGTTCCCGTGGTGGCCGTGGCAGGTCACGACACGGCTTCAGCCATCGTTGCCGTTCCCGCTGAGGATGAGCACTTTGCCTACCTCAGCAGCGGCACTTGGAGCCTGATGGGCATCGAAGTCGAGGAGCCGATTATCAATGAGAAATCCGCCCAGCTCAACTTCACCAACGAAGGAGGCATTGAAGGCACCACGCGCTTCCTGAAGAACATTACGGGGATGTGGCTCGTGGAGCAATGCCGCAAGAAATGGATGGCGCAAGGCAAGGACTACACCTACGCCCAAATGACCGAAATGGCCGCGTCGGCGAAAGCCTACGCAGGCCGCATCAATCCCGACGACCCGCGCTTTGCCAATCCTGCCGACATGGAAGCGGAAATCAAGAACGCTGTGGCCGACAATGGTTTTGCCGTTCCTGCAAACGATGCAGAACTGCTCAGCTGCATCTACCACAGCCTCGCCGAGCGTTACAAGGAAGTGCTTGACATGCTGCAAGAGATGGCGCCGTTCAAGATTGAGAAGCTGCACATCATCGGCGGCGGCTCGGCCAACGCCCTCTTGAACCAATGGACCGCCGATGCCATCGGGATGCCCGTGGTGGCCGGTCCCACCGAAGCCACCGCCATCGGCAACCTCATGGTGCAGGCCAAGGCCGCAGGATTGGTCAGCGACCGCTGGGCGATGCGACGGATGATTAGAGAGACCATTGAAGCGGTTGAGTTTTTTCCAAAATCGTGATATTTTGTCAATTTTGGAAAAAACTCAGACCTATAAGTCTATAAAAACCGCCTTGGGGTCTTGACAAGGCGGTTGTCCATATCTTTTTAGGTTTTGAAAATCATATATGATTGTAAATCAAATGTTTGAAAAACACAGACTTTAGATTTTGTCCCTATGATTTTTGTTTCCAAAGACCCCCAAACCATCAATTTTTCAGCTTATTCATGATAGCCTCATAGTGTTTCGTATAAGTCTCGTCCGATTCCTTCAGCAGTTTCAGGGCTTTTTTCATGTGTTTTTCGGCTTCCTTGTAGTCGCCGCGCATGTAGAGCACCCAGGCGTGGGTGTCGAGATAGGTCGGGTTGTCGGGTTCGGCGGCAATGGCTTTTGTCGACATCTCCAAGGCCTTGTCCAAGTCTTGTTTTTTCAGGGCGAGGTAATAGGCGTAGTTGTTCAGCACTAGCACGTTGTCGGGGTCGTTGCGCAGGGTGCGCTCGTAGGCTTCGAAGGCTTTTTCTTCGTTGCCTTGCTCGTGGTAGAGGTCGCCGAGGAAAGCGTCGAAGTTGGCCATCTGGAGCTTGTCGGAGGTGTATCTTCTCCCCTTTTCCAAGTAGGTGATGGCGTCGTCGTTGGCTTTCAGGACGGCGTTGGCCACGCCTGCGTACCAATAAAAGACGGGCTGCATCGGGTAGTATTTCAAGGCGGCGATGGCATGGTCGCGGACGTTCTCGTTCTCGTTGAGACGGCTCTCGCTGATGATGAGGTTTTGCCAGCCGTAAAAGTCGGTGCTGTCGATGGCTAAGGCTTTTTGGTATTGTTCCTTCGATTTGGGAGCGTCCTCTTTGACGAGGTAATACGAGCCTAAAATGAGGTGGCCCAACTTGCTGTCGGGATGAGCTTCGATGAAGGCTTCGCCACATTGCCGCGCCTGTTCGTTCACTTGCTTTGAGCCTTCGTTTTTCTGCATCCAATAGTCGTAGATGTTGGTCTTGGTGGCCAAGTCGAGGTTTTTGTTGCGGATGGCGGCAAGCAGTTCGTTGAAGGCCTTTTCGTTGTCGCCGTTTTTCTCGTAATATTCCAAAAGCGAGATATTAATGTAAGGATCGTTGGGGCTGAGTTCCTTCACCTTCTCGAAGGTCTTTAAGGCTTCCTTGTCCTTTCCGTTGTCGGAATATTCCTTGGCGAGCATGGAGTAATAGCGGGGATTGTCGGGGTTCTCTTTGGTGAGTTGTTCCAATTCGGCCAATAGTTTCTTGGTGTTGCCCTGACGTTTGTAGATGTTCAGCTTTTGTTCCGTAATCAACTCATTCCGACCTATTTGCTTCTCCAACACATCCATTTTTTCCAAGGCTTTGTCGTATTTCTCGGTGACGAGATAGGCATCAATCAAGTCGCTGAGCATGTCGATGTCGTCGGGATATTTGGCGGTCAGGCCTTCATATAATTTGGTGAAGTCGTCGTATTGCTCCAAGTTGCGGTAGAACCGTCCGAGGCGCATCTGGTACCATTTGTTCTCGGGGTCGAGTTCGGCGGCTTGTTGGATCATCTTGAAGGCTTCCTCCGTGCGTCCTGCGTTGACGTATTGTTCGCTCAGCTCGAACATCGAGGCGGCATCGTCGGGCATGTAGCACAAGGCTTGCTCGAAGTTGCGGATGGCGCCTTCGGTGTCGTCGCGGTATTTGCTTTGCAATCCGTTTGAAAAATAGGTGGCGTTCTTTTTCTTGTCGGGCCTGCCTGCGAATTCCGATTCCATGGTTTGGGCAATACCGCACATTGTGCCGCCCAACATTAAAAACAATATTAATGCCTTTATTTTCATATTCATCTATTCATTTCATTATTTATTTTTTGCAGGGATTTCGCTTTGCTTCATCGCCTGCCTACTATCCGTCGTCCCTCTGGGACTAACTGAACAACTGATAACTCCAAACTGCGAACTCCCACCTCCTAACTCTTTCCCGTGTGTCCGAATCCTCCCGCGCCACGTTCGGTTTCGCTCAGGGTTTCAACTTGCACGACCTCGGCCTGCTCGCATCGGGCGAAGACCATCTGCGCGATGCGGTCGCCGCTATTGACGACGAAAGGCTTGTCGGACAAATTAATCAAAATGACGCAAATCTGGCCGCGATAGTCGGCATCGATGGTGCCAGGCGAGTTGAGCACGGTGATGCCGCTTTTGAGGGCGAGGCCGCTGCGGGGGCGCACCTGACCTTCGTAGCCTTCGGGGATCTCCATGTAGAGGCCCGTCGGCACGAGGCCACGCTGCATGGGTTGGAGCGTGATGGGGCCATCGGGCAGGTAGGCACGCAAGTCCATTCCGGCGGAGTTCACGGTCTCGTAGGCGGGCAAGGGATTATTCGATTGGTTGACGATTTGTAATTTCATATTTAAGGATTTAAAATTCAAATATTTAGGATTTAAAATTTGTGGATTTTTCTTTTGACAAAAGTGGTGACGCCCTTCACCAAATCCCGTTCCTTCCAGCAGATGAAGACAAAGAAGACCATCAACAAGGCTGTGTTGACGACCAAGGTCAGGACGGTGCTCTCGATGTGGATGCTCTTTTGCACGAAAAACAGTGCGATGGCCAAGGCGAAATACATGAACGCCGACTTCAAATCATACGGAATCGGGGCTTTCTTTTGCCCGACGAGGTAGGACAGCACCATACAAACGCCATATCCTGCAAATCCGCCCCAAGCGCAGGCCATGTAGCCGTATTTTGGCACGAAGATGAAGTTGATGGCCAATAGCACCGCGCAGCCGATGCCGCTGAAAACGGCCCCCCACCAGGTCTTGTCGGTGAGCTTGTACCAAAACGAGAGGTTGAAATAGATGCCCATGAAGATTTCGGCCATCATCACGATGGGCACCACCCGCAGGCCGGCATGGTAGTCTTCTCCAACAAGGTATTTCAATATGGGCATATACATCACCACGGCGAGGAAAGCCAGTAAAGTGAAGATGATGAAATAGTTCATCACCTTGGCTTGCAGCAACTTGTCGTTTTTGTCGCTCTTGCCGCCAAAGACGAAAGGCTCGTAGGCATAGCGGAAGGCTTGTGTGATCATCGCCATAATCATCGCTATCTTGACGCAGGCGCCATAAATGCCAAGCTGTTCCTCACCCTCAAGTCCGGGAACGATTTTCTTGAACACGATCTTGTCGGCCACTTGGTTGAGGATGCCCGCCAAGCCCAAAAGTAGGATGGGCCAGGTGTAGTTCAGCATTTGCTTCAGCAGCGGAAAGTCGATTCCGAATTTCAGCTTCTTGATTTCAGGGATGAACCCGAAGGTGACCAGCACGGTGCAAATCAGGTTGGCGATGAAGATATAGCCCACCTGGTAGCTGGCTTGGTACCATTCCATCATGGTGGGATAATGCTGTTTCAAGTAGGGGGCTAAATAGAAGATGAACAGGTTGAGCATCAAACTCATGATGATGAAGGAAAGTTTCAGCGCCATGAATTTGAGGGGACGGTTTTCATAACGCAATCTTGCGAACAGAATGGACTGGAACGCGTCGAATGCCACGATGATGGCCATGATTTCCACGAACTCGGGGTGCGTGGCATAATCCAAGGCCGAGGCGATAGGTTGCAGGAAAACGGACACCAATAGGAGGAACACCAAAGAGACAAAGCCCACGGAGAGACCAGCCGTGGAGAAAGCCTTGTTGGGATTGACGCCTTCCTTGTTGGAGAAACGGAAGAAGGTGGTTTCCATCCCGAAAGTCAGGATGACAAGAAGCAGGGCCGTATAGGCATACAGGTTGGTCACGATGCCGTATCCACCCGACTCGGCAGCCATCCTATGGGTGTGGATGGGCACGAGCAGGTAGTTCAAGAACCTGCCGATGATGCTGCTCAGGCCATAGATGGCGGTTTGTTTAGCCAAAGATCCTAATCTGTTTTCTGACATATCAATTTTTTCCTGTTATTTCAAACGCAAAAATCTCTTATATATTGGTTCGTATTCAATTTTTCGGAAGCTCGATAATGAACTCCGCCCCCTCCCCTTCCTGGCTTTCAAACGAGATAGTGCCTCCGGCCGACTGCACGATGTTGTAGGTGAGCGAGAGGCCCACGCCCGAGCCGCCTGTCTTGGTGGTGAAGTTGGGCAGGAAAATTTGGCTCTTGTCCTCTTCCTTGATGCCTTTTCCATTGTCCTTCACGCTGATGACAAAAGCGGTTTCTGTGGATTTCAACCTTACTTCTATCTTGCCATCTGGTTTCGTGCCGATGGCTTGCACGGCGTTTTTCACCAAGTTGCCGACGGCACTGTTGAGGTTGGTCTTGTCGCCGTTGTAGGTATGGACTGCCGATGCATCATAATCATAGTTGAAAGTGATGTTTTCCACGTTGTCGTAAAGATTCACCACATTGCCGACCAATTCCGCCAAATCCAAAGGCGCAGGGTGGTTTTCAGGGAGTTTTGCATAGCGCGAGAACGACGAGGCGATGTCGGAAAGTGCGTCGATTTGTTCGATTAAGGTGTTGGTCGTGCGTTGGATTTGTTCGGGTGTGGCATTTCCGTTTTCCATTTTGCGTTGCAGCAATTGCACGCTCAGTCGCATTGGCGTGAGCGAGTTCTTGATCTCGTGGGCCACCTGTCGGGCCACCCCACGCCAGGCCGATTCTGCCGTGGTTCGTTTCAGTTCGGCTGCACTCTTTTCCAGTTCTGCGATGAGTTGGTTGTATTGTTTCACCAAAGCCCCTATTTCGTCGTTTCCTTCCCATTCGATGGGTTCATTTTTTTGGTCGATTTTGATGTCGCCTAACTTGTTCTGGATCAATGCTAAAGGTTGGGTCAGGCGTTTGGTTAGACTTAGGATAAACACCAATGCGATACCAAGGATGACCAACATGATGTTGATATAGGTGAGCACAAAGTTCTTGATTTCGCTGTGCAGCTCTGTTGTGCTTGAGAAATAAGGCGTGTTCAGATAGGCCAAGGTGTTGCCGCTGTTGTCGGTCAAAGGGATATATGAGGATTCATACACGCCATTGCCCAACTTCTCTTGGTGGGTATAGAACAGTGCTTTGTTGCGGTGTATGTTTTGGTAAGCGTCGGCATTCATCAAGGGTGCTTGCAGGTTCAATTCGGCGAGCTCTGGGCGTGTGGTCGCCAAAAGTTGTCCGTTCAGCTGGTATAGGTTAAGGTCGGTGAAGAAAGCGGTGGCGTATTGTTGCAAGATGTCGTTCCAAGTGTCGCGCGAGGCGGTTCTCATCAGCGTTGCGAAATCGAGGTCGTTGCGCATCTCGATGGATAGCGTTCTGGTGGTCTCGAATTGTGTTGCCATGGTTTTCTGGTTGTAGAGACTGCGCATGTAGAGCACCGATATGGGTGCCACTGCGACGAACGAGATGAACAAGGTGAAAAGCACCACGTTTTGCATTCTTTGCCGGAAGCTGCGGTCGCGCATTTTGTGACTGTATTTTGGCCTTATTATCCAAACGATGAGCAGGAAAGGAAGCAAGAGCCCCAGGAAAAAGATGGCAAATGGCGCGGTTATTTCCGACCAGCTCTTTTTTGGAGTACTGATGACCAAGGCGTTGTTTTCGCCGTGTTTGATTGCGTAATGCTTGTATTGACGGCCGTATGAAAACTCCTGGTCTTTGATTTTCATGTTGTTGAGGAAGTTGGGGTAGACATAACGTCCATATTTGTACACCAATTGGTTATCGCGATAGTTGGCCACTGAATATTCATAGGGCTTTGCACTGTTGTTTTCCTGCAAAAGCTGTGGGAAGCCGAACCCCTCGGGCGCAATGGGGCGATAAAACTCGTAGTAAAGCGTTTTTTGCTGCAATGTGTCTTTTGACGCTATCCTGACGATGCCTAAGTAGTTGGGGTCGAGCGTGTAATAATCCATGAAAAACAAGCCTTCCCCTACTCTATCATGCTTGTTTTCAGTCAGTTTGTTGTTAAAGAAGGCATCGCATTCCGTGACGTAGCCCTCGGGTTGTATGGCGATTTCTTCTTCGGGTTTGCATAGGGTGAGTGTGGCAGTGTATTGCTGCATGGTCTCGTCGAAAAGCAGTTCTTTCGAATAGCCCAAGATGACATCGGCGAGCACGTTGCTTTCGGCAAATAGCATTTCCCTAATGGTTGTGTCGGCCTTGATTTGGGCTTGGAATTTGGCGTAGCTGCTTTCAAACGCGCGGTCGCGTTTCTCTACAAGCTTTTGCGCTTGTTTCTCCATCCGTTCGTTCTCCCGCTTGTTTTCCAACTCGTAATACATGAAAGTGGCGGCAATGGCAATCAATATGATAAGCGATATGCCGATTTCTATCGGGTGTGAAGCCTTTCCGCTTGCCTTTTTCGATGTTCTTGACTGGATTCTAAGAGTGAATAGAACACCGATGATTATTAATAAGATAGGTGGAATATAACAAAGTTGGACAAGCGCTTCTCTTAGTCTCGGGTTGCCGATGATATGACACACGCTCAAACTTTTGCCTTGTGTGTTTTTCAGCTCAAATCCATTTTGGGCCTGAAAGTCGATGTCGGCTTCTATGATTGGCGAAAGGCCGGAAATATGGTTTTCAAAATATTGGTTCTCAATTTGGTAAGTGGTTGAAACACGCTTGAATACGTAATAAGTCATCTGTCCGCTTTGGTATGACTTTACAAAATAATTGCCCGATAGTAGCGAACAGATGCTGTCATGCCCTATGGCGATGCGTCGTTTGAGCAACTTCGGATTCACTTCGTTCTGGTTCCAGAATACCAATGTGTCGCTCATAAAGATGGTCAAGCCGGTGTTTGTTTTGGCAAGCTCTTCGTGGTTCAGTCCCGATGTGATGAGGTGTTGCATTTCGCTGTCCATCCTTGTCACTTCACGTTGCATCTGACGATATATGGAATTTTCGGTTTTTGAAAATAGAATGAAAGCGGTGAGCATGAGAGCCATTATCAGCCCTATGCTTATCAGAATTAATCCTATTTTCGTTCTTCTCTTTATCGTCATTTTCAAGAATTGTTGAAATTCGTTTCTATGTCTTGATTATTAGACAATTACAAAATTTTCGTTTAGCGTGGTTTTTTCCAGCTTTTCGATACATAATTCCATTTTTGTCAAAAACGCGAAATTCGGCCTAAAAACGGCCTTATTTTGGATTTTCTGTTTTCGGATGAAAAATGTACACCAAACTTGACCATTCTCCTGAGCGTCGGGCCTTGCAATTAGAAACCAAACCGCGAAATGCTCCTCGGATCAGTGGAAAGGCATGGTTTCTGTATTGTTCACTCATGTACGAAATGTAATAGGCGTCCCAAACTAACTTTGTGGTCCTTTCGAGGATTAGGTTGTTGGCCTTGAATATTTTTGTGATCGTGTTTCGACTAAAATGATTCAAGTGGCGTGGCACATCGTATGCAGCCCAATGTTCTTTGTAGAATTGTCCGTCATATGATTTATAGTTAGGCACTGCAATGACGATCCGTCCGTTTGGCTTGACAAGTCTTTGCAATTGCTCAATTTGCCATTTCAAGTCGTCGACATGTTCCAGCACATGCCACATTGTGATTAGGTCAAACGATTTGTCAGGCAGTTCTTCCAATTGCTCACTGTTATAGATTGTTGCTTTTATTCTTTTGCGTGCAATTTCCTTTGCGTCCTCAGAAGGCTCAACACCGGTGCATTGCCAACCTTTGTTTTCTGCTGTATGGATGAAATCGCCTACTCCACAACCTATATCCAATAAGGTTCCTACCTCTAAACCTTTTGTTGCTATCTTGTATTTGTGCCTTAGATTGACCTTTTTAATGGATTCGTATAGTCTTGGAATGAAGCCTTTCTTGTTTTCCTGGTGGCTATAATATTCTTCTGATTTGTAATAGTCTCCAATTTTCTCCTTCGGAGGTCGCGGCATTGTGTAAAGCAGACCACAATTCAAACATTCGCAAATGTGGAAGTCTTCTTTGGTCAAGAAATCGTCTTTCAGCCAAAGGTTGATTTGTGCCTTGTCGGAGCCGCACCATGGACATTTGTTGTTCATCTTTCTTTGTGTTTCATGTGAAACAATTATATTATCTTCCTAAGAATATGGCCAATACATTGATATCGGCGGGCGAAATCCCACTGATCCTTGAGGCTTGCCCCAACGTTTCAGGATGGTATCTGTTGAGTTTCTCTCTCGATTCGTATGATAAGGATTGTATCGTGTGAAAATCGAAATCCTTGGGTAGTTTTACATTTTCCAACCTTGCCAATTTCTCCGCCAGCTCATTTTCCTTTTGGATATAACTGTCATATTTGATCTGGATTTCGGCTTCTTCAAGGCATTCATTGAGAAAACGATTCTTAGTCTTGTAAATCTCTAAAGTTGGTAGTGTTTCGATCAAATCTTTAAGGCTAAGTTGAGGACGCAGTAGGATATACGACAACTTCAACTTTTGGTCGATGGGCGTACTTCCATTACGTTCCAAAAGCCCGTTGATTTGGTCGAGATAGACAAAATTGTCGCTAAAAAACGACTTGATCTCTTCAACTTTTTGTTGCTTTTCCATGAACTTTTGATATCGGTCCTCCTTGGCTAAGCCCAATTTGTACGATTTCTCGGTCAATCGTGCATCTGCGTTGTCTTGTCGCAGTAGGATACGGTGCTCTGCCCTACTCGTGAACATTCTATAGGGTTCGTCAACACCTTTGGTGATGAGATCGTCAATCAGAACGCCGATATAAGCCTCGTATCGATTCAGCACAAGCGGCTCTATGTCTTGTACGGCCAGACTTGCGTTGATGCCCGCCATCATGCCTTGGCAAGCGGCTTCCTCATAACCCGTCGTCCCGTTGATTTGTCCAGCGAAATAGAGACCGTGTACCAGCCTTGTCTCCATCGAGTGATACAGTTGCTCAGGTGGGAAATAGTCATACTCGATGGCATAACCTGGACGGAAGATCTTGGCATTCTCGAAACCTTCAATCTGACGCAATGCCTCATATTGGATATAATCCGGTAGCGATGAACTAAAACCATTGAGGTAGTATTCCTCGGTAGTCCAGCCTTCGGGTTCGACGAAAAGCTGGTGGCTGTCTTTGCCTGAAAAGCGCTCGATTTTGTCCTCAATGCTTGGGCAATATCTTGGCCCCACGCCTTGGATTCGTCCGTTGAACATCGGCGAATATTTGAAGCCTTTTCGGAGCGTTTCGTGTACTTTTAATGAAGTATGCGCAATCCAGCAGCTCCGTTGCTTTTGGATTTTGAATGGTTCGGTGTAGGAAAAACCAACCACTTCATCGTCGCCTTTTTGCTCGATGAGTTTACTGAAATCTATTGTCCTCCCGTCGATGCGGACAGGTGTTCCCGTTTTTAGTCTTTTGACTTCAAATCCCGCTTCTTTTAGTTGTTCGCTGATGCCATGAACCGCGACCTCGCCCATGCGTCCGCCTGGAAAGTTTTGTTCGCCGATATGAATCAAACCATTGAGGAAAGTGCCATTGGTGAGGATGACCGCCTTACTTTCAATCTCCCCTCCCATCATGGTTTTAACACCTTTCACTTGGTCGCCCTTCACAATCAATCCTGTCACGGTGTCTTGCCAGAAATCGAGGTTGAGCGTTTTTTCCAACATGCTGCGCCATTCGGCAGAGAACATCATCTTATCGCTTTGGCAACGGGGACTCCACATGGCCGGACCTTTCGACTTGTTGAGCATCCGGAATTGGATCATCGTTCTGTCGCTGACAATGCCCGAATAGCCTCCCATCGCATCGATTTCGCGCACGATTTGTCCCTTGGCAATGCCGCCCATGGCAGGGTTGCACGACATGGAGGCCATCAAGCGCAGATCCATGGTGATGAGCAGCACCTTGCTACCCATATTGGCCGCTGCCGCCGCTGCCTCACAACCAGCGTGACCGGCTCCTACCACGATAATATCATACGGTTCAAAATACATTTTCTCTCAGTGTTTCACGGGAAACATTTATTTTAACGTTCTGATTGTCTTTTACTTAAATAATAATTTCAAAGCTTCTTCCTCTTTTTCACGCATCACTTTCTCTTCTTCATCAGTAAGGTCGTCGAAACCGATAAGATGCAACACGCCATGGATGATGACGCGGTGCAACTCACTCTCATAGCTTCGTCCAAAGGTCACCGCGTTTTCCTTAATCCTGTCCACGCTGATGCAGAACTCACTCGACAAAACCGTCTCACAATCCGTCAGCGGGAAAGTCACAATGTCGGTGTAGAAGTCGTGTCCCAATCGTTCCCTGTTGATTTCCAGCAGTTTCTCGTCGCTACAGAAAGAGTAGTACAACTCCCCTATCGTCTTTCCGTAGCCTTGCGCCACGGCTTCAATCCAGGCCTTGTCGCGCTGTGGCTCGATGGGTGGCATCTCTACATCCAATGTGCTGAATCTGATCATCTTACTGCGTGTTTTTCCTCAAATAATACTCGTTGATCTTGTCTCTATAATATGGTGCGAATTCGATGGGATTGCTCCGCAAGAACTCTTGGTTTTTCTTCAGTGTCTCCTTATAAAGGATTTCGTCAATCTGTCTGTCGAAGTGCGAACCCTTAAACTCGTTCGATTTGCGTTTTTCCTCTTGCTCACGCTTCTCTTGTGCCTTCTGCGATTCCAGCATTCGGGATTCAATCCTTTGGCTTCGCTCAATCATCTTCTTGTTGATTTTCTTGTTCACCAACTCCTCCTCCAACTTTTCCATGTCCTTGATGATTTCGTTGAGGCCGTCGTCGCCCATTTGTCCGTTTTCCTTCATGTCGTTGAGCATCTGCTGCATGCCTTGACGAAGCATTTCCTGCTCAGCCGCCATGCGCGCAAATTCCTCGCTCATCGAGTTGGGCGTTTGTTGCCCTTGCTCCATCTGCTGCTGCATCTGCTTGAGCTGTTCGCTAAGTTGCTGCTGCATTTGTTGCATGTTTTTCATGCTCTGCTGGCCTTGTTTTCCGGGCTTCGACTGACAACTCTGCATCGGCATGCCCATTGATTCCATGCTGTTTTCCATGTTTTCCAACGATTCAGCCAACATCAATGCTAGGTTGTTCATCGACATCATGGCGGTCTGTTGGTGCCTGAAAGCCTGCGAAAGCTTCAGGTCGTTGAGTTGCTTCATGGCGTTTTCGGTTTGGTTTTCGATGGTATGCAACTCATCGAAGATAAAGTTCTGGATCATCGGTTGGCGCTTGGCCATGCTGCGCAACGAGTCGCGGACCATGTTGAAATTGTCGGCCACTTCCTTCTGGTGGATGATCTTTTCGGTCAAGGATGGGTCGTCGGAGCGGATGCTACCTATTTCGTTCATCAAGGCTTCTTGCTCATGCGAGGCGTGCACCACGTTTTCGAGGAGGATGCGTACCAAATGGGCATCTTCGGCCATCTGCTGCATGCCCTGCATCTGCATTTGCATCATCATGTTTTGGGCCATCTGCTGCATTTTCTGGCCCGCGTCTTGTTTCTTTTGTTGCGAGTTTTGTTGCTGCTGGCCATTCTGCTGGTTTTGCTCTTGCTGCATGGCATCTTGCAGGTCTTGGTCGATGCTTTCTTGCATCTCCTCGTCTTTTTGCATATCGAATGGATCTTGCAACTCTTGGTTTTTCTCCAGGAGTTGGTCGAGTTCTTCCATCATCTTGTCGAACTCCTCCTTGGCTTCCTCAGCCGATTTCTGGTCTGTCTCCTCCCCTGCCTCTTTCTGCTGGTTCTCAGCCTCTTGCTTCTGCAATTCCTCGCCAAGTTTATCCAATTTGTTGGCCAGGTCGTTGAGGTCTTTTTCCATTTTCAGCTGTTCCAAAAGAGCAAGGTTGCGGTCGAGCAGTTCCTGCATCTTCTGGTTGTTCTTCTTGATGTCCTGCATGGTTTGCTGCATCTGCTCGCGGGGCATCTCCTCAAGCAGCTTGTCGATTTGCTCCATCATCTTTTGCAGTTCCTCGGGGATGACCTCTTCAAACAGTTTGTTGATTTGCTCTTGCTTCTTCAGCAAATCCTCGTTGGCAATTTCGTTTTCCTTCATGAAATCGGCCAATTTTTCCTGCTCTTGCTGTAGCTTATTCCATTCATCCTGAATCTGTTGCTGCTTCTCCATCAGCTCCTTCATCTTCTCTTTGTCCGACCAGTCTAAGTCTTTCTTTTGGATGAGGTCTTGCAGCATCTTCTCGATTTCGTCTTGCAGCTTGTTGGCTTCTTGCGACTTCTCCTGGAGGCGTTCCATGATGTCTTCCGACTGCTGGTTGGCGACGCTGTCCAAAGCGGCCTCAGAGGGCTTGTAATAGGTGAAGGTCTCCGACCGTTTCGACTTGGGTCCATGGAAACCGTCGTTGTCCCAAACCTCGAAATAGACCTCCATGTTCTGCCCAGGCATGATGCCGAGGCTGTCCATGTTGAACTGGTAGAAGAACGAGGAGCGCGTCTGTTTGAGGTCCAAAGGCACGGTTTTGATGATGTTTTTTTCGATGGGTTCCTTGACCTTGCAATTGAAGGTCATGCGACTAAAACCATAGTCGTCTGTGACGAGACCGGAGAAGTAGACATCAGTCGAAAGCTGTTCGTCGAACGACTCGACGCGAATGTCGGGATAGGCATCGGGAAGCACGTCGACAGAGAAAGGTAGTGGCTCGATGGTTCGGTTCCAACTGTTTTCGACCTGCACCTCAAACTTAGTGGATTGTGCTGCAACGAATTGGTATTCAAAAACATCGTCCTTCGCGGTCAAAGTCGAGTTGAGTGAGTCGCGGCTGACGTTCATCTGCTCTGTGTCGCGCGTCGTGAAACTGAAAGTGAGTTGGGTGCCTTGCGGGACGATGAGCCTCGTTTTGGCTTCCAAAGTCTCGTTGGTGCGGTGGATATAGGCTGGATAGCGCAACTCGCAGCGGTAGGAGAGTAGGGTTGGGTTGGGGCGCACTGTGATGTGGAGTGGGCGACTGGTATATTCGCCACCAATCACGTTAAATGTCAAGTCGTTGAAGAGGTTCTTGAAGGTGTAGCTGAAGTCATTGGCTGAGCCTTTGGTCATCAGTTGCTGGCCGAGTTCGCTTTTCACATAGAAGGCGTCGGGGATGCGGTCGCCGGTGACGCGGATGTTGAACTTCACCTCCTTGCCTTGGGTGGTCTCGATGTTGTCTTGCAAAATCTCGACTTGGTAGGGGAGGGGCTTCTCAAATTGCTGCTCGTAGTTGACGATGCGTTGGGTGGGCTGCACTGCAAACGAGGGCAAAAACACCATCAATAGTATTAATAGGAGGAGCAAGCCGAAAAAGATGCCCAAATATTTCAAGTTGCCGCGCAAGTCGACGGCGTCGCTGAAGCGGATAGGGGAGAGGCGCGCACTGCGTTGCTCGATGGTGGCGGCCAGCAAAGCGTTGTCGCCTTCGGCTGCCATCTGGTTGCTCAACTGAATGGTATTCAGAAGTTTGTCCTTGATTTCGGGGAAGAACTTGCCAATCATCACCGAGGCTTGTTCCACCGACATCTTTTTCCGGAAACGGATCAGATTGACTAAAGGGATGAGGAAATGATAGACCAAGACGAAGGCGCTACCTGCCAGTAAAAACAGGAAAAGCACGAAGCGGCCTTTGGGCGGGAACCAGGAGAAATATTCCAACCCGTTGATGAGCAGGTAGAAGACAATCCAAAGCACGGCGCCAACCAAAACGCCTTGTATCAGGCGGTTAAGGTAGTACTTCCGCGTGAAGCCCTCGATTTTCTCTATCAATTTGTTTGGTGCAGACATATCCAAAATAGAATGAGCTGCAAAGATACACAAAAAAAATGAGTTCCGATTGGAACTCATCTTTTTGTACCGTGAGCCACATGTCGGACTCGAACCAACGACCTACGCATTACGAATGCGTTGCTCTACCAACTGAGCTAAAGTGGCTTCTTTGTTTTGAGGCTGCAAAAATACAACATTTTGGGAAAATAGAAGAAAAAAAATCGAAAAAAAACTATTTTGAGTTCAAAAACACGAATTTCCATGAATATCCCACGAATGTCCATAAATCATTAATGAAAAATTCGTGATAAATTCCATGATAATTAATGTTGAAAATCAAACAATTAAATATTTTCCGCCGAAAAATGCAATAAAACAACTAAAAAAGTAGTTGTATATTCAAAACAATTTGTACCTTTGTATGGTAAAACTCCTTCTTATGAAAGCTTTAATTCGTTTATTAACTTGTGTACCATTGTGTTGCATACTATTATCGTGCTCAACTCGGCCTGTTGCAATGCCTTCTTATCTTAGTTATTACAGCGAAGAACAATTGCAAGAAATACGTAAAAACGGTCACGCGGCAGCAAAAGCCTTTTTTGAGGAACTTGAAACGAGACACCCCGATTCTGTCGAAATGATTGTTCTTAGCTCGACCTTTTTGGATTCCTTTCCTGATATTTCAAGATATAACAAGGTGTGGTTGATGGCGTTTTCTGGCAATGAAACAGAACGTATTGACAAGTCGCTGTTTTCTTCAGACAGCCTCAGAATCGTTGAGCTCAGCCGCTGCGGTATTCGCGAAATCGATTTCCCTGAAGGTAATCATATCGAACAACTGAACCTTTCTAGCAACCAATTTGACCGCATCCCGAAAAGCATCAAGAAGTGCAAATATCTCCGCTCATTGAATATGGAAGGCAATCAAATCCGTCACATCCCAAGATGGATTATGCAACTCGACAGTTTGGAAGAAATTACGTTGAATTTCAACCAATTGAAACTAAATCGGGCCGACATCCGTCACCTCTCGAAGGTGAAACAAATCATCATTGGCGGCAACAATATCGAAAAACTACCCAATAACATCGGGCGACTTCGGTGCGAGAGTCTCAATTTGGCCAAAAACAAGCTGCATACGCTCCCGAAATCCTTTAGCCGCCTGAATCAGGTTAAAAGCCTCATTTTCTACGAGAACGAGTTCGAGGAAATCCCGGAGGTCTTGGCGGGTTTCAACAACCTGAAACATCTTGACTTTTACAAGAACAAACTCACGGAAATCCCTGATTTTGTAGGTGATTTATATGGTTTGCAGCAACTATTCCTATCGTTCAATAAGATTGAAAAAATCTCCGGCAACTTACGCAACTTGAAGCGATTGAAATATTTCTACATCCACCATAACGAACTGCGCTTCATTCCCGAATGGGTTGCCGAGATGGATTCAATTGAGCGCTTTGGAGTCGGCTTCAACCATTTGGTGGACATACCTGACCTCTCGAAAATGAAATCGTTGAAAGACTTCGACTGCGAGCACAACCTCTTGGAACGCTTCCCTTGGGAACTCGTTGAAAAACCCGGCATGGAGTTAATCAACTTGCGCAACAACGACTTCAACTTATCTGATGAAGAAAAGACGAAACTCATAAAAGCCAGTAAAACGGTAAATGTAATTTATTGAATTTTAAATAATTATAAATTTTTGCCGAAAAATGCAATAAAACAACTAAAAAAGTAGTTGTATATTCAAAACATTCTGTATATTTGCAGAGTTGAACCATCAAAAAGGATAGAAAAATGGGTAGAAAAAAACTGAATCTTGACGACAACTCAATAACAATGAGAGAGTTGACAAAAGCAGAAGAACAAGTGATGCAGGTGCTGTGGAGCATCGGGCAGGGCTTCGCCAACGAGATCATGACGGCCTTCCCCGAGCCGAAGCCGGCCTACAACACCGTGCTCACCATCATCAAAATCTTGGAGCGGAAGGGCTTCGTGACGCACGAGACCTTCTGTCGCGCCCACCGTTACCAGCCCACCATCAGCCGCGAGGAATACTCGCAACGCTACCTCGGCAGCGTGGTGGAACGCTATTTCAACAACTCGTATCTCGACCTCGTCTCGGCCTTCGCCAAAAAGGAGAACTTTAGCATCGAAGAGCTGGAGGAGATGAAGAAAGCCATCGACGAGGCCATCACCGCCGAAAAGAAATAAGCCATGAACGCACAGCAACTCATCATCGGTCATCTGTTGCCCATCGGGGCGGCCATCGCGGTGCTTTGGTTGGCCTATCGGCTGCTGTTTATCAATAGCAACCGATTGAGGTTCAACAGATTGTTCTTGCTCGCGGCGATGCTTTTCTCGTTGGTCTTGCCTTTGCTCGGTCTTTGGGTGGGCACGGAAGCGCCGCAGGTGGTCAGCCTAAAGCAGAACCTGTTTGGCGGCACGATGCTCGGCGAAATCGTTGTCACGCCTGACGGACAAACGGCATTGCCCGAAGCCGAAATCGTGGCCAATACAGCGGTGCAACCACAAATCTCGGTTTGGCAGGTGCTGGCCGTCATTTATTTAATAGGTGTGGGTGTCGCCGCGTTGCTTTTGCTCATCAAGTTGGGCAAGTTGGCGGCCTTGGTCATCCGCTCGCCCAAAGAGAAGCGCGAGGGCTACACGGCGGTGTTCACGGGCAAGGAGCAAGGCTCGTTCTCCTTCTTCCGCTATGCCTTTTTCCCCAACGAAAACGTGGCGCCAGATATCGAGAGGCACGAGGCGAGCCACATCGGCCACCGCCATTCGTGGGACATACTTTTTGTCGAGGTGATGATGGTCTTGCAATGGTTCAATCCGTTCATCTACTTGTACAAGAAGGAGTTGCAAAGCCTTCACGAATACCAGGCCGACCGCGACGTGGTGGCCACTGGCGTTGACAAAAGAAACTATATGATGCTGATTTTGCAGCAGTGCACGGCTGTCGATTTCAGCGGAATTGGTAATAACTTCAGTTTAATCCTAACTAAAAAAAGAATCAAGATGATTACAAAGAATGAAAAGGCCAAGGGTCTCTGGTGGAGGCTCTTGGCCACATTGCCGGTGTTGGCGATCCTATTGATTGCCAACACGAAAGTGACGGCACAGGAAAAGAATGCCGACAAAAAACCCATCAAGGTTTCAGTCGGCCCGTTTGAAATTTTCGATGACGATGGTGCTCCTATGCAATTAATGAAAGACACTATCTTTTATGACGATGATGGTACCTATGTCAAGTTCGAGACTTCGGATGGTTTCCAACCAGAGACAGGAGAGCCTTGCAAAAAACTGACTGTCACCTCCTACAATGCTGATGGAACGCCTCGCAACAATTTCTTCATTACCGAAACGGAAAGAAGAGGCGATACGTCAACATACAGCATTGAACCGTTTACGTTCACCCTCTCCGAACATCTTTACGATCAGTTACTCGGCGTGGCCACATCCGAAGAGAACATCGTCTTTCAAGAAATCAATGGCGACCTTTACCAGTCACTGAAAGACAAGGCCGTTGGAGACAGCATCTATCAAATCGTGGAGGAAATGCCACAGTTCCCAGGCGGAGAAGCCGCTATGATGAAGTTCGTTGCTAACAATGTCAAGTATCCACAAGAGGCCAGAGACAAGGAAATCGATGGTCGTGTGTTCATCGGTTTCGTCGTCGAGAAAGATGGAAGCGTTTCCAATGTGAAAGTGCTACGTGGCATTGGCGGTGGCTGCGACGAAGAAGCGGTACGTGTCATCAAAGGGATGCCGAAATGGAAGCCTGGAATGCAAAAAGGCAAACCTGTGCGTGTAAGTTATCAGATTCCTATCTATTTCAAGTTGGATACACCACAGAAAACCAACAGTCTTGTTGGTAGCGTTTGGGAAGGCACTGGTACTGGAACCAAAGGCGGCGTGACTTACACTTGGCATTCCATTTTGCAGTTCAACAGCGAGAATGAAGGTTTATTAATTGAGAAACTTGTTTCGCAAAAGAAAAACGAAAAACCCGTTGTCGAGTTCGAGAATGTCGCGATGGATTTCGAGTATGCTTTTGACGGCAAAAAGACAGGAGCCATTACCCCGAAAAATGGCGACGGAACCTACATGGACGAACTACCGCCCGAGGGATTTGTCTTGAGCGATGATGGAAAAACCCTTGTCCTCAATTTCTATACTGCTACAGATGATACGGGTATAAAATTCGTCACCTATACAAGGAGATAACAATTTTAGGTTTTGTAGGGTTGTCGTACCACGGTTGTAGGGCTGCCGTACCACGGCAGCCGCATGACGGGAAAACCCAATGCGGCTGCCACGGTGTGACAGCCCTACATGCAATCCTTTTTCTCCTATACGTCAAATTTGAATTCGGCATCAAACCAGCCGGTGTCTTCTTTCAAAAGGTCATATTCCTCACCCGTCAGGTGGTCAACGACATGCACCGTGCCTTTGATGTCGTCGTAAGTGAATGTAAACTGGGAGTTTACGTCGTCTTTGGGTACGTCCATATTAGATGTAATCTTTTGTTTTGAGGGTGCAAAGATACACAATTTTTCAATTCAGTATGTAGGGCTGTCATATTATGGCAAGTAGGGCTGTCATATTATGGCAGCCGCTTGTTGGTTATGCGGCTGCCCCCGGTGTGACAGCCCTACAAGCCCAAATTTAAAGATTCAATCGTTTGTTTAACGCAGCCGTCTGCTCCTCAAAGCCTTTCTTGCCGAGCAGTGCGAACATGTTCTTCTTGTAGGCCTCAACGCCGGGTTGGTCGAAGGGGTTCACGTCGAGCATGTAGCCACTGACGGCGCAAGCCATCTCGAAGAAATAGATCAGCTCGCCGAGCACGTAGGCCGACACTTCGGGGATGACGATGCGGATGTTGGGCACGCCGCCGTCCTCGTGGGCCAACACGGTGCCCAACTCAGCCTTGTGGTTCACCTCGCTGATGCGCTTGCCGGCGATGTAGTTGAGTTGGTCGAGGTCGTCGTTTTCCATGGGGATACGCAATTCGTGGTTCGAGTTTTCGACCGAAATCACCGTCTCGAAGAGGTTGCGCAAGCCGTCCTGGATGTATTGTCCCATCGAGTGGAGGTCGGTGCTGAAGGTGACCGAGGCGGGGAAGATGCCCTTGTGCTGCTTGCCGTGGCTCTCGCCATAGAGCTGCTTCCACCATTCGCTGAAGTAGACCAAGCGCGGCTCGAAGTTGACCATGATTTCGTTGGTCTTGCCTTGGGCATAGAGCGCCTGACGCGCCACGGCGTATTGCGAAACGGGGTTGTCGGGCGTGGGGTGCACCTTGCAGAACTTCTCGATGGCCATGGCACCTGCCACCAACTGACGGATGTCGATGCCTGCCACGGCGATGGGTAGCAGGCCGACGGGGGTAAGCACCGAGAAGCGTCCGCCCACGTCGTCGGGGACGATATAGGTCTTGTAGCCTTTCACGTTGGCTAACTGCTTCAAGGCGCCACGGGCTTTGTCGGTGATGGCCACGATGCGCGATGCGGCTTCTTGTTCGCCATACTTATTTATAATGTGTTGCTTCAGTATGCGGAAGGCGATGGCCGGCTCGGTCGTCGTGCCCGACTTGGAGATGACCGCCAACGAATAATCCTTCTTGTCAAGAATGGCCATCAAGTCGTGGAGGTAGTCTTCGCTCATGTTGTGGCCGGCATACACGATAAGCGGCTTGTCGCCAGTGAGCGGAGCGAAGTGGTTTTGAAGCGCTTCGATGATCGCACGGGCACCCAAATAGGAGCCACCAATGCCGATGACGACGAAGATTTCCGACTTTTTCCTCAGATCTTCAGCCGTTTTCTCGATGTCGGTAAGCAAATTTTCGTCGATTTCGGAAGGAAGGTTGACCCACCCGAGGAAATCGTTTCCGGCACCAGTCTTGTTGAAAATGGTGTCGTAAACCGTTGAAACTCTTGATTCTAAGTTGTTTTTTGATTTTTCGTCCAAAAAAGGAAGGACATGTGTGAGATCGATTTTCATTTTTTCGAGGATTAAGATGCTGCGAAAATAATACAAAATCTTTAAGAATGTGTGAATTATATCAAAAAAAAGCCTATTTTTGCGCAACATTTTTCGCAACATATCGTTAGTGTTTTGAATCAATCTTTAAAAGTTGTCTATTTTAAACCCATTTATAAGTTTTTTTATGTCACAAATCAGTATTTTATTGGCAGAGGACGACAACAGTCTGGGTATGATACTTAAGGCTTTTCTCGATGCCAAGGGTTTTTCAACCACTTTATGCCAAAACGGACAAGAGGCGTTGGACTGCTTCAATTCCAACGAGTTCGACATTTGCTTGTTTGACGTCATGATGCCCGTGATGGACGGATTCACATTGGCCAAGCAAATCAAGAGCACCCATCCTTCAACGCCCATCATTTTCCTTACTGCAAAAAAAGAGCAGGAAGACATTTTGAAAGGTTTCAGCATTGGTGCCGACGACTATGTGACCAAGCCTTTCAGCATGGACGAGCTTTTGGCACGCATCCAAGCCGTCCACCGCAGATGCACCTATGTGCAGTCGTCGCCTTCCATATTCCGCTTGGGCAACTTCACTTTCGACTCGCCACGCCACGTCTTGACCAACGGCAACGAAACCAAGAAATTGACGGCGAAGGAGGCCGAGTTGCTGCTGATGCTCTGCGAAAACATGAACAACACCCTCGAACGCTCCAAGGCATTACGACAGATTTGGGATGAAGAAAGCTACCTCAACGCCCGCTCGATGGATGTCTATATCACCAAGCTGCGCAAGTACTTCAAGGATGATCCGAATATCGACATCCAGAACGTGCACGGCGTGGGATTCAAGCTGGTGGTGAAGTAAGTCTTTCGGTCAACCAATAGCGGGGCAGCATTGCCTCGCTTTTTTTATTGAAGCGGCTCGGCTTCGGGCAGCCTCACCGTGGTGTCGGCCACAAAACCGAAAGTCGCGTCGGTGGGGATGATGAAGGTGGTGTTGCCCAAGATGGCCAAAAAGCGGTTGAGCCTTCCGTCGCGTATGACGAGGCTGCGATAGCCCTTCCACCAGCCGAAATGGAAACGTATGTCGGGGTATTCTTGGCTCATGCGCCAGCCGAAGCCATAGTTCTCGCCGTTGTTCCATTGCGCCGAGCCTGGCATGAAAGCCTCGCGTTGCAGGCTGTCGGGCAGCAACAGGTGCTGGTCCAAGGCCTGGTTGAACTTCCAAAGGTCCCCCACTGTCGAATACATAATCTTGTCGCCCATCACCCCGTTCAGGTAGTCGTTTTGCGTCTTGGCGGGGCCTTTCCTGTAAAGGTCATGGCCTTGCACCTCGGTGGGGACGTAAAGCGAGACAAGGGTGTCGTTGCGCATCGAATAGATGAAAGTCCGGCTCATGCCAAGCGGCTCGAAGATGCGCTCGCGCATGAAGTCCTCGAAGTGTTGGTGGGTGGCGCGTTCGACCACCGAAGCCAGCAATGCATAGTTGACATTATTATAGAAAAACCCGCCGTCAGGCGTACCGTAAGGGTCGGGCTTTCTCTCGGCCAGCATCTTGATCATGGCCTCGTTAGAGAACGGTTTCTTGCGGTCGGGCCAATATTGGTCGGCCATGGCGTCGTAGCGAGGCAGGCCCGAACGGTGGGTGAGCAGCATCCGGATGGTGACACCTTCGTAGGGCAACTCTGGAATGTATTTCCTGACATCGTCGTCGTAATCCAATTTGCCTTCGGCCTTGAGCAACATAACGGCTTCGGCGGTAAACATCTTCGAGTCCGACGACAGCTGGAAGGCATCGTCGAGGCGCAACGAGTCTTTGTGGCGTTTGGTCAGGTCGCGCCATCCGAGCGCTTTCTCGTAGACGATTTGTCCTTGCTCGCCATAGAGCATCACGCCATTGAAGCCCGATCGGGTCAAGTCGGACAACATCTTGTCGGCCATCTGGGCACGCTGCGCCACAATCGCCTTGTTCAAGTCGACAAAGAGACTGTCGGTGTTGATAACAACATCGACATGGCTGCGATGCCGTCCGCAAAAGAACACCGTAATGGCCACCAACAGCAGCAAAAATGCTACAAAAACGAATCTGCGTCTCATATTCGAGGGCAAATTTAGGCAAAAAACGCCAAAAGAAAGCAAAATTTAGGCAAAAATAACGGTCGTTTACTCCTAATTCGCTAATTATTACTACTTTTGCAGCCTCATTTAAACACCTTATTACAATTTCATGTCACAATTTACCGATTTTGGATTGAATCCCGCTCTGTTGAAGGCGATTAAGGAGCTGGGATTTGAGAATCCTATGCCGATACAGGAGAAGGCAATTCCTGTACTCCTTGAGAAAGATGTTGACTTTGTGGGCCTTGCACAGACGGGAACGGGCAAGACGGCAGCCTTTGGCTTGCCGCTGTTGAACAAGATCGACGCCACGCAGCGATGCGTTCAGGCGCTCATCCTTTGTCCGACGCGTGAGCTCTGCATGCAGATTACCAGAGACTTGCGCAACTATGCCCGTTACATCCCCGAAATCCTCATTGTGCCCGTCTATGGCGGCGCCAGCATCGAACTTCAATTCAAGGACTTAGCCAAGAAACCGCAGATTATCGTGGCCACGCCTGGCCGTCTGCGCGATATGATCCGTCGCAACCGCGTCGACTTCAGCAACGTGAAGACGATGATCCTCGACGAGGCCGACGAAATGCTCAACATGGGCTTCCAAGAGGAAGTGGACGACATCCTCGAATACATGCCCAAGGAAGGCCGCCACACCATGCTTTTCTCGGCCACCATGCCGAAAGAGGTGGAAGCCATCCTCAACAAGTACATGACCGACCCGATGAAGGTGGCCGTGGGCGAACGCAACTCGGGCACCGCCAACGTCGACCACATCTACTACATGATGGCCGCCAAGGACCGCTACTCGGTGCTGAAGCGCATCATCGACTACACACCAGCCATCTACGGCATCATCTTCTGCCGCACCAAGCTCGAAACGCAAGAGATTGCCGACAACCTCATCCAAGATGGCTACAATGCCGCCGCACTGCATGGCGACCTCTCGCAAGGCATGCGCGACAACGTGATGGACCACTTCCGCAAACGCTCGCTGCAACTGCTCGTCGCCACCGACGTGGCCGCCCGTGGCATCGACGTGAAGGAACTGACACATATTATTAATTATAACCTTCCCGACGACATCGAGACCTACGTACACCGCTCGGGCCGCACGGGTCGCGCCGACAAACGCGGCATCTGCCTCAGCCTCATCAATTTGCGCGAAAAGAGCAAAATCAAGAAAATCGAAAAGATCGTGGGACGTCCCTTCGAGAAAGGCATCATCCCCACCGGCAAGGAGGTCTGCGAGAAGCAACTCTTCAATCACATCGACCGCATCGAGCACGTCGACATCAACCGCGAGGAGATCGACGACTATTTGCCCGTCGTGTTCCGCAAGCTGGAATGGATGAGCCGCGAAGAACTCATCACCCGCATGGTGGCGCTCAACTTCAATCGTTTCTTGGACTATTACAAGGATGCCGTCGACCTCAACGTCAGCGATCGCGACGAGAAGAAAGACAAGAAGGAACGCAAGAAGGAACGCGAGCACCGCGACGAGACCATGATGCGCCTCTATTTCGGCATGGGCAAGAACGACCACATCCTGCCGCAAAAGATCATCGGCAAGATCAACGACGTGACACGCTCCAAGAACATCCCGATTGGCCGCATCGACCTCTATGGCGACTATTCCTACGTCGACGTGGAAGAGAGCTTCGTTCCGCTGATTTTGGAGAGCTTCGCCGACCCGCATAGCAACCCGCGAGGCATCGTGGTGGAAGTGGCCAAAGACCAGCCCGACCGTAAGAAGGGCGGCGAAAAGAAGGACTTCGGCGAGAAGAAGGAGCGCAAGGAACGCCGCGAACGCGACGAGTTCCGTGGCGAACGCCGTGAGAAGCGCGACGACTTTGGCGAGAAGAAAGAACGCAAGACCAAATACGAAGAGTTCTCCGAGAAGAAATCGAAGAAGAAAAAGAAAGACTTCGACGACGATAAACCTTACTACAAGTCGGAACGCTCGCGCGACGGTCGCGAGTGGCTCGACCCCGACTGGAAAGACCACTTGGACGACATCGAAGTCTTCATCGACGATGACGACCGTCCGAGCCGCAAGCAGCGCAACGCCGAGCGTGGCTTCGGCAGCAGCCGTGGTGGTTCGTCGAGGGGTGGCTCATCGCGTGGCGGTGGTTCGAGAGGTTCCTCCTCGCGTGACTCGGGACGTGGTCGCCGTGGTGCCAGCCGTTATGACGATGGCGACTATTATTCGCCGCGTCGCCGTGGTGGAGGCCGCAGGAGATGATGTTTTATGGGATACACTTCGTGTAGAAATCTATCAAAAATCATAATAAAATCCATTGAAAATCAAGAAAGTATTTTTTGAAGATTTTTAAACTGATTTTTGAACGATTTCTTGCCGAAGGCAATACCAAACTAGTATGGCAAAGTTAAGAACTTGGATTAGAGCAGCCCGGCCGAGGACGGTGCTGCTCTCTTTTTCGGGGGTACTGTTGGGCAGTTTTTTGGCTTATAAAACAGGCTCTTTGATAGGCTCAGGAACCTGGCTATGCCTGCTGTTTTGTGCCCTCACCGCCATCCTGCTCCAAGTCCTATCCAACTTAGCCAACGACTACGGCGATTTCAAGAAAGGCACCGACAGCGCGAAGCGCGTAGGGCCGCAGCGCGAGATGCAAAGCGGCAGCATCACCGAGCGCGAAATGAAGCGCGGCATGGCTTTCGTAACCACCTTGTGCCTGATTGCGGGCGCACTTTTGATTTTCGTCTTCGCCCGACTCTCTTGGCAAGAACTGGCCGTTTTTGCCGCCTTAGGCTTGGGCGCAGTGCTGGCTGCCTTGTTTTATACCTTAGGAAAACACCCATATGGTTACCGTGGCCTCGGCGACTTGTATTGCTTCCTTTTCTTTGGTTGGGCAGCTGTGGCCGGAACCTTTTATTTGGCCACCAAATCGCTCGATTTCAGCGTTTTGTTGTCTGCCTCGGCCATGGGTTTCCTCTCCAATGCCGTATTGAACATCAACAATATGCGGGATTATGAGAACGACCGTGCTTCGGGCAAGAACAGCCTCGTGGTGAAATTGGGCTTAAAGAAAGCCTTCGTCTATCATTGCCTGCTCATCGTCGGGGCGTTTGTCTGCCTGGCCGTTTATCTTGTTTTAAAACACGCTCCCGTTTATTCCTATATGTTCTTGTGGCTTTTCCTTCTGTTTTTCAAGGATTTGAAAGCCATAAAAAAGACCAAGCCCGAGCAGCTCGACCCGTTTTTGGGCCATCAGGTCAGGAATACGTTTTTGTTGGTCGTGGTTTATGGAGTGTTGATCGTGGTTTGATTTTTCCTTTTTTTTCCAAAAACAATGCCACTATTCGAAAATGTTCTTATTTTTGCGGTCTAAATTTCTAATATTAAACACTATGAAGAAAACCCTACTTTTTGCATTCGCGTTGCTTTTCGCAACCGGAATGATGGCACAAAACCGCTCGGTTTTGCTGCAAGAATCGTTTGATGGCACCACGATGCCCGCCGGCTGGAGCATCAATGGCCAAAACAACAACTGGTCGGTATCGGCCACCAACAACGCTGGCGGACAACCCAACGAGATGCACCTCTCGTGGAGCCCCCAATTCAACGGCATGACCCGCCTCGTCAGCCCCGCCATCGACCTCACTGGCGCGAGCAGCGTCATTTTCTCGTTCAAGCACGCCTTGGACAACTACTCGGGTAGCAATACCATTGGTATCGCCACTTCGTCTGACAACGGCGCCACCTGGAACCAAGGTTGGAGCCAAGGCTACAGCACCAGCTCGAGCTGGACGGTGAGCCAAGAAATCACCACCCCCGACATGGGCCAAGCCAACGTGAAGTTCTGCATCTTCTTCAACGGCAGCTCCTACAACATCAACGACTGGTTCTTCGACGACATCATGATCTTCACCCTCGAAAACCTTGACATCAACCTTACTGGTGCCACGTTAGGCGACTTTGTGGGCAAAGGCGAAACCCAATTCGGCATCTCGGTCTTCAATATGGGCACCACTACCGTGACCTCGATTGAAGCCACCTACGCTGTGGAAGGCATGGTGCCTGTCACCGAGACCTTCAACGTCAACATCCCCTCGTTGGGAACGTCGACCCTGAACTTCACCACTCCCACGACTCTGAATCCTGGTTCGTACAACGTGGACTACACCATCAACCTGGTCAACGGACAGGAAGACGACAACGCCGACAACAACGTGCTTGCCAAGCCTGTGAGTGTGGCTCTCGGCACTGCCCATCGTTACCCGATGATTGAGCACTTCTCGTCGTCGACCTGCGGCCCATGCGTGCAACCCAACACGGTGATGCACAACTTCTGCAACAACAACGAAGGCCGCTACACCTACACCAAGTACCAGATGAACTGGCCCGGCAACGGCGACCCGTACTACACCGAAGAAGCTGGCGTGCGCCGCAACTACTACTCGGTGAATGCCGTCCCGATGGCTTTCATGGATGGCGGAAGCCTGAACTTCAATGGTGTGCAGACCCAATTCGACCAACACGCCGAATGGCCTGCTTATTTCGACATCGCCGGTTCGTTTGTCGTTGAGGGTAATACCATCAGTGTGAAGGCTGACGTTATCCCATACGTTGATGTCAACGCCCGTGTGTTCATTTCCGTCAACGAAAAAGAGACCCACGGCAATGTGGGCTCCAACGGTGAGACTTCATTCCACCACATTTTCATGAAGATGTTGACCAGCACCCAAGGCGAAAACATCGACTTTGTCGCTGGCGAAATCCAACACTTTGAGTACACGCAAGACCTGTCGTCGACCAACGTCGAGGAAATGAGCGACCTTGAAGTGGCCATTTGGATACAGAACCAAGGCACGAAGGATGTCTACAACAGCCATTATGCCTACGAATACACGGATGCGCATCCTTATCCCGTCGAGAACTTGACGTTGACCGAAGTCCCTGCCCCCACTTCCAGAGGTTTGCTTACGGCTACGTGGGATGCTCCCGCCAACGGCAGCCCCATCGGATACGATGTTTATGTCAACGATGAACTGATGGCCGAAAACATCACCGAAACCGAATATTCATTTGAAAGTGATCCGGACGAATTCTATGTAGTTGGTGTGGTTGCCAAATATGATGGAGGCATTAGCTCAATCAAGGTTATGGCCACTGCGTCGGACGAGATGCAAGACATGGGTTTGTTGATCTCTGGCTCGCCCTACGTTGACTTGACTGTCGAGGAACCCACTGCCGAGCTGCATACCCTCAACGCCAACCATGCCACCATGGGCGACATCAACATCCTTTCCGTCGAAGAGGTGAACGATGCCAATGTCCAATATCTGGAAATCAGCTGTGAGGAACTGCCTTACGCTTTGGCTTACGGCCAAGATTTCGTCATCTCCATTGCCCCGAAAGAGCAAAGCGCCAAGAGCGTTGCCGAGACCAAGGTGGTGGTGGCTTCGGATGCCGGTGTCGTTGAATATATCGTTTCGGTTGACGGCGAACTGCTGAGCGTCAACGAGCTTAGCTCGAAGGTTATGGTTTATCCCAACCCCGCCAACGGCAGCGTGCGCGTCGAGGCTGGCAACGGCATCGAAAGCATCAATGTCTACAATGTGCTTGGCACTTTGGTTGAGACTGTCAATGCCAACGGCAAGACCGTCAACGTGAACCTGAGCAACTACAGCGACGGTGTCTACTTCTTCAGCATCCGCCAAAACAACGGCACGGTGAGCAACCAACGCGTCGTGGTGACCCACTGATGCTTGTTGAAGTGTTGCCTTACAACACGAAAGGAACCTCGAAATATCGGGGTTCCTTTCTTTTTTTGGGGTGGGCTCGCAGCTTAGTCGTTGTCCTTGTACTTGAAATACAGGATCAAGTCGAACGCCACGAGGCAGAAGTTCAACACATAGAACCAGATGACATAATCGACCTGGTGGTTGACGAACTTGTTGATGATGCCGAAGATATAGCCTAACAGGATGAAGCCCATGAAGATGGGACTCTTGCCTTTGGTGACCTTCGTCCGCAACGCCTTGGCAATGCTAATCGGCCAGCTGACGGCGAAGCAGAGGAGGAAAAGGATTTCGAAGATTTTCATTGGTGTGAATATTGACGCGAGACTAAGAGACACGGGACGCGAGACGGGTGTTTGCCCCGTGTCCCGCAGTCCCGTGTCTCGTGTCAAGGTTAGAAATTAGTCGCCCAGCGTGGCCACCATGACGGCCTTGATGGTGTGCATACGGTTCTCGGCCTCGTCGAAGACGATGCTGTTCTTGCCTTCGAAGACCTCTTCGGTCACCTCGATGCCGTCCAAGCCGAATTGCTCGTGAACGTCGCGGCCCACCTTGGTCTCCAGGTTGTGGTAGGCGGGCAGGCAGTGCATGAACTTGCAGTTCGGGTTGCCGGTCATGTCCATCATCTTTTGGTTCACCTGGTAAGGCATGAGCAGGTCGATGCGTTGTTTCCAGACCTCGGCGGGTTCGCCCATCGATACCCAAACGTCGGTGTAGAGGAAGTCGCAACCTTTGACGCCTTCTTCAACGTTGTCGGTCACGGTCACCTTGGCACCCGTTTCCTTGGCGATGGCCATGCAGGTGTCGATGAGTTCCTTGTTGGGTTGCAGTTCCTTGGGAGCCACAATGCGCACGTCCATGCCCATCTTGGCGCCACCCACCATCAGCGAATTGCCCATGTTGAAGCGGGCGTCGCCGCAGTAGGCGAAGGTCACTTGGTTGAGGGGTTTGTCGCTGTGTTCCTGCATGGTGAGGAAGTCGGCGAGGATTTGGGTGGGGTGGAACTCGTTGGTCAGGCCGTTCCACACCGGCACGCCGGCGTATTTGGCCAGTTCTTCAACGATGTCTTGACCGAAGCCACGATACTCGATGCCATCGAACATGCGACCCAGGACGCGGGCGGTGTCGGCCATCGATTCCTTGATGCCGATTTGCGAGCCGGTGGGGCCGAGATAGGTGACGTGGGCACCTTGGTCCTTGGCGGCGACTTCGAAGGCGCAGCGGGTGCGGGTCGAGGTCTTTTCGAAGATCAGGGCGATGTTCTTGCCCGTGAGGTGGGGTTGTTCGGTGCCTGCATACTTGGCGGCCTTCAGGTCGGCGGCCAGTTTCAGGAAGAACTTGATCTCTTCCGGAGTGAAGTCCAACAACTTCAGGAAGTTTCTGTTTCTGAGGTTAAAAGCCATTTCGTTATGATTTAAGTGTGAATGATTCTGAAAAACGTTGCAAAATTAGTCTTTTTTCTTGTACGCTCAACAATTTAAAGAACTATCTTTGCACCATGATTATCCTCGACAATGTCGTCGTGACCGACGAATTCCTGAATGCCCAGTTTTGTTGCAGCCTGCCGCGCTGCAAAGGCTGGTGCTGTGTGGCTGGCGATGCCGGCGCACCTCTCGAAGCCTCTGAAATAGAGCAAATTGAAGACAACATCGAAGCCATCAAGCCGTTTATGCGGCCCGAAGGCATCAAGGTGGTGGAAGACAATGACGTGTACGACTACGACGAAATGGGCGAACTCGTCACGCCTTTGGTCAACGGTGAGGAGTGCGCTTTCGTCTACTTTCATGAGAACGGCACGGCCCTCTGCGCCATCGAAAAAGCCTACTTGGAAGGCAAGTGCGACTTCTGGAAGCCCATTTCATGCCATCTCTATCCCATCCGCTTGGTGGAGAAAGACGGCTTCACGCACATCCTCTACCACGAATGGAGCGTGTGTGTGCCCGCCAAGCGCAAAGGCGAGAAGGAAGGCATCCCGTTGTGGAAGTTCCTCAAAGGACCGATGATTCGGAAATTTGGCGAGGATTGGTATAATCGGTTGGAAAAGATGATGCAGAGCAATTCTTTGAAATAAATTTCATATTTTTGCGTTCACATTTTAAAGACAATAGCCACCCAAAATCACACCAAGTGAAGCGCCTACTGCCCATAGTTACCTTGTTGTTATGCTGTTTCGCTGCCTTTGCGCAAAGCGGCGAAGAACACAGCCGTATGGATTTCTATGGCTATGTAGTCACTGCCGATAGTCTCCATCCAATTCGCAATACACATGTAATCAGTAAGTTGGCGCACTATGGCACCATCACCAACCACCAAGGCAAGTTCCACATCCAGGCTCGACAGGTCGACACGCTGTGGGTGAGTTGCGTTGGCTACCAACGTCGGCTCGTTGCCATCGACTCGACGCTGAGCAGTGCCGACACACTTGTCATCCGGCTGCGTCCCGAAACCATCACCTTGCGCGAGGTCACCGTTCTGCCTTTCACCAACTACGAGACTTTCAAGGAGATGCTCATCACCATGCCGAGCATCGAGACCCCTGACGAAATCAAGCGACTGAACGACGACCTCGACGACCTCTGGCTGAGCCGCCCACCTGTGGGCAATGGCATGTTTACCGTCACAGCCAGCCCGATACAATACCTTTACGACAAATACAACAAGTCGGCACGTCGGCAGGCCACTTTATTGCGCAACCGAAGGATGTATAACGAAGTGCTGCGTGAGCAAGGCCGCACCGACGAACTTCTTCCCGACTCGCTCGATTTCGCCGTCAACTACAAGATGTATGAGCTTGACGAAGCCGCCGAAGCCAGAAAAAACAAGGACGAATTCGACACCACAAACGTGGTAGGCAAGGTGAAGCCCATGGTTCCCCGACGAAAATACATCCGTATAGGAAACTAACCCTTCCCCGACATGATTTTTCGCGACCTGTTTGATAGCGTTCTCAACCTGTTTTATCCGCGCGTTTGCGCCGCTTGTGGCGAGAGTTTGCTCAAAGACGAAAAGACCGTTTGCCTGAAATGCCGCTACACGCTTCCCCATACGGGCTATGAGCTTCATGCCGACAACCCCGTGGCACAAACGTTCTATGGTCGCGTGAGGTTTCATGCTGTCACCTCCTGTTTCTTTTTCGCCAAGTCGGGTAAGGTTCAGCACCTCATCCATCAGCTGAAATACAAACACAATAAGGAAGCAGGTATCTTTCTTGGCCAGCAAATCGGCCAAAGCATCAGGGAAGCGCCATTGTTTCAAGGCATCGACTACCTGATTCCCGTGCCGCTCCACCCTAAGCGCGAACGACAGCGCGGCTATAACCAAAGCCTTATGATTGCCCGTGGCATCAGCGAAGTCACAGGCATCCCGATTGGCGACAAATACCTCGTCAGAGGCGTTTATACCGAGACGCAGACCCACAAATCAGCCGAGGAGCGTTTCAAGAACGTGAAGGACATCTTCGAGGTGCATTTTGCCGACGAACTAAAAGGAAAGCACGTCCTCTTGATCGACGACGTGCTTACCACTGGCGCCACGTTGGAATCGTGTGCGCATCAATTGGAAGGCATCCCTGGCATTACGATCAGTGCGGCCACGGCAGCTTGCGCCGGGAATTAATATTTGTAGGGCTGTCGTACCACGGCAGCCGCAGATAAATCCAACCTGCGGCTGCCACGATGTGACAGCCCTACAATTCCTATAATGAATGATTATTCCTTATAGGTTTTCACCTCGGTCTCTCCATTGAGGACCATCAGGCCGTTGAGAGCCAGGGCTTTCATCTCGTCCTCGCCAGGATAGACGTAGACGGGAGCAATCTTCTCTACATGGCTCTTCACCAAGCCACAGAATCCCTTGTCGTAGGCCATGCCACCGGTGAGGAAGATGGCGTCGACATCCATGCTGAAGGCCGAAGCCGCCAGTCCGCCCACTTCCTTGGCCACTTGATAGGCCATGGCTTGGTAGACTTTCTCCCACTCCTTGTTGCCAGCCTTCACGGCGTTTTCCACTTCAAGGGCGTCGTTGGTGCCGAGGTAGGCCACAAAACCGCCCTTGCCTTTCAGCATCTGGCCGATTTCCTTCTTGGTGTACTTGCCGCTGAAGCAGGCATCGACGAGGAATCCGGCGGGCAGCGAGCCGGCTCGCTCTGGCGTGAAGGGGCCGTCGCCGTTCAAGGCGTTGTTGGTGTCGACCACGCGGCCTTTCTTGTGGGCGCTCACCGAGATGCCACCACCAAGGTGGATGGCGATGATGTTCATGTCCTCATACTTGCGTCCGAGGTCTTTGGCTAACTGGCGGGCGATGATCTTCTGGTTCAGGGCATGGAAGATGGAGATGCGCGGGAAGAGCGGGTGACCCGAATAACGCGCCACTTCGTCCATCTCGTCGACCACGACAGGGTCGGCAATGTAGGCCTTTACGCCGATTGCCTTGGCGATGTCGTTGGCAATCAGGCCACCGAGGTTGGAGGCATGTTCGCCGTTGTAGCCTTCTGTCAAGTCCTTGATCATGAGGTCGTTCACCTCATAGACACCCGAGACAAGCGGACGCAGCAAGCCACCACGACCCACCACGCAGGCCATCTCCTTGAGGTCGATGCCAGCCTCTTTCAGCTCGCGAAGGATGGCTTCGGTGCGGAAAGGCTTCTGGTCGGCGATGCGGTCAAACTTCGCCACTTCTTCGGCGCTGTGTTTCAGGTTCTTCTTGAAGATTTGCTCTTCGCCCTCGAAGACAGCGATTTTCGTCGAGGTGGAACCGGGGTTTATGGTTAAGATTTTGTATGCCATATTGTTGAATTTTTAATGTTTACGCCAGCATTGCTGCAAGGGCGATGGAATACAGTTTCGTCTTCGACGTGTCGCCGCGCGAGCTGAGCACGCAAGGCACCTTGGCACCCATCAGCATGGCACCCACTTCGCTCTTGTCGAACTTGGTGCAGCACTTGTAGAACACGTTGGAGGCTTCGAGGTTGGGGAACACGAGGCAGTCGGCGTCGCCGGCCACGGGGTTCTTCATGCCCTTGATGGCAGCGGTTTCGGCATCGAGGGCGAGGTCCAATGAGATGGGGCCTTCCACCATGCAGCCCTTGATTTGGCCACGTTCAGCCATCTTGGCGATGATGGCGGCATCGACGCAAGCGGGAATGCCCGCGCTCATCTGCTCGGTGGCGGTCACCATGGCGACCTTCGGGCAGCTTGTACCTAAAGCCTTCGATACGGTTGTCACATACTTCAGCAGGGTTTGCTTCTGTTTCAGGTCGGGCAGCGGGATGATGGCGCAGTCGGAGGCCACGAGCAACTTGTGGTAGTTGGGGTTCTCGATGACGGCGACGTGGGCCAAGGTCACGTTGGGCGGGCAGAGGCCGCGTTCCTTGTTGAGGATGGCGCGCATGTATTTGTCGGTAGGCAGCAAGCCTTTCATCAGGATGTCGGCTTCGCCGGCGTTGATGAGGTCGCAAGCCATGGTGGCGGCCTTCGTATCGACAGGCTCGTTGATGACCTTAAAGTTCGACATGTCAATGTTTTCGGCCTTGCACACTTCGGCTATCACTTTTTCATCGCCGATGAGGGTGGCTTCGATGAGGCCTTCCTTGACGGCGGCGTTCACGGCGCAAATGGTGTGGTCGTCATTGGCATAGGCGGCCACGAGGCGTTTCTTGGGTTTGCTGCGCAAAACCTCAAACATTTGTTCTAATTTTCTGATTTCCATGATTCTATATTTAGGATTTAAAATTTAATATTTCAAGATTTTGCAAAAGTACAAAATAAAAGCGTTTCCGCAAACGAAAACGCTTTTTATTTGAGTTTATGCTTGTTTTTGGCTCGACGTCAATAGTAAATGATGTTCAAATCCAAACGTTTCTGTTGCAGTTTCTCGACATCGCGGGCGCGTACCTTGGTGTTGTAGACCTTGAGTTGTTTGAGTGCCGGCATGTTTTCGACGGGCGAGATGCTGCGCACGTTGGTGTTGTTGACAAACAGGTTCTCGAGTTTCAGCAGGTTCTGCAAGGGCTTCAGCGACTTCACCGTGGTGCCACTGGCGTTGAGGGTGACGAGTTCGTTCATCTTTGAGAGCGGGCTGAGGTCCTTGATTTGGGTGTTCTCGATGTTGAGCAATTGGAGCAAAGTGCTGTTTTCGATAGCCGAAAGGCTGTTGACGGGGTTGTTCTGCACGTTGAGTTCCAACAAATAGGGCTTGTTTTCCAAGGGCTTCAGGTCGCTGATGCTTTGGTTGTTGATGGTGAGGCGTTCGAGCCACATGAGGTGGGTGAGCGGATCGATGCTGTTGATGGGATAGTCGGGCGTGATTTCGATTTCCCTCAAATCCAAGATGCGTTGCAGCTCAAGGGCGTTGGGCGTTTCAGAGTGGGTGCCGACGGCATTGCGGAAAATGGTTTGCCAGATGGGGGCGAGGGTGTTCCACCAGTAAATCAGGTTTTCGGTTTGGTAGACCACGGTCACCTGACGCTGGCTTTCCTTCAGGGCCACGACCTGGCTTTTGCCAATCACGGTGCTGTCGGCGTCAATCACTTCGATGTTGCTGTCGTTCATCAGCGGCGAGAGGTCGCTGACGGGCGTGTTCATGATGTTGAGGTAACGCAGGCTGCCCATGTCTTGCAAGGCCACAAGGTCATTAATATAGGTGTGGGAGATGTTGAGCGATTCGAGGTTGGTCAGGCCTTGGATGGGTTGCAGGAAATTGATTTCGGTGTTGGCGATGTTGAGTTCGCGCAGGTTGGTCAGGCGGCTGACGGGCATCAGGTTTTGGATAAAGGTGTTGCCCGAGAGGTCGAGTTCCTGCATGTTGATGATTTGGTGCAGTTGCTCCGTGGAAGGCTCCGAGTCGAGTTGTATCTGCTTTGAAAACACGGCTTTCCAATACATTGGCAAATCGCGCCACCAGGTCTTGAGGGCTTCAGTGTCGTAGATGACCAAGGTGAAGGGGTTGCTCTTGGTGAAGGCGCTGGCTTCGGCGTCGTGGATGCTCGAATGGTCGCAATAGATCTTGCTTAGGCGGCGATGGTTCTTCAAAGGCGTGAGGTCACTGATGGAGGTGTTGCTGCAGTAGAGTTCGCGCAAGTTCTCCAACTCGCTGAGGGCCTGTAGGTTGGTGATGGCCGAGCCCGAGATGTTGAGGCTTTGCAGGTCTTGCAGGTTGCTGATGGGACCCAAGTCGCGCACGGCAGTCTGGCTGATGTCGATGGTCTTGAGTTGGGGCAGGTCTTGCAGGATGCCGATGTTGCCGATGCGTGTGCCGCTCAGGTTGACGGAAGTCAGGCCTTGGCAGTTCTTCAGCTGGGTGAGGCGGCTCACTTGGGTGCTGGCCACGTTGAGTTTTTCGAGGTTGCGAAGCGAGGCAAGCACACTGAGGTCGTCGATGGCGGTGTTGGCGGCTTCGAGTTCCTTCAGGGTGATGTTGTATTTCAGTGGCGAGAGGTCTTCGATCAAGGTGGAGTTGGCGCGCAACACCTTTAGTTTGTTGAGGTTGCGCACAGGAGAGAGGTCTTCGATGGAGGTCTCTGAGATGTCCAACCAGGTGAGGTCCGAAAGCTCGCTGAGGGGTTCCAAGGTGATGATTTCGCGGATGCCGGAGATGTCGACGCGCTGGCGTTGGGTGACGAGCTTCAGCTTGGCGTCGAGTTCGGCCATGTCGTTCTTGAAGAACTTGTCTTTCAGCTCGGTCTGACCGGTCGTTGGGTCGATGATGGGATAGGAAGCCATGAAGTCGGCAGAGGTGATCATGCCGACGGTCTCCATCGGGATGCTGTCGTAGAGCTTGATGTCGGCGCCGAGGCGGTTCTTCCAGTTTTGCGACAGGCTGTTCCACCAGTTGCGCAAGGCCTCTTTCTCGTTGATTTTCGTGGTGTAGATGCTGGCTATCTTGAGGCTGTTGGCTTGTCGGTCGAGGTTGATTTCGACGTAACGGTTCTTCATGTTGTCGATGGCTTCGTCGGTGACGGTCTTGCCCGTCAGGTGGCGCGTCAGCGTGGCCTTGAAGAATACGCTTCCGTCGTCGCGCGTGCCGTTGGCGATGCTTTGCAGGTCGAGCTTGAAGCTGGCCCACTTGAAGAAGAAGTCGATGTCCTTGAGGTAGGCTTGCACGTCCTTGTTGATGGGGGTCTTGCGGTTCACGTCGAGGTCGTCCTCGATTTGCACCTTGTCGTCGATGAAGATCTTGCTCCAGCTTTCGGTGTAGACGATTTCCTTCTCCAAGGGCATGGCGGTGCTGTCGCCAAGGAAATTCATCGTTTCCTCCAGATACGCAATCATGCTGTTGATTTCGTTCTCGAATTTCGCGATTTCGTCTTTTGAGAGCTTTTGGGCATGGCCGCCAAAGGCAAAGCCGAGCAACAATATGGAGAGTAAAGCTACCTTTCTCATGGTTGGTGGGGTTGATAGAATTTAATGAGGTTGTTTTTTTCCTTTTCGGGCATGTAGACGACGTTCGACATGAGCCAGCCGGAGTTGAGGCCCGAGCGGTTGAACCACGACACCTCGAAGTACCAGTCCTTGATTTGGAGGACGTGGAACTTGACCCCGTCGACGTGTTGGAACACGAGCTTGCCTCTCTTGATTTCGTAGAAGAACAGGGTCAGGTAGTCGGGTTGGTATTCCTTTGAGGCGTAATAGTCGATGACATCGGGGTTTTGGAAGGCCTTGTAGATGTTCATGAAGTCAAGCTCGTGGCTCATGGGATGCAGGAAATGCTTCTCTCTTTCGGCCAGTTCGCCGGTCGGAAACATTTTGTTGAACTCCGAGAAATAGACGTTGGTGAGCACCCATTTCGAGCCCAAGCCTTCCTTTTCGACGGCCAAAAACAGCATGACGTTGACGTTCTTGCCGTTGTATTTGAAGGTGGTCGACACCTCGCTGTACCACTTGCCGCCGAGGAAGGTCATGTAGGTGGAATCGTCCTTCGTGACGTCCTCGATGAAATAACGTTGCAGTTCGGTCTGTTTGCCGTATTTCTCCTGGTCGAAGAGGATGGGCAACGATTTGCGGCGCATCTCGTTGCTGCGGTAGTCGCGGTCTTTGGGATAGAGCCTGTTGCCAAACTGGTCTTCCTCGTAGTTGAACCTGCGCATGAACTGGCCCATCTGCTTGGTCATGGCGTAAAGCTCCGTCTCGTCCATCTTGAAGTCACCGATGGTTTGCGCGAAGCCAATGTCCGCAAACAACAAGGCCAACGCCAAAATCACAATATGCCACCTACAAACCCTCAACTCTAAACTCTAAACTATCTATTAGTGGTTTCCTTCACGCGCATGTCGCCGAGCAACACGTCCCAGAAGCCGATGGTGCGGCCACCGATTTGGGTCTCCTTGCGCTTCACGTAGACGGTGATGTCCTTCTTGGTCGTGTCCTTATACACCATGTTGCCTTCGGCGTCGTAGCCACGGAAGGTCTGGAAGATGGTGATGACACCCACATAGGTGCCGTCGGGCTGGCGTTGCAGGTCGCTGACGTACTCGATGTTGTACCATTCAATCTCGACGCGGTCGTAGTTGAGGCGCATCAGGTGCTCGAAATACTTGCGGACGCGATAGTAGGTGATTTGGTTGGAGCCCAACGAGGAGACACCGATTTCGGCATCGCTCATGAAGAGTTCCTCGGCGCGGTCGATGACGCGGTTGGCCTCGCTGAAAGGCGTTTCCTTCGAGCCTACGATCTTGATGTATTTGCTCAGGTCTCTCACCTTCTCCAAGGCGAGGCTGTCGATGGCTTGCTTGCGTTCGGGACTCAGTCCGTCCTGTGCCATGGCGCTGCCCACAACGCACAAGGCAATCACTAATGTGGCAATGATCTTCTTCATTTCTTTATCAGTTCTATTTCGTTAATCTTTCCGTTGCTGTTGTATTTGATTTCGTGCACCTTCTCGGTCGCCTTCTTCTGGTCTTTCACGTAGTTGAGGTACTTCTCGATGGTGGTGGGGCGGTCGTAGTCGTTGAAGCCTGCGTTCTGCTTGATGATGATGAGCACGGGCGTGTTGGGCGACTCAAACATGCCCAAGGTCTCGTTGATGACGCGGTTGGCTTGGCTGGCGCTACCGGCGTTGGCGATGCTGTTGAAGGCGCGTCCAAGCACGGCATCGGCGGCGTTGGCTTTCTCGCGTTCCTCACGTTCGCGGCGTTCTTGTTCCTCCTTTTGGGCGCGTTCGCGGGCCAGTTTCTTCTCCACTTGGAAGAGCAGGTCGTCGACCTCGGCGTTTTGCAGGTTCCAGTCTTTGATGGTCTGCACGCGGGCTTCCTTCTCTTCGAGGCTCCAGAGGGTCTCGTCGTCGAGGATGGCGTTCAGGTCCTTGATGGCCTGGTCCACTCTTGATTTATACTCAGCCTCAGCGGCTTCCTTGGCAAGGCGCTTCTTGCTCTTGCAGCTGGTGGTGCCTCCTATGGTGATGAATGCAGCCAGAAGGACCATCATGACGGTTGTGATTTTGCTTTTCATTTTTATCAAGTTTTTTCTAATAACTCCGATTGGTGCAAATAAATTGCAAAAGTAGTGTTTTTTTTCGTTGCTACGGGCGTTTTGGTGCAATTTTAGCTCTTTCCGCCCATCGGTATTTTGGCCAGCGGCTTGTAGATGGGTCCGGTGGGTTGCAGGATGCTTTGGTAATACACCAGCTCTTTCACGTCGGCATGGAGGTAGGTCTTAGGCTCGATGCTGTCGTAGATCTGCATGAAGAACTGCTTGTCGACCAGCGACTTGATGCGGCACACGGTGAGGTGTGGCACGAAGTTTTGGCGGTCGCGCATGTAGCCCAAGTCGTCGAAAGCGTCCAAGAGGTCGTTTTCGAGGTCGAAGAGGGCTTGCGGCTGGTCGTTCATGCCGAGCCACATCACGCGCGGCACGCGGTTGCTGCCAAAGAGGCCCGTGCGGTCGAAGTCCATCGTGAAGGGCTGGTGTTGCCGAGCCACCTTTTTGCAGGTCTCGATGATGTCTGGAATGTCGTCGACGGGCGTGCTGCCAAGGAATTTCAGCGTCAGGTGGATGTTTTCGGGACGGCAGTAATTAATGAATTTCTCGTGTGTCAGGTTTTTCTTGAGCCGGTCGACCAAGCCCGAGTAATCGACGGTGGTCGGGATGTGGATGGCGAGGAAGGTTCGTTTGGTGTACATTTTTGCGATGGTATTATGCGTAGTTGTTGCTGTTTGTTTTGCAAAAATAGCAAATTCAATAATTCAAACCGAACATCCAAAGCGGAATGACCCCAGGAGCGCCATATTCAATATCGTCTTTCACCACAAAACTATCTGGCACTTCCGCAATTTGGCGACGGCCTTTCTTATGGCCTCCCACTTCAAAGGTGTGGCCATCCACCAAAAAATCCGAAACTTCAGAAGCAGTCACCTCGTTGCGCACCCGCATTTGGTTGAAAAAGAAAGTCTCACGAAGGTTACCCAAGTCGGGTTGTGTGCCGATGAGGGCATACATCAGGTTGGTGTTGTCTAGGTAGATTTTTTCCGCCTTGGCCAAACGGGTCATTCCAAAGGCTGGCGATTGAAGGCATTGGATCATGCCCGACTTTTCCATATAGAAAAGATAGTCTTTCAGGTCGTTGCGAGCCACGGAGATGTCGCGGGCGAGGTCGCTGTAATTGGGCTTGAAGGGCGAAATCTGCGAGATAATTTGCATCAGTTGCTTGAGTTTGTGCATCACACCGACGCTGAGACCCGCGAATTGTGGGATGTCCGTTTCAAGTGTTTGCTCGACCACTGCACTCAGTCGCTCAAGGTAATCCGCTTCGCAGCAGAATGGGAAATAACCCGTCCTAAGATATTCCTTGAACAAAGGCAACGGACGGTGTTCGGCATACGGGAAAGCCGTTTTCGCCGAAAGTATCTCGTCGAGCGTAAGTTTCGGCACCACGATGCCTTGGGTCATTTGCAGCCATTCTCGGAACGACATCCCGTGCATGTGGTTTTTCAACTGTCGGCGCGATAGGTCGGCACCGCCTTTCTCCAAATCGAGAATCGACGAACCTGTGTAAACGATTCGTAAGTCGGGAATTTGGTCGTAGATGTTCTTTATCTCAGTCGACCAATGTTTGTATTTGTGTACCTCGTCGATATAAAGATGCTTGCCGCCGTTCTTATAGAATGTGTCGGCCATGTCAAGCAAAGTGTGTTTTGAGAAATAGATGTCGTCGGCAAACACCACGAGAGAAGTGTCGCGTTCGCCGCTGAGCAAGATGTGTTGGAACATCAAAGTGGTCTTTCCGACGCCCCTTGCACCAAGGATGGCGTTGAGACGAGCTTCCCAGCGGATTTCGTCGTGAAGATAGCGGACAAAGTCGGTTTTTGTCCTGTCCAATTGCGCTTGATAGCGTTGCATTAATCTTTCCATGGTGTCATTGTTTTGTCTTTTCGGCTGCAAAAATACAAAAATGAAACCAATAAAAATCAATTTTCTAATAAAATTGATTCTTTTTTATATCAAAATTCACATAAAACTGATACTAAAAACATGCAAATGCCATCATCATTTTCATCTCATCATAAATCACACCAACTCAACGAATAATTCCCACTGGATAGACCAAATAATTCTTGTCGCAGTAGGGCGAGCGTTCGTAGAACCAGTTGAGGATTTCGTATTGCGAGGGTTGCTTGTCTTTCGGGAACGTGGCTTTCCATTCCTTGAATTGTCCTTCGAGGAAAGGGTCGGCGACGAGCATGGCCTTGGCCATCGGCTCCATCTTGTATACCTCGAAATACTCCACGCGTTGCAACACATGGTTGAAGAAGCCCCACTCGAAGAGCGAGCCGGGCATCTCAGGCTCAAGCAGGTTCATCAGCAGGCGGATGCCGTTTTGCGAGGTCTTCACCACGGCTGAGCCTTTGGGGAAAGTGACGTCTTTGGTGATTTCCTCCGCGTCGAAACGGGCCACGCGGCTATGGCCTTCCGATGGCATCGGCATGAAGGCCACGTTGCTGAAACGGTAAGTGTTCACTTTCAGGGTCTTTTGCTCTTTCAGATAATTAATGTCGAAGCCGTGTGCCTTGACGATGCCTATTGCGTCGGCATATTGTGCGGGAATGATGTATTCCTTGGGTACGGCGAGCGTCTTGGCCGGGCGTGTGGAACGGATGCGGCGGGTCTTGCGCGTTTCGGGGCGGGTAGTGTCGTAGGCGTAGTACCAACTGCCGGTCACCTCGCTCTGCACGGTGTCGAAGTGGTAGCCCAAGAAGTCTTCCCAAATCGTGTCGTTCATCTGAGGTTGCATATTGATGGGCAATTCCTTGAGGCTCATGTCGTTCTTTTTGGCTTGGGCAAGGGTTTGGCTGAAGTTTTCCTTGTCGTTGCGGATGATTTTCAGGGTTTCCAAAATCATCTGATAGGTGGAGAAAACGCGGTCTTTGTAGGGCTTCAGCATGTGGGTTTCGAGCAACACGCCTGGGCAATTGCGGGCTGTGGTATAGGCTTCGGAGAACATCGCCGAAAAGCTTTGGTCGTAGAGCGGTGCAGTAGGATCGCCCCAAGGGTGGAACTCAATGTAGCGCGTGATGGGCAGCCCCTTTGCCTTCATCGCGGCTTGGATTTGTGGCTCCCAAACGTTGGTCAGCCACTGGGTGATGCCAGCATCGTAGTTGCCGAAGTTCTCCATCGAATAGGTGGTGACATATTGATAGTCAGCGCCATCGGTGGCGTGGGTATCGAAGAAGAAGTCAGGCTGCCATTTGTTGAACAAGGAGACGAAAGATTGGATTTCGGGTGTGTCGAGCTTGGTGTAGTCGCGGTTGAGGTTGAGGCCTTGGGCGTTCACGCGCCAGCCCATCTGCTTCGGCCCGTTCTGGTTGATGCGGTTGTAGGGCGAGAAGTTGGCCAGCCCGTCGGGACTCAATACGGGGATGAAAAGGAAGGAGAAATCCTGTAGCAAGTCGCTGTTATTGTTCAACATGTCGCGGATGAGCATGAACATGGCGTCTTTGCCGTTGGGTTCGCCAGGATGGATGCAGGCTTGCACCAAGATGATGTTTTTCCCGCTTCTGTGGATCTTTTTCGGGTTGGTGGAGCCGTTTTCGTCGACGATGAGCAGGGGCACCTCGCGGCCTTGGGCGGTCGTCCCAATGCTTTGGTAATGCACATCCTTGAATTGTTTGTCGAGGCGTTTTGCGTAGGCAATGGTTGCAGCGTAATCGTCTGTTTCCAAGTAGTTTGACTTCTCGAAGGTGGTGGTCAAGTCGGAGTTTTTGCTGTTGCATGAGGCCATCAAAATCAGGGCCACGAAGAGAGGAAATAGTCTTTTCATCGGATACAATTTTGCGCAAAATTAGTTTTTTTTCGCGTCCAAAGCCGAAAATCCGTATTTTAGCCCTTTCAAAACCGACAAAAAAATGAACACTTATTCCATAGGAATCGACATTGGCGGCACCAACACCGACATTGGGTTAGTGCGCGACGACGGCCACTGCTTGGCCAAAAAGAACCTCCCGACCAGCATCTATTTTGACGCGGAGCTTTATGTTTCTGATATTTGCCACAAAATCAAAAAAATGATGTTTGAGAACAACATTGAAGCCATCGAAGGTATTGGCATTGCGGCACCGGCGGGCAACTACTACACGGGCTGCATCGAAGGCGCCACCAACCTCAACTTCAAGGGCACCGTCGACTTGGCCTCGATGTTCCGCAGCCATTTGGATGTGCCCGTGGTGGTCTCCAACGACGCCAATGCTGCGGCCTACGGCGAGCTCGTCTATGGCGGCGCCAAGGGCATGAAGAACTTCATCACCTTTACTTTAGGTACTGGCGTGGGCAGTGGCATTGTGGTGGATGGCAAGTTGGTACACGGCAAGACCGGCGGAGCAGGCGAGTTGGGCCATGCCATCTTGATTCCCGAAGGCCGTCCCTGCGGCTGCGGACGCAAGGGCTGCCTTGAGACCTACACCTCGGCCACGGGCATCCGCCGCACGGCTTTGGAGATGATGGAGGCCACGCCCGACTATGTGGGCGCACTCTCGCAGGTGCCTGCCGACGAGCTGACGAGCAAGATGGTGGGCGACGCGGCCAAGTATGGCGACAAATTGGCCATTCGTGTCTTCGAGAAAACGGGCTATTGGTTGGGCATCGCTTTGGCCAATGCCGTGGCGTTCAGCGGCCCCGAGGCCATCTTCCTGATGGGCGGTCCGGTGAAGGCGGGCGAGGTGCTGATGAAACCTGTGCGCGAGTCGTTCCAGAAGCACCTGTGCTTTGTTTACGACGGCAGTGTAGAAGTAAGGGTTTCGGAGTTGCCCGACAACGATGCCGCCATTTTGGGTGCAGCGGCGTTGGTGAAGGCTTGAGGAAACGAATCTTACATGAATCTTTCGTAAATATGATGAATGCCGCCAATGACTGACGGCATTCATTGTTTTTTGGTCGTGTTGTTATCATTCTTTCACCACCTTGTCCGAGAATGTGGTCCCGTCCGCCATGGTGACTTTCATCACGTATTGCCCCGGGGCGAGGCCTTGCAAATTAAAGCTCTCGAGGCCTGAGCCTTGGCTTCGCACGAGGCGGCCTTGCAGGTCGTAAAGCTCGATTTGGGCGGGCTTCACGTCGGGCGAGTATTGCAGGCGGAGCTGGTCTTGGGCGGGGTTGGGGTAGAAGGCGTAGGGGCGCACCTCGATGCCGCCTTCTCCAACGAAATCCAATCCTTCATCGGTGAGGAAGAAAAAGAAAATTCCATTTTTTGGTTCGGTTTCCCTTTCACTATAGCCCGTGATATAAACCCCCTTCTCCATTCCGCTTTCATCTTTCAGTATGCCAGAATAGCAGCTCCAATTTGGATTGACTTTAAGTTGATTGGGCTCGTAGCAGTAGCGTTTCCAGACGACATTCAAGTTGTGATTCATTTTCACGGCAGTCATGGGCAGGTCAGATTCCTTGTAAATGAGGAAAAAATCACCGTCAGATGTTTTTTGAAAACACATGACGCGCACATCGGTATCAGGCCCAGACAAGTCGTTGAAATCCACCAAAGCCTTTCGTTGCATGGTTCGCAAATCATAGCGCGCCACGGATGTACCGCTTTCGTGAAAATCATAATACCAAGCCGAGTCGTAGCTGAACGGTGCGGCCACAAAAATGTCATCGCCATCGGGGATTACGAAAGTGGAACTGGAATTGTGGCTGCCAAACCGAAAGGTTTTCTCAACCTCGATGGGCGATGTTTCATTAATCCAGTACACGGTATCCCGAAGCATTTTGTTTATGACGTAGTAGTTTTCCACCTGGAAAATGGAGTCCATGACATAGAAGAAAAGGTTTTCTTCCGAACCTCTTGTCCACTGGTAATACCTTTTCGGCATCGATTCAAACTCGTCCATCGTGCGGATGAAATTATGGCTTTCTGGCAACACGGCCTCGTGTTTCAGTGTTCCATCGGCACCGACTCTGGCTATGTGGCAAACGCAGTTGAAATTACCCCATTCGGTATAGTATTTCAAGATCAGATCGCCTTGGCTGTCCATCATATAGCTGTCGATGTAATCGAAGGCTACCGTGTCGCAAAGGCGAACCACGATGTCCTCTTCAGGATTGATGTGAAGGTCGTCGTCAGGGAAATGGGAGATGCGCAAAGCGGTGCCGCCAACGCCGTCAGGCTCGACATTGACTCGCAGGTTGCCCTCGCCTCGCGGGTCTTGGGCGAACAGGTACCATGCGGGTGTGGTGTCGGTCACAAACAGCGTATCAGTGATTTGCAAGGTGGTGGGCGACATCTTATAGAAGGTAAGACCGGCTATAATCGGGGGGATGTGGTTGTCGCCACTAGGAGTTGACACCATAACATTGGCGACAAGGTCGCCGTTGCGCTGTTGCAGAATCTTATTCTCAAACTGCGGGAGCTCGTAGCCAGTATAATGGAAAGGGATAAATTCCATGTGGACTTCTTGGGCTAGGGAAAGAATAGATCCAAGGATAATAACCAAGAATAAAGGCAATCTTTTCATGTGACAGGTATTTTTCTGCAAAGATAAAAGAAAAAAAGCAACATCCAAAACAACACCTAAAATATGGCATCAATTATAGGAACTATTGGAGAATGGTTTGCAATAGATAACTTTAACATTGTTGTTGGTCGTGTTGTTATCATTCCTTCACCACCTTGTCAGAGAACGTTGTCCCGTCCGTCATGGTGACTTTCATCACGTATTGCCCTGGGGCGAGGCCTTGCAGGCTGAGGCACTCGAGGCCCGAGCCTTGGCTGCGCACGAGGCGGCCTTGCAGGTCGTAAAGTTCGATCTGGGCAGGCTCCACGTCGGGCGAGTAATGCAGGCGGAGCTGGTCTTGGGCGGGGTTGGGGTAGTAGGCGTAGGGGCGGACGTGTAGCGGACTTTCACCCACATTCCAGTATTCGTCTTTGACTACCGTGACAAAAACACGTCCTGGATTTTGCCCGTATCTGTATGAGCCAATGGCAACCTTCCCGTCGCGAAGAACGGTCATTGTTGTGGCCCAATGGAAGCAATCAGGTTCATACAGATATCGAATCCATCGAGTTTCAAGTTCGGAATTGAGACAGGCAAGAACCAAATGATTCGCACTTCCTGTGGTGGTCATGTAGGAATAATAAATGGTATCTGGAGCGACTGCCGTCACTTTTATCGGTCCAATGTCGATGTTGTTTTCGTCGAACAATTTGAAGTCTAACAGGTTATGACTCCTGTCGTATTTGGCCAAGGCGGCATAGCCATGGTTGTTGACAACTCCAAGAGCAGGGGAGGCATACAAGTATGAAGATTCGTCATATTCTGCCAAATGCTCCTGCATCCCAGGCATGTAATTTGTGTTTGGTTGATTGGTCAGCCTGCCGTAGGTGTGTACTTCGGTCTCCTCAAAGAGTGAATCCATGATATGGACATCATTAGCAGTAGCCATCACCCTTTGCACCAGGAAGGAATAGCGTAAAGGATGCCTGCTGTAAACCCCAGTATGCCTGACTTGTACACCTAAGGATGATGGGTAGTTTATTTCGGGGAGTTGCCTTCGGAGTTTCACCTCACCGTCAATTCCAATCCTAAACATGTGGATGCATTTGTTCCTGAGGAATGACGCGATGATGTCGCCATACGGGTCGATGAACATGTCCGACGTGGATATGGCGGCATAACCGGAAAAGTCGCCCAACAATACGGTTTTTTCATCGGTGATGTGCAAATCGTTGTCGATGAATGTCATTTTCAAAACGGTGGTGCTATCGTTGCCAGCGCGTTCGAAATGCGCAAAAAGATAACTTCCGTTCATGCCAGGCAACGGCTCGAACAAAGTCCTTAACGGGATGTCGTCGAGCGGGACAAACAGCGAATCGAGCAGTTGGCCGTCCATCGAAATCTTGTAGAACATGGAGCCGTAATCAGGGCCAGAGCCAAACGTTTCGAACATCGGACAATCCACAAGTAGCGCGTTGTCGGTAGTCTCCACAATGTTGTGGAAATTGAAGTACTTACCGTTTTCATGTCTGAAGTCCATGACGACCTCCTGGGCGTTCAATGCCCACGCGAACAATTGGAATAGCACCAAAGGTGTAATCTTTTTTATATTCATATTTCAATCCTCTTTTTCTATTAGTAGGGACTTATAATAATTGCTCCGCAGGAGATTTCTTTTAATAATAAAACGCAAATAACCAATGAGTTATACTCGAGCGTCTGCCCTCTTCACCAAACATCATTTCACCCATCATTTCGCCAGTAGCGGATAATTTGAGGATTTTGGCCGCGACGGTATAATCTTCATAGTAAATCCATTCTTTCATGTATTCAAAAGCTGACACAAGGAAACAGCCGTCTTCAGTTTCCAAGGCGATTCCTCCTTCGGCCTCCGTGTCGGGGTAGTTGTAGGTGAAGTAGAAGTCGGGTGTTTGGGCGAATGCAACAATTTGAAAGGCTAATAGGGAAAGAATAAAGATGAACTTTTTCATTTTGATTGTTTTTTAAAATTAAACATAATCTCCGTTCCAGCGAATTTGCAATTCGCTGGTGTCGAGTATGGGGATTTGCAAT
>R27__coassemble_35_pt1 | contig 123430 bp, 97 predicted proteins | sample R27__metabat2_low_PE_013 | metagenome-assembled genome bin R27 | reverse complement strand
TTCTCGAAAATCATGCTTAACAAACTGTCGAATTGAAATTTAAACAAACTCTTAGCATATTTACTTTTTCAAGAGTTTGATCTTTAGGTAAATTCTTCATTTTTTGCCTAACCATCGAGTATCTTCCGCACATTTTCTCATAATCTTTTGGATTACTAGTTTCACAACCGCAAACTTCAACATTATCAACATAAAGTGTTCCCGTAACGGCATCATTTTTCAGCGTATATGAAACAGAATAGTTCATCGTATTCCCAGTTGTATCAGCATATTTATAAGTATCTGTTGTGACAAAATCGTTTTCCATCTTGGAACCATATCCCGAATATTTGGAATAGGATGTAGCTGAAACATACACATTGTTTTTTGTTTCAGAATTCGTACCAACGGAACGGAAACCTTGTTTTGATAGTTCTGAATGAATTGAAGCTATTCTTCCATCATAAGTAGTTTTCCTTGTCACCTGGTAAGTATCCATGCAACTTGTAAAGCCAAAAAAGACTAGCAACAATAATGACAAACACCAAGTCTTCATTTTCCAATACCCTAAATTCGTCATCGGGCGCAACTTCAAGTTTGGCGGACTCCCGAACACCGAATGATTAGAAATGTCAAGGCATACAACGAAAGAAGCGCGGGAATCAACTCTTGCTTATCCCGCTATCGAGGCTCTCGCATTGCCCAACTATGTAAGATAAGCAATGCATCAGCCCACGCTTTTGGTGATATAAATCGAATAGAATATACCAAATCATGGACGATGACCATTGCGTTACCACGACATAGTTTAGAATTTGCGAGATTCCGATAGCCGCGAATAAACGCCAGTTCAGCGTCTTTGTCAATATGTCTGCCGCTTGCACTTTGCAAAACGACGCTGCAAATATAAGGAAAAAGATGCCAAGCGCCAGAAAAAGAAGAAAACTTTTTCAAAAACACGAATTGCCATCAAAGCAATGTAGAAACGTTCCAATAAAAAACTTGGATGGATTTATGGCAATAACAACGTCAAAATTTTGGCCAAATTCTCATATACAAACCATGCAAAAATTTTGAATAAATTCCAACCTGTTTTTTGCATTATAAAACAATATAATAAATTGTTTTTCAGTATTATAAATAATTATAATTTCCGCCAAATCGAGCGATTTTTCATCGATTTAGCGGAAAATAAGCGATTCAATTTCCGCCATTTCGATTAAAATTTCATCGATTTGGCGGAAAATGGAGTCGTTCTAAATAATAAAACTTTGGGGAAAAATCACAAAATCCATGATTTTTTCCCAGAGTTTTATCAAAACGCAGTAGAGACGCGCCATGGCACGTCTCTACAAACAGCATATTAAAATCAGTTGCAACCGCCGCCACAACCCTCGCAGCCGCCTTCACCGCAGTCGCCGCCGCAACCAGCGCAACCGCCAGGGTTGAAGTCTTCGTCGGTCGACTCGCGCACGTCGAGGATCTCACCTGAGAAATGGAGGTGCTTGCCCGCCATGTCGTGGTTGAAGTCCATCTTCACGTGGTTGTCGCCAATCTCGCGGACGATGCCGGCAATCGGGCGACCGTCGGAGGTCTGCATCATCAGCTGGGCGCCGACCTTCACAAGGTCGACCAGCACGCCGTTTTGCATGAACATGTTCTTGTCGAGGTCCATGACGTATTTCTCAATGCGCTCTCCGTAGCCCTCTTCGGGAGTCAGGTGGAAGGCATAATGGTCGCCAGGCTCCTTGCCCATCAGGTTCTCCTCGAACTTGGGCAACAGCTGGTGCATGCCGAAAATGGCGACAAAAGGATTCTCTTTCGTGGTCTCCTGAAGGATGGGACCGTTTTCGTCGTTCTCACGCAGGACGTAGGTCATCGTGACGACGGCTTGATCTTGAATCTTCATAGTGTTGAATTGTTTATTGTTGAATTGTTTAATTGTTGTTTTAGATTTAATAACTGCCGAACATTTTCCGCAGCAGCCACTCTATCGCGGCCATGCCGATGAGGACGAAGAAAATCCACTTGGAGTGAATCAGGTCCTCGAAGCGGCTCTCATGGTGTTCAACGGTGGTGATACGCGAATCATTGTGCAAGTCGGCAAAAAGTTGTTGCAACTCGCGAGCGGTATAGCACTTGCCGTTGGTCAGGCGGGCGAGGGTGCGCATCCGCTCAACGTCGGCAGTAAGTTGTTGTTCTTCAATGCCAATAGCCACCACACTGAAGGTGCCGTTGACACTGATTTTGCGCTCGCCCATCTGTGCCTCCACCTTATAGGAATAGAGTCCCTCTGGCAGCAGGCCAGCGTTCAACTGATAGTCGTGGTCGCGCTTCGAGAAGGTGTAGTCGTAAGTCTCGCCCGTCAGTTTGTTCACAATTTGGATGGTCAGGTCGGGGTCGGTCACGAGTTCATTGTTGGGATTGCGCAACTCGGCGGTGATGACGACTGGCTCGTTGCTGTAATAAGTCTCCTTCGCGTAAATCGCTGAGCCATCGTTGCCCGATAACAACAAGTATTTCAGCGACTTGGAGAACATTTCATCAAAGACATCGTGGTTCTTGTTTTGGTAATACTCAAACAAACGCCAACGCCAGATGTTAGTTCCAAAGAGGAAAGCCATCTTGCGCCCGTCATTGGCGAAACTCAGCAGCGGCAGTCCCGACTTGATGCCCATCACCTCTTGCAGCAGCAAGTCATCGTGCGATTTCAACGTGTTGACTTCCAAATGTGGCAAGGCCAAAGGCGGGTATTTTGCAACGAGTTGTTCGGCCTTGCTGTCGAAGGTGAAAGTCGCGAAAGCGGTATTTTGGTGGGCTTTCACGTCCATCAAGGTATTGGTCGCGCCGGAATGAAGTTCAAACACGCGCTGCAACTTGTTGAGCATATCGCGGTCGGTATCGTTGCCGACAATGAACAACACGGGCAACTTCACGTTTTTCTCCAATTGTTTCCGCAACGCCTCAAAGTCCGTCCGTGCAGAGGGCACCTGATGCAGGATGACCAAATCGTAGTTCTCAAACTCGGGCAACACATCCTTACCGAAGCAGAAATCCACCTCGTAGTTGTCGTTGAGCACGCTGCGCAAGGCGCCCAAGTCGGGATGCGGCGAATTGGCCACGCACAGCAGTTTGTATTTCTGGTCGAGCACCTCGACATAGATATGGCGCACGTTATTCAGCAGTTGCTCTTCCTCGCTGATGCCGCTCACCTCAATGTCGATGGGCAGCACACCTTGCTTGGTGGCATCAAGCATGAAGTCAATCTCCTTTGAGAAACGGTTGGAAGGAATCTCGATGTCGCGCTTCTCAAGCACGCGACCGCCCGACGAGAGTGTCAGTTGCGCCTTGCGACCGGCCAAGTCACGGGCGGCCACGGTCACGCGGACGGGGAACGTTGCGCCGAGTGACACCACCTTATTATAATGTACGTTGCGGATGGCGAGGTCGGGATAGGCCACCGTGTCGCCCAAAACGACCGTGTGGATGGGAAACGGGAAGTTCTCCGCCACCAACTCCGGCTCGAAGCCACGGTTGTAAATGCCGTCCGAAAAGAGCAGCACCGCACCCACATTACGCTTGTAATATCTTCTGTCCAAAGTCTTTACGAGCGACGACATGTCTGTCAGCTGGTCGGAGAAATCGAGGTTTTCAAAATCGCGCACATCTTCGCCAAAAAGGTATTCATCGACTTGAAAATCAGCGTTCAGTTGGCTCCTGAACTGCTCGAACTGCGTCAGATAATCGTTTTTGTAGAAAACGGAATCCTTGCACAAGGCAACCGAAGCCGAATTGTCGTGCGCCAAGATGATTGTTGGCGTTTCCACCGAGCTGAATTTCTGCCGGATTAGCGGGTTGAAGAGCAGCAGAACCACCATGCCGACAATCAACGCCCTAAGTGCAAACAATATGACATTCAACACCTTGCCATAGTGTTGCTTCTTGTTTCGGAAATACAACAAAGTGGCCGCCGCCAGACCAGCCAGCAGCGCAACAACTATCATCCATATTGGGATTCCGATGGGCATCTTATTGTTATAAAGAGGTGCAAAAATAGAAAAAAATCTCCGATTTCGCTTGGCCTTTTCGGTTTCTTTGTAATTTTGCACCGCGATTCAGGCAGACTGTCGCGGGTCGGGAAAGCCGGCGCGAGGAAAGTCGGGACAGCACAGAGCACCATACTTCTTAACAGGAAGGTACACGCGAGTGTAACAGACAGTGCCACAGAAAACATACCGCCCGAAAGGGTAAGGGTGAAAACGCGAGGTAAGAGCTCACGCGGCGGGTGGCGACATTCCGCTGGGGTAAACCTTATGGGCTGCAAGTCCAAGTATAGAGACACTGAGGCCTTCGGGCTTCGAGAGGGCTGCTCGTCCGTCGTCTCAGGGTAGGGCGCTTGAGCCTGCGGGCGACCGCAGGCCTAGAGAAATGACAGTCGCCCCGCAAGGGGAACAGAATCCCGCTTATTCGCCTGGGTCACAATTTAGGAGGTTCCGCTTCCGAGCGGAGCCTCCTTTTGTGGTGTTTGCTTCGCAAGAAATCTTATGAAAATCTGTTTCAAAATCTTTCAAAACTATAGATTTTCTTTTGGGATTTTTGAGAGATTTCTTGTCCGCAGGACAATCCCCATATCGAAAAATCATGTACCTTTGCAGCCGCTTTGGCCAAGGGAATGCCGTGCAAATCGGCAACAGTGCCCGCTGCTGTAAGTCCGTGTAAGGCCTGCCAATAAAAAAGCCACTGTACGGCCCATCCGTATGGGAAGGCGACAGGCTCGGGCGAGTCAGAAGACCTGCCAAACAGGGTAATTCATTGCAAGCCTTCGGGAACAAGGGCGACGCATAAGCGTGGCAATTACGCATCGCCGTTTGCGAATGGTCTTGCATCATTGTTCAAATTCGTAATAATCATCTCATTATGCGAAAAAAATTTCTTTTGTTCCTGTCGCTGCTTGCGGCGACAACGGTAAGTGCGCAACTCTCAGGCATTTACACCATCAGCGGCGACGCGTCGCAAAATCCAGATTTCGTTTCATTTGGCGAAGCCGCCTCTGCACTCGCGGCTGGCGTGTCGGGGCAAGTCGTTTTTGAGGTGGCTCCTGGCACCTACGAGGAGTTTGTCACCCTCAACAGCATCAACGGCACCAGTGCTACCAACCGCGTCGTTTTCCGTGGCATGGGTGCCGACAACCAACAGGTCGTCGTGACCAGCAATGCAGGCTACACCAACAACAGCACCCTCACGCTCGACGGTCCCGATTATGTGACTTTCGAGAACATGACCTTGGAGTCCACTTCGGAAAACACTGCCATCGTGGTGACGCTGCGTGGCGGCCTCACCAACGACCGTTTCGAGAACGTGAGGTTTGTCGGCTGTGTGTCTGACGCCAGCAACACCGACAACAACAAGAACTTGGTTTACAGGCTTTCGGGCGGCTGGATGGACACCGACAACGCTTTTGTCGGATGCGAGTTCGTCAATGGCTTCATCGGCTTGTATTATCAAGGTAGCGACATGACGCAATACAACGATGGCCTTTTGGTCGAAAACTGCTCGTTCACAAACCAATGCAGCAAGTCGATTTATGCGACTTTCACCGACCATGTGACGCTTTCTGGCAACACGATTGACAACGCTAACGACAACCACACCGATTACAACGCCATTGATGTGTTCCGTTGCCGTTATAACTGCCTCATCGAGAACAACGTAATGACCGTCAACCATCCGACGAAATACGTAACGGTGATGAAAATCCGTCCGTGCACGGGATCGGCCACTGAGCCTGTCATCATCCGCAACAACATCGTCGACCTGCAAACGGGAGCCTCATCCAATTGGTGTTATTCCTTCGACAATGCCGACAGCGAATACATCTATTTCGCCCACAACACAGCTAAAATCAGCGGCACGGGTTCGGGCGGCAACCTCTTTGTGCAAAAGGATTGGGAACATTTTTACGCCTATAATAACCTGTTGGTCAACGAGACGGACGGCTTGGTGTTCCGCTTCAACAGTGCTTCGGCCAATCGTTTCTGCGACTACAACCGCGTTAGCTATGCAGGTGGCAATGTCGGCCTTTATGATGGCTACAACTATTCCGACCTAAGTGCTTGGGCAGCAGCTTCGGGCTTTGACGCGCATTCTGCGGTTTGCGATCCTGAGTTTGTTGGGGCAAACGATTTGCATATCGCCAATGCCGAGGGACTCACGGTCGCCAATCCCTTGGATTACGTGACCACCGACATTGACGGTGAAGATCGCAGCGAAACGCCGTGTGCGGGTGCCGACGAATACGGAAGTGTCGTCAATCTGCCGCCCGTAGTGGCCAATCCCATTGCCGACATCGTGTTTGAGGTTTTCCCTGCCAGCCAAACCATCGATTTGACCAACACTTTCGACGATCCCGACGACCCGAACGAGAATATCGTCATCAGCGTGGTTGCAAATAGCAATCCGACGCTTGTCGGGACGATTTTGGACAACCGCAGTCTGTTGGTGGAACGTTTGCTAAGCTCAGGCGGCGTGGCCACCATCACTTTGGAAGCCGAGAGCAACTGCCAAACGGTTCAAACCTCCTTCACGGTGGAATGTATTGCCGAGGATTTGCCGCCCGTTGTCGTCAATCCGTTGGCACCCATTGAGTTCGATGATTTTCCGCAGTCGTTCAGCTTCGACATCAGCAATTGTTTCGACGACCCCGACAACGACCCCGAAATGATGGAATACTCGGTGCCGTCCAGTCCGAGTGAGGTCTCCGCCTCGATTGGCGGGAACGGTATGCTCATCGTGACCCGAATCACGCCCGATGCCTTCACCGACAGGATTTTGGTGGTTCGTGCCACCAGCAACGGCAAGCATGTGGATATGGAAGTCAGCGTTTCCGGTTTGGCTCCTGCCGTCGACTTGCCGCCGTATGTCCAAACCCCCGTTCCCGATGTGGAGATGACCGAGTTCCCCAAGTTAGTGTATATCGACCTCAACGGTGTGGTCACCGATGACGACGACCCTGACGAACTGATTGAATACAGCTTGATTTCCAATTCAAACGAAGTAGACCTGGCGGCCACCCTCGGTGACAAGATTTTGGCGTTGAATCGTTTGCAAAACTGCGAATCCACAGCCGACATTACACTCCGTGCCACCAGTGATGGACAATATGTCGATTTCGTGGTGCATGTCGTCATGAATGTTGTGGAAGGCGTGGAAGAGAGTCAAATTGGCATCGAGGTTTATCCTAATCCCACAAAGGGACCGCTTGTTTTTGTCGTTCCCCAAGCTCAAGGTTTTGATTATGAAGTTTGCGACCTGTCGGGCCGAATTGTACTGAGCGGAAATGCCATGGGCGATGAAGCCCGCCTTGACATGAGCGGATGCCCTAAAGGCACTTATTGCGTCGCTATCATTTTGAATGGTAATCGCCTGACCAAGAGAATAATGGTTCTTTAAGAATTTGGTACGTTTTCATGGAAGAGGAGGCCGCCCAACGGGTGGCCTCCTCTGTTGCATAAAAGCCGGCGACATGAGCCGCCGGCACCAACTAATGAAAGAAAAAAAGTACCTTATTCGGCCTTGCGTTTCTTGCCTACGAGGTAGGCCGCGCCAAGGCTGAGCAACACGGCGATGCCACTGCCCAACGGGCCGTTGGCGTCTTCGTTGTTTTGCGAGCCGTGCATGGGCAGTACAGGCATGGCGTCGCGGTTGGCGTATTCCATCTCTTCGGTGCTGGCACCGCGCTGGAACAAGCCACCGCCTTGATGGCCCTCTGCCAAAGTCGTCATGGTAAGGCCGAGGACGATTGCGATTGTCAGTGTTAGTTTTTTCATCGTTGTATAGTTTTTATTGTTGTTTTCTGATTTTATGTTCTTTTTTGCGAGCTTTAAGCTGTAAGCCGTAAGCTATAAGCACAGTTGGCACTAAGCTTATAGCTCACAGCTTATGGCTTATGGCTTCCACTCATCTCACCACCACCTTCTGCACCCTCACATTCTCATTGTCGATGAGGCGGAGCATGTAGACACCTGCGGGTTGGTTGATGTTGATTGCCGTGTTGCCGCTGATGGTCTCGCTGCTGAGCACACGGCCCATCACGTCGATGACTTGCAGCGTGGCGGCTCCTGAACCTGTCGCGCTCACTGTCCAGTTGCTGCCGTTGAAGTAGGCGAAACTGGGCTCGCAAACGGCCTCGTTTGCGTCGCTAGAATTGAACACCAAGCGGAAGCGGCTGGCATAGTCGGTCGTTTTTGCCTCGAAGGTGTAGGTCGCTGAACCTTGAGCCTGTCGAAGGGTCGAAGCGCCGGCCAATAGGTCGACATCAGCGCCCGTCATGTTGTCGATGAGGTGCAGGTAGCTGAACGTGACTTCCTCGGCGCTGAAGTTCAGCGTGTAGGTGCCGTTCTTTTCTGCCTTGAAGTTGAGGGGCAGCTCGCCTTGGGTGGCACTGCGCACGATGGCATAGTCCTTGCCGTCATGCGGAATGTAGACCTTGGTGTGGCCTGGGTTGAGTTGGAATTTGCCGAGTGTCGCACCGCCGTCGAAACGGACGATGGCATTGTCGAGGGCGGTTGCTGAGCTTGTCGAAGCAACCACACTGATGTTGAGTTTGGCAATGCTAGTGGATTCGCTTCTGCGGACAGGAGTGAAATTGGCGCTTTGCCCGTTTTCGGTTGCTTGCACAAACACGCCTTCCATGACGTTAACGGTTTGGTATTCGGTGTTCACTTCGTTATACGCGCCCTCGCTTAGCCTGATGAAAGGCATGTTCAGTGCCGCATCAGTACCGAACGGGTTGCCGATGAGGTTCCAGCCCGACCAATCCACGTTGTCCGTCTTGGTCAGCGCGACTTCTCCGCTGCCGTTGTAGGGTGTACCCACGAATTGTAGCGTAACATCATGATCGTTAGCGTAAAGATAGCCTTTCCCAGCCTCAAGGTTGAAATGGTAGTTGTCGCCTTCTTGTTTGTAGTTCTCCCATTCAAGCGTAATGCCTTGTTCGTTTGCAGCTGCGCTTTGGTTGAAGCGGTAAAGGTCATAGCCGTTTGAGAGCATGTTCGTCACATTCTCGGGGCTCACCGTTCCGATGGGGGAGGCGATGAGGTAGTAGCGGTCCTTATCGCTGGTGTAGGCGGTGATGGGCTTGGTGAAAGGCGTGTAGAAGCTAAGCACTACAGGATACTTATTGGTGCCATAGCCGTCTTGGAGTGTGAGACAGTCCATCGATGCCGTGTAGTTCACATACTCGGTGGTTGTGGCGTGGTCGTAGATCCTGAACTGTACATTCTCACTGGTGTTAGTGTAGTAGACTTGAATGTGCGCCCTGTTGTAGTGGTGGCTCGTGTGTGGCCCCACTCGGCCTGAACCTCTGACCTCATTGCCTACAAAGGCACCAAGCTCAATGTCAGACGAACTCTGTTCCACACCGTCTATATAAATCTGCGTCACCACGAGCATGTTGGTCATGTAATAGTGTATGTCGGGAACGTTGTAGTGATTCTCTTGTGCTTGCATTCTGGTGAAAAGCAGTATGGAAGCCAATAGCATGAAAAAAATTCTGTTCATTTCTGTATTGTTTAATTGATTGTTGTTTCTGTTGATTTTGTTGTTGTGTGTTATCTGGCACCTCCTGCTCCAAACACTAATATTTTGTCATTGGTGGATTTGGAGATGTAGATGTACCCTTTGCCAGACTGCAAGGTGAGCAGGCCGTCCCATTCGCCTTCCTCATAAATGGCAGCTCCACCATCAAGGGAGATGATACGGTCGCCCTCGGCAGGCTCAAAGCCCGCGAAGGCCTCCTCAAACGTCATCCCCACCGTCGATGGGAACCCAATCCAATTGTATCCGTTGCTGATGGTGATGGGGTGAGCCGCAGGAATGGCAGAAGTGCCTGTCAAGGTAAATGTGCATGGGGCAGCAACTTGAATCATGTACATCTTTTCTGTAGTGATGCCTTGGAGAATACCGTCCCATTCATCGTCTTCGTAAATGAGCGAACCATCGTTTTGCGAAAGAATCTTGATGCCGTTCTCGCCGAGTGCTTGCTCAAGGGCTTGCAGCAATTCGGCATCATCCATCTCGATGTTTGATGACCACCAGTTCCAGCCTTGGCTGAGCGTGACAGTTTGGGTTGTGGGGACGAACACCTGGACATTGTCGATGTACCAAATCCGTTGCGTTGTGGTGTTGGAACCTTCATACCTGAACGCAATGTATACATCTTGGCCGGCGTAATCGCTCAACGAGACGGTCTCGTTTCGCTTGGTCGGGGGCAGATTGGTCGGGTCGGCAGCCCATATTTGAGTGAAGTGCTCACCGATGAAGCCTTCCTCTTTGATGCTCTCTAAATTGTCGATGGCATCGGTGCTGACCATAATCGAACTTGTGCAATACGAAGTGCCTGTACTGAACAAGTTGTCGAACGAAAGCGTGGCGTTCCCGTCGAGGTGCATCTGGGGCAGGAAGAGCCAGGTCTCGTTTTTGAAGTCGCTCGAAACGGCACCTTGGCTGTCCAAAGGATTGTTGAAGGTCTGAAGCCAGCCATTTGTAACGCCCATCTCTCCAAAGTTGACCTTTTGCCAGCAAGTTGGCGGGAAGGCCGTGCTGTTGAAGTTCTCAACCAATGCGTGCGTATCGTCAATAGTCCAAATGCCACATTCGGTGGTGAAGCTAATAGGATTCGTCCAGTCGCTTTGGTCGTTATCATCGCAGTTAGCCTGTACACGGGCTTCGTACAAGGTGGAACGTTGAAGTCCAGTCAAAGTGTAGGTAGTCTCATTGACTGCAATCGGATTGCTCCATTCGTCGTCGGAGGCTTCCTTGTATTGAATGTTCCAAGCGCTTTCATCACCGCTTGGTGTCCAAGACAGGCTAACTTCATTCACTCCAACTTCGTCTGCAGCAAGATTGACGGGAACTTGGCAAGAGGGAATGTATTCAACAAGGATGTCATCAACATAGAAAGCCTGGGAATTCATGCTGGCAGCAGGACATTTGAGCGCGATGTAGCGTCCTTTTCCTGTATAGCTGCTCAGACCGATGATTTTTTCAGTATAGGTACTTGATATTTCGACTTCTGCGACTTTTACATAAGTATTGGCATTGCTGGGGTCTGTCATCACACCGACTTCCATTTGGCAATCAGTGTTATTGCTTCTTACCCAGAAACTAATCTGAATGTCTCTCATGTTGTAATCTCCACTGATTTCAGGCAAAATAGCATATTCTTCAGTGGTTCCGTATCTAGTGCTGTTGAGGAAATAGAGGCTATATGAACCGCTATGGGTTTGTTGCACGATGGGTTGTGTAGAGGTGCTTGGCGTTGCCATAGTCGGGACGCCATACCTATTAGTGCTGTTATAATAGCCTCTGATTACACTCCAGCAACTCGGAATTGTGCAGCTGTTGACGGTTTGCGACGTGCCTTCAAAGTCGCAAGTGTAAGGCAAATCGATGGCGCCGCAGCCCGTAGTGAAGGTCGTTTCAGCCCATTTGCTCAGGTCGCCTTCTCCGCAGTTGGCCTGCACCTTGGCGTAATAGGTGGAAACGGGACTAAGGCCAGTAATGGTATAGGTCGTTGTGCTTACAGGAACTGTTGTCCATTCGCTGTCCGAGTCCTTCTTGTACATGACATTCCAAGCGTCTTGACCTGTTTCGCCTGCATTCCATGAGAGCGTGGCGTTTGACGAAGTGACATTGCTTGCAGAGAAATTCGTTGGTTTGATGCAAGTCGGTAGGGTGGTGAAACCTTTTGTAACACTCCATACACTTAAGCCTTCTTCTGCGCAATTGGCACGGACATAGGCATAATACATCTTGTCGGGGGCGAGCCCATCAATGGTGTAGGGGTTCTCGCTGACTGAATAAATCACGCCATCTGTTTCGGGATGCATGGAGGTTGTCTCACAGATGCTGATGTCCCAACCGCATTCGTTGCCGCCCGCACTCCACGAAAGTGTTACGGAAGTGGTGGTGATGTTGCTTGCATTCAGGTTGGTCGGTTTGGGGCAGGTCACCGTGGTGGTGAAGTCTGTGACATCGCTCCATGAACTTTCTTCGTTGCCAAGCACGGATTTCACGCGGGCATAGTACTTGGTTTCAGGAGTGAGTCCTGTCAAATCCTTGGATGCTATGCCGCTGACAGCGATTTCAGAGAGGTTGTCGGTGAAACTAGAATTGGTTGCATATTGCAGCACCCAGTTGGCGGCGGTGCCGTTTTCTGTCCAACTGATGGTGGCGGTACGGCCTGCTACGTTGCTTGCTGTCAGGTTGGTGGGTCTTGGACAAGTCATATAACTGATGCTGATGTTGTCGATGGCCGCAGGGGGCTGGTTGCCACCGCTACTATCGTTACGCCAAATAAATACCATGGTATAGGTGCCCGAAACGGTGGCTTCCGCAGTCTGGCTTTGCCAACTCTCTTGAAGATTAAGCTGCTGTCCGCCATCAAGAGCAATCCAGGTGTCTGGCAGAGTCTTGTATCCAACGCCAGAAGGCAGACTGCCTGATGTAAATTCAACATCTCCTGGAGCCAATACTGCACGAAGATAGTCGTACTGGTTATAAGAACTACCTTCTCCTTTGGCTTGCCAGTTGAAAGAGAATGTGTAGGTGCCTTGAGCAAAGTTGAGTAGCTTGGAGGCAAAAACTACCGTGGTGCTATTGACCGTATATGAGTAGTTTGTTCCATTGTCATTAGAAATGTAAATGGCTTTCGTTCCTCCATTATTGGTCGCGCTACCCCATGACCATTGGTTGGTCTGGCTGCCGTTAGTGAACCCCCAATCGTTGTTAGTCTCAAAATCCTGTGAATAAGGATGATTGGCATCTACAACAAGAGCTTCACGAGTGGTGGTGAAGGTTTTGCTGGCCCATTTGCTCAAATCGCCATCTCCGCAGTTGGCGCGAACGTAGGCATAATAAGTGGTTTGAGCAGTAAGATTGGCCAATGATTTGCTGCATTCCGTGACTTGGTAAGTGGGGGTGGTGTTTTCATTAGGAATGTCTGTTGCTGTCGTGGTTACATACACATCCCAGTTGCTTTGACCATCTGCGCCTGATGTCCAAGTCAAGGTGGCGGTATGGGCAGTAATGTTAGTCGCATTGAAGTTTTTGGGTTTGGCGCAAGTGACGGTTGAAGCTTCAATGTCGAGTATGATTTGGTTTTTATAAGTGACGGAAGCTTGATTGGAACTATAGCCATTATTGGGGTTGCTGGGGTCGTACGGGTTGCCGTCTCTGACTATGTAATGAGCTTGTGTGCCTTGGTCTCCACTAGGAGTGAATACCAAACAACTTTGACCGTTCGAATATGAACCGGTTTTGTCGTTAACCACGACGGCAAGGTTGCTGCCGGTATAGTCAAATGCAGTGGTGAAGGTGATTGACGTCCATTGGTTGGCGGTCAAGCTGATGCTGCCACTGAATACCAGCGTACCTTGACTGACATCCACCCAATCGTTATTTGCGCCTGTGAAGGATGATTTGTCGGTGTTGACCAGATAAACATCCCATGTGCGGGTTTTGGCATTTCCCTTGTTGTAAAAGGCTATACTGTTGATGATGCCTCCTTCAGGATGGTCGATCTCATCGGCAGTGTAAATCTGCTGGGTGTACGAGCATTTGTAATTGGAATGGCTGGGGAGCCATGACTGTTGGTCTGTACCTGAACCAATCGTTACTTCTTCGGCTCTCAGAGGGACCGACATCAGTCCAATCATTCCCATCAATAGGAACAATCGCGTAAAATGTTTGAAATACATAAAAACTAAAGTTTTAAAGGTTTGACATTAAGTTTGTTACCTCAAAACTTCTGGAAAATAATGTTGGAAAACTAAAACACAAGCGCACCCCCGCCATCGGGGCACACCTTGTTATGATAGTAACCCAGCCTCTATCCCGGAAGCCTTGTTTCGCGACTTGAGGCAGGTCTTCTGACTGAGGCCATCGCTTGCCGCCTTCCCGAAAGGTATTGACTTTCAGTGACATTCATGACAAACGATTAGGGCCATCACAGCAGCGGGAACTGTACGGGACTCTCACCCGATTCCCTATTGAGTCCTGTGAGGACACCACAAATCGGCTGCAAAAGTACGGATTATTTCATCACGTTTTGGATAATCACGGAAATATTGTTGACAAACATGTTCACCGCAATGGCCAACAAGATGACACCGAAGAACTTACGCAGGATGAAGATGAGATTGGGGCCGAGCAGCTTCTGCACCTTGTCCAACGAACGGATGACGAGATAGTCCAACGCGATGTTGAGCAACAACGCAATCATGATGTTGACCACGGCATAGTCGGCACGCAGCGAGAGCAAGGCGGTCAGCGCACCGGGACCGGCAATCAGCGGGAAGGCGATGGGCACGATGCTGGCACCGCCTGAACCACCGTCGTTCTTGATGATTTCGCGCCCGAGGATCATCTCTACGGCCAAGATGAACAGCACGAACGAACCTGCCACGGCAAACGAGGCCGCGTCGATGCCGAACAGTTTCAGCAAGGCGTCGCCAGCAAAGAAGAACGCCAGAAACAGCCCCAAGGCCGTCAGACAGGCCTGTCCCGCCTTGATGGTTTTCTTCTGCTCCTTCATGCTGACGAAAATCGGGATGGAGCCGAAGATGTCGATGATGGCGGCCATCACGATGAACGAACTGAAAATCTCTACGAAGTTGATGCTCTTGAACATAGTGCGTCTTTTTTTATGAACTATATATTACACATACGCCATTGTTTGCAGCGAAGGAATCGGCTTCGAAGTCGAAGCGTTGCGTGCAAAAATAGCGAAAATTATGTAATCCGTGTTTTTTTATTTAAACGATACTATTCCAAAGGTAATGAAAGTGCGGACCGAAGCGTTTGAAGGCGGCCTCGTCGAGCATCTCCTGGAACTGCGGATGCGCCACCGAGATGATGAGCTTGGCGCGCTCCTGAAGCGAGCGTCCGTAGAGGTTGACGGCGCCATATTCCGTGACGAACCAGTGGATGTGGTTGCGCGTGGTGACAGCCCCTGAGCCCAAGTCTAATGTAGGTACGATTTTGTTGATGCCCTTTCGCGTCGTGGATGGCATGGCAATGATGGCCTTGCCGCCTTTGGAACGCGAGGCACCATACACATAGTCGATCTGTCCGCCAACACCGGAATAGATACGTTCGCCCAACGAGTCGGCGCACACTTGTCCCGACAAGTCGATTTGGATGCCCGAGTTGATGGAAGTCATCTTGGGTTGCTGTGCAATGATAAAGGGGTCGTTGGTGTATTCCACGTCCATCAGCAGCACTTCGTGGTTGCCGTCGATGAAATCGTAGATTTTCTTCGAACCCATCACGAAGGTGGAAACGATTTTGCCTTTGTTGAGTTTCTTGTTGTCGCCAGTGATGACACCTTTCTTGACAAGTGGCAGAATGCCGTCGGAGAACATCTCTGTATGGATGCCGATGTTTTTGTGGTTGTGGAGGCACGAGAGGATGGCGTTGGGTATGGAGCCGATGCCCATTTGGAGGCAGGCCCCGTCTTCGATGAGCTCGGCACAATAGCGCCCTATGGTTTTCTCTACCTCGTTGGGCTCAGGCATGTCGACAGTGAGTAACGGTGCATCGTCTTCGATAAAGATGTTGATCCTGCTGATATGTACCAAGGCGTCGCCGAAGGTGCGTGGCACATGCTTGTTGACCACGGCGATAACGAACTCGGCACTCTCCATGGCGGCCAACGTGGCATCAACGGATGAACCTAGCGACACATAGCCGAACTTGTCGGGAGGGCAGACCTGAATCATGGCCACATTGCACTTGATGTAACGTTCACGATAGAGCTTCGAGGTCTCACCGAGAAAGACGGGGATATAGTCCGCCAAGCCTTTCTGCACGCTCTCGCGCACATTGGCACCCACGAAGAAGGCGTTGTGCTGGAAGATGCCTTCAAACTCAGGGTTGACGTAGGGTGCGGCGCCCTCGGTGTGCAAGTGGTGGATGTATACGTTCTTCAATTCGCCCGCGCGACCTCTGTCGCACAGGGCTTTGACTAAGCATTGCGGCACGTTCGACACCGAGCTGATGTGGACGTGGTCGCCCGACTTGATGACTTTGACGGCTTCTTCAGCCGTGACTGCTTGATATTGTTTCTTCATATTTCACAAACTTTTGTTCCCGAAAGCTGATCATGCGGAGTCGGGCAGGTCTTCTGGCTCGTCCCAGTCGGCGGCGTCTTCCCGATAACGAATATCAGTGACATCATTGCCGCAAACCTCGTTGTGGACTTACAGCTACGGGCATAGCTCCTGGTTCACACAGGATTCCCTATTGATCTTCGTCTGAAGAACCCGATTCCGGCTGCAAAAGTACGCCTTTTTTCCTTGCGAACCGCCGAAAACCGATAATAAAACCCGTTCGCTAGCGTTTTGAAATGGCCGTTCGGCACGAAATTTGAACATTATTGTCGAACCAAAGAGAGAAATATGTATTTTCGTCAAAAATTTCGCCCTATGAAACTTCATACGATGAAAAGCTTGGCAATGATGACTTTCTGTTTACTAACGATTTCATTGTCAGCTCAAAAGCATATTGATGCCTATAACCCAGAGGCACTTTTCGACGAAGGCGTGTTGGCGTTCCAAAACCAAGAGTTTGGCGCAGCACTCACGGCTTTCACCCAATATCGCGCCCAAGCTACCGATGCCAAGGCGCAGCGTTGCGTTGATGCGCAATACTACGAGGCGGTCAGCGCGATGTATCTCGGCCATGCCGACGGTCCCGCCAAGGTCGTCCAATTCGTGAACGACAACCCAGGCAGCACTTGGGCAAAACATGCCAACTTCCTCTATGCCAACAACTTGTTCCAAAACAAGAAATATAAGGAGGCCTTGGCCATTTACGAAAAAACCGACGCTTTTTCGCTTACCACCGATGAGGCGCAGCAGATGCAGTTCAACAAAGGGTATGCCTATTTCCAGTCGGACGAGCTCGACAAGGCCATGCCGCTCTTCCACGGCCTGATGATGAACGAGGGCAAATACCAAGAGCCATCGCGTTACTATTACGCTCATATTCAATATATAAGGGAAAAATACAACGAGGCGTTGGACAACTTCCGCCGCTTGCGCTCGCACAGCGACTATGCCAAGGTGGTGCCGGCCTACATCATGCAGATCGACTACCTCAAAGGCGACTACCAATCCGTTATCGAGGAAGGCCCAGCTTATATCCAACAGGCCGACAAGAAGCGTAAGGCTGAGATGGCTCAAATCGTGGCCGACGCCTATTTCCAGCAGAAAGACTACGACAAGACCTTGGAATATTACAACATCTACAAGAAGAACCTGACCCGAGGCGTCTCGCGCGAGGCCTATTACCAGATGGGCGTTAGCAAGATGATGAAGGGCAACTATAATGATGCCGTCGCCGACTTGCAGAAGATTGCGGGTAATAATGACATTCTGGCACAGTATGCCTCGTATTATTTGGGTTCAAGCTATGCCAAGACCGACGAGCTGAAATATGCCCGTAGCGCGTTCTACAATGCCTATTCCGCTGGTTTCGACAAGGAACTTGCCGAAGAAGCCCTCTTCGACTATGCCCGACTGAGTCTCATCCCTGGCGCCGACCCCTTCAATGAGGCTGTGGGCTTGCTCGACAATTTCATCGCCGATCATCCCAATTCGGAGCGCAAGGCCGAAGCCGAGGAGATGTCTATCTATCTGTTGCTCAATGCAAAGGAAAACGACCAAGCGCTCGAACGTCTCGAAGCGATGAAAAAGAAAAGCGCGGAGTTGCAAGCTGTCTACAACGATTTGCTCTACGCCACAGGCATCGACAATTTCCAAAAAGGTTATTACGATAAGGCGCAGGTCTACTTTTCCAAGATCATGAATGGCAAGCAGTCGGCTACGAACAAGGCCTTGGCCTGCTTCTGGATGGGCGAGTCGGCCTACCAGATGGGCGACCACAACAAGGCAGGGAAATACCTCACGCAGTTCAAGGAGATGAAGGCGGCATCAGGTTTGCCGGAATACGCGCTCGCCGACTACGACCTCGGCTATATCTACTACCAAAAGCCCGACTACACCGCTGCTGAAGAACGTTTCAGGAGCTTCATCCGATTGGCCGACGACCGACAGCAAAACGACCTCAAAACCGATGCCTACATCCGCCTCGGCGACTGCTTCTTCATGGAACGCAGCTACGATAACGCCATCAACTATTACGACCTTGCCACACGCCTCGGCAAACGCAACGCCGACTATGCGCTATATCAACAAGGGCTTTGCTATGGCGCGAAAGGCAATGTAAACCAAAAGATTACCATGCTGAACGATATGGTTCAAGCCTATCCAAGCACACCCTATTACGAGCAGGCCCTGTTTGAGATTGGCAACACCTATCTCGTCCATGGCGACAAACGCTCGGCCATCAGCAATTTCAACCGCCTCATCAAGGAACGTCCGCGTTCGAGTTATACCCGTCAGGCGATGATGAAGGTCGGCATGATTTATTACAACAACAACCAGTACGACCAAGCCCTCGCCAACTTGAAAAACCTCGTGGCCACGTATCCCAACACCGACGAGTCGCGCGAGGCCTTAAGCATCATTCGCAGCATCTACATGGAACAGAATAAGTTGGATGAATACTTTGGCTATGTCAATGCCAATGGCGGTCAAGTGAAGGTGACGCAACAGGATTCGTTGGCCTTCGCCAATGCGGAGAACTTTTACTTAGACGGTCGTTACCAGCAGGCACAGACCGCCTTGCAGTATTATTTCGACAACTTCCGCAACGGCGCCTACGCGCTGAAAGCCCATTATTACGCCTACGAATGTGCCGAAAAGGTGGGCACGCAGGACCAAGTCGTCGCACACCTTAATTATATATTGTCGCAGCCCGACAACGACTATACCGACAACGCCCTGCTGAAGATGGCCCGCATAGAATACGAAGCCGGCAATTACGGCAAGGCGGGCGAATACTACGAGCGTCTGTCGCGCATCACTGAGGAACCGCTCAAGCGCCTCGAAGCCCTCGAAGGTAGCATGAAGAGCAACTTCTTCCTCGGCAACTACGACAAAGCCATCGAGATGGGAGAGGACCTGCGTGTCTCTCGCGACCTGACCGAAGAGCAGGTGAACCAAATCAACCACATTGTGGGCAAGTCGTATTTCGAGAAAGGCAACTACAGTGCGGCCATCGAACGATTGGACAAGAGCGCTCGTAACGACAAGTCGGTGTATGGCGCCGAGAGTGCCTACTACTCAGCAGTGGCCTCCATCAAGCTGAAAAACTATGATGAGGCCGAGAACAAGGTCTTCAACATTTCTGACAACTTCTCGAAGTATGATTACTGGGTCGCCAAGTCGTTCATCGCGTTGGCCGACGTGTATGTGGCCAAGGAGAACTACTTCCAGGCCAAGGAGACCCTCCGCAGCGTGATCGACAACTACAAAGGCAACGACCTGAAACAAGAAGCCCGCGCCAAGCTCGCCGAGGTGGAACGAATGGAACCCAAGGTGGGCAGCAGCAACGGCATCGAACCCATAGAACCCGAATGAGTCCTGAAAGGACGACCAGATGTCAACGGGCGACTTTAGTCCCCGCCCAACAGCAGCCAAAGTCCCGTAGGGACGACAGCAACATAGGCAGGCGGTGTAAACCCCTGCCGACCAAACGACAATAACCGCAAAGTCCCGTAGGGACGACATACCAGTAAGCAGGCGACGTGAGTCCCTGCGTATGAGCCAAAGTCCCAGAGGGACGACAGACACTAAACGGGGACGCAAGTCCCCGGCCTAAAAGCAACGACAATGAAAAGAATAGCTCTAATACTCAGTCTCGCCCTGATGGCCCTCGCCGCCACAGCGCAACACGACGAACAAGTGACCGTGGAAGGCAAATACCGCCCCAAAGTCAATAAGGTGAACAAACTGCAACTGACGCCCGAAACGCCGCAACCCTCGTATGCCTATCCAAGCACCGAGGTCAACCCGAAGGAGGCCAAACAGAAGTTCGCCCTCGACTTGGAGAAGATAGCTCCGACGGGCTTTGCCGCCAAGAAAGACCAATTGGTCACCCCGACACAGAACTTCCTGATGGCAGGCCTCGGCACGCGTCTCTCGCCCGTGTTTCTTTACAAGCACAACTCCATGCTGACCAAGACCTTGGGTCTCGGCGTGGGCATCAAGCACAACTCGTCGTGGCTCAACATCAAGGACTATGCGCCATCGAGCTATATGAACAACGCTTTCGATGTGAACCTTACGACGAGCAAGTTCGACGGCATCCAGCTTGACGGCGGCGTGTTTTACAAGAACGACATGGTCCACTATTACGGCGTCAATTTGGCGGAAATGCCACTGACGGACGAGCAGATTGAACAATACTGTCCGCGCCAGACCTACAACACCATTGGCGGGCATCTCGGCATCGCTTCCACTTCGACGAGGGTGGGTGAGTTGAGCCATTCAGGAACCCTTGACTATCAATACACTTTCGACAGGTTTGCTTCACAAGAGCATTACGCCGGCCTGGATTATGGCTTAGGTTATGCCCAAAACTGGTGGGGCGACAAGGATCATCCACAGAAAGTGGGACTTGATTTGGGCTTCCAATATGTTGGATTTTCAGCAAATGAAGATACAGAAAATCGTATCTTCTTCAAAGTCAATCCTTTCTTTGAGATGAAAGATGAATTTTATCGCTTGCATCTCGGTGTCAGAATGGATGGGGCAACCACAATTACAGAGGATGACAAGTTTTTGGCCGTCCGTCCTGATGTGAGCGGCAGCCTGTTTATTTTGAACAAGAAGCTGGAGTTTTATGCCGGACTGAATGGAGGAAAAAAAATGTTGAGATTCGGCGAAATCGTTGAAGAGAATCCTTTCTTTGCTTACATTCATTTTCCCAATCATAGTTTCGACGTTTTCAGGTCGCAGAATGTAAAACTCGGCTTTGAGGGTGGTGTGCGCACCAATATTGCCGAAATCGTTGATTTGCATTTGGGTGTGCGCTATCGCCATACGGAAAATGACCCTTTCTATGTTTTGGAGTATGAGTATGTTGACAACGAATGGGTTGGCAATAAGTTTGCCTTGCTTTACTATGAAACTAAATTGGTGACTGTTATGGCTGACATTCGTGTCAAGATGCGCAACAGCCTCACTGCCGACTTGGGCTTTGCCTACAACAGTTGCAAGCCCACTTTTGAGGAATATGCTTGGTATCGCCCAACCACGGAAGGCAAGTTGAAACTGACTTACTCTTTCAACGATGATTTGTCTTTCAATGCCTCCTTCCTCTATCAAGGTGGACGTTATGCACTGGTGCGAGGCGATGATGACACAAATTGGTTAGGTTGGATTCCTGAGAGAATAAAAGATGTCTTCGACCTAAGCCTTGGTGCAGATTACAAAGTGAACGACCAAATCACGGCCTTCGCCTTGCTCGATAACGTGGCGCACCAGAAATACCAGCTGTATTACAACTATCCCGTCACGGGCATCCAGTTCTTCGCCGGGGTGAAGTTGAGGTTTTGAAAGTGTCTAAAACGCCTCGAAAGGCCCTTCCTTGTCGAAGGGCCTTTCGTTTTCCTGTGTGCGTGAAAATTTCGCTATATTGAAAATTTGCCCGTTTTTAGCCTCGTAGAGCCGTTTTGCGCGAAATCCAAATTTTACAACTTTTTTTGGCATCGTGCCGAAAAAATCCTTATCTTTGCACCTTTAATTGAAAAACCCTAATTTTTAGACAATGACTGAAGAAGAAAAAAGAGAATTGGCAAGCGAAGAATATGGTGCTAATAAGATTCAGGTCCTCGAAGGCCTCGAAGCCGTGCGCAAACGTCCGGCCATGTATATCGGCGACGTCCATTTCCGTGGCTTGCATCATTTGGTATATGAGGTGGTCGACAACTCCATCGACGAGGCCATGGCGGGCTATTGCGACAAGATTGACGTGCGCATCCTGCCAGGCAACTCCATCAGCGTCCTCGATAACGGTCGTGGTATCCCCACGGGTATGCACCCCAAGGAGCATCGCTCGGCCTTGGAGGTCGTCTTGACGGTGCTTCACGCTGGCGGCAAGTTCGACAAGGGCTCCTACAAGGTCTCCGGCGGTCTGCACGGCGTGGGCGTCAGCTGCGTGAATGCACTTTCAACTCACCTGACGGCTGAGGTCTACCGCGAAGGCCAGATTTTCAAGCAGGAATATGAGTGTGGCAAACCGCTTTACGACGTGAAAGTGGTGGGACAGACCGATAAGAACGGCACCCGCATCACCTTTACGCCCGACGGCTCGATTTTCCAGACGACGGAATACGACTACAGCACCCTCGCCAACCGTATGCGCGAGCTGGCTTACCTTAACCACGGCATCACCATCCAGCTCACCGACGAGCGCACCCAAGACGAAAACGGCGAATACCGTAGCGAGACCTTCTATTCGGAGAACGGCCTCGTCGACTTCATCGACTACTTGGATGCCAACCGCACCAAGCTCATTCCCGAGCCGATTTACATCACGGGCGAGCGCAACAACGTGCCGGTCGAGATTGCTTTGGAATATAACGACGAGTACAAGGAAAACCTACACTCGTATGTCAACAATATCAACACCATCGAAGGCGGAACACACCTGCAAGGCTTCCGTTCGGGCCTGACGCGCTCGTTCAACGCCTATGCCGAGAAGAGCGGCCTGCTCGAAAAGTTGGAAAAACAGAAGGTGAAGATTTCGCCCGATGACTTCCGTGAAGGCTTGACCGCCGTCATCTCGGTGAAGGTTCCGGAACCGCAGTTTGAAGGCCAGACCAAGACCAAGCTCGGCAACGACGAGGTGATGGGTATCGTCAACTCCATCGTGGGCCAGCAGCTTTCCGACTATCTTGAAGAGCATCCCAAGGAGGCCAAGACCATTTTCGACAAGGTGACTTTGGCCGCCCAAGCGCGTCAAGCGGCTCGCAACGCCCGCGAGAAGGTGCAGCGCAAGGGTGCGATGTCGGGCTTCAGCCTGCCCGGCAAGTTGGCCGACTGCTCCGACCGCGACCCCGCCAAGACGGAGCTTTACCTCGTTGAGGGTGACTCCGCAGGCGGTTCAGCCAAGCAAGGCCGCGACCGCAACTTCCAAGCCATCCTGCCGCTGCGTGGTAAGATCTTGAATGTCGAAAAGGCGATGGAACACCGCGTGTTCGACAGCGAAGAAATCAAGAATATTTATACCGCTCTTGGCGTGACCATCGGCACTGAGGAGGACAGCAAAGCATTGAATTTGGAGAAGTTGCGTTACCACAAAGTCATCATCATGACTGATGCTGATGTGGACGGTAGCCACATCACCACCCTGATTCTGACCTTCTTCTTCCGCTATATGCGCGAACTTATCGAAAACGGCTATGTGTATTGCGCCACGCCGCCTTTGTACCTCATCAAGCGCGGAACCAAGCCGGTTCGCTATTGCTGGACCGACGACGAACGCTTTGCGGCCATGGCCGAGCTGACCAAGAACGGCACGGTGAGCGGTTATGACGTGCAGCGTTACAAAGGTCTTGGTGAGATGAACCCCGAGCAACTGTGGGAAACCACCATGGATCCTGCCCACCGCACCCTGCGCCAAGTGACCATCGAAAACGCCATGGAGGCCGACCACATCTTCTCCATGCTGATGGGCGACGAAGTAGGCCCGCGCCGCGAGTTCATTGAGCAGAACGCTACTTATGCAAATATTGATGCATAAACAACTGAAATTCAACTGAAATTGAAAAGGAGAGCTGTTCGGCTCTCCTTTTTTGATGCATAATTCTAAAATACTCCCCTCAACTCCTTCCGATGACACGGAATCCCAGAGTTTTTGAGGGTGGCTTTGCGCTTTTCGCCTGTTATGACCGCTGCGGGAAATCAGTTGGCTGAGCACACTGCTCGGACAGGTAGACCGATGCAGCGATTGTCTTTGTCGCTGTAGATGGTGTTCCCTAAGTTCTCCTCGAAGTACCAGCTGATTGCAAACTTCGGGACTCCAAAGTCGAGCCTACTCGACCAGTATGGGCCTTTCGAACCTGCGTCGTAAAGATCGTGGGTCCCTAAGTAATTGTGATAATAATATTTTCCCGCTGCGGGAAGGAAGATGCTGCCGCCGTTTGGTGAAGTGAAGAGCATGCCGTTTACGCCGTTCTGGGTCGACCATGTTTTGGTCGTATAAACGTTAAGCTCACTCCATTCATCCCAGGTGGGTATGCGCCAGCCGCTACCCCAGTTGAACGTGGCGGCATCATCGCTCGCTTGGAGGACAGTCAGTGTGTCGGTGAAGTTGTTGTAGCCGTACGCGGAATTGTAGCAATACTTCGTGAGCTGGTCTTCACCACCATTGCTGTATTTGTAAGTCCCCCATTTGTAAAACGCTTTTTTGGTTGTTTCTCCCCAGGCAAAGTAGTCGCCGTATTGCTCTGGAGTGCTTGTCCCAACGTTGCAGGTGGCCCACAAGGTGCCGCTGGGTAAGCCTAAGTCAATCCAAGTGTGACCATTCAGATTGCCTTCCGTGTAGGGGATGCTGGTCGAAAAGGTAATGTCTTCGCTGAAAATTGACTGGGAGTACCCTTCTTGGTCAAAGTATTGGAAATTGGCGCGTACATGGTATGTCGTGTTAGGCTCCAAATCCGTTATCGTAAAGACAAAAGGTTCACTGAAGTTGGCGGCTTCACGGTAATGGCCGCTAGCCGCTGTTGGATTCTCGATCAATCCCCAGAAAACGAAAAGTCTTATAGGCTCAATTCCATCAGGAAAAGAAACTTTTGCTCCTATTTCTGCACTGCGTAGGGTGATGTTTTGAGGCGTTAAGTTGGTCAAAGTAACGCCATCCTCGTTCTCGTTCTGGTTTTCGGTTTTTGTGCATCCTGCGGCAAAAACCACCGCCATCATTAGCATTAAGGCTGCTACTGCCTTCATCATTTTTTTCATTTTATTGAATTAGATTAAAATATTAGTTTCTCTGCCGAAAAATCCTCCCTAACACTCCTTCCGATGACACGGAATCCCAGAGTTTTCGAGGGTGGATTTGAGGGTTATACACTATTATACTTAAATGAAATTATTCTATGGAACGCACAGGACGGACAGAAAGACCTGCGTAGCGAGGTTCGCCGCCAGTGCCAACAGCGCCCGAACCGAAGCTCAATCGATTCCCACAATCTGGGTGCCAAAAGAGCGAACTCGACCAATAACCGCCTCCCCAATACTGACCATAGAGGAAGGTGTGGGTGGCAGGCAGGAAAATACTGTTGCCGTTTTCCGAAGTGAAGAGTCTACCATACACATCATTTTGCGTAGTCCACGTGCTGGTGGTGTTGTTTTTTAGCTCTTCCCATTCCTCAATGGTGGGCATGCGCCAGCCCGTGCCCCAGTTGGCCGTGGCAGCGTCGTCTTCTGGTTGCAAAATGACCAGTTCGTCAGAATAACCGTTGTAACCATAGTTGGCATCGTTGCAATACTTGGTCAAGGTGTTTTCACTGCCGTTGCAATACTTGTAAGTGCTCCAATCGTAATCGGCCTTTGTCGTAGTTTCACCCCATGCGAAGTAACTACCTAAGCCTTCAGGTGTTTCGGCATATACATTACAGGTGGCCCACAATGTTCCACTTGGCAAGCCAAGGTCAATGTAGTCGTGGCCGTTGTAAGTACCATTCCCGCTCGGTTGTTCCTCAGTGGTAAATTTTTTATCCGCACCATAATAATAGTCAGAGCCTTTCTTGGCGTATGCCCGGACATGATAAACCGTATTGTGATTCAGTTCAGTAAGTTTACAGGTGAAAGGCTCGTTCCATTGGGCGGTGGAAAGATGCTCTTCACTTGCCGATGGGTTTCCTTGTAAACCCCAGCATACGCCCAACTCCTCAAGTGTAACACCTTCGCTTACAACGACCTCAGCTCCACAAACTGCGGTTTTTGTAGTGATGTTAGAAGGTGTGATAGTGGTAACCGTTATCGTTACGGTCTCATCATTATTAGGTTCATCTTCTGGTTTATTACATCCTGCGGCAAAAACCACAGTCATCATTAGCATTAAGGCTGCTACTGCCTTCATCATTTTTTTCATATTGGATAGATTTAATGATTAATAATTTCTCGAATTTGTTGACAATAAACGCTGTTCGCAACAGCGTTGCAAAAGTCGGAATACGAGAAAGAATGTGTACTTACAAATCGTCAAAATCAACTTACAAATGATATATTGTAAGCGGATTTATAGCTGATTGCGGTTTTTCCACTCGGAAGGTGTCGTGCCGACGATGGCCTTGAAGGTGCGGAAGAAGGTCGTCTCGTTCGCGAATCCTGCCTCCATCCATACCTCCGAGACACGGGTGTCGGGCTGGCTGAGCAACTGCTTGGCCTGCTCCACGCGATAGGTGTTGACGAACTGGCTGAACGAACAATGGCGCAAGTTGTTGATGCAGGCCGATAGTGTGTTGCGGTTGCAACCTGCCTTCGTCGCCACATCGGACAATTTCAGTCCGCTGTTCAAGTAAAGGCGTTCATCCTCCATCAGTTGGCAGACGCGCTGCAGCAGTTCGTCGTCTGCAACGCTAATCGTTGGCACCACAGAGGCAGTCGGGGCTTCCGTTTCGTTGGCCTCGCCAACTTCCTCCCCCAAGTCATCATTGCATTGTGTTGCCTTTCGTGCGCGAAGAATAAGGTACACGACAAATGCAGCCAAAAGTGCCAAGCCTCCCCCAATCCATAGCCATGAAAACGATGCATGGGCAACAAACGTTGGAACCTCGGGATTGACACGCAACAGCACTACAGACTTGAATGGATGATAGTTGGAATTGTCGAGGCCACCGGCAAGGATGAGGTTGCCGTCATCATTGAGTACTGGCCAACAGAGGCCGGTGTTAAGCAGCGGGTCGGTATAATAGAGCGTCAATGGTGCTGGAGTCTCCGTATAATCCACGCGCAACACATAGACCCGTTTGTTTTGTCGGTTGAAGCCCACCAAATAGCCCCGTCCACGCTGCCTGTCCACCACGGGAAAATGATACTGGATGCTGTCGCCTTGGAACATCATTGGCACTGTGCATGTGGTCGGAAGCAGGCTGAAGTCGGTGCCACAGGTCTTGACGAAGCCTATTTGGCTTTCGGCGTTTTTCACGGGCAGCAAGTAAGCGTAGTCGCCGGCAGTCTCGTCGCCGATGAAGCATAAGTCGCTTATTTGGGGAATGTCGTAGGCCAACGGACGCCATTCGTCAAGCAGAGGCGCGTGGAAAGGCTCTCCGCATAGTTGGTCAACGATGATGCTGTCAGGACGAATGCCACTACTATGTTTTGTATCCAAGCTGCTGAATATCATCACATTGTCTTTGGCTGTGCGGAAAATATAGGGACAAGAACGCTTTGCAGCCACATTCTTGATGCGAACAAAGGTTGAGTGGCCGTCAAACAGTTCCAAGCAGTCGTCGCTATACCAGTTACCTGAAATCACCACACGTCCGCTGTCGATTTCGGTGGCGGAGAAGTTGCTGCGCTTCATGTCCATGCAGCCAAAGCCTTCAAAGGTGTGGGTAGCAGGGTCGTACCATTCTGTCGGGTAGGTTTGCCCGATGCCCAATGGCTCACTGACACCGCCACAGACCAGCACCTTGCCCGATTTCATGGGAACAGCTATGCCGTGGTCGTGCGCATAGACCGTATGCACCGTATTCCACGTGCTTCCGCTGAAATATTCTGCTGTTGCCGTTGGAACGAAGCCTGTGGTGTGCCCCCCGATGACCGTCAGTTCGCCATTGACAATGAAGGTGCAGTGGCCGTAACGTGGTATATTGAGGTCAGGTAGTTGCTCGGTTTCCAATTTTTTTTGAGTCAGGCCTACACTCTCCGGTGATTGTACTGCATGCAAGGATGCCGATGCCAGTAGGACGAATATATTTATAATAAGGTGTCTTTTCATCATTCTTGGAAAAAAGAGTGCAAAGATAAATATTTTGTCCAACCCTTGCACATTTCAAATATTATCGTGACCTTTGCCCAATAAATTTTTCACTATGCAAACATTCAAGAAAGGGGAGAAGATTGGCAAATATGTCATCAACTCGTTCATAAAGAAAGGCATTGTGGCTGAGTCATATACGGTGCTCGGCCCCGACGACATGATGTATTTCATGAAGGTGTTTGAACTCCAAAGCATTCCTCATGAGCAGCTTTTTGAAGGTAAGGAAGTCTACGAGATCCAGCTTTGCAAGGAACTGAACACCGATGACAACGCGAACGTGGTGCGTTATGTCGACAACGGAGAGGTGAAGAAAAGCAATGTTGTCTATCATTACCTCGTCACGGAGTTCTACCGTGGTGTGTCGCTCTATGATGCCGTGAGGAACGAAGGCCGCTTCGACCTCGAAGATGCGGTGCAAATCACGCTTTGTGTGTTGAGCGGTCTGTCGTTTATCCATTCCCGTGCATTGATACACAATGATATACGTCCGTCGAATATCATGCTACAGGAACTGGATGACGGGATGCTGATGCCCACCATCATCGACTTGGGTCATATCTCCTACATGGTCAAAGGCCGCCCGACCTTCGTCGACGAAGACCTGATGCCTTATTTCCGTGCTCCTGAGACGTTCCGCTCGGTCTACACGGTGAAGAGCGACATCTTCTCGACAGGTGCACTGCTTTATTTCCTGATGTTCGGCAAGTCGCCCTGGGAGGAGATGGATCTGCGGTCGCTCAACGGCGACAAGAAGAAGATTGCCGACGCGGTAAGGAAAGCGAGGAAGCAAGACCTTGTTTTGGAAACAGAAGAGGTGAAACTCCCTGATTATATGAAGGCTATCTTGCTGAAAGCCTTGGCGAAGAAGCCTGAGGACCGCTTCGGGTCGGCGGCTGAGTTCGCCCAGGATTTGATGGAGAAGGTGATGCCCGAATTGGCCAAGCAGATGGAGGACGGACAAAATGGCATACCTCATGCCGAGACACAGGAACAGGTCAACGACGGTCCCGTCATCACCTTCAAGAAAGGCTCGGGTAGCGGCTTCGATAATGTCACGGGTCGCGACGAGCTGAAGGAACAACTCAGGAAAGAGGTGCTTTTTGCCTTGCATAACCCCGAAAAGGCCAAGCTCTACAAATTGCCGGCCATCAACGGCGTTTTGCTCTATGGCCCTCCAGGATGTGGCAAAAGCCTTGTGCTTGAGAGTTTTGCGGAGGAATTGGGTTTCAACTATTCCATCATCAAAGGTGTGGAGATGGGCCATATCTACCAAGACGGCGTGCTCGACAACCTGCAACGCATCTTCGATGCCGCCCAAATCAAGGCGCCGTTTGTGCTCTGCTTCGACGAGCTTGAGTTTATCGCGCCCAATCCTAACGGAGAAGGGGAGGAGGGTAGCATCACGCCGCAAATCACGGCTTTCTTTGGCATGTTGAACGAATGTTCGAAGAAGGGCATCCTCGTGGTGGCCACCACCAACCGCCCCGACCTTATCGACCAGAACATCATGCGTGTGGGCTGCTTCGACCGCGTGTTTTTCGTGCCGCAGCCCGACTTCGAGGCGCGTAAGGACATTTTCATGGATCACCTGAAAGAACGTCCGTGCGAAGATTTGGATTTCGATGAGTTGGCCAAGATGTCGGACGACTTCAACGCTGGCGACATCACCGAAGCCGTCAACGAGGCCGCCATGACCGCCGCCTACAACGATGTTCCGATTTCGCAAAAGATCCTCGTCGACGTGTTGAAATACAAGAACCCGACCTATTCCACCAAGACGCGCATAGGTTTCAACAAGAAATAGTCGTTATGTTAGTTAAGACATTGGTGTCGAGATACTTGAAGTCAACTGGCATCGTTGCCAAGAAGAGCGATTTAGGCCTGAATTTCACTTACGATGGCTGGAATTTCCTCCTTTGGAACGATGCCGACGACCCGATGTTTTTCCGCCTCACCCTTCCTGGTATTTTCGATGTGACCGACGACAACTTCGCCAAAGCCATCATGGCTTGCAACAACATCAACTGGAACTACAAGGTGGTGAAGGCGGTGCTTTACGACTACGAGGACGGCAAGGAGAAAGGCGCTTCGGTGTGGATGTGCTACGAACAACGGCTTGATACTGCCACCGATGTGGAAAGCCTCTTGAATCGCGCCATTCAAAGCTTGCTTGCCGCTTGCGACGCTTTTATGAAAGAGGTAAACGATGAATGATGATTTAAACTTAGTATTATGAAAATCAATCTATTGCTTCTGTCAATGCTGTTAGCAAACATCGCCACGGCACAATATGCGCCCGCTGGCGACAAAATCAAGACGAAATGGGCTTCCCAAGTGTCGCCTGAAAACGCCCTGCCTGAGTATCCGCGTCCGATGATGGTGCGATCCGAGTGGCAAAACCTCAACGGCCTGTGGCAATATGCCATCACGCTGAAAGGGGAGAAGGCTCCCGAAAAATACGCTGGCGACATCCTCGTGCCGTTCTGCATCGAGTCGTCGCTTTCGGGCGTACAAAAGGAAGTCGGCCCCGACAGTGCCTTGTGGTACCAAAGGACTTTCACCGTGCCTGCCAAATGGAAAAACGGTCGTGTCCTGCTGCATTTCGGCGCCGTCGATTGGATGACGGATGTGTGGGTGAACGGCATCAAAGTCGGTTCACATACTGGAGGTTACACGCCTTTCACCTTCGATATAACGCAAGCCCTGCATGGCAAGCAAAACACGATGGTGGTTCGCGTTTGGGACCCGACCGATGCAAGTTATAACCCTCACGGAAAGCAAGTGCTCAAGCCGCGAGGCATTTTCTACACCTCGGTGACGGGAATCTGGCAAACGGTGTGGCTCGAAAGCGTGCCTGAGGATTACATCCAAAATCTCGTCACAACACCCGATTTCGACAAGGCCTCGGTGAGCGTCGATGTGGATTTCAGCAATGCCACAAAGGACGATTTGTATCAAGTGGAGGTCTCTTATGAGGGTCAATTGGTCGCCACGGGCAAATCCATCAACGGACAGCCTGTGGAGGTGAACATGCCAGAGGATTTCCTCCGCTGGACTCCTGACCATCCGTTTTTGTATGACATGAAAGTCAAGGTGTTGCGCAAAGGTAAGGTGATTGACGAGGTGGGCAGCTATTTCGCCATGCGCAGTTTCGGCACGAAGCGCGACGACAACGGTATCGTGCGCCTCACTTTGAATGGTCTCCCGATTTTCCACTTCGGTCCCCTCGACCAGGGCTGGTGGCCGGATGGACTTTACACTGCACCCACCGACGAAGCTTTGGCCTACGATATCCAGAAAACCAAGGACTTGGGCTTCAATATGATCCGCAAACACGTCAAAGTGGAGCCAGCACGTTGGTACTACCATTGCGACCGCATCGGACTCATCGTCTGGCAGGACATGCCCAGCGGAGGCCGCAGCCCCCAGTGGCAAACGACGCAATATTACCAAGGTCCTGAAAGCCTGCGTACCCTTGAATCGGAAGAGTGTTATAAGAAGGAGTGGACGGAAATCATCAACAGCCTGAAGTCGGTGCCTTGCATTGGCGTTTGGGTGCCGTTCAACGAGGCTTGGGGACAGTTCAAGACGCCTGAAATCGTTGAGATGACGAAGAAACTCGACCCGACACGCTTGGTCAACCCTGCATCGGGCGGCAATTTCTACCAATGTGGCGACATCCTCGACCTGCACCACTATCCTGACCCCAAGATGGTGCTTTACGACCCGACACGTGCCACCGTTCTCGGCGAGTATGGCGGCATCGGGCGCAAAGTGGAAGGCCACACTTGGGTGAAAGACCAGGGCTGGGGCTATGTGGAGTTCGACACCGAGGAGAAGGTGACCGACACCTACATGGAATACGCCAACAAACTGTATCAGATGGCTTTCCAAGGTTTTTCGGCGGCGGTCTACACGCAGACCACCGACTGCGAGACCGAGCTGAACGGCCTGATGACCTACGATCGCGCCATTATTAAATTGGACGAAAACCGCCTGCTGCAAATCAACAGGAAGATTAGCCACGCTTTGGCGGAATGATCTTGTAGGGTTGTCAAGTCCGGCAAACGCTTCTGGGACTTTGTATATGGCGGATGTCGGATACTGCGCCCTACAAACCAACATTTCGGGCGGAATCGAAGAAATTTTCTTCAATTCCGCCCACTTTTTTATCAAATCTGGGCGGATTCGATGATTTTTTGCTCGATTCCGCCCGGATTCGTGTTATCAATTGGGCAAAAAAAGAGAGCGACTTTTTTGGAATCGCTCTCTTTTGATGTTAGAATAATCTGTTTCCTTATTTGGACTCGCCAGTGATGGTGATTTTTGTGCCATTAGGAGCCACATATTCAGAGTGGCTATTGGTGACATGAATCAGGTGGCAGGTGCCATCAGGCATGATGGTGCCAATGACATCGTCATAGGTCATGTTCATTTGCGTGACGTTGACTTCCCAGTATTCTTCAGCGGCAGTCATGGTTTCAATAGCCTGATTGAAGAAAGCGGTCTTTTCAACATCAGTGGTTACTTCGTCCCAATCTTTTGCTTCGAAGATGAAAAGTTTAACTCCCTCGAGGGGAACAAGTTTTGCATAATCAGCTTTTGGATAGTTGCCCTTCCATTTCAGGCCAAATTGATCAAGACCTTGGATGTCGCTGCCCCAACGATACCATTCAAAGGTTCTGCTCACCAGCGGCTGGGCGGGTTCGTTGACGTCGATAGCAATGCTGGCAGTGGCGGTCTTGCCGGCAGCGTCGGTCACAACGGCATTGATGTTGACGTGGCCGATGATGTCTCTACGGAGTTCCAAGGTGTCGACATAGGCATAGCTTCTCGTGGCGGCGAGGGCGGTCAGGTCAAGGTCGGCCCAGGTCATGGTGGTGTCGCCATCGCTGACGGTGACATACAGCTTGGTCAAGTCTTTGCCGTTAAGCTCGGCGGCAACGTTGAAGCCGAACACGCAGGTGGAAGGCACGTCAACGACGTCGTTGTTTTGGATGAATCCCTCTTGAGTGGCGACGGAAATCGTCGGGTTAGGGGTCTCTTGGGTGCAGCTTGCAAAGAAAGCAACGCTGACGAGGCACGCAAGTGCCATAGCTAATTTCTTCATTTTTTAATGATTTTAGTTAGTAATTAGGTTATTTGTTGAAGTTTTGCTTTCAAAGAACGTGGCAAAGATAACAAATACTTTGCCAAACTTTCAAAAATCTGACAAAAAATCAAAAAAGCCTGCCAATTATCTCCCTCCTGAGGGGAACTGGCAGGCTTTCTCTCTTTTAATGCAGTTTCATTCTTCCGATCAGTCCTCAACGATTGCTTCGTTCGGGCAGGCACCGGCGCAGGTTCCGCAACCAACGCAAGCGTCAGCGTCGATGACGTAGATGTCACCCTCTGAAATAGCGCCCACCGGGCATTCGTCGATACATGTGCCGCAAGCAACGCAGCTGTCTGTGATTTTGTAAGCCATAATGTTTTAAATTTAAGAGTTTTGTTTTGAGTTTTCGTGCCGCAAAAATACTACAACTTTCATTCCATTGAGCCTGATTTTGAAATTTTTATTCTTTCTAAATAAGAAAATTGCCTAAACGATTGAAAATGAGCGTTATATGACTTAAGCGCCAAAAAGGAAAATAAAAAACGAAAATCTGTCAGTTTGCACCTTTTTATTGTGTACTTTTGCAGCGTGATTACTCACATTGTTTCGTGACGACGATGCGTTTGATCCTGTCGAATGCCTATCGTTTACACGGAAGGGATGTTTGGAATCATTAAATCTTTAAATTTTAAATCTTTAAATCGATAAATATGACAGCAAAAAGTAAGGTTGTAGCCCTTGAACACGTCGTCATCCGTTTTTCGGGCGACTCGGGCGATGGTATGCAACTTACCGGAAACTTGTTTTCGGATTCAACAGCATTTGCCGGAAACGATTTCGCCACATTCCCGGACTATCCGGCTGAAATCCGCCCGCCGCAAGGCACCGTGGCTGGCGTCTCTGGCTTCCAAGTGCACTTTGGACACAAGCCGGTGCACACCACGGGCGACCTCTGTGATGTCCTCGTGGCCATGAACCCCGCCTCCATCAAGGCTAACATGCGCTGGCTCCGCCCCGGAACCATCATCATCTTCGACTCCGACTCGGTGACCGACAAGGCCCTCGAAAAGGCTGGCTATGCCGCCGACCCCACCACCGATGGCACCTTGGCCGACTACCAAGTCATCAAGGCCCCCATCTCGGAACTCACCAAAGAGGCCCTGAAGGACTTCGGCATGGACAACAAGTCGATGCTGAAATCGAAGAACATGTTCGCCCTCGGCATCGTGATGTACCTGTTCAACCGCGAACTCGACACCGTTTACCGTTATTTCGAGACGAAGTTCAAAGGCAAGGACCAGGTAATCAAGGCCAATCGCACCGTCCTCGATGCCGGTTACCACTACGCCGACACTTGGGAGCTTTTCACCAATACTTATAAGGTGGAAGCCGCCGACCTCGAAAAGGGCAAGTACCGCAACATCACGGGCAACACCGCCGCCGCTTGGGGCTTGATGGCCGCCAGCGAGAAGTCGGGCCGCCCGCTGTTCCTCGGTTCGTATCCCATCACGCCGGCCACTGACATTTTGGCCGAGCTGACCAAATACAAGAACCTCAACGTCAAGGCTTATCAGGCTGAGGACGAAATCGCCGGCATCATGTCGTCGATCGGCGCTGCCTTCACGGGCTGCATGGCCGTGACGACGACCTCTGGCCCTGGCCTCTCGCTGAAGAGCGAAGCGCTGGGCTTGGCCGTGATGACCGAACTGCCGCTCGTCGTCATCGACGTGCAGCGTGGCGGTCCCTCGACGGGTCTGCCGACCAAGATGGAACAGAGCGACCTGATGCAGGCCCTCTATGGCCGTAATGGTGACGCTCCGCTCGTGGTCATCGCTGCCCGCAGCTCCGCCGGTTGCTTCTACACCGCTTTCGAAGCCGCCCGTATCGCCATGGAGCACATGACTTCTGTCATCATGCTCAGCGACGGTTCGTTGGGCAATGGTTCTGAGGTGTTCCGCATTCCTCGCATGGCCGACCTGCCGACCATTACGCCTCCTTTGGCCAAGGCCGACGACCCGAACTATATGCCTTATCGCCGCGACGAGAAATGGCTCCGCCGCGAATGGGCTATCCCGGGCACGCCTGGTCTGCGTCACCGCGTGGGCGGTCTGGAAAAGGAAAACGGCAAGGGCAACCTGTCGACCAATCCTGAGAACCACCAGATTATGACCGAACTCCGCGAGGAAAAGATCAACCGCGTGGCCAACGACATCCCGCTGCAAGAAATCTACGGCGACAAGAACGCCGACCTGCTCGTAGTGAGCTGGGGCGGTACCTTCGGCACCGTCCGCACGGCTGTTGAGAAGCTGATGGAAGAAGGCAAGAGCATCGCCCATGCCCATTTCGACTACATCATGCCGTTGCCGCGCAACACCGAGGAAGTGCTGCAAGGTCACAAGAAGATCGTGGTTTGCGAAATCAACCGTGGCCAGTTTGCCAAGTACTTGCGCATGAACTTCCCGGAATACAAGAGCGAACAATATAATAAGGTGCAAGGTCTGCCGTTCACCCTCGGCGAGCTTGAGGCTAAGTTTAACGACCTTTTAAAATAATACGACTATGGAAAACCAGAATATCGAACAAGAGGTCATGTTGACCAAAGAAGATTTTGCAAGCGATCAGGTGGTGAAATGGTGCCCTGGTTGTGGCGACCACGCCATCTTGAAGGCCGTTCAAGACATTTTCCCGAAGTTGGGCAAGAAGAAGGAAGACATCGTTGTCGTCAGCGGCATCGGCTGCTCCTCGCGCTTCCCCTACTACATGAACACCTACGGTTTCCATAGCATCCACGGTCGTGCTGCCGCTGCCGCCACTGGCGTGAAGCTGGCCAACCCGAACCTCAGCGTGTGGATGATCACCGGCGACGGCGACTGCACCGCCATCGGTGGCAACCACTTCATCCATGCCTGCCGTCGTAACATCGACATCAACCTGATCCTGTTCAACAACCGTATCTACGGTATGACCAAGGGTCAGTTCTCGCCCTGCACGTTCCGCGGCACGAAGACCAAGACTTCGCCCCAAGGCACCTACGAGGATCCGTTCAATCCTGGCGAACTCGCCATCGGCGCCAAGGCCACTTTCTTCGCCCGTGGCGTTGACATCAACCCGAAGGAACTGAGCGAAATCTTCATGGAGTCGTACAAGCACGATGGTATCGCCGTGACCGAAGTCCTGCAAAACTGCATGATTTTCTCGAATGGCGTTCACGAAAACATCACCGGCAAGGACGTCCGAGACGACATGCAAGTGAAGTGCGTACACGGCCAGCCCTTGATTTTCGGCAAGAACCGCAACAAGGGTATCATGCTGAAGGACAACCATCTCGAAGTCGTCACCATTGGCGAAAACGGCATCACCGAGAAGGACATCCTCGTCCACGACAAGACCACTGAGGACACGGGTATCCACATGATGCTGGCACACATGATGCCGCCTCATTTCCCTGTCGCCATCGGAGTCATCCGCGACGTGAAAGCCCCGACCTTCAACGACAGCCTCTTGGAAGTCATTGAAAACGAAAAGGCCAACTCGAAGATCAAGAACATGGACGACCTGCTCAACAGCGGCTCGACCTGGACGATTGAATAATCGAGAAGCGTCTTTGAAATGAAAAAATCCCGCTCGTTTGGGCGGGATTTTTGTTGTATTCCCCGCAAGATGACAGGTAAAATCGTTATTTTTGCATTCTAAACCCCGTCGGCAATGAACAAAACAAGAAAAACGGCCAAAACCAAGAAAAACAACAACGAGAAAAAGACCATCTCGAATCCTGAAGGATACGATATTACAATCTATCCTGAGTATTGGACGACAGTGTTAAGTGTAGTCATATCAATAGTTTCAGTGTATATGTTTAAGGGAATGCTTAAGCCATTGTTTTCGTCTTTGAATGTGTGGCTTTTTTTGGGCGTTTTTTGTATTATTCTATCTATACCTGTGTATCTTTCGATGTTTTTAATATGGAAATTGACGAATGCCAAGGTCAATATTAGGCTGACAGATGTTGGATTGGAGCAAAGGAAAGTGAAGGGACCGTCTTGGATTCCAGATTTTCAAATTGTAAAATGGGAGGAAATGGACTATTATTTTTTGTTTGGTAGAAGAAATCGAGCACATAGCATTAATGGGGATGATTTTTTTATCGGCACGAAACTGGATAAGGATTATTCTTTTAGTGCGATGACTTTTTTCCGCAGTGATGAATTAAATAAGACCGTGAGAGCATTCCGGTCTGAATTTCTGCGTTTGGCCAACAAAAAAGGAATTAAACGGCATTTGCTATGGGAAGAGAAACAAGAATCTTTTGACAAGAAGCATTTGGAGTAATTATCTATTGTAAATCAATATTATATCATATAAACTATAATGAAAATCTCCTTCAAACCCGGAACAATGATTTATCCCCTGCCCGCCGTGATGGTCACTTGCGGCGACTGCGAGGAAAACTACAATATCATCACCATCGGCTGGACGGGCACCCTCTGCTCCGACCCGCCCATGTGCTATATCTCCGTCCGCAAGGAACGCCACTCGCACGACCTCATCATGAAAAACAAGGAGTTCGTCATCAACCTGACGACGGAGGAACTGGCTGCCGCCACCGACTGGTGCGGCGTGCGCTCAGGCCGCGACTACAACAAGTTTAAGCAGATGCACTTGCACGCCGAGCCTGCCCAAGTCGTGAAGGCTCCGTTGATTAAGGAGTCGCCGCTGAGCATCGAGTGCAAGGTGGTGGAGGTGAAGGAATTAGGCTCGCACGACATGTTCATTGCTGAGGTGGTGGCTGTCAACGCGGAGGAAAAACTCATCGACAAAGGCACGGGCGCCTTCCAACTCAACCACGCCAAGCCTTTGGCTTATTCCCACGGCAAGTATTATGGTCTTGGAGAGAAAATCGGCGGCTTCGGTTTTTCGGTGAAGAAAAAGAAATGACCATGCTCGACCAGTTCAAGGCATATATTAATAGGTATAACCTGCTTGCCGAGGGCGAAAAAGTCATTTTGGCCCTCAGCGGAGGCGTCGACTCGATGGTTTTGGCGGATTTGTTGCTGAAAACCAAAGTGCAGTTTGTCGCGGCGCATTGCAATTTCCATCTGCGTGGCGAGGAGTCGGACGGGGATGAAATGTTTGTCCGAGAATTTGCGAAAAAAAATGGTATTCAATGTTTTGTGAAGCATTTCGAGACGGAAAAGTTTGCCAAAGAACAAGGACTATCCATCGAAATGGCCGCCCGGGATTTGCGCTATGCTTGGTTTGAGGAACTTCGGCAGCAGTTGGGCTACAACAAAATCGCCGTGGCCCATCATGCCGACGACCAAGCCGAGACTTTTTTCATCAACCTGTTGCGCGGCGCGGGATTGCGCGGCTTGAAAGGAATGTTGCCGAAAACTGGTGTGATTATCCGGCCTTTGCTTTGGGCATCGCGGGAGCAAATCCGTCAGTATGCCGTTGAAAACCAAATTGTTTGGCGCGATGACCATACCAACGCTGAATCAGTTTATTTGCGCAACAGAATCCGCAATCAATTGTTGCCGGTTTTTGACGAATTACAACCCGAGGCACGGCAAGGCTTGTATAAGAGTTTGGAGCATTTGGCCTCGGAGAATGAACTTTATAGGGTGTTGCTGAAGGAAAAACTGTCATGCTTGGTTGAGGAGCAGGATAGTGTGTCAGTCATTGCGAGGAGGAACGACGAAGCAATCCAGACGAGAAAGTCATATCGTGTCAGCCTGGATTGCTTCGCTGCGCTCGCAATGACACAAAGCGAACAACTATTGTTTGAATGGTTGCGCAATTATAACTTCAACACCGACCAATGCCGTTTCATTTTCGAAGCCATGGAAACAGGTGTCGGGAACAAGTATTATTCTCCAACGCATTGTCTTGTTATCGGAAGGAATGAGTTGCAACTCTCTGAAATCAAGAATGTTGATGAACGAGAAATCAAAATCGAAGTAGGGGAGGAGGGCATTGATGAACCGGTCCCGTTGCGGTTTTCAAGGTTTGAGAAAACGGACGATTTTGTCATCGACAAATCACGAAAAGTTGCCCAATTGGATTTCGACAAATTGAAGTTCCCGCTGGCCTTGCGCCACTGGCGCCACGGCAACCGTTTCCATCCCTTGGGCATGAAAGGCTCGAAGCTTTTGAGCGATTTCTTTGTGGACCAGAAGTTTACGGAGCAACAGAAATCTTCGGTTTGGCTTCTGACTTCCTCTGACGGCGACATCGTTTGGGTGGTCGGCTGGCGCATCGACGACCGTTTCAAGGTCACAAATGAGACCAAAAACATTTTTGTTTGCCAAATGGTTGGTTAGATTTGTCATTTAGCGGGAAAATTTTCTATTTTTGCGGCAAAATCACCATTCTTGAATATCAAATAATTGACTGAATATGAAACGACTGTTTTTCTGCTTTCTGATGGCCTTCGTCGCCATCGCGCCGCTGAGGGTCGAAGCGCAAATTGTTGACCCTGTGCAATGGTCCATCACCATTGAAGACCTCAACGAGAACGAGTTTGATGTGGTCGCTACGGCCACCATCGACCCGCAGTACCACATCTATTCCACCAAGATGCCCGACTTGGCCCCGCTGCCGACCGTGTTCGACATCAAGACTTCGGAGTTCTTCGAGGCCGTGGGTGAGGCCCGCGACCTGACTGAGGTGCCGCTGTTTTATGATGACATCTTTGAGGTGGAATACAAGCAATTTGCTGGTTCTGCGAAGTTTGCACAAACTTTCCGCAAGTTGAAGGAAGGCTCGTTCCCTGTCACTGGCGAAATCTCCTACCAAGCCTGCAAGGACGGTCAATGCGTCTCGCTCGTCGAGGACGTTGATCTGACTTACGGCGAACCCGCTGTGATTGAGGCTGCCGAGCCCGAACAAGAGGCTGGTACAAAATCCAACATCTGGGGCATGATCCTCGAAGCCATCCTTTGGGGCTTCGCGGCTTTGCTCACGCCTTGCGTCTTCCCGATGATCCCCATGACCGTGTCGTTCTTCATGCACGGCGAGGGCGAGAGCAAGGCTCAAGGCCGCTTTAAGGCATTTATGTACTTCATTTTCATTGTGTTGCTTTACACCTTGCCCATCGCCATCATTATCTTGGTGACTTGGCTTGTGGGTGGTAATAGCGTCACAGCTGACATTTTCAACTGGCTGGCCACGCACTGGCTGCCCAACATCCTGTTCTTCCTGGTGTTCATGGTGTTTGCAGCCTCGTTCTTCGGCGCCTTCGAAATCACTTTGGGCAGCAATATGGTGAACAAGAGCGACAGCAAGCAAAACACCAAGAACCTTGGCGGCATCTTCTTCATGGCCTTGACCTTGGTGCTGGTTTCGTTTGCCTGCACGGGTCCCATCGTGGGCACGGTGCTCATCAAGTCGACTTCGGGCGAGTTTTGGGCACCCATCGTGACGATGTTTGCCTTTGCCGTGGCATTTGCTTTGCCATTTGCACTGTTTGCTTTCTTCCCGAACTTGTTGCAACGCCTGCCCAAGAGCGGCGGTTGGCTCAATTCGGTGAAAGTCGTTCTCGGCTTCATCGAGGTTGCGTTGGGCTTTAAGTTCCTCAGCGTGGCCGACCAAACCTACCACTGGCACCTGCTCGACCGCGAGGTTTATCTCGGCATCTGGATTGTGTGCTTCACGCTGCTTGGCCTTTACCTGCTCGGCAAAATCCGTTTCAAGGGCGAAAAGGAAGTCAAGGAATTGGGTGTGTTCCGCCTCATCCTTATCATTATTGACTTTACCTTTGTCATCTATATGATTCCGGGCATGTGGGGCGCTCCGTTGAAGGCCCTCTCAGGCTATCTGCCGCCCAAGCAAACCCTTGATTTCGACCTCAATAGAATCATTGAGGAGAACAGCGAGAAAGTGATTGAATACGTGGATGCCAAGATGGCCAACATGGCAGTGGCTCCACAAGGACAAGCGCAAACTGCGTCGACTGTAGCCTTTACTGAGGAACCCAAGTACGCCGACCTCTTCCACCTGCCGCACAACCTGAAAGGTTATTTCGACTACGACCAAGCTCTGGCTGCCGCAAAAGCCACCAACAAGCCGATTTTCATCGACTTCACGGGTCACGGCTGCGTCAACTGCCGTGAGATGGAGGCCAATGTGTGGAGCGACCCACGTGTGAAGGATATGCTGCGCAACGATTTCATTCTCTGTGCTTTGTATGTCGACGACAAGACCTCCTTGCCCGAAGAGGAATGGTACACTTCGACTTACGACGGCAAGGAAAAGAAGACCATCGGGCGCAAGTATGCCGACTTCCAGATTTCGAAGTTCGGCACTAACGCACAACCTTATTACTGCCTTATGGACCACAACGGCAACCTCCTGATGAAGCCCCGTGCCTACGACCTCGACAAGGATGCGTTTGTGAATTTCCTGAAAGGCGGCATCGAGAACTTCAAGGCTGGGACGTATTATAAAAAGGTGATAGAGTAATTCATCGTTTGCGGATTATAATGCGAAGGGAGAGCCAAAAACTCTCCCTTTCTTTTTTGTCTGTTATTGGTACTTTTTTTTCGGTTTTTATGCAAATCATAAAATCCGGTTTTCAGATTTGCATAAATAATGATGACCCTTCCCGTTTTGTGCTGAAAAAAATCGTGCATTTGGTTGCGTTTATTGCTTTTTTCATATTTTTGCACTTCGAAAATTGAAGGTAAATTCGTGACTGTACTCCCGAAATTTCCGTAAAATTCAGGAGTATGCTCCCTAAATTTGAAGTTAATATGTACAAGAGGATATTTGATATTGAGCGTAAGTTGGACGAAGGAATGTTTCTGTTTGGTGCACGTCAGACAGGGAAATCCACCCTTTTGAAAGAACGGTTTAACGACGGAATTTACTACGATTTGCTCAATCCGAGCGTTAGAAGGGCCTTCAAGCTGAATCCGAATTCCCTATGGGAAGCCCTGCAGGACAAACCTGCTGGCACACTTGTCATAGTGGATGAAATCCAAAAAGTCCCTGAGCTGCTGGATGTGGTGCATTCGCTGATGGTGGATAGAGGACTGTGGTTCATCCTCAGCGGTTCCAGCGCACGGAAACTCAAACGTTCAGGTGCCAATACGTTAGGCGGTCGCGCCATACCCGAAACACTGTACCCACTTGTTTGGCCAGAGGTGACCGATTTTCAGATTGACCGTGCTGTGCAGAACGGTATGATTCCTCGTCATTATATGGTTGAAGATGCCACCAAGCGACTTTCCGGCTATGTGAAAGTGTATTTGGACGAAGAAATTCGGGAAGAAGGCGAAGTGAGGGAGCTCGATGCCTTTGAACGTTTTATGGAGGTGGCTGCCATTTCCGACGGTGAGATGCTGAACTATTCCAATATTGCCTCCGATTGTGGAGTTTCGGCAAAAACGGTCAAGTCGTATTTCCAAATCCTTTACGATACGCTTATCGGGTATGAAATCCCTGCATTCAGGAAGGAAGTCAAGCGAAAGATTGTCCAAGCGCCTCGGTTCTATTATTTTGATGTCGGGCTTGCCAACTATCTGATGGGGCGTCACTCCCTTAAACGAGGGACCGATGACTATGGGCATGCCTTTGAACATTTTGTGATGCAGGAGATAATAGCCTACAAAGGTTACAACGACAAACGTGACGTTATCTCCTATTGGCACACCTACGACAAAAAAGAGGTGGATGCCATCATCGGCGACGCAAAAGTGGCCATCGAAATCAAGTCAACCGAACACGTGGAGACCAAGCACAAAAAAGGCCTCAAGGCTTTCAAGGAAGAACACCCGGACTGCCGCCTGATACTTGTGTCGCTTGACCCAATTACCCGCAAATCCGGAGACGAGGAATTGATTTACGTCCTCGATTTCCTGAAGATGCTATGGAATGGTGAAATATTCTGAAATAATCAAAAAATGAAGGAAGGACACAAATTGCCCTTCCTTCAAATCTTTTTGATAATTAAGGTTTAAGCGATTTCTCCACCCTTCGCAAAATGCTGATAGAAAGCGATGATCGTTTCGATGCCTTTGTAGAAGTGGTCGAGGCGGTAGTTCTCGTTGGGGCTGTGGATGGCGTCTTCGCCGAGGCCGAAGCCCATCAGGATGGACTTGATGCCGAGCACTTCCTCGAACCTCGCGATGATCGGGATGGAGCCGCCCGAACGCATCGGAATAGGCTGCTTGCCGTAGGTGTCCATGTAGGCGGCTTCGGCGGCTTTGTAGGCCGGCAGCTCGATGGGGCAGCCGTAGGCCTGTCCGCCATGCAGCGGCGTGACTTTCACGGTCACATAGTCGGGGGCGTTCTGCTCGAAGTAGTCCTTCACCAGTTCGGCAATCTTCTCGTGGTTTTGGTTGGGCACGAGGCGGCACGACAGCTTGGCGTAGGCCTTCGAGGGCAGCACGGTCTTCGAGCCTTCGCCCGTGTAGCCGCCCCACATTCCGCAGAGGTCGAAGGTCGGGCGGATGCCTACGCGTTCAATCTTGGTGTAGCCGTTCTCGCCGCGCAGGGCTTTCACGCCGACGCTCTTCTTGAATTCGTCCTCGCTGTAGGGTGCCATGTTGAGCAGCTCGCGCTCGCGGGGCGTGCTTTCCACCACGTCGTCGTAGAAGTGCGGGATGGTGATGTGGTTGTTTTCGTCCATGCACTTGGCAATCATCTCGCACAAGGTGTTGAGCGGGTTGGCCACGGCGCCACCGAACAGGCCTGAGTGCAGGTCGGCGTTGGGGCCGGTGACTTCGATTTCCCAATAGGCCAAACCGCGTAGTCCCGTGGTGATGCTCGGCACGTCGGTGGCAATCATCGAGGTGTCGGAAACGAGGATGATGTCGGCCTTCACTAAGTCTTTGTACTCCTCAATCCACTTTGAGAGGCTGCCCGAGCCGATTTCCTCTTCGCCTTCGAGCATGAACTTCACGTTGCAGGGCAGGGTGTTGGTCTTGACCATCGTTTCGAAGGCCTTGGCGTGCATGAACGACTGGCCTTTGTCGTCGTCGGCGCCGCGAGCCCAGATCTTGCCGTCTTTGACGACAGGCTCAAATGGGTCGGTGTGCCAGAGGTCGATGGGGTCGACGGGCATCACGTCGTAGTGGCCGTAAACCAAGACGGTGGGCAGTTTCGGGTCGATGATCTTCTCGCCGTAGACGATGGGGTTGCCCTCGGTGGGCATCACTTCGGCCTTGTCGGCGCCGGCTTTCAGCAGGTTGTCGCGCCAGCATTCTGCGCAACGGATCATGTCGGGCTTGTGGGCCGATTCCGAGCTGATGGAAGGGATTCTGATTAAGCCGAAGAGTTCCTCAAGGAAACGCTCTTTGTTGGCTTCGATGTAGTCTTTTGTGATTTGCATAATCGGTAATTTAGATTTAAAGATTCAAGATTTAAAATTTAAAGATTCAAAGATTCAAGAATGGGGCAAAGATAGGGATTTTTTTTGAAACGCCTACGGGCATTATGACGACAAATGAGTTTTTTGCCTCACGCAGAACCCGCAGAATCCGCTGAATGAAGAGGAAGCAAATCTAAAGCTTTGCTGCGCTTTGCTCGCAACGCCTCGCAGTGACGCAAAGCGATGCCCTCCAAGCCCTGAAGGGGCGACGACAATCCATCGGGCGATTTCAATCCCCGACGACCGAGCAACTCCCAAATAAAAAATCCCCAACGCTCTAGTGCGTCTTCCGATTTTTGTTTACCTTTGCGCTCAAATTATAGGAGAATAATATGATGAACACAGCCGAAATGACTGCGGAGTTGTTCCGCGACCTCAGTGTGATAGCCGAAGACGACAACCTGATGAAACGAGCCACGCGTTATTTGCGGAAACTCGCTTGCGAGCGTAGAGCTGACGATACGCTGATGACCAAGGACGAGTTTTTTGCCATGATTGACCGCTCGTTGGAGAAGGCGAAACAAGGCAAGGTTACTCGTCAGATGCCTGGAGAATCAGTCGATGAATTGCTAAAACGTTGTGGTTATGACATATAATCTCGACTATACTGAAGATGCTTTGGCAGGTTTGGCCAAACTTGCCAAAAATGAACCTATGGCTTTCAAGAAGGCAAAGAGCCTTTTGAACGAGTTGGAAACGCATCCCTACACTGGCACAGGCCATCCGCATCCCCTGAAGGAAGACCGTGCAGGCCAATGGGCGCGCAGCATCAGCAAGAAGCACCGCCTCGTCTACCAAGTGGAAGACATGCAGGTGCTCGTCCTCGTGCTTTCCGCCTACGGGCATTATGACGACAAATGAGTTTTTTGCCTCACGCAGAACCCGCAGAATCCGCTGAATGAAGAGGAAGCAAATCTAAAGCTATGCCGCGCTTTGCTTGCAACGCCTCGCAGTGACGCAAAGCGATGCCATCCAAGCCCTGAAAGGGCGATAATAATCCATCGGGCGATTTCAATCCCCGACAACCGAACCACTGAAAAAACTCCCACACCCCCTTGCATCTCATGTTTTTTGTTTATCTTTGCGGCATAAAAAGAGAAATGAAACGTACCAACATAATAGAATCCATTCGGAAAGCCTTGGCTGCAATTCCATATCCGGTTGAAGTTTGGCTTTATGGAAGCGAAGCAAGGGGAGACGCGCGTAAGGATTCGGATATTGATCTGCTTGTGTTGGTTGACAAGCCAAGCGTTTCGGATGATGAGGAGGACATGATTTTTGCCCCACTCTATCAGATTGAACTTCAAACAGGGGTGATCATTAATCCTTTGGTCCTTCCCAAGGCGCAATGGGGCAAGCAAGTCACTCCTTTTTATGTCAATGTAACCAATGAAAGGGTGCGGATATGACGGGTCTGACCGACGAACAAAGGTTTGATATAGTAAAATATCGTTTGGAGAACGCTTTAAGTACCCTTGAAGAGGTGAAGAGCCATCGTGAGAATGGCTTTTATAACACGGCTGTCAATAGAATGTATTATGCCTGCTATTATGCGGCAAGGGCAATTCTGACCGCTCATCATATTGAAGCCAAGACGCATGAAGGCGTGAGGCATCAATTGGGATTGAATTTCGTGCTGACGGGAAAGATTTCGCAAGAACAAGGAAGGTTTTACAGTAGACTGTTTGCAAAACGCACTACGGGCGATTATGATGATTTTATCCGTCATACTTTAGAGACGGTTGATGAGCTTTATCCCCAAGCCAAATCATTTGTTGACACTATAGCTGGCTTGTTGGAGGTTTGGTTTGACGAACATAATCTCCCAACCAATAACTAAAAACTCCCAACTTCTGGACTGCTTCGTGCCTCGCAGTGACGCGAAGCGACAACTGAACAACTGAACAACTCCCAACTAAAAACTACTACCCTGGACTGCTTCCACCGCGTTTTGCTCGTGGCAGGCTCTCCTCGCACTGACGCAAAGCGACAACTGAACAACTTCCAACTGAACAACTGAACAACTGAACAACCAAAAAAAAATCCCCCTTCCCCCTTGCATCATTAGAAAATTGATTATATTTGCAGCGCGATTTTTCGCATCTGTTCCTTCGAACGACACGTTACAAACTTAATAACTAACTAAATTTCAAAAAAATGAAAAAAGTATCTTTACTCGTTGCGATGATTGCCTTCGTTTGCGGCAATGTTTTCGCTCAGTTCAGTTACGACTTTACTGGCTGCCCAGAGGGCGCCAAAGTCGCACAAACTCTCGGTCTGCCTTGGACCACTTGGAGCGATGCTCCTGGCGGTGCTGAAGACGGCGTTTTCGCCACGGTAGATGGCAACATGGCTGCCTACTTCACTTACGGCGTTGACCAAGTCGTTGCCCTTGGTGAATTGACCACGGGCGTTTACGACATCGAATTCGATGTTTACATCGAAGAGAACTACATGGGTTACTTCAACATCATGCACCACCATCCGTGCAACAGTGACCAAGCCATCCAGGTCTATCTGCAAGCCACCAATACTGGCCAATCAGGAGACCCGACAACTATGGCTGATGGTCATGGCTCTGTACATGCTGGTGGCGCAGCTGTTTGCGACCTTCCTTGCCGTTGGAACGACTGGATGCACTTCAGGATCCATGTTGACCTCGACACAGATGTTGCCGAGCTTTACTTCGATGGCGCTTTGATGCACACTTGGCAATGGAGCCTCGACAGTTTTGCTTCATCTGGTTACAGCGACAGAACCCTCGGCGGCATCGACTTCTTCCCCCCTGGCAATGCCAGCAACTCAAGATATTATGTTGACAATGTGGTCTTCACACCTCAGGGTGGCGAGCAAGAACTCATTGGTGAATCTTTCGAGGAATACACCGTGGGCAATAAGATCGCTGCCGAAGCCGTTGCCGCTGGTCACGATTGGTGGACCACTTGGAGCAACCAACCTGGTGGTTCCAACGATGGTACTGTCTCCAACGACTATGCCTCTGAAGGCAACAACTCAGGCTATTTCACCAACGCTTCTGACCAAGTGCTGCTGCTTGGCGACTATGAGACTGGCGTTTACGACCTGAGCTTTGATGTGTACACTCCTGCCGGCAAGGATGGTTATTTCAACATCCTTCATACTTTCCCCGCTTCAGACAATGGCGACTGGGCCATGCAAGCCTATTTCAATGCTGAGTCTGATGAGACCAACAACGAGATGTGGCATAGCACGGGTCACGGTTCGGTTCATGCCGGCGGCGCCTTGGTGGCCGACCTGCCTTGCGTCGAAGACGAATGGATGAACGTTCGCGTCCACATCGATTGCGACATTGATGAAGCCACTTTGTTCTTCAACGATCAGGAAATTTACACTTGGCAATGGAGCTTGGGTAGTTTCGGTGACGAAGGTACGAGAGTAATTGCAGGTGCCAATTTCTTTGGCCCTTTGGCTACTTCACAATTCTATGTCGACAACATCCACTTCACGAGAATCGGTGGCGAAAGTGCCCCCTCGATGGTGGTGAGCGCAAATGCTATCTATCAAGAGCTTGATGAAGATGAAGTAACGACGCAAACGTTCGTCATCTCTAACGAAGGCACATCCATCGGCGACTGGTCGGGTTATGTTGACTTCGGCCATGGCGAAGGTGGCTCACAACAACAAGAGATTTATTATGACAATGGTGAGGCTACCAATCTCTCGGGTCTTACAACTGCCAACTTCATTGAGGTTGCCAATAAATTCCCTGTTACCTCCTATGGCGCCGCAGTGATGGGAACCAAACTGAAGAGTGTCAAGTATTTCGTTGCGACCGACTCGAACGGCGTTTTGGGCTTTACGGGTGACCTTTACCTGCGTGCCTACAAGGCTGGCGCTTCTGGCAATCCTGGTGAACTTCTTGGTGAAGTCGTCATCCCTGCAAACCAAATCGTGCAGAATGACTGGAACACTGGTACCTTCGCCGAAGACATTTGGCTGACGGGTTACGATGTGTTTGTCTCTGCTGCTTTCCAGCAGATTGATGGTGGTTATCCCGTTGTGTTTGATAATGCCGCTATGGTTCCTGGTGTCAGGTATCTGCAAATCGGCGGTGGCGGCACATGGTATTTGGTTGACGATATTTGGGATAGCAACAACAACTTCTGCCTCCATGCTGTTTGCGAAGGCGCTCCTATCCCCGGTGGTTGGGTCACGATGGACAAGAACTATGGTTCTTTACTCGGTGGCACCGAAGAGGAAATCACCTTCACATTCAACACCATTGGCATGAGCAACGGAGAAGAATATCATGCCAACCTGCTCATTACCACCAACGATGTTGAAAATCCTGAATTCAACATTCCTGTCACTTTGAAAGTGGGTGTTGATGGCGTTGAGGAGACGGCCAACCAACTTGCCAGCATTTATCCTAACCCCGCCGCTTCGCAGGTCACCCTCGAAGGCGAGAACCTCAACAGCGTGGCCATCTACAACGTGGCCGGTCAGCTGGTGCGCGTGGTGAAGCTCGGCAACGTGGTCAACAACATCGAGATGAATGTTGAAGCCGGTGTCTACTTCTTCAGCGTCTACGACAACAATGGCAACAACAGCGTCCAACGCGTTGTCATCGTGAAGTAAGTTTTCCCCTTACGGGAAATGAATGAAAAAACCGCTCCGTCTTGGGGCGGTTTTTTTTGACTTATTAGTCAACTATCTTTGTCTTTCAAACATAAAAAAGCCGCCCCAATCGGAGCGGCTTTGCATTGTTCGGAAAAACCGAAACTTAGTTCTCAGCCTTGATGTTGTCCATACCGACCTGGACGGCCTGCATGTTCAGCGGGATGAGCTTGTGGGCGCGCTCAGGCAAGCTGTGACGCAAACCCTCTTCGACGTTCTTGTTGTCGATGATGGGACGCACCTTCAGGAAGGCGCCCAAGATGATCATGTTGAACACCTTGCTGTTGCCCATGTCGGAGGCGAGTTGTGCGCCTTCGATGCTGTAGATGTGGATGTCCTTGCGGGTGGGCTTGTGGGTGATGCCGTTGGGGTCGTAGATGAGGTAGCCACCGGGCTTCACTTTGTCCTCAAACTTGTCGAGCGACTGTTGATTCAGAATGACGGCAGTGTCGAAAGCGTTGAGGATGGGGGAGCACACGCGCTCGTCGCTGACGATGACGGTCACGTTAGCCGTACCGCCACGCATCTCCGGGCCGTATGAAGGCATCCAGCTGACTTCCTTGTCTTGCATGATACCACTGTAAGCAAGGATCTTACCCATTGACAAGACACCTTGTCCGCCGAAACCGGCTATAATAATTTCTTCTGTCATTGCTTTGTCGTTTTTAGTGTTTTATTGACTTCGGGACTTCGGGACTTCGTGACTTCGGGTCTCGTAGTCCCGCAGTCTCGTAGTCCCGTAGTCATTTTATTTTTTAATCAGCTCGAAATTGTCCTTGAGGTCACCCAAAGGATAGACGGGCAGCATGTTGTCTTGCAACCACTTGTTGGCGTCGACGGCGCTCATCTTCCAGTTGGAGTTACAGTTCGAAACGATTTCAACGAAGTTGACACCGTTCTTGTTCTCAATCTGGTTCTGGAAAGCCTTTTTGATGGCTTTCTTGGCGTTACGCACGGCGGCGGCGCTGAACACGGCCTGACGGGTGACATAACGGGTGCCAGGAAGTTGGGCAATCAGTTGGGTGATTTGGAGCGGGAAACCGTTGTTGGGGGTTCCGTCGGGCCACTGCGGCATACGGCCGTAAGGCGTGGTGGCGGTCTTCATGCCCACGAGGGTGGTAGGAGCCATCTGGCCACCGGTCATGCCGTAGATACCGTTGTTGACGAAGATCATGGTGATGTTCTCACCACGGTTGCAGGTGTGGATGGTCTCGCAGGTGCCGATGGCAGCGAGGTCGCCGTCGCCTTGGTAGGAGAACACGACCTTGTCGGGCCACACGCGCTTGATACCCGTGGCGCACGCCGGGGCGCGACCGTGGGCAGCCTCGACGAAGTCGACGTCGAAGTAGTCGTAGGCCATAACTGCGCAACCCACAGGCGAAACGCCGATGGTACGGTCGTCAACGCCGAGCTCTTCGAGCACTTCGGCGATGATGCGGTGCACGGTGCCGTGACCGCAGCCGGGGCAGTAGTGGAAAGGTTTTTCAGTCAGCAGCTTTGATTTTTCGTAAACCAAGTTTTCAGGCTGGATGATATCTTGTAATGTGATTTCTGCCATTGTCTTATTCTCCTATAATTTGTTTCTTCATAGCTTCGAGAACTTCTTCCGGGGTGTGGATGATGCCACCGACGCGGCCAAAGTGTTCGGCCTTGGCGCGACCGTTGCAAGCCAACAGCACGTCTTCGATCATCTGACCACAGCTCAATTCGACTGAGAGGAATCCCTTGACACCCTTGTCGATGAGGTCGCGGATGGCTTGGGTGGGATAGGGCCACAGGGTGATGGGACGGAGCAGACCGACCTTCAGGCCTTCGGCGCGACCGAGTTGCACCGACTTCTGGGCGATACGGGCGCTGGAGCCGTAGGCAACGAATACGTATTCGGCATCGTCGCAGTCGATCATCTCATAGCGCACTTCGTTCTTGGTCACTTCGGCATATTTGCGTTGCAGGGCGCGGTTGTGCTCTTCCATGCGGGCCGAGTCAAGGTCCAAGCTGGTGATCACGCGGTGTTGCGTGCCACGCTTGCGGCCGGTCAGTGCCCAAGGATATTTGGCTTTGATTTCCTCTTCGGTGAGGCGGGCTTTCTGCTCAGGCAGAACGACCTTTTCCATCATCTGGCCGATGGCACCATCGGAGAGGATGCACACTGCCATTCTGTATTTGAAGGCGAGGTCGAAGCCCAGCGGCACGAAGTCAGCCATTTCCTGGACGGAAGCGGGGGCGAGGACGATGTTACGATAGTCGCCGTTGCCGCCACCCTTGGTGTTTTGGAAATAGTCGGCTTGTGAGGGTTGGATCGTACCCAAGCCCGGGCCGCCACGCACCACGTCGGCGAAGACGCAGGGCACTTCGGCGCCGGCGATGTAGGCCAGACCTTCCTGCTTCAGGCATACGCCTGGGCTGGAGGATGAGGTCATGACGCGCTTTCCGGCTGCACCGGCAGCATAAACCATATTGATGGCTGCCAATTCACTTTCTGCTTGCAGAACGACCATTCCGGTGCGTTCATAAGGGTTCTGTTCCGACAGATACTCAATCACTTCCGACTGGGGGGTGATAGGATATCCGAAATAAGCATCGGCGCCGCAACGGATGGCGGCTTCGGCCAATGCCTCGTTACCCTTCATCAGTTTTAATTCTCCCATTATGTAATGTTTTTAATTGTTAGACAATAGGTTGGGTTACAGGGCTTTCTTGTACACTTTGATCACGCCGTCGGGGCAGGTGATGCCGCAGCTGGCGCAGCCAATGCACGCTTCGGGATTGGCCATGAATGCGTAATTGTAACCTTTTCCGTTTACTTCTTTTGCCAATTCGATGACACCGCAGGGGCAGGCCGTGATGCAAACACCACAACCCTTACAACGCTCAGTGTCAACCACAATGGCTCCTCTGAATTTTGCCATATTGATTAGTTTTTAGGATTTGTTGTTACGATTTAATTGAGGCACGAAATTAGGCAATTTTGCCCAAATGGAGCGCAACTTTTCGTTTTATTTCTGGAAATTCCGTTAATTTAGACAAATTATAAATAATCATTTGCCATTTTTTGGGAATAGACAATAAGGGATATGAAGAGATTGAGTATATTTGCAAATTATTTGTTGAAAAAGATGAAGCATTTGATAAGATATGTTTTGCTTGCTTTGCTTGCTTTTGGGATGGCCAATGTGCAAGCGCAGGAAAGGCGCAGGGTACTGTTCATAGGAAATAGTTACACGCAGTTCAACAACTTGCCCCAAATGGTAGCCGACATTGCGGAAAGTATGGGCGAAGGGGTTGAGTTTCAAAGCAACACACCTGGGGGATGTACCTTCGAGATGCATTGTCAGAACCAGTCGATGGTGATGATTTGCGAAGGCGGCTGGGATTTTGTGGTATTGCAAGAACAAAGTCAATTGCCTGCATTTCCGATGGATTCGGTCGAAATGTATGTGTTCCCTTTTGCACAACGGTTGGTGGACTCCATTTATGCCCATAACCCAAACGTCGAGCCGATGTTTTTTATGACTTGGGGACGCAAAAATGGCGACACAGAGTTCGGCTACCCGCCAATGGACACATACGAGGGCATGGACAGCCTGCTATATGCAAGGTATATGCAGATGGGAGAGGACAATGATGCCTCGGTTTGCCCTGTTGGGCGCGTGTGGCATTATCTTCGCGACCATGATGCTGATATTGAGTTGTATACGTCGGATGGCAGCCACCCTTCGATTGCGGGAACTTATGCCGCCGCTTGTGCTTTCAATACCATGTTCTTCGGCCGCAATCCCGACAGCATCAGCTATAACCCTGGACTTGACCAGCAGGAAGCTCGCGCCATCCGATTTGCAGTTCATAAGGTGGTTTATGACTCCCTTTGGAAATGGCAACATCCAGGAAGTCCATCTTCGGTTTTCCATTGGGAAAGTTGGATGCCGGAAATTACCGTGTGCCCTAATCCTGCCGATGATGAAGTAGTGTTGCACTTGCCCGAAGGTGTGGTTGCCGAAGTCGTTCTTTATGGTATCGATGGTCGGGAGATATGGCGGAAGAAAAAGGGCAATCCCTGCAATGTCATTGCATTACAGGGATTACCAAGTGGACTTTATGTGCTGAAGGTCGTTACATCGCAGGGCACTGCCGTGAGGCGGATGGTCAAGCGATGAAAATCTTTTGCTTCTATGTAATTGTTGTGTTAAGTGTTTATTTCACTGGATGATCTTCAGCAAACGCCTTCAACCTCTCGGCCAAAACAGGAATCTGCTCCCTTTGTATTAAAGAGGTGCAGGCACGCACGCCTTGCTTGGTGCTGCCGCAGGTGTCGAGTGAGATGCCAGAGATGCCGTAATACATCATCTCCTCAACGAGGTCGGCACCGGTGAAGCCCGGATAGCAGTAGGTGAAATAGAAACCGTCAGCGATAGGCTCGCCGCAGTCCTCGTCGTAGGTAATATAGAAGCCGTTGTCGATGAAGGCTTTCTTCATCAGCGCGGCCTTGCGACCGTATTCCATCACGTCGTCGCGATAGTTATAGGTGCCATCGTTGACGGCTTTCAGCACGGCGGCCAAAGCGTGTTGGGCAGAGTGTGAGGTGCCCGAACTCAGTGGGTGCAAGGCACCGAAGAGGATGGCGCGCAGGAATACTTCCTGTCCGCAGAAGGCTTTCAAGTCGGCATAGTGGCGTTGGGCCAACTTGTTGCTGATGCCGAGGAGGGCGCAGCGTTCACCGGCATAGCTGAAGGCCTTCGAGCTGGAGATCATCAGGATGTAGTTGTCGGTGTATTTGCCCACGGTGGGTTGGTAAGGAGCCACGCCGGGATGGCTGTAGTCCTTGCGGAAGTCCATGCCGAAATAGGCAAGGTCTTCCATGACGATGACGTCGTATTTGTTGGCCAGTTCGCCGATGATGCGCAGCTCTTCGTCGGTGAGGCACACCCAAGTCGGGTTGTTGGGGTTGGAGTAGAGCATACTGTGGATGTTGCCCTTGCTCAGCACCTCTTCGAGCTTGGCACGCAGCTTCTCGCCACGGTACTCGTAGATGTCGAAATGCTCCATCGGGATGCCGAGCACCTTGTTCTGGAATTTGTGGACAGGGAAGCCCGGGTCGATGAAGAGGATGGTGTCCTTCTTCGTGTTGGTGTGACCGCAGATCATGAACGAGGCGAAAGCGCCTTGCATGGAGCCGACGGTGGGCACGCAGTTGGCCGCGTCGACGTCGAGGTCAAGGAAGTTCTTGATGAAGCGCGAGGCCTCTTTTTTTAATATAGGTGCGCCGTCGATGGGCGGGTAGTTGGCGGCCACGCCATCCTGCAAGGCCTTGATTTGGGCTTCCACGCCAGCGCGAGCGGCGGGCAGACCGGGGTTGCCTAACTCCATGTGGATAAACTTCTTGCCACTGGCGGCTTCGAGGTCGAAAGCCAATTTGTTGATTTCGCGGATGCCGGCCCTGCCGATGCTCGGCAGTCCGCTGTCGGCAAAGACTTTCTTTGCGATTTCTTGGGGTACGATATTGTTTTGCATCATATCTGTTTGAATAAATTTTGCTTTTTATCTGAACGGCAAAGATAGGAAATTATTTGAGACGGGCAAAATAAAATGATTAAGTAGGATCAACTTGTCAATCCTACGGGTTATAATGTATTCCTTAATGGCAATCTCGTTACTAAAAACTAATAAATTGATTGCTAATTAGTTAAATGCTTATTTGTTTGCTACAAATGTTTACTGTTTGCTTCCATTGTCTTTGGTTAATTGTTTATTTTATCTGTTTTTTAATCATTTCTTTCTGTTGGTAACTGTAGTTTTACTATTTTTGCGCTTGCAAGCCTCACCGCAGATTATCGCGCTGCAATTTTAGGTTTGTCCTTATGCATATCATTAAATTCCAAATACTGATGAAAAAGCAATTGTTACTTGCCTTAGCGTTGATGATGGGCTTCATGCCTGTCAAGGCACAAGATGAAAAGAAAGAAGAAGGATTCCAGTTTACTACAATCAAGGAAATTCCAATCACGGCCGTTCGCGACCAACATCGCTCTTCCACTTGCTGGGCCCATTCCGGCATTGCCCTGATGGAGGCTGAAGCACTCCGCATCAAGGGTGTTGAGGTCGACCTCTCCGAGATGTATGTTGTCAGCCATTCCATGATGGATCGTGCCGAAAAATATGTCCGTCTGCACGGCAACGCCAGCTGGGCACCAGGCGGCAAGTGCGGCGACGTGCTTTACTGCTTGGAACACTATGGCTTCGTCTGTCAGGAAGACATGCCTGGCAACCGTTATGGCGGAACCTTGCCCAATCACACCGAACTCGACCTCGTGGCCACAGGCTATGTGAAAGCCCTTGCCAAAAGTGACATCAGCAAACTCAGTCCCGTGTGGAAAGAAGGCCTGCAAGGCATTTACGATGCTTATCTTGGCAAATATCCTGAAAAGGTGAATGGCATGACGCCACAGGAATATGCCAAGTCGTTGGGCCTCGAAGCCGACAACTACATCACCCTCACCTCTTTCACGCATCATCCTTTCTATGAGCCTTTTGCACTTGAGATCGAAGACAACTGGCGTGGCTGCCCTTATTATAACCTGCCTATCGACGAACTGATGGAGGTCATGCAATATGCCATCGACAAAGGCTATACCTTCCAATGGAGTGCCGATGTCAGCGAGCAAGGCTTTACCCGTGATGGCATTGCCGTCTGCCCCGATGCCGAGAAAGCGGCCGAACTCTCAGGCTCCGACATGGCACATTGGTTGGGCATGTCGGCGGCAAATCGTCGCAACGAACTGACATCCAAGCCAATGCCTGAGATTGAAGTCACGCAAGAGATGCGTCAAGAAGCCTTTGATAACTGGGAGACAGGCGACGACCACGGTCTGCTCATTTTCGGCAAGGCCAAAGACCAAAACGGCAAGGAATACTTCATGGGCAAGAACTCGTGGGGCGACAGTGGCAAATACCACGGCATCTGGTACGTCTCTGAGACTTTCGCCAAATACAAGACCATGAACATCGTCCTGCACAAGGACGCACTTCCTAAGAACATCGCCAAGAAACTCGGTGTGAAATGACACGCTACAGAAGCGCTAAATAAAACGCAAAACCCGCTGAAACCAGCGGGTTTTGTTGTTGGTGGGACGTACTGGACTCGAACCAGTGACCTCTGCCGTGTGAAGGCAGCGCTCTAAACCAACTGGGCTAACGTCCCTCCCTTCAAAGAAAAAACGCCGTGTGGCGTTCTGTGGGGCGAACAAGGATCGAACTTGTGACCTCATGCCTGTCAAGCATGCGCTCTAAACCAACTGAGCTACCGTCCCGATTGCGGCTGCAAAAATACGGCTTTTTCCGAAACTGACAATATTTTTTCCGCTTTTTTTCAAAAAAATTCTACCTTTGTGCAATCAAATCTATATGTTATGAAGTTTAAGTACTTATTAGTCAGTGCGTTCCTTGTTTTTGGAATGCTTTCGGCTTCGGCCCAGGAGAAGAAGAATTTTGAATTGGAAGACCTTTATCAGCGCGGCACTTTCTACGCAAAAAGCGTCCGTGGCATGAATTCGATGAAGGACGGCAAGACCTATGCCTCCTTCGAGAAAGGCCAACTCAACATCTACAACTATCAGTCCGGCAAATTGGAAAAGACCTTGTTTGGCATCAGCGACCTCACCGTGCATCCCGATTCGCTGCCCATCGGACTGCAAAATTACGAGTTGAGCCAAAACGAAGATAAGATGCTGTGCCTCACCGATATGGAGAGCATCTACCGCCATTCGTTCCACGCAAATTATTTTGTCTACGACTTCAACGCCAAGACCTTGCAGCCGCTTTCCAACAACGGCAAGCAACGCTTGGCCACCTTCTCGCCCGATGCCACCAAAGTGGCTTTCATGCGCGACAACAACCTCTTCATCAAGGACTTGACGACAGGGGAGGAGAAGCAGTTCACTAACGACGGCCTCTACAACCATATCATCAACGGTGCCCCCGATTGGGTGTACGAAGAAGAGTTCAGCTTCTCGCAGGGTTTCTACTGGTCGCCTGACAGCAAGAAGATCGCTTTCATGAAGTTTGACGAGAGCAACGTGCGCGAGTTCCAGATGGAGGAGTTTGAAGGCCTTTATCCCGACTGGTATAGCTTCAAGTACCCCAAGGCGGGCGAGGACAACTCCATCGTCGGCATTTACGTCTACGACCTCGCAAGCGGCAAGACGGTGAAGATGGACACGGGCACCGAGACCGACATCTACCTGCCCCGCATCGCCTGGACGAAGGACGCCAACGTGTTAGCCATCCAACGCCTCAACCGTCACCAGAACCATCTGGAGATTTTGGCCGCCGATGCCACCACGGGTAAGAGCCGCGTGTTTTATGACGAGACCAACGAATACTATATTGACATCACCGACGACTGGCACTTCCTTGAGGACGGCAAACGCTTCCTGATGACCTCGGAACGCAGCGGCTACAACCATATTTATCTTTGCAACCTTGATGGCAGTCAAGCCAAACAACTCACGAGCGGCAATTGGGACGTGACCTCCGTCTACGGCTTCGATGGCAAGGAAGTGTATTTCCAAGCCGCCAAGAACACCCCCGTCGACCGCCAGATTTATGCCGTCAACCTGAAGGGCAAGATGCGCGAGGTGATTGGTCGCCCGGGCACCAACAACGCCCGATTCAGCAACGACTTCAGCTACCTTATTAATATCAACTCCAGCATCACCCAGCCTGCGCAGTACGAACTTTACACGAACAAAGGCAAGTTGGTGCGTGTGCTTGAGGACAACCACGAGTTTGCAGAGAAGCTGAAGACTTTCAACCTCGGCGAGAAGAAACTGATGAAAATCAGCGACCCCGCCTTCACTTTGCCCGATGGCCAGCAAGTCGACATCGACGCTTGGCAGATCCTGCCTCCCGACTTCGACCCCTCGAAGAAATACCCTGTGTTGATTTACGTCTATGGCGGTCCTGGCCACCAGACGGTGCTCAACTCGTGGGCCAACAGCGACTTTTGGTGGCTGCAACTGCTTGCCCAGCACGGCATCATTAGCGTGAGCATCAACAACCGTGGTAGCGGTGCCCAAGGCGAGGTCTTTAAGAAGATGACCTACCTGCAACTCGGCAAGTACGAGACCGAGGACATGATTACGCTCGCCAAGTACATGGCCAAGCAGCCTTACGTCGATGGCGACCGCATCGGCATCTACGGCTGGAGCTACGGTGGCTTCATGGCCGCCAACGGCATAACCAAGGGCGCGGATGTCATCAGCACAGCCGTTTCGGTGGCTCCGGTGACCAACTGGCGCTACTACGACAACGTCTACACCGAGCGTTTCATGCGCACGCCTCAGGAGAACCCCGATGGCTACGATCTCAATTCGCCCGTCCACAACACGGCTTTGATCAAAGGCAACTACCTGCTGTGCCACGGCAGCGGCGACGACAACGTCCACTACCAGAACGCCATGGAACTCATCAAGGCCATGATCTCGAACGGCAAGCAGTTCGACCTGATGATCTATCCCAACAAGAACCACGGCATCTACGGCGGCTACGAATACGGCCCCGGCGAAAGCCGTATGCACCTGTTCAACAAGATCGACAGTTTCCTGTTCAAGCACTTGTTGGGCGAATAAGGCTTCTTCAATGAATGAACAGCTGCAAGGCCGCAGGGATGGCTTTGCAGCTGTTTTTGTTAGGGAATGCTTGATGCTTGCATTTTATTGCGTAAATAGGTTTCGCAAATTATTATTACTTTTGCAAGCGCAATAAACCAAAACGTCTATGCCTGCAAACAAAAACGCCGTAACGCGATATTATATCCTCGACAAACTGTTGGCCAACCGCTATCATCATTATTCTACTGAGGATTTGCTTCGACTCGTCAACGAGGAGTTGGCAGAAATGAATCAAGAACCTGTCAGTCGTCGCACCATCGAACTTGACCTAAATTATATAGAAAATGAAGGGCCGTTTCTGGCGGAAATAGAGCATTATCAAGTTGACGATGTCAGCCAGCGAACACTAAAAACCATCAAGAAAAGTTGCCACCGCTATGCTGATCCATCTTTTTCCATATTCAAAAAGGAAATGACCGAAGATGAAAAGTACCTGCTTAACGAGGCTCTGTCGCTGCTGGGTCAGTTTGAAGGGCTGCCCAATTTGGAAGGTTTGGAAACGCTAAGGAATGGTTTGAATGTGAAGACCGATCGGCAGATTGTCTCATTCACCAAGAATCCTTTGGAGAACTCTAACCTGTTTGGCGAGCTTTTCACCTGCATTTCGCAACGGCAGGTTGTGGAGTTGCATTACCACCGCTTTGATACTCCCGATGAAGACCGCAAAACCGTGGTACATCCTTATCTGCTCAAGGAATACAACCGCCGTTGGTATCTCATTGGGGCAGCCGACAACGACGGAAAACTTCTGTCGTTTGCGCTCGACCGTATAGATGAGGTGGTGCCATTGCCAGCCAAAGGATTTGTGCCTTATGAAGGCGACCTCAACGAACGTTTCGAGGACATCGTCGGCATTACCTTTTATGACGACCGTCCCGTACAGACCATCTTGTTTTGGGTTAGCGATTATTCCAAGGAATATGTAGCGACCAAGCCTTTGCACGAATCGCAGCGGCATTACAAAGGAGAAAAGGAGATGGCATTGCGCCAACAGTTTCCCATGCTTGATGGCGGTTACTTTTTCTCTATCGAGTGTATTGAGAATTACGAATTGATACGAGAGTTGTGCTCATTTGGCAAAGACCTCTTGGTGCTTTCGCCCGCCGACATCCAGCAGAAGATACGCGACCGCGTTGTGGCGCATTTTCAGGCTTATGAGGCATTGTGATGGATTTATTTGTATTTTTGCGACCGAAGTATATACAGGAATAACACGATAAACATGTCCAAATATAAAGTATTTATAAGCAGCGTACAATCAGAGTTTTCAAAAGAACGACAGCTTGTTTTTGACTTCATCCGTAACGATGAGTTGATGGGGCAATACTTTGAACCGTTCATTTTTGAGCAGATTGCCGCGCAAGATGCGAACCCTCGCCAATTATATTTGGATGAGGCTTCTTCAAGTCAGGTTTATCTCTTGTTGATGGGAAAGAGGTATGGCAATGTTTTGCCGGACGGCGTTTCTCCAACCGAGAAAGAATATCAAGCAGCAGGAATGGGTAATGCATGGAGGGTTGCATTTATCAGCGATTTGGACGGACAACAACGTGAGGAAGCGGAAGAACGTTTCTTCCGAAAAGTGCAGAACGAACTTTCATACCGTGTTTTTTCTAATCCGTCTGTTTTGGTTTCGCTGGTCAAACAATCGCTGTATGCGTATCTTAAATATAAAGGCGTTATCCAAACATTAAGTTTTGACGAGCAGACCCGCGACGATGCCTCTATGGCCGATATTGATGCAACGAAAATCAAGGACTTTTTGCATCAGGCCCGTCAAAAACGCGGATTCCCTTTGGCCGAAGACTCTGACCCGGTGACGGTGCTTAGGCATCTGAGATTGTTGCGGCAAGACAAGCCCAGCAATGGAGCGTTGCTAATGTTCGCTAACGACCCGCAATATTTTTTCCCTTCAGCTGTGGTCAAATGTGCCTGGTTTCTCGGCACAGAGACAGTAAAGCCTATCGAAGATTATAAAACCTTTGAGGGCGGTGTGGCAGATCAAATCAGCCAAGCCACCAGCTGGGTGATGTCGAAACTGTCGGTGCGCTTTGGCCAGCGAAACGTGGAGGCACAAAACGAGATCGAATTTGAAATACCGCGATCCGTCATTTTCGAGACCATAGTGAATGCTGTGGCCCATCGCGACTACAACAGCGCAGGGAGTGTGCAGGTTTCAATTTTTCGCAATCGTATTGTGGTACGTAATCCCGGGACACTTCCTGTTGAACTCACTAAGGCTGACTTGATGAAAGAACATGGTTCTTATCCACATAATCCGTACTTGGCAGAAGTCATGTACCAGATGGGCTATATCGAGAAATACGGCACTGGTATCACAGAAAATATCCGCAGAATGCATGAGGCTCGTCTCCTTGCTCCCGAGATAGACTTGAGTGCTGAGTTCGTCACCACAATTTGGCGCGATAAAGATGCAACTGAAAGCTCAAATGTTGCAGCTAACCTTGGAACTAACCTTGAAACTAATGATGCAACCAACAGTGATGCTAACAGTCTGATAAACAATCCCAATAGTACAACTAATATTGGAACTAATGTTGGAACTTCCGAAAGTAATGTTGCAACTGACCATCTGGCAGAGAATAAACGGATTGTTGATAGAATTGTTAAAAAGAAAGTTAAGCCAAGAATGTCAAAAGAACAACTACGGGAGTGCATTGTAGAAGTATGCATTGTTGACCATACAATAGATGAGTTGGCGTCACTTCTGAAAAAAAGTCCGGACTATCTGCTAAATTCCGTTATCCCCGAATTGGTGGCAGATGGAATACTCTTTCGCACCAAACCGAGCCACACCCCTGGCCAAACATACATGACAAATCCAAAACTTGATAAATAGGATTAAAGTGTTATTTTTGCGAAAATAGGTTGCGCGGCAGGGTTGTACTTTTGCAAACGAAAAACGAGAGAAAACAGGCAAGGCACTCTCGAAAAACAAATGCTAACGCCTAAAGTTCTTTGAAACGATTGTCATCACAAGCACCCTGAATTAGACCTGCTGTGTGGTTAGCCATACAGCAACGCCCGCTGCATCGGCAGGTTCATGTGCTAGGCGCATGATTCGCAATGTTAGTCCTTGATGGTATTATGATTCGTGATATTATGTATTATGATATTGTATATTATTGAGATTATTACTGTTTCTGAAGTAATGAATGGTGCAAGTGGTGACAATCGTGGAAAAGTGAGTAAGTTGAAACTATTGGTATGGCAAAGAAAAAGAACATAACAACAAAGCAGGACTTCAAGAAGTTGCTTGGACAAACCAATGCTTCAAAGAAAACTGAGGTTTCTGAACAGGTTTCTTCTGGAATTGAAAAAGCCGAGGATGTTCTCTTTGCCATTGAACCTATTGAGGATGATTTGGCTAGAGTGGCTGCGGCTGTTACGGAATTGGAAAATATTGATTCCGCAAAAGTGCCAGATGAAGAATTCATTTCGACCCAAGCCAATGCCCTTTCCAAAATTGATGAATTGCCAAAATATGGAGGTAGTCCTCTGACTGATGAAGATCTCAAACAACAATTGGAAAAGATTGTTGAGGGGTGGCATTCAATGAATGGAATAGATGATTTATGTGTTGTTCTGAATATGGCATTGCAGGCATTGCATGGCATGGATGCAGTAAAAACCACTGTTGGCCGTTTGAAGTTAATGGCACGTAAAGGCCGTTATGTTACCTTTAAAATACCCAAGAAGAAAAAAGGAGAATTTCGCACCATTGATGCACCGTGCAGTGAACTAAAGAACATCCAGCAAGCGTTGAATTTCGTACTGCAAGAGGTGTATAATCCCAATGCCGCTGCGATGGGTTTTGTGAAGGGCAAATCTGTTGTCACAAACGCCCAAGTCCATCTTGGCCAAAACTTTGTTTATAATATTGACCTAAAGGATTTCTTCCCTTCTATTACTTCAGGTCGTGTATTCAAGCGGTTGTTGGTAAAACCATTCTGCTTGAATGAAGAAGTGGCGAGTTTGATTAGCGACTTATGCTGCTATCAAAAAGGAGATAACAAGGTGCTTCCTCAAGGAGCGCCAACTTCGCCAACCATTACCAATATTATTTGTGAGAAGTTGGATTTCAAGCTTACTCGTCTTGCTAAAGCATACGGTTTGAAATATACTCGTTATGCTGATGATATTACTTTCAGTGGCATGAAGAATGTCTTTGCCGAGGATGGCAAGTTTTGCACTTCTTTGCGCAACATTATCGAAAACGAAGAAGGTCTCAAAATCAATTCGGATAAGACGCGACTTTGTCATCGGGGAATGAGACAAGAAGTGACTGGCTTGACCGTGAACTCCAAAACAAATGTTTCTCGCAAGTATATCAAACAATTGCGCCCCTTGATTCACAATTGGGAGGTCAAAGGATATGACGAAGCGCAAGCCATTTTTGCCAAACACTATGCCGAGACCAATACTCGCAACCTTAGATTTAAGGGCGAACATCATATAGAAAACATTATCTCAGGAAAACTCATGTATCTCAAAATGGTAAAGGGTGAAACTGACTCTACGTATAAGTCCTATGCCAATAGATTTGAGAAACTGTGTAATGAAACGTTTGGGGCTGGTTCACAGAAACTCCAAACACTTTTAACCCCATCGATGGATGATGGCAATGTCCTATCAGCTTTGAATGACCTTGCCACTCTCATCGAGACAAATACTTCAGAATGACTATGGATAACCGGGAAGCCATAATAAAAGCAATAGATAAAATTGCTCAACTTTCTAAGCAGCCAGGAAACGAGTGGCTGCATAGAGAGTTGCAGACCAGATGGGGCTGTGCAAATCCTATTTGTGGCAATAATGATTTGATTTCCAACATTGAAAGATATTTGGCCATAGATTATATCATAGACGAAATGGCTATACAAATTGATTATTCTTTTGTTAAGGATGAAGTGCTTCGTTTAAAGCTTGAAGCCGATTGGAGAGAGATGTTACGATACCGATGTGGCGTGAGAAAACACGAACCTGATTTTCTTGAATTTTGCCGTTATGCAAATCTGCAGGCAGAAGGTATTGTAAACTACTATTGCTATACCAAGTATCTAACAGAGGAAGAGCTTAGAAACAAGTGCAATGGTTATTATGAAATGGCTATTGATGCTAAAGACCCCAAGTTTTATTGTAAAGTAAAAGGCGACATTGTTACTTATAGCAACAAGTTAAACCTTATTAGAGTCGAAACAAATTTGGCTTATGGTGTAACCTATTCATTATTTCAGGAAATATATCAAGCAAGAAATGTGCAAAGCCATAGAAGTTTACTATCTGGTGATAAGGATGATAAAAGCGAAAAACTGAAAATATGGGTGTCGAAAACTCCATATGAAGAAGTAGAAAAGGTTCTAAACACACTCGTGAACACAGTAAAAAATGCTGTTTTCAGATAATAAAACCAAATAACACATGGCATACATCACCAATTATAACTTCCATAGAATAACAAAAGGATTTGAGGTTCCAAAAGACAAGGATTATAAGTTTGATGATCCTATCATTTGGACTGCACCTAACGGAAAAACCATCGATCAAAGCAATCCGACAGCGTTATTTGCTCGTTGGGAAGTGAATGATTTACTTGTTTACAAGTCTTTCTGTAAAAACACTGAAAAAGCAATCTATAAGTATCAAAGAATAGAAAAACCACATGATAGTTATAGATATGTACAACCAGAGAGGTCTCCGTCTTATCATAACAATTGCGACTGTGAAAGGTTGCATGCTGAATTTGAAAGAATAAAAATTCCTGATGAGATCTTTGACCAAGGTATAGAAAAAATAAAGGAGTTCCGTAAATGGTGGAAGGAAAATGAGTCTCTTAGATTAACAAAGCCGGATGCTTTTGTTTTCAAACTTAATATAGCTTTTGGAACGGATATCCATAGTTTTGAGGTTGAAACTAAGAGCAACTCTGGATTTGCAGAGTTTGATAATGCTAGTGTTGAAATAATAAACGACAACATATATCACCAATTGGATGATTTGTTTTCATGGGCAAAGGAAGATAAAAAACGCACTGATATTTTTATTCGCTTCGCTTATTTATCTTATATTGGGAATAACTCAAATAAACCAATAATAAACAATCCCACACAGTACTCTGAAGAGGATATTAAAAAAGTCTTGAGATATATTCATCCTAGAAAGATGGAAATAATTAAAGATTTGAAAGATTTGTATTTAAAGACTTATAATCCAGAATTGAAGTTTGACAGAAAATTACTAGATGTATTGGGCTTTGAACCCTGCGCAATGTGTTATAATACAAATATAATTTATAATACAAATATAATCGATGAGCAGATTTCCCTCCTGCGAGCTCGCCAGATGCGCGATGTGATGTAATACAAATATAATGGCAACCATCGGGTTGGAAAGAAGTTATTAGGGTCACTATGACCAATGGTATGTATGGTGATATGCCAGATGGATTTGATGGAGATTATAGTTTTAGGGTATTAGATATGCATTAGCCATCAAACGTAAAACACTTTCAAAAACAAATAAAGAAATGCCAAACGACACTATACAATTTAATGACATTGCCAAAACGCTTAGAGATGAGCTTTCACTCATAAATGATGATGATCCAAGAATAAAAGAATTGGAAATAGCTAAAGCACTAAATAAAAGGCTTGATGAGATTGAACTTAACGAACAGGATTTCATCATTATGGATGAACTCTGCATCCTAAGATACCTCCCCGATGCATTAGTGCATCAAGAATTTGGCACGGATAGTTTAAACGCCCAAAGGTTCTATAGCTTGTATGAGGAAAACCCGACTCGTGCCATCAATATCTTGAACAAGCTGCTAAAAAGCGAGCCTGAGTTTGTTGAAAAAAACTACATTGAAAGGACTACCACTATATCATTTGGCAGGATTATTCCAGTGAAACCAGATGAAAAAACCATCATTGTAACACCAGAAGAGGAGCAATATCCAATAAAACAACTGATGGACAAACTTCAGTCGAGCAACAACCAGGAAAGAAGTGATGCTTCTGTCTTTCTCGAAATGCGTTTCTGGGGGCAATCTCTGCCATGTCAAATCCAAATTATAAAGGCTGTCTTATCTGCAAAATCATTACATAAGAGGGACTGGTTAGACATATTACTGAATAATTGGTGGGATGATGCCATTATGCCCGATGTCGAGAAAGCATGGCTGTCTTATGGTGAACCTGAATGTGCTAGGGTCATTATGCACAGATTTCCTCTGGATTATGTTTTGATGCATCAAGAAGAGTTGGGTAAGGCCGATTACCAATTTCTTTGTATGCGCCTTGCCAAAGAGGAGGGCTTTAACATCGACAAAAGCAGATTGTCTCAAATACAGTACTACCAAGTATTGGCAAACACACACATGCGTCTTAATGACGACGAAGCTGAAAGCCTCTTGTTCGGGCGTGTCAAACGCCTTTTGAATCGCAATTATAAACCATGGATATATGCAGTGGACAACTATTATCGCTATAGTCGTACCGCATTTGACTGTGCTGATTTTTATAACAACCCTGATAAATACTTAAAGTTGTTGCTCAACTACAAACCGACATTGTATTTCCTGTCGGATTTGAAAGGATGTATTCAATTACTAATACAAACAGGAAACACAAATACTGTGGTAAAATTCATTGCTTGGAACAAATATCTTCAACAAAACATACCATCATTTTTATCGGAGGAGTCCGACCAAAAGATTGCCTTGCAACAACTTGGCTACCGTTTCAGAGAATACCGAAGTCGAAGCTGGGAACGCTTAATCGATCTTGCCAGAGAAACTTTCCCAGTAGAAATCAAGGTAGAAGCCAAGGGGTTTCTTGATGATGATGAAGATAACGAGCGGGATTATTTCGAACCATTTTAAAAGTGATTTCTGACAATGATTTCAAGAAGATGCTCTACGAAGCCGACAAGACCAGCGTGACATTCAAGTTGTTTGCATTAAGGGCACGGAAAATCAAAATGGAAGAAAACTAATATGGAAAAAGGAAAGAAGTTTTATACAGAAGACGAGGTGCTGGATGAATTCATCGGCAAGGTGGGGACGCCTGAGCGCGACGAGTTTGAAGCGAAGCTCAAGAAAGAGGTGGACGAATATTTCATTGGCGAGGCCATCAAGGAAACCCGCAAGAAACAGGGGCTGACCCAAGAGGAGCTTGGCGAGCGGATGGGTGTGAAGAAGTCGCAGGTGTCGCGCCTTGAAAGCGGGAAGAGCATCACTTATGCGACGATTGTGAGGGCATTTCGCGCATTGGGAGCACAATCGGCCAGCCTCGACCTTGGCTCGCTCGGGCGCGTGGCGCTTTGGTAGGCTTAGGAAAACCATCTAGAGTTTAGATTGGATATCACTTCGGTCAAACAGCCACGTTTCTTGGTTGAACTTGTAACAATGCCGTGGAACTTGCCGGCTTGTCTTTGGGGAAATATTTGCCATGGTAACAATTGTTACGCTTTGTCTTCATCGCGGTCTGTATTTTTGCGGCAAATTCACGATAAAATACACAGACCATGAACGAGAAAATGTTTTGTTTCCAATGCCAGGAAACCGCCGGAGGCACCGGCTGCAAGCTGTCGGGCGTGTGCGGCAAGAACCCGCAAGTGGCTCACGCACAGGACCTGCTGATCTATACCCTCAAAGGACTTGGCGTCATCGCCAACCATCACCAACACGGCTGCGGCCATGACTATTGCGACTTCCGCAAGAGCATCCACGCCTTCGTGAACGACGCGCTGTTTTCGACCATCACCAACGCCAACTTCGACGTAGAGAGCATCTACGACCGCATCGATGCCGGCCTGAAGCTGCGCGACACGTTTAAGGACCGCGTCACCAACAAGAAAGGCATCGTCCTTCCCCAACTCGACGTGCTGGATTGGGACGCCACCCGCGAGCAATACGACGAGAAAGCCCAAACCGTGGGCGTTTTGGCCGAAGCCAACGAGGACATCCGCTCCTTGAAAGAACTCACTATGTATGGCCTCAAGGGCATGGCCGCCTACCTCGAGCATGCCGCCCGCCTCGGTCAGGTGGATGGCGACATCAACGAGTACATCCTACAGACCTTGGGGCAGTTGGTCACCTGCAACGATGCCAACGACCTCATCGCCTTGGTGCTCAAGACCGGCGAATACGGCGTGAAAGCCATGGCCTTGCTTGACAAAGCCAACACCACCGCCTACGGCAACCCCGAAATCACGGAGGTGAACATCGGCGTGGGCAGCCGTCCGGGCATCCTCGTCAGCGGCCACGACCTCAACGACATTGAGCAACTGCTCGAACAGAGCAAGGACGCGGGCATCGACATCTACACGCACAGCGAGATGCTGCCGGCGCATTACTACCCCAAACTGAAACAATACAGCCACCTGAAGGGCAACTACGGCAACGCTTGGTGGAAACAGCGCGAGGAGTTCGAGAGCTTCAACGGCCCGATTTTGTTCACCACCAACTGCATCGTGCCGCCTACGGCCAATGCGACCTACAAAGACCGCGTGTTCACCACCAACAGCACGGGCTTCCCAGGCTGGAAGCACATCCCTGCCGATGCCAACGGCAAGAAGGACTTCAGCGAGATCATCGCCTTGGCCAAGACCTGCCAAGCCCCGAAGGAGATCGAGACGGGCAAGATTGTGGGCGGCTTCGCCCACGAGCAGGTGTTTGCCCTCGCCGACAAGGTGGTGGAAGCCGTCAAGAGCGGCGCCATCCGCAAGTTTGTGGTTATGGCTGGCTGTGACGGTCGCATGAAGAGCCGCCAGTACTACACCGACTTCGCCAAAGCACTTCCTAAAGATTGCGTTATCCTCACGGCAGGTTGCGCCAAGTACAAGTACAACAAACTCGGCCTGGGCGACATCAACGGCATTCCGCGCGTTTTGGATGCAGGACAGTGCAACGACAGCTATTCGTTGGCCCTCATCGCCTTGAAACTGAAGGAAGTGTTTGGCTTGGACGACGTGAACCAGTTGCCCATCGCCTACAACATCGCTTGGTACGAGCAGAAGGCCGTCATCGTCCTGCTTGCCCTGCTCAGCCTCGGCGTGAAGAACATCCACCTTGGGCCGACTTTGCCTGGCTTCCTCTCGCCCAATGTGGCCAAAGTGCTGGTTGAGAACTTCGGCATTGGCGGGATTAGTACGGTTGAGGAGGATTTGAAGAGGTTTGGGATCTAGGCCTTCCCATACCCCTTCCCATCCTTAACAATCACCCCTTCGCTCAGCATTTCGGACAAAACGCGGCTGAGCGAAGGCCTTGTCGCGCCCAATTCCTGGGCGACGGCGGCCACGGAGGTGATGCTCCCGTGTTCATCGAGATATTCGACGACGCGGTTGCGCAACCCGTTGACGGCAAACGAGCGCATCTTGCCACTGAGGAAGTTGCTCCGGTTCGACAGCACCTCCAAGAAAGCCCGCAACACGGTCGGCTCCTGTTGCATGAAGTCGAAAAACGCCTCGCGGTTGATGTGCCACACGGCGCAGTCGGTCATGGCGGTGACTTCAACAGGCACGTTGTTCTGCGAAGCGAAAAGGAAAGCTGGAGCCAACAGCATGGGTGCTTTTAGCTTGTCGACTAATACCTCCCGACCTTCCTCGCCCATCATTCGTGCATCGGCCTGACCTTCGACGAGAATCATCAGCGAGCGGCAAGGGTCGCCTGCACGAAGGATTAGCTTACCGGTGGCATATTGCTGCCTTCGGCAGGGCTGGCTGAGCAACCGCTCCAAGGCTTCGTCGCTGCAATTGGCGAAAAGCTTGAGTTTTTTGAGTTCTTCCATAACCATACTATTTTCGTCGTGCAAAAATAGTAAAAACAGTTCAAGGTTCATGTAGGGTTTAGGTCAATGCCCAAAAAGGATGCCTAAATAAAACCTTGCTCCAGTGGGCATCTCGGTAGGAGAGAGGGGAAAGATCCTGTCGACTTTGAGGGTGAGATGAATGGCTTGGGTCAGCGCAAACTCCACGCCGATGTTGGGGTTGACGAAGAAAAAGCTTTCGTTGTGGAGCACGGCATGAGACTCGGGCGTCCAGTTGTCGGCAGAACCGTCAAACATCAGCAACGTTGAGGTTTTGCCTCCGCCAACCGTGAAGCCGACGTAGGGCTGCCAACGGCCAAAACGCCAGTAGGCATCCGCGATTAGCCCACCCCAGCTGGTGCGGATGTAGCTCCCGTTGCCCATCTGTCGCATCGTTGAGACATACCCTTCGCCCCCAACACGGAAGTGTTTCCCGAAGTGGAAGCGGAGCACCCCGCCAAGGCCGAAAGTAAGGCCTTTGGCATCATAATCCAAAGCTTTGATGTTGCCGTTGAGGTAGCCTGTGTGAACCATCATGCCGCCGTCGAAACGCTGGCCTTCTTGGGCATGGCATTGCTGCCACGAGAAGAATGCCGTTAAGGCCAAGATAAGCAATAATAGGTGTCGTTTCATCTTTTTGCGGTTCCTTTAATAATGCAAAAATCCACCTTTTTCGTTTTTCCCACAATCCCAAAAATGGTTATTTTTTCGGGAAAAATGTCATCATCATGGTTGTTTCGGCAACAATATAGGATTAGTTCGAATTATTCGTACCTTTGCACAATCACAAAGGACAACCCATCATGGCAAGCACCCCCGATTTCGTTCAATACATCGCCGACCAATGCGCCAGTGCAGGCGAGATTACCGCGAAAAAGATGTTCGGCGATTACGGCATCTATTGCGATGGCGTCATCTTTGGCCTCGTTTGCGACAATCGTTTTTACCTGAAACCGACTGAAACAGCCCGATCGTTACTGCGCAGCGTGGAAATGCGTCCGCCTTACGACGGCGCGAAAGACTATTTCCTCATTGAAGACGTGGACGACCGCGATTATATCGCCGAATTGGTTCGAGCGACTTGCAAAGAATTACCTGCACCAAAACCAAAAGCTAAACATGATAAACTGTTCTGACTTTTTGCAAAAGTGGCAAAAACTGTTGGAATGAGCCAAAAACTTTGTCCAATTCTGTTGTAATTCGGCCAAAAGTTGTAATTTTGTCGGCGAAATGGTGGCTGTGTAGCCACCTTTTTACCAACATTTTTGAATTATGAAGTATCTGACTTTAGAAAAAGCCATCGCTGCATGGCAGGAATTACAACCGCTATCGGATGCTGACAAGGCACGTTTGAGTCGTCGGTTTACGATCGACTTCAACTACAACTCGAACCACTTAGAGGGCAATACGTTGACCTACGGCCAAACGGAGATCTTGCTGCTGTTCGGCAAGATCATTGGTGAGGCGGATGTGAAGGACGTGCAGGACATGACGGCGAGCAACGTCACACTCAACATGATGAAGGAAGAGGCATTGGTGAAGGAAACGCCGCTCACGCAGAACTTCATTCGCACGTTGCACCGTACTTTGTTGCGCGAAGACTACACCGCCTATCGTATGCTCCCAGGCGGGGTGCAAACGAGCTATACCGTCCATGCGGGGCAGTACAAGACGCGCCCGAACAGTGTCATCACCCGCTATGGCGACCGCTTCGACTATGCCTCGCCTGAGGAAACGCCTGCTTTGATGACCGACCTCGTGGATTGGTACAACAACGCGGAAGCGGAAGGGAAGTTGTCGCCAGTGGAATTGGCCACGTTGTTCCATTATCGTTATATCCGCATCCACCCCTTTGAGGATGGCAACGGACGTATCGCCCGACTATTGGTCAACTACATTCTTACCAAGCACGATTACCCGATGATTGTGGTACGCAGTCGATTGAAAAACCAATATCTTGAAGCCTTGCATCAGGCCGATTTGATTGTAGGTCCCGCACCTTATGAGGGAGCCCATGCCGATTTGCAAAACATAAGGCCTTTCTTTCAGTATTTCAAGGGTTTGATGGCAAAAGAGGTATATGCGGATGTCTGTTTTTTGACCGAACATGATGAGAATTTGTGGTGGTATGATGGTGAACGCATCGTGTTCCGATCGTCCAACTATGGCAAGTTGCTGATGTTGATGATGACTGAACCCGTGTTGACCCTTGCAGATATGCAAAGCAGGATGGGGATCAATATGTCGGCATTGAAGAAACTTGTCGGACAACTCCTTGAGAAACATTATATTGAACACGGCACAGCAGATGGCACTTGGCGCGTCTTCATCACGCCGTCGGTGTGATTATAAACTGTTTAAAATCAGAATTCTATGGGTATCACAATCGGTCTTTTGATTCCTCTGTTAGGCACCATGCTCGGTGCGTCCTTTGTCTTTTTCATGAAGAAGGGTATGTCACCCGAGTTGCAGAAGTCGCTGTTGGAGCTGATAGCGATTAGATTAATGAAAGCGGTCAACGATGTTTCGTTGGCCGCTTTCGTTATGAAGAAATAGTTTTGACTTCTTATTTGTTATCGATATGGGTCACGTTGAAGTTGCTGTCAAATCCGATTTCGATCCCATTGTTTAGTTCGATCTCCCAACCGTTTGCCTTTTTCTCGATTTTGTCGATGTGCTGTGTGGGGTAGTTTGCCGTGACGTAGTCAGCAATCTGTTCGGGGACAAGTTCGGCAGGAACAATGCCATAAACGCTTGATTCATCGCAATCAACGCTCTTCCATTCGAAGGCGAGGCTGAAGGTGATTTCGGTGCCATCGGTCAGTTTCACCTCATAGTCATCTTCGTCCACTTCAACTTTGAGGATGCCGACTTGTGGGAAATAGGTCTCGACGAAAGTGTTGATTTCCGGATAGTTGGTGTTGCTGCCGCCACCATTTCCGCCACCGTTTCCGATGACATTGAAGTTGGTGTCGAACTTGATCTCCCGACCATTGTTGAGTTCGATTTCCCATCCGAAAAGCTCTTTTTCGATTTGTTCGATCTGCTGGTTGGGGAAGTTGGCGTTTACGTATGCAGTGATTTCGGCGGGAACGAGTTCGGCAGGAACCGCATTATAAACCGTGCCGTCTTCGCAGTCGATGTGGGTCCATTCGAAGCTGAGGTTGAACGAGATTTCGGTGCCGTCGCGGAGTTTCACTTCATATTCGTCGTCTTCCGCCTTGATGTTAAGGATTTCAGTTTGAGGAAAATAGTTGCTGACGAAAGTGTTGATTTCCACATAATCGCTACTGCTTCCTCCATTGTTTCCTCCATTGTTTCCACCACCGTTACCGCCATTGTTGACGATGTTGAAGTTGGTGTCAAACTTGAGGTCAACGTTGTTGTCGAGTTCAATCTCCCAGCCGTTGCTTTCCCTTTCGATTTCGTCGATGTGTTGATTGGGATGGTTGGCGGTGACGTAGGCCGTGATTTGTTCCGGGACGATGGTCTCAGGCACGGCGCCATAGATGGACGAATGCTCGCAATTCACTTCCACCCATTCAAACGCAAGGGTGAAATACACCTTGGTGTTGTCGTTAAGAATCACGCGGTAATAGTGCTCGGTTTGGTTGCAACTGAGGATGTCCGTTTCCGGGAAATGCGTGTTGACAAACGAGACAATAGCCGTGTCGATGCTGGTCGCATTGACGGGTGCGCCGGTGCCTTCGGCCTCCCATCGGTTGTTGTTGCTGGTTGTGCCTCCTGTGGGCGTTTCTTTTGTGCAGGATGCCACTGCGAATGCCAGGGCAATGAATGCTGCAAACAATGCAAATTTTTTCATTTTTAGTTAGATTTTAGTTGATAAATGATTGAATTGTAGGATAAAAAAGATGGCACGAACCGAAGTCCGCACCATCTTCCATGGTTTTCGTGATGATATGGTTATGGCTGTCAGCCAAGCTTTTCCTTGGGGCGTAGCGCCTCACTTGCCCAAGACGCAAAGCCGCCGAGCACATGTTTTCGGCCTGTTCTTCTCCGATGGTCGTAAAAGTGCACAATCCGCCTATGCTTTGAAAACTATCCGATGTGTTCATAAGTTCGAAATCTGAATCCTCGTCTTCGTCGAAGTCGTCATAGTCAAACGATATATCCGACTGGATTTCAGTTTGTTCAACGATGTAAAAATCCTCTTTGTCCGTGTTGGTAAGGTCAAGGAGGAACAGCCCCATCAGGATGAGTGCGACGAAAGTGACATATTTTCGGAAGAGGTCAGTCATGGTGATGTTGATGTTCTGTTGAATAACGGCAAGAAGACGGGATTATTGTCCAGTTGGAAAAAAAATCGTGCTATTGGGTCGGTTTTGGCTTGAAGATGGAGAAGGAAGGAATGAGTCCCTCCATCTCCAGCAAATACCTTTTCGCCTCCAAGCCTCCGCCATAGCCGGTCAGTGTGCCGTTGCTGCCGATGACGCGGTGGCAGGGCGCGATGATGCTGATGGGGTTGGCTCCATTGGCGTTGGCCACAGCCCTGACAGCCCTCGGAATGCCAAGATTTCGCGCCATCTCTCCGTAGGAAAGGGTGGCACCGTATGGGATGCGCAACAGCTCCGCCCAAACCCGTTTCTGGAACTCCGTCCCGACGAAAAGCAATGGAAGATCAAACGCGGTGCGCTCACGGCGAAAGTATTCGTCGAGTTGCTGGCGGGCGGCATCGGTGGTTTCCGAAGGCCGCACGACGAAATCCGCCCGAAGCAACTTCTTTAGGCGGTTTTCCGTTGCCTCGTGGTGCCAGCCGTTGGTCCAATCGCAGAGGCAAAGCTGCCCCTCGAAGGCGCCGAGGAGCAGCGTGCCGCAAGGCGATTCATATCGTTGTATTTGAATGTCTTTCAAATGGATCGTGTGCCTTTTTTGTGACCTATTGCCCGCTTTTTGTTGCTGCGCAAATCTTGCAGGCGTTTTGGGAACTCTTGCTTAAACTTGTTTCAACTGTTCCACATAATCGTCAATCCTGTGCAGTTGCTTCGGGATCTCGATGTTCTGCGGACAATGCGGTGCGCATTGGTTGCACCCGATGCAATGGTTAGCCTGGCGCAAGGCTGGGATGTTGCGGTCGTAACCGATGAGGAAACGCTTGCGGGCTTCCCAGTATGCCTTGGCCTCTGGGCCTCCTGTGGGCATCTTGCCTTCGGTAACGCTACTGTTGTAGTAGGCAAAGATGGCGGGGATGTTCAGCCCGTAGGGACAGGGCATACAATAGTTGCAGGCTGTGCAAGGCACGAGTGGCAGTTCCACGATTTCTTCCGCCACCTTCATCAGGAAAGCGTTTTCTTCTTCGCTGATGGGGCGCAGCGGCGAGTAGGTCACCACATTTTGTTTCAGGTGCTCCATATAGGTCATGCCGCTTAAGACGGTGAGGATGCCTTCGGGCGTACCGGCAAAACGGAAAGCCCAACGGGCCACTGGCGACTCAGGCTCGCGCTCTTGCATCTGCTTCACGATATGGTCGGGCAACGAGGCCAAACGACCGCCTAAAAGCGGCTCCATGATGACGCCAGGGATGCCACGGCTATGCAGGGCTTCGTAAAGGTATTTGGCATCGGTGTTGCGCGTGTTGAGCTCGTCGGCATACTTCCAGTCGAGGTAGTTCAGCTCGATTTGGACGAAGTCCCAGTGGTATTTACCCTCGTCGTGCCATTGCAGCAGCATGTCGAAGATGTCGACGTCGCCATGGTACGAGAAGCCGAGGTTGCGGATACGTCCCGCCTTTTTCTGCTCTACGAGCCAATCCAAGATGCCGTTGTCGATGAAACGGGTGTTAAACAGCTGGTGACTGTCGAGGTCGTTGGTGTTGCCGCCGATGCTGTGAAGCAGCAGGTAGTCGATGTAGTCGGTCTGAAGCTCTTTCAGCGAATTCTCAAACATGGCCTGCGATGCCTCGCGGCTCCATGTGGACGGACTGAAGTTCGACAGCTTGGTGGCGATGTAGTATGTGTTGCGCGGATGCCGCGAAAGGGCGATGCCTGTCGAGCGTTCCGAGAGGCCTTTGCAATAGGCTGGTGACGTATCAAAGTAGTTGATGCCGTGTTCGAGGGCGTAATCCACCTGCTCGTTGACCATCTCTTGGTCGATGCCGGCGTCGGGGTGGTCGCGGAAGGTGCCGCCGCCTTCCACAGGCAAACGCATCATGCCGTAGCCCAACAGCGACACCTTGTCGCCCGAGTTGGGGTTGGTGCGATAGGTCATCTCGCCTTGGCCGTCAATGACGTTTTTGGCGATGACGGGCGATCCGTTGTTGTTTTTACAGGCGGACAATACCACCGAAGTGGCCACCGCAGCACCGCCCATATGTTTTAGGAAATCTCTTCTATCCATTTTATTCAGTTTGAAGTTTTCAGTTGTTCAGTTTGTAGTTAATAGTTCGTTGTTGGTATGCCAATTATCGGTTTCATTGTGTTGATAACTGATAACTGGCAACTTCCAACTGTCAACTAATATGGTGCATTTCATTCCCTTCCACATAAATCGCGCTGAACGGGCGGGCAGGGCAGAGGTTCTCGCAGGCACCGCAGCCGATGCATTTGTTTTCATCGACGGCGGGCACTTGCACGGCGCCGTTAGGTCCTTCGTAGTCAATCATCTGAATGGCTCCTGTGGGGCAATGGCGCTCACAGTTGCCGCACGAAACGCCGTCGGTCAAGACCACGCAGTTTTCCTTTACCCAAACGGCATGGCCGACATGGATGGTGGTCTTTTCCTCGCGCGTGATGGGCTTGATGGCACCGGCAGGGCATACCTCGCTGCATCGTGTGCATTCGGGACGGCAATAGCCGCGCTCAAACGACATGGTGGGCTGCATGAAGTGCATCAGGTCGGTGGAGGGACGAAGCACATTGTTCGGGCAGCTCGAAACGCAGAGCTGGCAGGCGGTGCAGTGCTTTTGCATATGGCGTGCCGAGACCGATCCGGGAGGCGTGAGAGGTGTCTCGCGTTTTGGGGCCACCTTGTCTTCGATGACGGCCAGTCCGCCGTCCACTTTCATCTGGGTCTGGGCCAAAGCAGCGGAAGTTCCGGCCACGGCTGCACCTACTAAGAAAGCACGACGTTCCGTGTCGACGGGCTTCGATGCGGCAACGGGCTTTTTCGCGGTATAATGCAAAGCGTCGAACTTGCACTTGTCCAAACAGTCGCCACAGACCACGCAGCGCGAATAGTCGACCGTACCATTCTTGAAGTCAATGGCTTGGGCCTTGCAGTTCTTTTCGCACATGCCGCAGTTCTTGCACTTGTCTTTGTCGAAACGGACACGGAATCCAAACCCGGGGATACGCGAGATGAAACCGAGGGTGGTGCCAACAGGACAGATGGTGTTGCAGTAAAGACGGCCTTTGCGCCATGCGAGGAAAGCCAATATCAATAAGGTGAGGATGGCTACCACAAAGGTCGTCACGCTACGCATCCAGATTTGGACTTCTGTGAAATTGTAACGGTCGTTCGCGGCATCCATCGAGGCGAGCCAATTGTTCAGCAGGTCATACAACGGCTTGAACAGGCTGTTGACGATGCGGCTGTAGGCACTGTATGGCTCAAACAAGGTCGTGACAGGTGCAAAACCGATGATTAACGCAAGGGCGAATACGCCGAGGAAACCATAGCGCAGCACTTTGTTTTCCTTGGCGTAACTGAAACGGTTTTTCTTGGCTTTGCCACCGAGCCACGAGAAGAAGTCTTGCATGATGCCCAAAGGACAAATTACGCTGCAATAGATTCTCCCGAAAGTGTAGGTGAGCCAAAAATGGAGTAAAATCACAGGGATGAGGTTCAGGGCCAACAAGGCAGGCAAAAACTGGATTTTGGCCACCCAGCCGGCCCAAAGATGCACTCGGAATCCAATGCCGAGCAGCAACAGGGTCACTAAGGTCATCATGACCACTTGAAGACAGATTCTGATTTTACGTAACATAATGTATTTGAGTTAGTTGATATTTGAATTAGTTTGTTTCGCTTGGTTCAGGCGGATTTGTAATCCGACTGAGTTGAATATGGGGATTTCAAATCCGCTCGAACTGCTGTCGAGTGTCTTTTCACAATAACAATACTTGCTTCATACAGCAAATAAATCGGCACGGTGACGAGCATCAGCGTAACGGCATCGCCCGTCGGGGTGATGACCGCCGCCACAATGGCAATGGCCACGATGGCATGTCGGCGATATTTCTTTAAAGTCTCCGCGCTGAGCAGTCCCGCCTTGGCCAAGAGGTAATTGACGATGGGGATTTCGAACAATATGCCCATCAAGAGGCTGAGCATGAGCAGCGTAGAGACGTATGACGAAAGCGCAATCTGGTTGTGCACCTCGGCATAGACCTGATAGTTGAAGAGGAAACGAAACGCGAATGGGAAGATGATGAAGTAGTTCATCAGCACACCGAGGACGAACAATAGGGTACCCCATATTATAATAGGTGCGGCATGGCGCTTCTCCTTGTCGTATAAGGCAGGCGCGATGAAGCCGTAAAGTTGCACGATGAGATAGGGAGAGGTCACCACCAATCCCGCCCATAGCGCCACCTTGAGGTGTGTCATGAACTGCGCCGCCAGTTCCGTGTTGATGAACGAAGCCTCGAAGCTGCCCGGACACAGCGACTGCCATCCCGTTCTTGCGCACAGCCACTCCATCAGTCGGTAGGAGATGAAGTCGTCGCGCGAAGGGGCAAACAGCAGGCCGAACAAGACGTCCTTGAAGCAAAACGCTGCTGCCGCTCCTATGGCCCAAGCAATCAAACAGCGGAAAAGCACCTTCCGAAGCACGTCCAAGTGGTCCCAAAAGCTGCTGACCTCTGCTTGGCTCATTCTTCTTTTGCGTCTTTGGCGGGTTCTTTTTTCTCGTTAGGGTCTTCAACGCCGTTCACGCCGTCCTTGAAGCTCTTCACGCCTTTGCCGAGACCCTTCATCAGCTCCGGGATTTTGCGGCCACCGAATAGCAGCAGGACGAGGGCTACGATGAGGATGATTTCGGTCGTTCCAATGGTAAGCAATTGCATAATGTGTTGTGTTTGTTGATTAATCGCTGCAAAAATAGGGAAAAAGACAAGACCTGCAAGTGACAATTTTTCGGTTTTTGTTGCAAATATCACGGAAACGGTCCTCGAAAACATTTTTTTTGCGAATTTGTGTTGCGGAAAAGGAAAAAGTCGTACTTTTGCGGCCTCAAATTCAATCAACCATAGTATTAACAACTTAAAAGAAGGAAGTGTTTTAAAATGATTATTGTTCCTGTAAAAGAAGGCGAAAGCATCGACAGAGCTTTGAAGCGCTACAAGAGAAAGTACGAAAAGACCGGCGTCGTGAAAGAACTTCGCGCCCGCCAGCAGTTCACCAAGCCCTCAGTCATCAAGCGTGCGCAGATGATGAAGGCCATCTATGTGCAAAAACTCCGTGAGGCTGAGCAGAATATGTAATTCATTCCGTACTTGATGCGGAACGCCCGCTTAGGAAAATAATTTTTTTAGGCAAACTTCGCCGTGGATTGGTAATTTATTACTAATTTTACGGCGAAGTTTTTTGTTATGCTCATCGAAAGGTTCATAGCATTCATCGAAGCCGAGAAACGCTTCTCCAAGTTGACCGTGAAAGCCTACCGTCACGACATGGAACAATTCGTTGGCTATCTGAAGGAAGAATATGACACCAGCGACCTGCTTCAGGTGACTACCACGATGGTGAAGTCATATGTCGTCAGCCTGAAAGGCGACGGTCTCGAAAACCGCAGCATCAACCGCAAGGTATCCACGCTGCGCACCTTCTATAAATATTGCCTCCGCGAAAACCTCATCGAACGCACACCTATGATTGGCGTCAAAGCTTTGAAGCAGCCGAAGGCCCTCGTCAAGTTCGTCACCGAGACCGATATTAATAAGGTGTCGTATGGCGACGATGCCGATTTCGCCCACCTGCGCGACCATCTCCTCTTCGAGCTGCTCTACCAGACTGGGATGCGGCAGGCCGAGTTGCGCGGGCTTCGCGATGCCGACATCGACAAGATGGGCATGGAGGTGAAAATTCACGGCAAGCGCAATAAAGAACGCCTCGTGCCGTTATCAAGGGAGATGTTACAACTGATTGCCCAATACCAAACCGTGCGCAACGCGGCCTTCGATGCCAAGGCCGACCGCCTGCTGCTGAACGACAGGGGAGGGGAGATGACACCCACCTATGTATATAATAAGGTGCATCGGATGCTTGAGGGTGTCACCACCCTGAAGCAGAAAAGCCCCCACGTGTTGCGGCACACCTTCGCCACGCACCTCTTGGACGAGGGCGCCAGCTTAGTAGCCATCCAGAAGCTGCTCGGGCACTCTGACCTGGCCACCACCCAGGTGTATGCCCACAACACAATCGAACAACTAAAGAAAATCCATAAACAAGCCCACCCTAAGGGTGACTAAAAGAAAGGAGTCATTATGAAAGTCATGATCAATTCAGTTCACTTCAAGGCTGACCAAAAACTTGAAGACTTCATTACGCAAAAAGTGGAAAAGCTCTGTGCCAAGTACAGCGAGGTGATCAACGCCGAAGTCGCGTTGAAACTCGACAACACCGACACCCCCGAGAACAAGATTGCCGACATCCGCCTCGTGCTGCGCGGCGACGACCTCTTTGCCAGCAAGCAAAGCAAGACTTTTGAGGAATCCATCGACACTTCCATCGACGCTCTGAAGAAGCAATTGGAGAAATACAAGGGCAAAACCATCAAATAAGACCCCTCCATAAGCTGCAAAAGCAGCCGAAAAACGAGTGAGCCAAGCCGAAAAATCGAGGTTCGGCTCACTTTTTTCTATTTACATGTGATATTTAATTAGTTGATTATTAGAAAAATAGTATATTTCAGATAAATTTTTTCGAAAAAAAAGCGCAAAACGCATTGTCAATTCAAGAAAAGTATCTATTTTTGCACACCTTTTCAAAGCGAAAGGGACGGCGAAAAGAAGCCGACAGTTCTTTCACATGTTGCCGGTATAACTCAGTTGGTAGAGTAGCTGATTTGTAATCAGCCTGTCGGCGGTTCGAGTCCGTCTACCGGCTCAGTTAGCACTGGGGGAGTCGCATAGTGGCAATTGCAACAGACTGTAAATCTGTCCGGGTATCCGTTCGGTGGTTCGAGTCCACCCTCCCCCACAAGTCAAGCGGAAGTAGCTCATTTGGCAGAGCGAAAGCCTTCCAAGCTTTAGGTGGCGGGTTCGAGCCCCGTCTTCCGCTCAGATGAAATGACAAGCCGATGTAGCTCAGCGGTAGAGCACTTCCTTGGTAAGGAAGGGGTCGGGAGTTCAATTCTCCCCATCGGCTCGATTTTTTGTGGAATAGAGTTCATAACCTTAAATAGAAAACAAAAATGGCAAAAGAAAAATTCGAAAGAACTAAACCGCACGTCAACATCGGCACCATCGGCCACGTTGACCACGGCAAGACCACTCTGACCGCTGCTATCACCCTGCATCTGGCCAAGAAGGGTCTTTCAGAAGTGAAGAGCTTCGACTCAATCGACTCCGCTCCTGAAGAGAAGGAAAGAGGTATCACCATCAATACGGCTCACGTTGAGTACCAGACCGAGAAGCGTCACTACGCTCACGTCGACTGCCCCGGCCACGCTGACTATGTGAAGAACATGGTTACGGGTGCCGCCCAGATGGATGGTGCTATCATCGTTGTCGCCGCCACCGACGGTCCCATGCCTCAAACCCGTGAGCACATCCTGCTCGCCCGTCAGGTTGGTGTGCCGCGCCTCGTGGTGTTCCTGAACAAGTGTGACCTCGTCGACGATGAGGAGTTGCTGGAGTTGGTTGAGATGGAAGTCCGCGACCTCCTTGGCAAGTACGAATTCGACGCCGAAAATACGCCTATCATCCGTGGCTCGGCCTTGGGTGCCTTGAACGACGACCCGAAGTGGACCCCCGCCATCGACGAGCTGATGGACGCTTGCGACACTTGGATTCCTGAGCCTCAGCGTGCCGTCGACAAACCGTTCCTGATGCCTATCGAGGACGTGTTCTCCATCACTGGCCGTGGCACCGTTGCTACCGGTCGTATCGAGACTGGTGTCATCCACGTTGGCGATCCCGTCGAAATCCTCGGTATGGGTGCTGAAAAGCTGAAGTCAGTCGTCACTGGTGTGGAAATGTTCCGCAAGATCTTGGACGAAGGCGAAGCTGGCGATAACGCCGGTCTGCTGCTCCGTGGTATCGACAAGGACGAAATCCGCCGTGGTATGGTTATCGCCAAGCCCGGTTCGGTGAAGCCCTACCACCACTTCAAGGGTCAGGTCTATGTCCTGAGCAAGGAAGAAGGTGGCCGTCACACCCCGTTCCGCAACAAGTATCGTCCTCAGTTCTACTTCAGAACCACCGACGTTACTGGTGAAATCACCCTGCCTGAAGGTATGGAAATGGTCATGCCTGGCGACCACGTCACCATCGACGTTAAGTTGATTGCCGACATCGCCATGGACAAGGGTCTCCGTTTCGCTATCCGTGAAGGTGGCCGTACGGTGGGTTCCGGTCAGGTGATCGAAATCATTGACGATTGATCAACCAATCAATAAACAGTAAGGGTGGGGCAACACCCACCCTTATCAAACGGGTGTAGCTCAGTTGGTAGAGCGGTGGTCTCCAAAACCACGTGTCGAGAGTTCGAGTCTTTCCACCCGTGCTTTTTGTTAAGATTCAATAGAGATGAAACTTATAAACTACATTAAAGAGTGCTATACTGAACTCAAAGAGAAGGTCACTTGGCCTACTTGGCCCGAGTTGAGAAGTAGCGTGATTGTTGTGTCCATTGCTTCCCTGATCATCGCACTTGTGGTGTTCTTGATGGACTATTCATTTAAGAATCTGTTAGAAGCGTTTTACGGACTGTTCTGATAGATGAGTTGAATCTTGACGAGCAATTATCGGTTAACTTTTTAATTGACTGGAAGATGAGTGACACGAACGAGATGAAGTGGTATGTTGTGAAGGCAATCTCTGGCAAGGAGAAGAAGGTAAAGGAATACCTCGAATCCGAGATCAAGAGAATGAACCTTCAAGACCTTATTGCTACAGTCTTGATTCCGACTGAGAAGTACTATGAGGTGAAGAACGGCAAAAAGGTGTGCAAAGAGCGCAACTACCTGCCGGGCTATGTCCTTGTTGAGGCTGTCTTGGTCGGTGAGGTTATTCATGTCATCAAAGATGTCCCTAATGTGCTGGGCTTTCTTGGCACGAATGGCGAGCCTGACCCGTTGCGTCCCCAAGAGGTGAAGCGTATATTGGGTAAGGTCGACGAACTCCAGGGCATGGGCGCCAGCAGCGATGTGACGTTCATGGTTGGGCAGTCCGTCATCGTCAACGACGGCCCGTTCAGCACGTTCCAAGGTATCATCGAAGAGGTGAACGAAGAGAAGAAGAAGTTGAAGGTCGCCGTAAAGATCTTCGGTCGTAAGACGCCTTTGGAACTGAGTTTCTTCCAGGTGAAGTTGGAGAGCTAATCGGTTGTTGTGAGTTAAATTGATTGCCTTATTACACTTAAACTAAGGATTTAGAAATGGCAAAAGAAGTAAGCGGATTAATTAAATTGCAAATCAAAGGAGGAGCTGCGAATCCCGCCCCGCCCGTCGGTCCCGCTTTGGGTTCAAAGGGTGTGAACATCATGGAATTCTGCAAGCAGTTCAATGCCCGTACACAGGATCAGGCTGGCAAGGTGTTGCCCGTCATCATCACTGTTTACAAGGACAAGTCTTTCGATTTCATCGTGAAGGCTTCGCCCGTGGCTGTCTCCATCATCGAGGCTGCGAAGATCAAGGGCGGCTCCAAGGAACCCAACCGTACGAAAGTCGGTTCGTTGACTTGGGACCAAGTGAGAGAAATCGCCACCAACAAGATGAAGGACATGAATTGCTTTACCGTCGAGTCGGCCATGTCGATGGTCGCTGGAACGGCACGCAGCATGGGCGTCAAGATTACCGGCGAATCACCTTTAAAGAAAGCCTAAACGCTTTCGTGCATTTGTAGAACAAAAAAAAGTAAGTTAAATGTCAAAAGTTACTAAACAGAGGAAAGAAGCTTTGGCTAAGTTCGACAAAAGCAAGAGTTACTCCTTGAATGAAGCAGTTAATATCGTAAAACAGATCACTTACACTAAGTTTGATGCTTCTGTCGACTTGAACATCCGTCTGGGTGTCGACCCCCGCAAGGCCAACCAAATGGTTCGCGGTTCGGTGACGTTGCCCCACGGTACTGGTAAAGTCGTGCGTGTCCTGGTTCTTTGCAACCCCGACAAGGCTCAAGAGGCATTGGACGCTGGTGCTGATTACGTCGGTCTGGATGAGTACATCCAGAGGATTAAGGACGGTTGGACCGATATTGACATTGTGATCACCACTCCTAACATCATGCCTAAGGTGGGCGCACTGGGCCGTATCCTCGGTCCTCGTGGCTTGATGCCCAACCCGAAGACAGGAACCGTTACGATGGACGTCGCAAAGGCTGTTCAAGAAGTGAAGGCCGGTAAGATCGACTTCAAGGTCGACAAGTACGGCATCATCAATGCTGGAGTCGCTAAGGTTAGCTTCTCTCCGGAACAGATTTTTGATAACGCCAAGGAGCTGATCCAAACCGTTATCAAGTTGAAACCAGCCGCTGCTAAAGGTACGTATGTGAAGAGCATCTATATCTCTAGCACGATGAGCCCGGGTGTGCAGATCGATGTCAAATCAGTAGCAAACTAAATTGAAAGGAAGTTATTGAAATGAGAAAAGAAGATAAACAAGTCCTCATCGACTCCATACTCGGTGAACTGAAAGCCTGCCCCAACTTCTACCTGACCGATGTCTCCGACCTCAACGCCGAGAAGACGAACCAGCTCAGAAGGCAGTGCTTCAACAGTGGTGTGAAAATGATCGTTGTGAAGAACGCGTTGCTCCACAAGGCTATGCAGCTGATGGAGAAGGACTATGAAGGTCTCTACGACGTTCTGAAAGGATCAACTGCGCTGATGCTTTGCGAGACCGGCAACGCTCCCGCCAAGCTGATCAAGAATTTCCGCAAGACCAGCGACCGTCCCATCCTGAAGGGTGCCTACATCGAGGAATGCTGCTACGTTGGCGACGACATGCTCGACGCCTTGTGCAACATCAAGTCGAAGAACGACCTCATCGCGGACGTCATCGCCTTGCTGCAATCGCCGATGAAGAACGTCATCAGCGGCCTGCAGTCGGGTGGCCACAAGCTGAGCGGCATTCTCGAGACTTTGTCCGAAAGACCAGAATAAAAAACGAATGTGAGATTCATTCAAAACGATTAAAAAGCAAGTATTAACAATTTAAATAGAATAGAAAAATGGCAGATCTTAAAGCTTTTGCTGAACAATTAGTCAATCTCACCGTGAAGGAAGTGAACGAACTCGCTAACATCCTGAAGGAAGAGTACGGTATTGAACCCGCAGCCGCCGCTGTTGCTGTTGCTGCTCCTGCTGCCGGTGGCGCTGCTGCCGCTGCTGAAGAGAAGACTTCTTTCGACGTCATCCTGAAGAGCGCTGGCGCTCAGAAGCTGGCCGTCGTGAAGTTGGTGAAGGAACTCACCAGCCTCGGTCTGAAGGAAGCCAAGGAACTGGTTGACGCCGCTCCTAAGGCCCTGAAAGAAGGCGTGAGCAAAGACGAAGCTAATGCACTGAAGGCCCAACTCGAAGAGGCCGGTGCAGAAGTGGAAGTGAAATAAGGATTCAATTCCCGTTCATAACGGCATTCAACCTCAGTCCCGGCAGGGGCTGAGGTTTGTGCCGATTTTTTCGCTTTATGCGAAATTCCCCTTTTTAGTTCGTTCGTCTTTCACTTTTCATCACCTAAAAACAATAATACCTTGGCAACAAAATCAACCGAAAGAATCAGCTTCGCGTCCATCAAGAAGCCCTTCGAATACCCTGATTTCCTGGATATTCAGCTTCAGTCGTTTCAGGATTTCTTCCAATTGGAGACCAATCCCGACAACAGGAAGAACGAAGGCCTTTACAAGGTTTTCGCCGAAAACTTCCCCATCACCGACGCAAGAGGCAACTTTACTCTCGAATTTCTTGACTACTACATCGACGCACCCCGTTATAGCATCGAGGAGTGCATCGAACGTGGACTTACCTATAGCGTTCCTCTGAAAGCCAAACTGAGGCTTTCGTGCAACGATGAGGAACATGAAGACTTTGAGACCGTCGTGCAAGACGTCTATTTGGGCATGATCCCCTATATGACGCCTCGCGGCACCTTCGTGATCAACGGTGCCGAGCGCGTTGTGGTCTCGCAGTTGCACCGCTCGCCTGGCGTGTTCTTCGGCCAAAGCCAACACGCCAACGGCACCATGTTGTATTCGGCGCGTATCATCCCCTTCAAAGGCTCGTGGATGGAGTTCTCGACCGACATCAACAACGTCATGTATGCTTACATCGACCGTAAAAAGAAATTGCCCATCACTACTTTGCTGCGTGCCATCGGCTTCGAGAGCGACAAGGACATCCTCGACATTTTCAACCTCGCCGAGGAAGTGAAGGTCTCGAAAGCGGGACTGAAACGTGTATTGGGTCGCAGGCTCGCCGCCCGTGTGCTGCATTCCTATACGGAGGACTTCGTCAACGAGGACACTGGCGAATGCGTGTCGATCGAACGTAACGAGGTCATCATCGACCGTGACGTGGTGCTTGAGGAAGACCATATCCAGAAGATCGTCGACAGCGGCGTGAAGAACATCCTGCTTCACCGCGAGGCCGAACGCGACGAGAACGACCGCGTTTCGGACTACTCTGTCATCTTCAAGACGTTGGAAAAAGATACCTGTAACTCGGAGAAAGAGGCCGTCGAATATATCTATCGCCAATTGCGCAACGCCGAACCGCCCGATGAGGAGACGGCCCGTGGCATCATCGACAAGCTGTTCTTCTCCGACAAGAGATATGACTTGGGATTGGTTGGCCGCTACCGCATCAACCGCAAACTCAACCTCGACATTCCCGAAGATGTCAAAGTCCTGACCAAGGAAGACATCATCGCCATCATCAAATATTTGGTCGAGCTGCTGAGCAGCAAGGCCGAGATCGACGACATCGACCACTTGAGCAACCGTCGTATCCGCACTGTGGGCGAGCAGCTGCAAGCCCAGTTCGGCGTCGGCTTGGCCCGTATGGCCCGCACCATCCGCGAGCGCATGAACGTGCGCGACAACGAAGTGTTCACGCCTATCGACCTCATCAATGCCAAGACCCTTTCGTCGGTCATCAACTCGTTCTTCGGCACCAACCAGCTGTCGCAGTTCATGGACCAGACCAACCCGCTGTCGGAAATCACGCACAAGCGTCGTATCTCCGCTCTGGGTCCTGGCGGCTTGTCGCGCGACCGTGCCGGCTTTGAAGTCCGTGACGTGCACTACACGCACTATGGCCGTTTGTGCACCATCGAGACGCCTGAAGGCCCCAACATCGGCCTGATTTCGTCGCTCTGCGTGTTCGCCAAGATCAACAACTTGGGCTTCATTGAGACACCTTACCGCGAAGTGGTCGACGGCAAAGTCGACTTCGACAAGGATCCGGTGTATCTCACTGCCGAGCTTGAGGAAGACAAGATCATTGCACAAGCCACCACACCCGTCGACGACGAGGGCAGATTCACCGACAAGGAAATCAAGGCGCGTTATGTCGCCGACTATCCTATCGTTACCCCCGAGGAAATCAATCTGATGGACGTGGGTCCCAACCAGATTGCCTCCATCGCCGCTTCGTTGATCCCGTTCTTGGAGCACGACGACGCCAACCGTGCCTTGATGGGCTCGAACATGATGCGTCAGGCTGTGCCGCTGATGAACCCCGAAAGTCCCATCGTGGGCACTGGTATCGAACGCTCTGTTGCCAAGGATTCACGCGTTCTTATCACTGCCGAGGGCGATGGCGAGGTCATCTTTGTCGACTCCAAGAAGATCACGATCAGGTATAACCGTACCGACGACGAGCGTTTGGTGAGCTTCGACGACGACGTGAAGACTTATAACCTTATTAAATATGCGCGTACGAACCAGAACACGAGCATCAACATCAAGCCTATCGTGCGTCGTGGCGACCATGTGACCTTCGGCCAGATCCTGACGGAAGGCTATGCCACGCAAAACGGCGACTTGGCCTTGGGTCGTAACCTGAAAGTGGCCTTCATGCCTTGGAAGGGTTACAACTACGAGGATGCCATCGTGATTTCGGAGCGTATCGTGAAAGAAGACTTGTTCACCTCCATCCACATCGAGGAGTTCACCCTTGAGGTGCGCGACACGAAACGTGGCTTGGAAGAGCTGACCAACGACATCCCGAACGTGAGCACCGATGCCACCAAGGACTTGGACGAGCACGGTATCATCCGCGTGGGCGCCGAGGTCAAGGAAGGCGACATCCTGGTTGGTAAAATCACGCCTAAGGGCGAATCGGACCCCACTCCCGAGGAGAAGTTGCTTCGCGCCATCTTCGGCGACAAGGCTGGCGACGTGAAGAACGCCTCGCTGAAGGCCGGTCCTTCGATGAAGGGTGTGGTCATCGGCAAGCGCCTCTTCTCGCGTCTGCAAAAGGACCGCAAGGCCCGCGCCAAGGACAAGGAGGACATCGCCCGCATCGATGCCGCCTGTAAGAAGGACTTGGATGCCTTGAAGGACGTGCTGGTGGAGAAGCTGATGACCTTGCTGAACGGTCGCACATCGACGGGCGTGCAAAACAACTTCAAGGAGAACCTCATCCCCAAGAAGGCCAAGTTCACGGCCAAGGCACTCTACGACATCGACTACATGTCGGTCAACCCCAACAAGTGGACCTCTGACGAAAAGGTGAACAAGATGATCGGTGCCATCATCGACAACTATACGGTGAAGCACAAGGAAATCGAAGGCAAGTACAACCGCGAGAAGTATGTGGCCAGCGTTGGCGACGAACTTCCGAACGGCATCGTGCAGATGGCCAAGGTGTATGTGGCCAAGAAGCGCAAGCTGATGATTGGCGACAAGATGGCCGGTCGTCACGGCAACAAGGGTATCGTCTCGAAGATCGTCCGTGCCGAGGACATGCCTTTCCTGGCCGACGGCACTCCGGTCGACATCGTGTTGAACCCGTTGGGTGTGCCTTCGCGTATGAACCTCGGTCAGATTTACGAGACCGTTTTGGGTTGGGCCGGACACGAGCTTGGCTTGAAGTTCGCCACGCCTATCTTCGACGGTGCCACCTTGAACGAAATCAATGAATACATGGCCAAGGCCGGATTGCCTGCCAACGGACGTATGCAACTCTACGACGGCGAAACGGGCGAGCCTTTCGACCAGCCTGCCACCGTGGGCTACATCTACATGCTGAAGTTGCACCATATGGTCGACGACAAGATGCATGCCCGTTCGATAGGTCCTTACTCGCTGATTACGCAGCAGCCTTTGGGCGGTAAGGCACAGTTTGGTGGCCAGCGTTTCGGTGAAATGGAAGTGTGGGCCTTGGAGGCCTTCGGAGCCAGCAACGTGCTGCAAGAGATCCTGACCGTGAAGTCGGACGACGTGAACGGACGTGCCAAGGCTTACGAAGCCATCGTCAAGGGTGACAACATGCCTGTTCCGGGCATCCCCGAATCGTTCAACGTGTTGATCCACGAGCTTCGTGGCTTGGGTCTTGAGATCACCTTCAAGGATAAGGATGGTAAAGTCTTGAATTGATAACGCTTGTAAAATTCTGAAATATGGCAACTAACAATATAGTAAATAGCAACTTCGCTAGCATTACGGTGAGTTTGGCTTCGCCGGAATCGATCCTTGCCCGTTCGCACGGCGAGGTCTTGAAACCCGAAACCATCAACTACCGCACCTACAAGCCCGAACGCGACGGTCTGTTCTGCGAGAGGATTTTCGGCCCTGTGAAGGACTGGGAGTGCCACTGCGGAAAGTACAAGCGCATCCGTTACAAGAACATCATCTGCGACCATTGCGGCGTGGAAGTGACCGAGAAGAAGGTCAGACGCGAGCGCATGGGCCACATCTCATTGGTGGTGCCCGTCGCCCATATCTGGTATTTCCGCTCGCTGCCCAACAAGATTGGTGCCTTGCTTGGTATCCCCACCAAGAAACTCGATGCCATCATCTATTACGAACGCTATGTGGTGATTCAAGGCGGAGTCTTGGAAGGCCAAGCGATTCCGAACGACAACGACGGACGTAAGGTGACCAAGCTGGAGTTCCTCTCGGAAGAGGAGTATCTCGACCTGATGGAGATGATCCCGATCGAGAACCAATACCTTCCTGACGATGACCCGAACAAGTTCGTCGCCAAGATGGGTGCCGAGGCCATTTATGACCTGCTGTCGCGCCTCAACATTGACGAGGAAGCCAACCGCTTGCGTGCCGAAGCCAATGAGGTGAAGGCTCAGCAGCGTAAGCAAGACCTGCTGAAACGCCTGCAAGTGTTTGAGGCTTTCCGCGAGGCCAATACACATATCGAGAACCGCCCCGAATGGATGATCGTGAAGGTGGTGCCGGTGATTCCGCCTGAGCTGCGCCCGCTGGTCCCGTTGGATGGCGGTCGTTTCGCCACCTCCGACCTGAATGACCTCTATCGTCGTGTCATCATCCGCAACAACCGTCTGAAGCGCTTGATCGAAATCAACGCTCCCGACGTGATTATGCGTAACGAGAAACGTATGCTGCAAGAGGCCGTCGACTCGTTGTTCGACAACTCGCGCAAGTCGAGCGCGGTGAAGACCGACTCGAACCGTCCGCTCAAGTCGCTGAGCGACAGCTTGAAAGGTAAACAAGGACGTTTCCGTCAGAACTTGCTCGGTAAACGTGTCGACTATTCTGGCCGTTCCGTTATCGTGGTCGGTCCCGACTTGAACATGAACGAATGCGGTCTGCCTAAGGACATGGCCGCCGAGCTGTTCAAGCCGTTCGTGATTCGCAAGCTCATCGAGCGCGGCATCGTCAAGACGGTGAAGTCGGCCAAGAAGATTGTGGACCGCAAGGATCCCGTCGTTTGGGACATCCTCGAAAACATCCTGAAAGGCCACCCGATTTTGCTGAACCGTGCTCCTACGCTGCACCGTCTCGGTATCCAGGCCTTCCAGCCCAAGCTCATCGAAGGTAAGGCCATTCGTCTGCACCCGTTGGTGTGTACGGCTTTCAACGCCGACTTCGACGGTGACCAGATGGCAGTCCACGTGCCGTTGGGCAACGCCGCTATCTTGGAGGCCCAAATCCTGATGTTAGCTTCGCACAACATCCTGAACCCGTCGAATGGCGCTCCTATCACGCTGCCTTCGCAAGACATGGTTCTGGGTCTGTATTATATCACCAAGCCTCGCAAGAGCACGCCCGACCATCCGGTGAAGGGTGAAGGCATGTCGTTCTATTCCCCCGAAGAGGTCATCATTGCCCACAACGAGGGTCGCGCCGACATGCACGCCGTTATTAAGGTGCGCGTCAACGTGCGCGAAGGCGACAAGTTGGTCAAGAAGTTGGTGGAGACCACGGTGGGTCGCGTCATCTTCAACCAAGTGGTGCCCGAGGACTACGGCTTCATCAATGAACTGCTGACCAAGAAGTCGTTGCGTACGATCGTTGGCGACATGGTGCGTTTGGAAGGCACTGCCGTCACGACCAAGTTCCTCGACGACATCAAGAACATGGGTTACTACCAAGCCTACAAGGGCGGCCTTTCGTTCAACTTGGGTAACGTGCTCGTTCCTGAGATGAAGGGCAACCTGATTGGCGACGCCAATGCCCAGGCTGCCCAAATCCGTGAATACGAGAAGATGGGTTTCATGGGCCCCAACGAACGCTACAACCAGATTGTCGACCTTTGGACCGATGTCAACGCCAAGCTGACCCAAGAGGTGATGAAGGTGTTGTCGAGCGACGACCAAGGCTTCAACCCAGTGTATATGATGCTTCACTCAGGTGCTCGTGGTTCGGAAGCTCAGGTGTCGCAGTTGTGCGGCATGAGAGGCCTGATGGCCAAGCCTATGAAGGCTGGCTCAGGCGGTTCCGAAATCATTGAGAACCCGATTCTTTCGAACTTCCAGGAAGGTCTGTCGGTGTTGGAGTACTTCATCTCCACACACGGTGCCCGTAAGGGTTTGGCCGATACTGCCTTGAAGACTGCCGACGCTGGTTACTTGACCCGTCGTTTGGTCGACGTGGCCCACGATGTCATCATCACAGAGAAGGACTGCGGCACGCTCCGTGGCATGACCATCTCGCGTGGTGAGGAAATCAAGGAGCCTGGCAAGCACTCCTTATTATATGACCGCATCCTCGGTCGCGTGGCTTTGCACGACGTGTTCCATCCCCAGACGGGCGAGCTCATCGTGGCCAGTGGCGAGGAAATCAACGAGACCTTGGCTGAGGCCATCGACGAGTCGCCGCTCGAAAGCGTCGAGATCCGTTCGGTGCTCACTTGCGAGTCGAAGCGTGGCGTGTGCGCCAACTGCTATGGCCGCAACCTGTCGTCGAGCAAGTTGGTGCAGAAAGGTGAGGCCGTGGGCGTTATCGCTGCCCAGTCAATCGGTGAGCCTGGCACCCAGCTCACCCTGCGTACCTTCCACTCTGGTGGTAAGGCCTCGAAGGGTCTGGTGGCCAACAGCACCGAAGCCAAGTATGACGGCTATCTCGAAATCGACGAACTCCGTTCGGTCGATGTCGACAAGGATGGCGACAAGTATCAAATCGTAATCGGTCGTTCAGCTGAAATGAAGCTGCACGACAACCATACCGATGTCGTCTTGATGACGACCAACATCCCTTATGGCGCCAAGTTGTTCTTCAAGGCTGGCGACCAGGTGAAGAAGGGCGACAAGATTTGCGAATGGGACCCCTACAACGCCATGATCATCTCCGAATATAGCGGTAAGGTACGCTTCCAAAACGTGATCGAAGGTGTGACCTATCGTAAAGAGACCATCGCCGAGACTGGCTTCGATGAGCGTGTAATTATCGAGGGTAGGAGAGGTGCCAAGAACCCGCTCATCGACATCGTTGACGAGAATGGCGAGACCTTGGTTTCCTACGACTTGCCTGTGGATGCCCACGTCGTTGTCGACGAAGGGGAGGAAATCACCGCTGGCGACCAATTGGTGCGCATCCCGCGTAACGTTTCGGGTGGCGGCGATATCACTGGCGGTCTGCCGCGTGTGCAAGAGCTGTTTGAAGCTCGCAACTCCATCGACCCCGCCGTGGTTTCCGAAATCGACGGTATCGTCCATCTCGAGAAGAAACTGAAGCGCGGCAACCGTGAGGTCGTCGTGACGGCCAAGACAGGCGAAGAGCGTCGCTATCTCATCCCGACCTCAAAGCAGATCTTAGCCCAGGAGAGCGACTTCGTGAAGGCAGGCCAACCGCTTTCGGAAGGTGTGATTACCCCCAACAGCATCCTGCAAATCATGGGTCCGATGAAGGTCCAGGAATACATCGTCAATGAGGCACAAAGCGTTTACCGCCAGCAAGGTGTGGTCATCAACGACAAGCACTTTGAGGTCATTGTGCGCCAGATGATGCGCAAGGTCGAGATCATCGACCCGGGCGACACCCGCTTCCTGCAAGGCGAATTGGTCAACAAGTTGACCTTCCAAGCCGAGAACGACGACATCTATGGCAAGTTCTTCGTTGAGGATAATGGCGCTTCCGAGAAGCTCCAGAAGGGCGAAATCGTGTCGGCCATGAAGCTGCGCGAGGAGGAATCGTCGCTGAAACGTAAGGACTTGGCTCTGCCTACGGTGCGTCCGGCCCAACCTGCCACGGCCACCCAGGTGCTGCAAGGCATCACCCGTGCCGCTTTGGCTACCGACAGCTTCATCTCGGCAGCCTCCTTCCAAGAGACCACCAAGGTGTTGACCAACGCGGCCATCGCCGCCAAGAGCGACTACCTGCTCGGCATGAAGGAGAATGTGATCGTCGGTCACAAGATTCCTGCCGGCACAGGTCTGCGCGAATACGAAGACCTGATTGTGGGTTCCATGGACGAATACGAGGAACTGCAAGCCAAGGCTGACAATTGATTTAGTTAAACCGAAGCGGGGACGGCCATTCGGCTGTCCCCGCTTTTTAAATGAAAAAGAATATGGAAAACAACCAGAAGAACCAACTGAACATCGAAATCAGCGACGAAGTGGCTGAGGGCAAATACTCCAATTTGGCCATCATCACTCACTCGCCCAATGAGTTCATTATCGATTTTGCCCAAATGATGCCTGGCACGCCCAAGGCCAAGGTGCGTTCGAGAGTGATCATGAACCCTTTGAACGCCAAGCGTCTCTTCAAGGCCTTGGCCGACAACATCGCCAAATACGAGCAACAGTTTGGGACCATCCAGGATCTGGGCAGCAATGTGGCCCAGTTTCCGATGGGAACGCCTACGGCTCAGGCTTGATTATCAAGTATATACCCGATTAAAACGGAAAATGCACCAAAAAAGGTGCAAAATTTGAACAAAAATGCACCAAATGTGGTGCATTTTTTGTTCCAAAAGTGGATTTAATAGGAAAAGTGTGTTTTTGAGCGGCGGATTTTATAGGAAAAGTGTATTTTTGCAAAATTGGTCAATGATAGAATTGAATGAATAAGATATGATAGTTTATTGTTTTGCTAATGAAAATCATAGAGTTATATGGAATTTGAATTAAGTGAAACATATCGTTTTGACCCTTCGGAATACGATGCGACCGGACGGCGTATAAAAGATGAAGTTAGGTTTCGCGATGTAATAAAAGAGTTTGAGATTGATTTCCATAGGTTGCATAGTGCGGATTACGCATTGAATCTGTATGCCAATGCAAGAACAATGAGGTTGTTGTCAAAGTCATGTGATGCTGCTCCGTTTTTGATTTACGGAATGGAATTAACTCAGGGGGATTCCTTTGACGCATTATTGGATCTAAGTAATAATCATAGAATGGAATCGGATGGGAAGAGCATTTATGTATATGGAATTGATTCTGCTTTTATGACAAGTTTTGATGAGAGAGGTTATCCAGTATTGAATGATGAAAACTCAATCTACCCTTTGACATTGTTGGTTTCCAATGATATGAGAGACGACGAAGTGCGACTTTCTGTTCCTTCAAAGGAAGGGGATAGTGAAGAAATAGAGATAATTAATGTACCTCAATTGGAATTGGTATGAAAGATGAACTGAGAGGAAACGAATGGCACTTAATCCGCAATAATAATGGGGAGTGGATTTGTGATGAATATGCCGTGGAGATGAATAAGGAAACTGCCGACTTTTATCGTATGAAGGCTTCGCATCTGGGTCTGGACTTGGATGTCCAAAATGGTCCTGAAGGCGAGTTTTGGTGCTACAAGTTCCAGATAGAGGCGATTGAATCGGCTGATAATTCTTTCAAACAACGAATTAAAAAACTCAGAACAAGTACAGTAATGACAGATACAAAAACGTTGAGTATTAGAAAGTTTACGGAGCAATGTAGGAAACTGCAAAGTCGTTTCCGTGAAAAAAATGGATGGGAAATGGGTGTTGGACCTTATCGTTCTTCCAAGAAACTCCAAATCAACATGATATTCGATGGTGAGAATACGGGGCATAATTTTGTAAACGACTTCGCTTTCAAATATGCGAAAGACCGTGTTAATCATAAACAGAATAACGAAACTTTTGACGAATATAGACTCTTTAACAATCTCCTTTCTAGTCAACCGATGGCTTTCAACTTGTTTTGTCCATTCATGGAAATGTTGGAAAAAGGTAAGGGGAAGGAAGTGAGTTCCATATTTCGAGCGATTTTTTCTGATATAGGTATCGAAAAAGTGGAGAAAGTAGAACTGGAATACTTGCATACGGATATTGAGAATTATCTCAATGACAAAACTGCGATGGATGCAATCATCCGATACATTGACAAAGAGGGAAAGAAATCATTTATTGCGATTGAGACAAAGTATACTGATGTATTAGGAACCAATAGTGCGAGCAAAACCATGCTTCATAAGGAGTGGATAAAACGACTGGCTGAGTTTAAGAAGGAATCGGAGGAGGAATTGTTGAATAACAAAAAGCCTATTAGTCAGATATATAGAAATTTTTTGCTTGCTGAATGCTATAGAGTTTTGGAAGGAGCCAACAATTGTTATTCTGTTGTTCTTGCTCCAGCCCAACATCCAACGACAAAAGAAGAGGTAAAGTCATTGAAAGAAGAATTGAAGCCTGAATTTCAGTATAAAATAACATCCGTTACATTGGAAGATTTCATTGAGAAGACTTTGGAGATTTGTCCCCAAAATGAAAATGCTCCGTTTGTCTATTTCAAGGATAGGTATCTTGATTTTTCGAATAGTGTCATGCGGTGATAAGTTCTCATTTTCGCCGCAGATTTGCGGTGATTTGCCAGAATGTTGCTCAAATTCAGGCTGGTGAGAGGGTTGAAGCCCCGTAATTTCATCTTTGTCATGGAATGTTCGTAAAAATATTCCTATCTTTGCGCCAAAATCAAGGATGTTATGGGTGCATACATCAATATCGGCAATGCAGGGTTCCAAAGTGTGAGGAACGGTGAGTATGTCGACAAGTCGAGGCTTATCAACGTGGTTAATGGTACGCTTTTCACAGAGCGGCGTTTCAGTTGCGTGTCGCGTAGCCGTCGTTTTGGCAAGTCGGTGGCCGCCAAGATGCTGTGCGCCTACTACGACCAATCGTGCGATTCGCGCCACTTGTTCGCCAACCTTTCGATTGCCTCCGACCCTTCGTTTGAGAAACACTTGAACAAATACCCTGTCATTTATCTCGACCTGACCAATTTCACCACACGTTTCAAGGACGACAGCATCATGGCCCATGTGCAAAAAGAATTGAAGGACGACATCCACGAAGCCTATCCAGACGTTCCACTTAAGGACGATGACGACCTGATGGCCTACCTTATTCGTGTCGTGGATTCAAGCCGCCAGCCGTTCATCTTCATCATCGACGAGTGGGATGCCATCTGTCGCGAGTTTAAGGCAGGCACACATGCCATGGACGAATATGTCAGCTGGCTGCGTCGGATGTTCAAGGGGAGCAATTCGCCTCAGGTGTTTGCCGGGGTTTACATGACAGGCATTTTGCCGATCAAGAAATACAAGACGGAGTCGGCGCTGAACAACTTTATCGAGTATTCGATGGTGGAGCCAAGGAAGATGGCTTCCTATTTCGGATTCACCAAAGAGGAAGTGAAAGTCCTCGCAGAAAGACATCGCATGGATTTCGACGAATTGGAGAAGTGGTATGATGGCTATCAGATAGGTGACGAACAGTCCATCTTCAATCCTAATTCGGTGATGCAGGCTGTTGACGCAGGTCGTTGCCGCAGTTTTTGGGCAACTACGGGAGCCTACGATGCCGTGGCGCATTATATCTCGATGAACTATGAAGGACTGAAGGACGACATCGTCCAAATGCTTGCGGGAGAACGCTGCGCGGTGGATCCTACGGGTTTCCAAAACGACATGTCGGTGATCCATTCGAAGGACGACGTGCTGACGGTGTTGATCCACCTGGGCTACCTTTCATACGATTGGAAGGAGAGCGAATGTTACATACCCAACCGCGAGGTGGCGGGTGAGATGGTCAACGCGGTGAAGATGAACAACTGGAAATATGTCGCCGATGCGATAGAGAAATCCAAGCAGCTGCTGCAGGCCACGCTCCGAGGCGACGAGGAGTCCGTGGCGCGTGGCGTGGATGCCGCCCACGACGAGAACACGAGCATCTTGAGCTACAACGATGAGAACTCGTTGGCCTGCGTGTTGAGCATCGCATACTACTATGCCTCAAACGACTACATCATCCACCGCGAGTATGCCACGGGCAAAGGCTTTGCCGATTTGGTGCTCATGCCACGAAAGAATGTTGACAAGCCAGCCATCGTCATCGAGCTGAAATACGACAAGGCCGTTGATACCGCCATCGAGCAAATCAAGCGGAGGCAATACCCTGCCAAGGTCGCCCAATATATGGATTTGCCATCGAGAGGAAGTGAAGCTATGGACTCTCAACTCTCAACCCTCAACTCTCAACTTCTACTGGTGGGCATCACTTACGATCGCGACAGCAAGCAGCATCATTGCCGGATTGAAAGGCTTGCGTGATATGGGCTCATGAAAGAATAATCGGGCGGAAACCATTGTGGTCTCCGCCCGATTTTCATTATGTCCAACGCGAATCAGAATGTCGCTGGAGCCTTGTCAGCCCCGTTGTCAGCCTCAAAATAAGGCCGTTTCTCGAAACCGAACAGCTTGGCAATCAAGTTGGTCGGGAAGCGGCGCAGGCTTTGGTTGTAAGTCTTGGCGGCTTCGTTAAAGCGTTGGCGCTCGGTGAGGATGCGGTTCTCGCAGCCTGTCAGTTGGGTTTGCAATGCTTGGTAGTTCTCGCTCGCTTTCAGGTCGGGATAGTTCTCCACGGCCACAAGTAAGCGGTTCATCGACTGCCCCAAGGCTTCTTGCGAGTTCTCGAAGTTCTGCAAGTCGCCCTCGGTGTAGTTTTCGATGTTGACGGTAGTTGCGGCGGCTTTGGCACGGGCCTCGGTCACGGCGAGGATGGTGCCTTGCTCGTATTCGGCGTAGTTCTTCACCACGGCCACGAGGTTAGGCACCAAATCGGCACGGCGTTGGTAGACGTTCTCCACCTGGCTCCAGGCTTTGGTGACAGCTTCTTGTTTCTTCACCAAGCCGTTGTAGGCGCCGATGCCCCAAAGGAGGACGACACCCACAACGATGGCGATGATGATACCGGTTTTTTTCATGATTAAATGAATTCCAGCTTATCCGGCGTCGTGTTCTTCTCGCAGTAGTGGCAGTGCAGCTTGAAGTTGCCTTTGGCGTCCTTGATGACCTTGAACTTGGTCGGCACGTCGTGCTCCTTGTTGGTCACGCAGTTGGGGTTGAAGCACTTCACGATGCGCTCGATGCTGTCGGGGATGCTGACGGTTTGCTTGCGGATGACCTCAAACTCCTTGATCTCGATGATGGAGGCGGTGGGGGCCACGAGTGCGATCTTGTTGAAGTCGGCGGGGGCGAAGTATTTGTTTGACACTTTGATGAAGCCTTTGGTGCCGTATTTCTTGCTTTCGACGTTGATGCCGACGTAGACGGGGTTGCTGACTTTCTCCAAGCCCAAGATCTTGACGACTTGGAGCACCTTGTCGGCGGGGATATGATCGATGACGGTGCCATTCTCAATGGCTGACACGACTAATTCTTTTCTTTTTTCCATGTCTGTATGTTGAATGTTGGTTGTTTAACTGTTTAATTGTTTGGTCACAAAACTTGCAAAACCCTCAAAACCATTTTTCTCGGTCGGGGAAGCATGCCAACCGGCTGCTTCCCAGCGGCGACACGGTTGTGGAGCCGCTCTTGATTTTCTTTGGAGTTTTGCATTGTTTTGTGGGTTTTGTGATTATTTAAGACCTAGTATCGAAGCGATGAGTGCCTGACGGGCGTACACGCCATTCTGTGCCTGTTGGAAGTAGTAGGCCTTCGGGTTGGCGTCGACGTCGACGTGAATCTCGTTGACGCGCGGCAGCGGGTGCAGCACACGGCAGTTGGGCTTCGAGTTCTCCAACATGGCGTTGCGCAGCACGTAGGAGTTCTTCACCTTCTCGTATTCCTCGGGGTCGGGGAAGCGCTCGCGCTGGATACGGGTCATGTAGATGATGTCGGAGTGGGGGATGGCGTCCTCCAGCTCGGTGTATTGGTGGTATTCGAGGTTGCGGTCCTTGATGTGTTGCTTCACCACGCTCGGCAGTTTCAGCTCGACGGGCGAGACGAGGTTGAACTTGGCGTTGAAGTTGCACATGGCCTCGACGAGGCTGTGGACAGTGCGTCCATATTTCAGGTCGCCCACGAGGGTGATCTCAAGGTTTTCGAGCGTGCCTTGCGTCTTGCGGATGCTGTAGAGGTCGAGCATGCACTGCGTGGGGTGCTGGTTGGCACCGTCGCCCGCGTTGATGACCGGCACTTTCGACACCTCGGAGGCGAAGCGTGCCGAGCCTTCGATGGGGTTGCGCATGACGATGAGGTCGGCGTAGGAGGCCACCATGGTGATGGTGTCGGCGAGCGATTCTCCCTTTTGGATGCTCGTTCCGGCGGTGCTGCTGAAGCCGATGACGTTGCCGCCAAGGAGCTGGATGGCCGTCTCGAAGCTGAGTCGTGTGCGGGTTGAAGGCTCGAAGAAGAGTGAGGCGATGATGCGTCCGTTCAGGAGGTTCTGGTGCGGGTTCTTCTCAAAATCCTCGGCGATGTCGAGGACGTGGCAGATCTCCTCAGGCGAGTAGTCGCTGATGGAGATGAGGCTACGGTTTTTCAATGAAATTGACATAGGCGTATGTGTTTAATTGTTGTTTTTGGACAAAAAAAAGACGGCCAACAGTTTGACCGCCAATATGATAACGTTGGAAATTCAAAGTGAAGGAACCGATTGATTCCGTGCAGATACTCTTTTCCGATGGTTTGTTTAAGTACTTCATCGGACTGCAAAGATAAAGGATTAATTTGATATGGCGCAAGGGGAGGGGAGAAAAATTTTCGTAGTATCTGCGATAAAAAACAAAGCCTCTTGCGAGGCTTGTTTTTTAATGGTAGTGTCGATAAAGGCTTGCCCCTCGCGGGAAACTTATCCGGATAGCCAATCCTCGGATTGACACTGCCAAGATATGAACTTTTTTGTTTACACCGCAAGTGTTTGAGTGAAAAAAATGCAAAAAACGTCGTAACGGCAGCCACAATTCCCCGTTTTGCATGGCAAATGCGAAAGGACGGGTTTCATGGTAAGTTACTGTTCAAATGTTACGAAAAGGATAAAGTATTACGCTTTCCATCGAGTCGTCATAGTCAATCGTCGGAATCTCCCATGAGGATAATCAGATGGTCGCCGGGATAAAGCTCCATGCTGCCGTGTGGAACGAGGAACTGGCTTTCGCGTTTGACCATCATCACGCGGATGCCATGAGGCAGATGCAGGTCGCGCAGCGTTGCCCCCGAAGTGAGGTCTTCTGGCGTGACCACATGGTCGCGCGTCATTCCCATCTCTTCCGGTATCTCTATCCCGAATGTCTCCACATGAGGAGCCTCGTCATAACTGAGATTCAGAATCTTGGCCATCTTGCCTAACGACAGGCCTTTGAGCAGCAAGGAGAAAAGCGTGATCAGAAACACGATGTTGAACATTTCCGACGAGTTTTCCAAGCCGGCAATCACGGGACAGAGGGCAAAAAGGATGGGGCCGGCGCCTTTCATGCCAACCCACGAGACGAATGTCTTGGCCTTGAAAGACATGTCTTTGAACGGCAGCAGACATAGATAGACGCTGGCCGGACGCGCCACCAACATCATGAACAGGCCAATCAGAAGCGCCGGAAGAATCAACGGCAGCATTTGCGAGGGGCGAGCCAGCAAGCCTAACATGAGGAACATGGTGAGTTGCATGAGCCATGTAAGCCCGTCAAAGAAATGGAGCATCTCTTTTCGCTGTTTCAGATGGGCTTTGTTGCCGATGATGATGGAGGCCACATAGAGTGCCAGCAGGCCGTTACCGTGCAACTTGGAGGCAATGCCGTTGGTGAAGAAGCCCACGCTGAGAATCAGGATGGCGGTAAGGGCGAAGCTGGGAAAACTGACGCGGTCGAGGAGCCACTTCGTCGCAAATCCCATGGCGATGCCTACGACCAAGCCCACGACAATCTGGACGACCACGACCGCAAGGACTGACGTGACTAACGAAAAAGGCCCGTTGGCTGACAAACCCTCCATGGTAACCAATTTCACCAAGACGATGGTGAGCATGTAGGCCATGGGGTCGTTGCTGCCGGATTCCAGTTCCAGCATGGGACTGAGGTTTTCCCGAAGATGCAGTTTTTTTTCGCGAAGGACGGAGAAGACGGAGGCAGAGTCGGTCGACCCCATCACGGCGGCGAGCACGAGACACGCCAAGACGGACAAATTGGCCACGCTCCCAAAGGTAATCCAAATAAACAGACCCGTCAGGACGACGGTAAACAAGACGCCCAACGTGGAAAGGACGACACCCTGCTTGACGACAGGTCGCGTTTCGGCGAAGGAGGTTTCCAATCCAGCCGTGAACATGATGATGGTCATGGCGAAGTGTCCGATGGATTCTGCCACCTCGTAGTTGTCGAAGCGCAGGCCAATGCCATCGGTGCCTACCAACATGCCTAATAGCAGGAAAACCAGCAAGGAAGGTGCACCCAATTTGCTGCCTACTTTGGAGACCAAGATGGCCACAAACACCAGCAGGGAGGCCAGAAGAAGTAGGTTCTCGGACAGCAGCATCATTGGAACTCGAATAGATTCATGAAGCCCGTAATCATGAAGACGTTGCGCACGTCGGCACTGAGGTCTTTGACGACGACTTTCCCGCCCTTGGTGTCGGCTGCCTTGCGGAGGGTGAGGAAGAGCCGTAGACCCGAACTGGAAATGTACTCCAGTTTCGAGCAGTCGAGGATGACCGTTCCTCTGGCTTTTTCTTGGAGGGATTCAAACTGTGCAGCCGATTCTTGGGCGGCAAGTGTGTCTAATCGGCCACAGAGAGTGGCCACCGTTTCTTTTCCTTGAGTATTGATGTTGATTTCCATGGTGTTAGATGTTTTTAGTCATTGATAAGATGTTTTTGCCGCCGTTGCGCTCATAGCTTACGTTGTCCATGATGCTGCGGACAAGATAGATGCCCAAGCCGCCCACTTGCCGATTTTCGATGCTTTGCGAAACGTCGGCATCGGGCTGGGCAGTAGGGTCGAAGGGTTGGCCGCTGTCGCTGATGACAAACGACAGCGAATGTTCGCGGATGATGGCCTCAATGTCAACCAGTCCGTCGGTGCCTTCGGGGTAGGCGTACATGATGACGTTGGTCACGGCCTCTTCCAAGGCGAGGTTCAGGCTGAGGGTGAGGCTGTGGTCGAGGTGCTTTTCCTCAGCGATGGTCTCCACGAAGTCGGCCAACTGTGGAATCTGCTGTATGTCGTTGTGGATGAGGAGATGACGCTCGGAGGTGTCGGGAGTCTCCTCGTTTAGGTAGTGGACGAAAAGCATCGTGATGTCGTCGCTCTGCGGGGTGTCGCCAACGAAAGCGTCAAGGGCCTTCTGCATTTCCTCCAAATGCGCCTTCGAACCCTTGAGTTCCGACAAGGCATTGATCATACGCTCCTCGCCGAACAGTTCGTGCTTGGCGTTTTCCGCCTCGGTGACGCCGTCGGTGTAGAGGAAAAGAGTGTCGTCGTATTTCAGGTCGGTTTCCTGCTCCTGGAAGGCTGTGCCGGCAACGATTCCGAGCGGCACGTTGCTCACCACGGGGAGTGGCGCCTTTTCGGTATTCAGAAGCACAGGGGCATTGTGGCCCGCGTTGCAGTAGCGCAGATGACCAGTCTTCATGTCGAGCACACCGCAGAAGAAGGTGACGAACATCGTGCTTTCGTTCATGTCCGACATGCTCTCGTTCATTGCCGTGACGATGCGCCCCGGGCTTTTCTCATGGGCGGCCACCGTGCGGAAAAGGCTTCGGGTGACGGCCATCACCAAGGAAGCCGGAACGCCCTTGCCGCTCACGTCGCCGATGCAGAAGTAGAGTTTCTCGTCCATGATGAAGAAATCGAAGAGGTCGCCGCCCACCTCCTTGGCTGGGACGATGGAGGCGTAGATGTCGATGTCGCCACGCTCGGGATAGGCCGGGTAGATCTTGGGAATCATGGACATCTGGATGCCCTTGGCAATCTTCAATTCGTTCTCCATGCGTTCCTTCACGGCGGTGATTTCGCCAAGTTCCTTCATGTTGCGGGTGGAGCGAATCATGAGGAACACGATCATGGCGAGGCTCAGAATCAGCAGGCCGACGAACACGGGGCCTGCCAAGGGGTGCGATTCCTCTTTCAAGACGTAGAAATACACCATTAGGCCGATGCCGGCAAAGACGATGCCGACAATGAGGAGCATCACGAGGCTGAGCCTGACCTTCAGGCTCTTTTTGGCTTTGTTGAAAAGGTTGTCTTCTTTTTGTCCCATTATAAGTTAGGTTGTTGTTTCGGCGGCAAAGGTAATAAAAAATTGGTAGTTATATGACAAGTTTCACGCGGAAACCGCGCTCGGTGGGTTCTTCCACTACCTGCTGGCACAGCTTAGCTAATTCGTTCCGTTGTTCGTCGGTCAGGGGCGTGGCGGTCATCTTCTCCACCATGAAATCCAAGGCGGTGACGTCCGACTGTTCGCTGTGGGTGATGCGGACGGTGATGGGGCGGTAGGCGGCCATCACGTCGTCGAGCATTTTGTCCACCAGCAGTTGCGCTGTTTCCTGCTTCTCGCTGATGCCGTATTTGTAGCAGAAGGCGTTGATGGCGGAGTGCATTCCGAGGAAGTCGAAGTCGGGGCCGCCGATCTCGAACACTTTCTTGCGGATGCGCTGCACGAAAGCTTTGGTGGCGCTGTGGACGGGCGCCTCGAAAATCTGCTGCGGTGTGCCGTCCTCGTGGATGTATCCGTCGTACATGAAGAAGATGCGTGTGCTCACGTCGTGGGCGAACTTCATCTCGTGGGTGACGATGAGCATGGTCATGCCTTCATCGGCCAATTGGCGGATGACGCTGAGCACCTCGCCGACCATCGTCGGGTCGAGGGCCGAAGTGGGTTCGTCGAAGAGGATGACCTCTGGCTTCATGGCCAAGGCGCGGGCGATGGCGACGCGTTGTTTCTGCCCGCCAGAGAGACTCGAAGGATAGACGTCGGCCTTCTCCGCCAGCCCAACCTTGCGAAGGAGTGCCATGCCCTCTTCGCGTGCTTTCTCTGGGGGGACTCCGTGCAACTGGCAGGGGGCCATCACGACGTTTTCGAGCACGGTCTTATGCCCGAAGAGATTGAAACTCTGGAACACCATTCCCATCTTTTGGCGCATCAGGTGTACGGGATAGCCCTTGGCGAGGATGTCCTCCCCATCAACGAAGATGCTGCCGCCCGTGGGTTGCTCCAGCAAGTTCAGGCATCGCATGAACGTGCTTTTGCCCGTGCCAGAGGGACCGATGATGGAGATGACTTCGCCGCGATGGATGTCAACATTGATGTCGCGCAATATCTCAAGGTCGCCATAGCTTTTCTTCAGGTGCGAGACGCGGATGAGGCTTGGGTTGTTTGTTGTTGAATTGTTGAATTGTTGAGTCGTTGAATTGTTGCGTTTGCGGCGGGAAATGAGCCAAACGCCGACACCTGTTAATGTAATAATAAGGATGGCCACAATCCAAAGCCATTGGCTGCCGTTGTCGTTTGTGGCTGTTGGCTGCGACGGATTGGTGAGGATTCCGGCTTCCCCTTTGCGTGTGATCAGCACGATGTGGGACGCGAAATAACCGTCAGAGAAGAGCACCTGCTTCTGTCGCTCCTCGGTGATGCTGATGGCTCCCATGGCCATGTCGGCCTTGCCCGTCTGCACGGCGGGAATCTGCGCGGCAAAGTCCATCACGAGAAACTCCAGTTTCCAGTTGCGCCTGTTGGCCCACTCTGTCAGAATATCCACTTCAATGCCGGAAGGCTTTCCTGAGCAGATGAAATTGAACGGTGGCATGGCGGGATAAGTGGCCACGCTCAGGGTCTTTCCCGTTCCGCGCTGCTTGGGTATGTCCAGAGCCGAAGGGTCATTTGCATTGGTCCAACGGTTCAGAATCTTTTGATAAGTTCCGTCGTCTTTGATATCGGTAAGGTAACTATTGAAATCTTGTTGTAACTCGCTGTTGTCCAGTCGGAAACAGGCACCAATCGGTATTGGTGCCAGACCTGCGCCCACAGAGTCCACCTTGGAAGCCACTTCCTTGTTGAACGTCATTGTCAAACTTTCGAAGCCGGCCACATCCACTTTGCCGTTATCTAAGGCGGCCAGCATATCGGCATAGCTGGTCACTCGCTGTATGTCGGCATCGGGTGCCTTGTCGGTAACAGCAATGTCTTGTATGCTGCCGATGACGACACCCACACGCTTTCCACTCAGGGCTTTGAATACGGTCGGAATCTCCTTTTGGGCAACGCTTTCGGTAGTCGAGAACATCGCGGGAAGGTAGCATACCGTTCCCCCAATCAAGAGCATGGCTGCCGCCACGATGGCTTTTATGCGCTTCCGTTGCACCAACGAGGTCAGCAGCAGCCCGATGAGCCAGGCCATGATGAAATAGATGATGGCCGTCACGATGAGGGGGAAGAAGGCATCGAAGGTGCGCGAGCGGATGAGGTCGGAGGCGCGCGTCATGTCGGCCACGGCGATGTAGCCCACGATGCTAGTGCCTTTCAACAAACTGATTACCTCGCCTTGATAGACGGGCATAACGGCCTTGACTACCTGCGGTAGCACAATCTTGAAGAAGGTCTGCCGACGTGTGTATCCCAAGGCAAGGCCAGCCTCGGTCTGCCCTCGGTCGATACCTTCAATGGCGGTACGCAGCATCTCGCTGACGTAGGCCGCCATGTTCATGGCGAAGGTGATGATAGCCACTATGATGCCCGTGGCGTTCACCGGTGCCATCACCACATAGTACATCAGCATGAGCAGCACCAGCACGGGCGTGCCGCGCATGATGTCGATATACACCTTGGCGGTGGTACTTACCCACTTTCGGCAGCTCATGCGCATCCAGCACACCAAACCGCCTAACAGCGTGCCAAAAATGGCGGCGCAGAAGGTGATGAGTAGCGTCACCTGCAAGCCGTCGAGAATCATCCTGTAGCGGTCCTCGGCTATCAGGTTGTTGTAAAAACTATCGGACACGCTCCATTTCGCACCGGAGCAACCTGTCAGGATAAAACAGCCGCAGATTGCCAGGATGGCGGCAAGCATCCATTGTGTGTATTTTCTCATTTATGTTTGTTTTGCTCAAGTAATTCATTGAACACAAGTTCGTCGTCGAGCCAGGCCTTAACGCTGTCGCCGGCAACGGTTAGTTTGACATCATACAGATTTTTAATGGGTTAACTCTTTCGTTTTCGTTTTCCGATACCACACCGCGAACCACGCGATAGCCACCAACACGCAAAGGCCGCCCAGCGGATAGCCGATGCTGATGGGCAGGCCGAGTATCTGCTTCGAGACGAAGAAGTAGGTGGAGCAGACGGCGGTCATGAAAAGCGCCGGAATCAGGGTGATCCAGAAGCATTTGCGTTCTTGCACTAAATAAACGGTCAAGGCCCAGAGGGTGAAGACGGCGAGGGTTTGGTTGAAGAAGCCCATGTACTGCCAGATGATGTTGAAGCCGTTAGGGTTGGCTATCTGCCACACCAGCATGGCGATGGAGATGGCGAAAAGCGGCAGGCAGATGAAAAGACGCTTGCGGACGGGGGTTTGGTCGATTTTCAGCCAGTCGGCCACGATGAGGCGGCCGGAGCGGAAAGCGGTGTCGCCGCTGGTGATGGGTGCGGCCACCACGCCTAACATGGCCAATACGGCACCGAAGGCACCCAGCCAGTCGCGGCTCACGAGATGCACTACCGCTGGCGCCGAAGTGGAGAAGCCGTTGGAGCCTTCAATGAGGTCGTAGCCGGGCGTGGGGTCGGCGTAGAAAAACCACATGCCTATCGTGGCCCAAATCAAGGCCACCAAGCCTTCGGTCACCATGGCGCCGTAGAAGACACGGCGACCCATGCGCTCCGTCTTCAGGCAGCGACCCATCAGCGGGCTTTGCGTGGCATGGAAGCCCGACACGGCACCGCAGGCCACCGTGATGAAGAGGGCAGGGAAGATGTGGTCGGTCCAATGTTCGGGGTCGGCTTTGGCGCCCATGTCGTAGAAATGACTCCACAACTCGGGCAGGTGCGGCATCTTGACGAAAAGCACCACCATCAACGCCACGGCCATGAAAACCAGCGCCACGGCAAACACTGGATAAACCTTGCCGATAATCTTGTCGATGGGCAGCATCGTGGCTATGACATAGTAAGCGAAGATGATGATGACCCACATCATGGTGTCGCCGCCAATCAGATGCAGTATCGCTGCCGGAGAGTAAACAAACACGGTGCCTCCGACAAGCAAAGTCAACAAGGTCAGAGCCAGCGCGACGCTTTTCGTCCACTTGCCCAAGTACTTCCCGATGATTTCCGGTAGGCTTGCGCCACCGTTGCGCATCGAAATCATGCCGCTCAGGTAGTCGTGTACGGCTCCTGCGAAGATGGTGCCGAGGACGATCCACAGGTAGGCCACGGGGCCGAACTTGGTGCCCATGATGGCACCGAAGATGGGGCCTGTGCCGGCAATGTTGAGGAACTGGATCATGTAAACCTTCCAGTTGGGAAGCACCATGAAATCGACGTTGTCGCGCTTGGCAATGGCCGGCGTCACGCGGTCGTCGGGGCCAAATACCCGCTCCACGAAACGCCCATAAAACAAGTAGCCCAGAATCAGGACGGCGAGGCTAATGATAAAGGTAATCATAGTGGTCAGAGGGTTGCCATCTTGTGATGAATTTTTAATTTGCAAAAATAGGAAAAAAAATACTACTTTTGCACATTGAAAATAAAAACGTTATTGTATTATGACTATCTTAGAAGAAGTATTAAGGCAACTCTTTATCAAGTCGTTCAAGACTTTATACGGGCAGGAGCCGCCTGTCCAGCAAGTGAATTTCCAAAAGACACGCCCCGAGTTTGAGGGCGACATGACCATCGTGGTGTTCCCCTTCGGGAAACTGGCCGGGCGCAACCCCGAGCAGCTGGCCAACGAGATGGGTGCCGAGATGATCAAGGAATCGGACATGATTGCCAAGTTCACGGTGGTGAAAGGCTTCCTTAACCTGCTGATTTCCGATAAGTTCTGGATGGATTTCTTCAAGGCGAACCACGAGGACCGCTCGTTTGGCCGCAAGCCCGTTTCGGGGAAGAACGTGGTTATCGAGTATTCGTCGCCCAACACGAACAAACCCTTGCACCTCGGCCATATCCGCAACAACCTCCTTGGATGGAGCGTTTCCGAAATCATGAAGGCCAACGGCAAGAACGTGGTGCGCGTCAACCTGGTCAACGACCGTGGCATCCACATCTGCAAGAGCATGTTGGCCTGGCAGAAGTGGGGCAATGGCTGCACGCCCGAGTCGACGGGCAAGAAGGGCGACCACCTCATCGGCGACTTCTACGTGCTGTTCGACAAGAAATATAAAGAGGAGTTGAAGACCTTGCTGCCTGCCAATTTCGCCGAGTTGAGCGAGAAAGAACAGGAAGAAGCCAAGGCGAAGGCCGAAGCCGAGTCGACGCTGATGCAGGAGGCCCGCGAGATGCTGCGCAAATGGGAAGCCAACGACCCCGAGGTGCGCCACCTGTGGGAAACGATGAACCAATGGGTGTATGACGGCTTCGACGTGACCTACAAGCGTTTGGGTGTTTCGTTCGAGAAGATCTACTACGAATCGCAGACCTATCTTTTGGGCAAGGAATTGGTGCAGGAAGGCCTCGAAAAGGGTGTTCTCTATCGCCGCGACGACAATTCCGTGTGGTGCGACCTCCGCGACGAGGGCCTAGACGAGAAACTCTTGCTCCGCCGCGACGGCACCTCGGTCTATATGACCCAAGACCTCGGCACCGCCCAACTCCGTGTGAAGGAATACGACCCCGAAAAACTGATTTATGTCGTGGGTAACGAACAGATTTACCACTTCGATGTGCTGAAGCGCGTGTTGGTGCGCCTCGGACGTGAGTGGGGCAACGATATCGAACACCTTTCCTACGGTATGGTCGAGTTGCCTAACGGCAAGATGAAATCGCGCGAGGGCACAGTGGTCGACGCTGACGACCTTATGGACGAGATGGTGGCCACGGCCAAGGCGGTCTCCGACGAACTGGGCAAGGCCAAAGACCTTTCGTCCGAAGAGGCCGACAAACTTTACCACACCATCGGCCTCGGTGCCTTGAAGTATTTCATCCTCAAGGTCGACCCGAAGAAGACCATGCTCTTCAACCCCGAGGAGTCCATCGACTTCAACGGTAACACTGGCCCGTTTGTGCAATACACCCACGCGCGTATCTGCTCCGTTTTGCGCAAGGCAGAGGAACAAGGCATCAAGCTCGAAAGCGAAGTGAAGGTCAGCGACTTGCAACCCAAGGAGAAGGAAATCATCGTGATGATGTACGGCTGGCCGATGGTCTTGAACCAAGCCGCCGAGAACCGCAGCCCCGCGATGGTGGCCAACTTCATCTTCGACCTCGCCAAGGAATTCAACCAGTTCTACCAAGAGTGCAGCATCCTGAAGGAGCCTGACGCCGACCGCCGCATGTTCCGCCTGCAAGTGTGCGACATGGTGGCTGCCTTGTTGCGCAACGCGTCTGAATTGCTTGGTATCGGTATGTCCAATAGGATGTAATATGGACACGCTTCGCGTCATTGCGAGGAACAAAGCAATCCAGAGAACAAGCTTAATGCCTAGATTGCTTCGTCGTTCCTCCTCGCAATGACGCGAAGCGACAACAAGAATAAACAAACGAATGAACGTGTTCTACATACAGAGAGCCACTGAAGGCCTGACGACCTTGCCCGAGGACGAGTCGAAGCACTGCGTCAAGGTGTTGCGCATGACCGAAGGCGAGCGTTTCTGCGTCACCAACGGCGAGGGCTTTCTCTTCGATGCCGAGTTGGTAGAGGCACTGCCGAAAAGGGCAACCGTCAACTTGACCAACCAGCGCGAAGGGTATGACCATTGGGGCTTCAACCTCGAAATCGCCATTGCGCCGACCAAACTCAACGAGCGCACGGAGTGGTTCCTGGAGAAGGCGACGGAAATCGGCATCGACAAGGTGAGGCTGTTCACGTCGTACCATTCCGAGCGCCGTGCCGCCAACGTGGAGCGTTTCCAAAAGGTGATGGTGGCGGCCATGAAGCAAAGCATCAAGTCGCGCCTGCCGAAAGTGGAGGACTTGGTGCCGTTCGACAAACTGGTGAAGCAACCCTTCGACGGCCAGAAGTTCATTGCCTGGATTGATGACGATGTGAAGGACTGCCTGTGCGACTTATATAATAAAGGTGAGAACGCCTTGGTGCTCATCGGTCCCGAAGGCGATTTCAGCCCCGAGGAAGTGGCTCTGGCCAAGGAAAACGGCTTTGTGCCATGCAGCCTCGGCGAGGCGCGACTGCGCACCGAAACGGCGGCCATCGTGGCTTGCCATACGATTCAACTCATAAATCAGATGAAATGAAAAAACTGTTGATTGCCATACTGTTATCATTCTCGTTCGTTGCCTCGGCCCAGCAACTCAACATCGCCTTGCTGAAATACCGTGGGGGCGGCGACTGGTACGGCAACCCGACGTCGTTGCCCAACTTGGTGCGTTTCTGCAACCAAGAAATCGGCACCGACATCAACCCCAACGTGCCGACCGTGGAGCCGTCGAGTCCCGACTTGTTCAACTATCCCTACGTCTACATGACAGGGCACGGCAACGTCGTCTTCGATGCAGCCGAGGCGCAAAACCTGCGCAACTACATGCTGGCAGGCGGTTTCCTCCACATCGACGACAACTACGGCATTCGACAATACATCGAGCCTCAGATGAAAAAGGTGTTTCCCGAACTCGACTTTGTGGAATTGCCTTACACGCACGAGATTTTCAAGGAGCCATACGCTTTCCCGAACGGCCTGCCGAAGATCCATGAACACGACAACAAACCTCCACAACTTTTCGCCTTGATTTACGAAGGTCGCATCGTGTGCATCTTCACCTACGAGTGCGACCTTGGCGACGGTTGGGAAGACCAGCGCGTGCATCACGACTCGCAAGAAACGCGTGAAAAAGCCCTGAAGATGGGAGCGAATATCTTGCGGTACGTCTTCACTAAATAACGAGCCCTGAAAGGGCGACAAGATGTCAACGGGCGATTTCAATCCCCGATATAAACGAACAATAAAACTACACTAATATGGAACAAGAAGAAAAAAGAAAATGCCTCTACTGCGGTGAACCCATTATCGGGCGCGTCGACAAGAAGTTTTGCTGCGACTCGTGCCGCAACAGCTACAACTACGAAAAAACGCACAAGCAAGTCAACGTGATTCGGCGCATCAACGGCATCTTGGCGCGCAACCACAACATCCTGATCGAACTGAACCCCAACGGCAAAGGTTTTGCCAGTCGCCAACAGCTGAAAGAGAAAGGCTTTGATTTCAAGTACTTTACGAGTACCTATACCACCAAAGCCGGAGCCGTTTACCATTACGTCTACGACCAAGGCTATGTGCCCAAGGAAAGCAATCCCGACCAGTTCCTGCTGGTGAAGAATGCAGAAGACTAACCTAAAAATTACATATCATGAAAAAGTATTTCTACACTTTGCTGCTTGCGGTTTTCACCCTGAACCTGCAAGCCAAGCCCGTCGATGTTGATAAAGCCATGTCGTTGGGTATCAAGTTTATGAATGCCAATACCGAAATCAAGTCGTCGCAGGTCGTGTTGAGCTATACGGCTGTCGCCGACAATGGCCAAGCGGCGTTTTATGTCTTTGGCCTTCAGCCGAGAGGATTCGTCATCGTCAGTGCCGACGACCGGATGAAACCCATTTTGGGCTATTCCACCGAGAGCAATTTCACTGCCCAGCTTCCGGATGGCCTGATGACCTTTTTCGACAACTATAAAGCGGGTTTCAGCCAGATGGTGGCCAACGATGTTCCACGTACCGCCGAAGCCATTGCCGATTGGGAGCGTTTGGAGAAAACGGGTCGGCTTTCGGCATCAAAGACCGACCGCAGCGTAGGACCGCTATTGTCGTCCATCTGGAACCAGACCGACCTCTACAACAACATGGCGCCTGAAGATCCTTCGTCGGTCTTCAGCGGGCACTGCAAGTCGGGTTGTGTTGCCAACACGATGAGCCAGATCATGCGCTATTGGGAGTGGCCGCGCACGGGAACGGGTAGCCATGGCTACAATGCCAACAGCTATTATGGCAACTACGGCTGGCAGGAGGCCAATTTCGGCGAGGCCACCTATCGCTTCGATCTGATGCCCGACTTCCTCGATTTCGCTAGTCCGCAATACGAGGTGGATGCCACGGCTTTGCTTGAATATCATGCGGGCGTGGGCGTTGATATGGGCTATGGCCCCAATGCCAGCGGTGCCTATTCCCAGGATGTCCCTAATGCTTTTACCAACTATTTCAGGTATTCACCTGACATGTATCTTTCGACCTTGGATTATTATTTTTTGGACGAATGGAATGATTTGTTGCGTGCCAATCTTGATGCGGGTATGCCGTTCTATTATGCTTCTTCAGGTCCCGACGGTGGACATGCCTATGTCCTTGACGGTTATGACGAATACGATATGTTCCACCTCAACTGGGGCTGGGCGGGCTTCGACAATGGTTGGTACACCATCGACGGCTTTTATCTGACTTTTTATTCCTTCCCGTGGAGCCATGTCGCGTTGTTCAACCTGCATCCCGTGGATGCGTATTATGACGCGCCGATGGCGGTGGAGAATTTGAACGTTGAGGCTGTTTTTAATCATGTTGAGTCGGTCGTGGTCTTTAATCCTGTTTTTGAGACGCGCGGTGGGACAATGCTCTCGTCGATCGACACGATTGTCATCATGCGCGACGGTGAGGTGATTGAAAGGTTGACGGATGTGACCGACGAGGAAGTCGTGTTTTATGATGAATTTCATGGAGCTGAAAGCTATGGCACCTATTATTATACGGTCTATGCCGTGAACGAGGCTGGCATGAGCAAGGTGGCTCGCGATACCGTGATGGTGGGATCGAATTGCGACCTGCGTTTCGAGTTGCACGATAGTGGTAATAATGGATGGGATTTGTCGTCCATCGCCGTGCTTGATGAAGGTGGCAAAGTCGCCCAACGTGTGGGCCTTTGGGATGGCGGTTCTGCCTCGCTAATCGTGCCTGCTCCGAAATACCAAACCGTGACATTCTTCTGGACTTACGACAACACTTGCTATTCGCATGGTAGCCTTTCGGAAGTGTCATACGAAATCTATGACTGGAACGACAATTTGATTGTAGCCTCCAATGGTTATCCTGAGGTGGGCGAAATCGCTGATTATGAGATTGATTGTGGTTTTGGCTGTGAGCCCGTCTCCAATCTAATAGGTGAATATGTTTGGAATGGCCCTGAAGATTTCGGCGCGAAGTTAAGTTGGGAATGGGACGGAAATACCGCTGATTTTGTGCGTTTTGAAATCTATCGTGATGCTTGGCTTCTTGATACCATAAGCGATTCGAGCACCACGACTTATTTTGACATCAACAGCGAAGTAGGCACAGCCGAATATGCTGTTAGGGCTATCTATGAGCGTCTCAACGAGGTATGTGAATCGGAGATTGTTTCGGTGACGGTTGACGTGACTTCTGTCCTTGAAAACAGTGAAACTGCTTCACTTTACCCCAATCCTGCTTCCGATCATTTCAAGGTGGAAAGTCAGGTGAAGGAAATCAAGGTGTTTGATGCTTTGGGCCAGATGGTTTACGAAGGCCAGACCAATGAAGTGAAAGTGCGTAATTGGAACAACGGTGTGTATTTCGTCCGCATCGTGGGCGAAAACGATGTCGTTTCGACAGTGAAGTTCATCAAGGAATAACGACTTCCTTATAGACTTCAAATATTTGCCGTCCAATGTTTTGGGCGGCAAATGTTTTTATGGCGTAGTCGCGAATGGCCTCGCGGTCGTACTCGCGGCAGTGGTCGAGCATTTGGTTCATGCCTTGCAGCAGGGCTTCTTCGTCGCCTTGCGGGATGAGGATGCCGCGTTCGTCTAAAACGATTTCGGCAATGCCCCCAACTGAAGTGCTCAACACCGGCACGCCGCTTGCAAAAGCCTCGACGATGACGCATGGCAGGTTCTCGAAGTTGGAGAACAAGACGAAAAAGTCGGCTTTTTGGTAGGCTTCAGCCACTTCGGCAGAGGTCTTTTTTCCGTGGAAAATGACGCAATCGGTAAGATGGTGTTCTGCCACAAACGCCTTGAACTCAAGGGCTTCGTAATCGTGGATGACGTGCAACTCGAAGTCGTTGCGTCGTTGTTTCAGTCTCTTGATGACGCGCAGGATGCCGCTGAAGTTCTTGGCTTCGTCGCGCAAAGTCGAGATGTGGAGGATGTGTTTTTTGTTTTCCGTCTTGGCTTCGCCTAAACGGAAAATATCCGTATTCACTAAGTTGTAAATCACCTGGAATCGGTTGAGTACACCATGGCCTTCCATGCAACGCTGCAAATCGAGGCTGACGGGCATGATGACTTCGGCGTTGTTAGCAATCTTGACAATCTTTTTCTTCAGCCTACCAACCAAAACGTCCTTGTTCTGAGGTTGATAGATGGTCCAATGTTCAGTCATAACATACTTATAGCCAAGCAGCTTCTTCCACAATAAAGCCACTTGCCCAAGAGGATAGGCCACATGCAGATGCACCAAATCCGGCTCGAAGAAATGCTTTTTGATGTATTTCAAGCCGTATTGGTACATGCGCAACATCTTCATCTTGCGAATGGCGTTGACCTTTGGCGGACGGATATAGATCTGCACATGGGTGTGGTGCGCACCTTTTATCTCCTTGACTTCGAATGATTTCGTCATATCTTTGCCGTCGCAGACGGAGAGGATGACGGAATGGCATTCCTCGGGTAGCGCGTCGATCATTCGGACGCAGAAGTTGCCCAGGGTGGGGTCGTCAGGAGTGGGGAACCAGCTTAGGAGGTGCAGTATATTCATTAGTTGTTAGTTTGCAGTTGTCAGTTGTTCAGTTGTAGGGCTGTTACACTGTGGCAGCCGTCTTGTTTGTCCGTAGGTCGCGACCTACGGTTAATGAAGTGTCGTCCCTTTGGGACGTGGTGTTGTGTCAGTGCATGGAACGACACCCTTCGTCTTTTTTTCAGCGGGGATTGAAATCGCCCGTTGACATCTTGTCGCCCCTTCGGGGCTTTGTCGTCGCTTGGCGTCATTGCGAGGAGGAACGACGAAGCAATCTAGAGAATCAATTGTTTATAGTTATGGTTTTAATGTCGATTTCAAAGTATTTCATGGGCGTTTCGTAGGGCACAAGTTTATGCGTTGTGAAGTCGTCAGGCAGATAAACCGCGCACAAAGTGTTGGAAACGTGGTAGATATGTTTTCGTTTCTCGGCAGGCGTTCCATCGAGAATGGCCCCCATCACGTCCCAACGGATGGTCTCGGGGTCGAGGCCGTAGTCATGCCAAACGATGATGCTGCGGTCGCCTTTCAGCAGCTTGAAGGCGGTCTCGGTGTCCTTCTTCACGCTTTCGTAGTGGTGGTCGCCGTCCACAAAGACCATGTCGTATTTTCCGAAATGTGGCGCGAAATCGAAGGTCTGGGAGTCGCCGTAAAGTTGCTCCACATTAAGTAGATCTTTACTGAAGAAACTGTGCAAATCAGCATATAACTGGTTGTTGGTCAGCTTGATAATGTCTTCTTTGGGCAGGTTGAAGGTGACGCAATGTTGGACCACATCGGCTAAGTTAGCCACGCTCTCGCCGCGCCAGGTGCCGATTTCGAAGTAGTCTTGCACCGCGTATTTCTTGGCCAAGGCACGCATCAGGGCAATGTCGATGGGCATGGTGGCGCCCGAAAGGTAGGCGTATGGCTTCGCGATTTCGTGGAAATCGGGGAACAACGCGTTGATTTCCAAGAGCGGAAGGCCGTCTTTGAGACCATATTTTTGGATGACATCCTCTTTGTTGCTGCTTTCGTCTTGCAGGACGAGGTTGAGCAGGTAAGGATGCTTGACGATGCGCCCAAGGGCTTTGAAGAATTTATTCAGCTTGTTCATTTTCAGTGGGTTGCTTAAGGAATTGTTGTTTGAGTTCAGCAAGGTAATTTTGTATCTCGCTCTTTTTCAGCAGGAAGTCGCGGCCTTTGAAGTTCGACTCCTTGACGAAGAAGATGAATAGGAATATCGCATTGACCGTATATGCCGCTGCCGAGGTGATGGCCGCCCCGGTGATGTCGTAACGCGGTATCAGCGTGAAGCCGCAGACAAAGGTGACCACCAATCCGCAGAGGGCGGCGAAGGTGTTCATCTGATAACGGCCGGTGCCCGAATAATAGTGTCCGAGGATGAGGAAAATGCAGTAGAAAAGGATGCCCGGCGCGAGGATGCGGATGAGGTGGGCCATCTCGCCGAAGTCCTTGCCGAAGACGAAGACATAGAACTGTGGCGGGAGCAGGCAGAGCACCACGACGGCCATGGCCGAGACCAAAAGGCAGATTTTGCCTAAGTCCAAGGTGAGTTTTTGGGAATATTGCCGGTCGTCGGCGTTGGCGATGCGGGCGTATTGCACCAAGGCGATGCTATTGCTGATAATCCATATCGACTCGGCCAGCGAGACCGAACGTGAGAACACGCCGACTTGTCCGCGCCCGATGTAACTGTCTAACAAATAGTAGCTTAGGCGAAGGTTGAAGAACTGTACGAAATGCCCCGTTTGGTTGAGGAAGCCATATTTGAACAGGTCTTTCAAGACGGGTTTGTAGTCTTTGTCCTTGTCGTGGCGCAGGTTGGCATATTCGCTTCGTAACATCCAGATTCCCAGCAAGAAAGTCCCTCCATAGGCGGCGTAAAGGCCGATGAGGTAGCCGTAGATGCCTTCGCGCTTGAGGATGAAATGGTAGAGCACGAGGGTCAGGGTGAGCAGCACGGGCTGGAGCAGCGTGTTGTAGTTGGCCTTTTGTATTTCCTCCTTGCCGACCAGGAAGCGGAAATTGATGTTGGAGAGCGAGGAGATGAACGACAGAATGGCGACGTGGACGACCAAATCAGGCTCCAATTTGGGATAGAACAGCCTGATGCCGAAGCCCATGACCACGGCAATCAATGCGGCCCATACCACCGATGCGACCAAAATCTTCTTGAATGAATGGCGTGGCGCGAGGTAGATGATGCTGGCACCGCACACAATCTCGGAGAAGATGAGGATAAAGGCAATGGTGGCCACCACCAGCGACTGCGTCCCCGAGCCAGTGTCACCCAGCGTTTGCGAGATGATGATGGCGATGAGGAAGTTGAGCGCGGCGGCCACAATCTTCGTCCCGAAGGTATTTAGGATTTTGTTGAACACAGCTTGCTTGATTTTATGATTGCAAAATTAGGAAAAACTATTGTTTCTCGTCCTCGGATTTATCAATTAATCCTTCAAGCACCCAATCGGCACCACCAGCACGCCGTCCTTGCGTTGATAGGCATACGAACCCGTGGCCGTCACTATCATCATGAACGACGGGCTTTCCATCGTTCGTCCATGTTTTAGGCCTTTCAATTCGTTGCAAGAAAACAACTTTATTTTTGATTATCATGTGTTGTGTTTGAATATAAATAACTGATAATCAAATTTATATATTGTTTTCATCTTGCCAGTTGGAGCATTTTTATCGTGCCAGTTGGAGCAAATATACAATGTCTCCACCCCAAAAGCGCCAAGGGTTCATGCGGCGCTTTCAAGGTGGAGGAGAGGTGAAATATGTCACGTGTCTTATCGTGCAATCACGAAGCGCGACCAGCCGTGGCTGCCGTCAGTGAACTCGACTTTCAGAAGGTAGGTGCCTTGCGTAAAGCCGACAAGACTGATGGAGGGATTGTCTTCCTTGGTTTCTTTTTCGTAATGGAGAATCCCCAGAATGTCGAAAACCGCGATGCGTTTGATGTCATCGCCCTCAATGTTGAGCATTTCATTGGCAGGATTGGGATAGACTTTTAACTCATGCATGGGTTTGTCGTCCACGCCGAGGCCGCTGAATTGGGCTCGGATGGAATGGTTGGCATTCACACTGCGGAAGGTGTAGGACTCCACAGGGCCGACATCCACGCCATCCACCAAAACTTTGCTCACTCGGCATCCGCTGTTGGGAATGATGGCAAAAGTCTTGTCCTCGCCTGGGTTGACCATGACTTCTCCCTCAGGCGTGATGCTGCCATTGCCGCCAGCCGAAGCTGTGATGGTGTAGAACAGCCCTTGCGAGAACACGGCAACCAAATTCCTGTCGCGTTCCACAGAGAAGGTGTACTGCTCGTCGGTTGAGACAACAGCTCCGTTCTCCGTCCAACTCACGAAGGTGTAGGTCGGGTTGGCAATGGCGATAAGGGTGCATGAAGTGCCTTCCTCGTAGGTGCCGGCACCAATGACCGATCCTGCATTGGCGGGCTGCACATTCGCCGAAACGCTGTAGTGGTTGACGATCTTGCTGAAATGCGCCACATAAACGGCATTGCCTGTGACAGTGAAGCTGAACGAAGCATCTGTTGAGACTTGGCTGCCGTTCAAGGTCCAATTGACGAATTCATAGCCGACGGCGGCAACTGCATTCAAGGTGCAATTGGAGCCTAATTCGTAGGTTCCGCCACCCGACACCGAGCCTCCTTCAACGGGTTCGGCCATGGCGGTGATGGTGGCATGGTTGGCGTTTTGGGCGAAATGTGCCACGTAGGTGGCGCTTCTGCCCACGATGAAGCTGTAAGATGGGTTGGTTGAGACCTCTGCGCCGTTTAGCGTCCAGTTCTCAAACACATAGCCGTCGTTGGGCATGGCGGTGATGACACAAGTGGAGCCTTCTGCGTAGGTGCCGCCGCCCGATACCGTGCCTCCACTGGCTGGCTCGGCATTGACCGTGATGGTGTATTCTACTGGAATTGGCTCGAAATTAGCCACATACGAGCCGTTCCCCGTTACCGTAAAGCTGTAGGTTGCATTTGTTGACACTTGCGTCCCGTTCTTTGTCCAATTGACGAAGGTAAAGCCGCTGTTGGCCGTGGCGCGGAGTGTGCAAGTGCTGCCTGATGCGTAAGTCCCTCCTCCTGAGACTGAGCCGCCGTTGCTTGGATTGGCTGAGGCGGTAATGGTGTAGTTCGTTGGGGCAACGTCGAACACGGCTGTCAGATTGCGGTTGCCTGTTACCGTGAAGGAGTAAGTGGCGTTGGTGGAAACCGATGTGCCGCTCTCCAACCAATTCACGAAAGTATAACCGCTGTTGGGTGTGGCGCGAAGGGTGCAGGTGCTTCCCGAAGCGTAAGAACCTGCACCAGTGATGGTTCCCGCATTAGACGGGCTTGCCGTGGCGGTGATGGTGTAGTTATTTATAACAATATTCAAGGCTTGGCTGAAATTTGGAATGCCATAACCGTAATAGTTATCGGGATTGTTAGCATGGTCTCCACAAGATCGGATGATGTCGCAGATTTGTTGCACTGACGCATAAGGATTGGCTTGGCGTAGACAAGCTGTGGCACCAGCCAGGACAGGCGTGGCAAATGAAGTGCCGCTACCATTGTAATAAGGCCACATGCTGCCATATCCCGAAGCCACATAGGTGTTCTCACCCATGGCCATCACGTCGGGCTTGATGCGACCGTCGTAGGTAGGGCCAACGGAGCTAAACGAGGCGCGGTTGCCTGATGCGTCTACAGCACCTACAGTCAACACATGCTCAGCATCGGCTGGAATTCCTATGGTACAAGTACCATCGCCTTCGTTTCCGGCGGCATTTATGCAAATTATGCCACGGCTTACAGCAATTTCAGCACCAATCGACATCGGAGTGGTCATGCCATCAAAATGCTCGAAAGGATGATTCCATTGTGTCATATCAAAATCGATGTAGTTCAATGAGGTAGAACAGACATCAACACCAAGACTGTCAGCAAACTCGGCAGCCGACACCCAGTTATATTCCTCAATGATGTTCTCGTTATCACTGTCTTCTGTATGAATAAGATAGTAAGAAGCTTTTGGGGCAGTACCCACCATATTGTTGGGATCGAAGGCAGCCATCGCACTTAGGCAAGAGGTGCCGTGCGTGCTCTGTGAATAGACTGAGGTTTGGCCAAAAACAAACTCTTTCGTTCCCAGGAGACGACCTTCTTCCCGCATATTGTCGAAACAGGATTGGTCAGGCGTACCTTGGAAACCACCGTCAAAAACAGCGATGATTATACCAGAGCCATCAAATCCCATATCATGCAATTCGTTAACCTTTAGTTGGGTCACTTGTTCTTCGGCACCACCATATAGGCCTCTTGATTTTATGATAGTCTCCAAGGGTTTCATCTCATTGGCTATCCGTTGTTCTTTCAATAATTGAGCATAAGGATCGTTGGGACAATTTCGTACAATAGAAACAAAATCCAAGGCGTTGATAGCCTCCACTACGCTGGAATTTGTAGCGTAAATGGAAACACCATTCAGCCATTTCGAAGGATTGAGTAGCAATGCACCGCAGTTGGAAACAGCCTGTAGGTATTGTGGATTGACGGGAATGTCGTATTCGTCTATGGCAATGCCTTGATTTGCACGACGTTGCAAAGCTTTGGGACTTAAATAAGCCTCTGGGTTATTTATAGAATATGGAGAGTTCGCTTTGTCGGTGAATTGAACCCAGTAAATGTCAGTAGCAATTTGAGCATAGACAAATGTCGTTGTAGCAAATAATAAGATTAAAATCAATAGTCTTTTCATATCCATTGTTGTTTCGATTTGTCTTATTCCGCCTCGCAAACCACCCTGACGCTTTGTCCGTAATAGCGGAAATCGCCTTGGTAGGGGGAGAGGCTGTTTTCGTTGAAACTTAAAAGGTAAGCGTAGGTCGGGTTTTGGCACGACGACGACCAATAGTAGCCGCTCGTTCCCGTGCCGCTCACCGAGGTTCCGGCACGGCTTCCGGCGGCAGGGAGGAATACAGCGCCATCAGCTTCCAAGGTTCTCCATGCGGAGGATGAGATGACGTTGTCGCTGAACGAAGCATTGCCGCTGTTGGCGTTGTTCAGTGTGTAGGTCGAGTTGCTCCAATTGTCGGGCAGGATGATGAGACCCTTTTTGCCGGCCACCTCGGCTTTGGCGTATCGCTTTCCAGAAGTAGTGTTCCGGCTTGTCAGCAGATACGACCACTCGTCTTTCGTCAGAGTGCGCCACACGCGGGTTTCGTTTCCGCCGTTGCTGATGGCGTTCACGCCCCAGTCGGCTCGGCCTGTTTGGTCGTTCAGGTTGGCAGTGGACGAGCCGTAGGCCAAATAGTCGTTGTAGTTTTGGCTTGTTGAATAGGGTTGGTAACTGTTTGCGCCGTGGGCAAAGTTGCTTGTGCCCCAGCCGAAGAGGTCAATCCAGCCGTTGTTGGTTTGCGAGATGTTGGCGTTGTCGGTGCCGATGTAATCATATTGGTGCGAGGCGAAACGCCAGGTGTTGGTCATGGCTTGGTATTGCAGGTTGCCTTTCGAGAAATACACCTTTTGCCTCGGGCTTACCGAAAACTTCCCGTTGACGATGCCCTCGGGTGGTTCGTTGCTGCCGCCATTGCCGCCTCCTCCATTATTGGATCTGATTAAGTTTCTGACAAAGCGCTTTGCGGCTTCTTTCATTTCTACAAAGCTTTCGGTTCCTAAAGATGTAGTGCAATCCAAAACCAACATAATAATGGCGCTTCTTTGTTCTGGAATAACCGCACTATGCCCATCATTTTCAAACTCTTCCTCATGCCCCCAACCAGTAGGGGTTCTCTTGTACATTTGAAGATGCAATCTGTCTTCTTCTGAAATCAATTCTCCATTGGTCTTTGTGAGGTCAACAAACACAAATCTCATGAAACCGTTTTCTACTTCATTTGATTCCATAGAAGGCTTTCCGTTTTTGAATCCATGATATGTAATGTTTTCCAATCGAATAGAATTCCCGAGGCTTCTGAATGTACATTGGATATACAATGATGAGTTTTCTGGGGAAGAGCAATCGTCAAAAGTGAAGCGCAATTCAAGACCATCTGAATATCCTCCTGCAATCAGTAACTTCAGTGATGCCGTGGCTGTCACTGAATAAAGAGATTCTGCAATTTCAGCAAAATTCAGGTTCACTTCGTTCATGTTGTCAGCCTCATACTCGTTGTTTCGACTACTCGCAAGCATGTGCAAGTTGTGCCGAAACTCATCCAAATTGGATAAGGCATCGGTACCTTTTAAGCCAATTGTATATGCATGAATGCTATCTCCATGGACTTTCTCGTTTTTGATCTTGTTATTCAGCGCTTCAAGATAAGCTTCCTTGCTTGGATAATGTTCAGGGTTGAGTGCAGGGGTGGCCGGTGATACGGATGTTTGGTCAATTCCATCGGTGAAAGTCACTAATGCCACATTGGTCAACTTTGGTGGCTCGCCACAAGATTGCATTCTTTGCAGTGCCAAATAATCGGCATAATACAAACCAGTAAGATTCTCCATCTCAAATCCATCGATAAACGATGTGAACGAGGATAGAGTTGATTGGTTCAACAAACCGATTTCTTTCTCATACTGGTTTTGGTTGAATCCAATGATTCCAAGGTAGATTCCTTCCGTAGATAAGGTTGGGGCTCCACCTCCTCCATTGTTTCCTCCGCCCCCGTTGTTGGGATTGTTGGGGTCGGTGGGGTCGTCAGGTTTCTTGCATCCGGCGGCTACGACCACCGCCAGCATGAGCAGCAAGGCTGCCAAGGTCTTTGTGAGTTTACGCATATCCGATTGTTTTAATGTGGTTTCGTTCCCAGTTTCGTTGGCTTGACTCCTTCGGCCAACCTGATTCACCAGCATTAAAACACAAAAGAAAAAAGCGCGGGAGTCTAACTTTGCTCATCCCGCTCATGTAGGCTCTCGCATTGCCCATCTATCGAGGATAAACAACGCCGATGCCCACGCTTCGATTATACAGTGAATAGTATAAACGAAACAATGGACGTCGAACATTGTCTTACCATGCGATAGATTCTGAATTTGCGAGATTCAACATGAGCCGCAGATAAAACGTCAGTTCAACGTCTTTTCCATTATGTTTGTCGTCCAATGCATTATGGATGACGGGGCAAAAATAAGAAGATTTTGGATAGGGTGGGTGGGTTTGGGAGGAAAACTTTT